>Ga0209062_1000468_pt1 | contig 121449 bp, 87 predicted proteins | sample Coa_R2_2_FD_187158 | JGI IMG/M metagenome (GOLD analysis project Ga0209062, IMG submission 187158) | Surface soil microbial communities from Centralia Pennsylvania, which are recovering from an underground coalmine fire - Coalmine... | ecosystem: Environmental > Terrestrial > Soil >... | reverse complement strand
GACCTGGCCGGCCGCGAGATTCCGGCCTGCTCGCATTGCGCAGGCAGCGGCCTTGAGTTTTGGCCCTGGCCTGACTCGTGCCCGCGCTGCGGCGGCACCGGCTATATCCAGTTATCGGCTGGCGTTCGCGGATATTGCCAGTTGTGCGGTCGGCTCTGTCCTACGTGCCAGGGCGCCGGCGGCGGCTGCAACACGTGTGGCGGCCGCGGCCGGGTGGGGCTCGCCAACGTCGCGTTCATTCCCCGCCGCGCGCGATAGATTGTACCTGCCGGAAAGGTGAATCACATCATGATGTATGGCACCCCAAGTCTCGATGACCTCAAGAAGCTGATCGCCGCCACGCCCGGCGCGAACGATGCGCCCGAATCGTGCGCGAGCGAGGCGGAATTCGCGAAGCTCCAGGCCGCCCGCCGCCGCGCTGGCGCCGCGCGCGAGGCCGCCGGCTGGCTGCGCAAGGACGCACCCGATCGCGCGGCGGTGCTCGCGGCGAACGGCGATTTGCAGGCCGCGGCCATCAGCGCGACGGATTCGCCCGCGCCCATCGTAGAGGACGGATTCGGCGGGGCGATGTGCCAGGGCTGCGGCGAGCGCATGATCCTCAACCTCGGCACAATGGCGCAGCATCGCTGCGCGAAGGCCCTCGGCCACCACCCCGGCGCTTCCGGCCGGCCGACTGGCGCCGACCCGAACCGACTGTGGGGCGGCCGGCCGCAGGAATGGCCCGACCCCGGCGCCACCGCACCGGCGCCCGATACCGAGTTTCGCGTGGGGAGCGGGCAGCTCGCCGCGACCCGCGACGGCGGCTGGCGCACGCGCCAATTGGCTCCCGGTAGCAGCGTGCCGCTTTTGCGCGAACCGTTCGGCAGCCTGCTCGCGAGTCTGTCGGCGATGGCGGACCGCACGGAGCGCGGCGAGCTCGGCGAGCTCCAGGAGTCGGCGAGCGAGCTGCGGCGCAGCCTCGCGCGCGACTCGGTTTCGGCGAAGCTCGACCGGGTGATCGCGCTTTGCAAGTCGGGATCGTCCCGCCCGCAGCCGCCGGCGCGGCCATCGTTCCCCTATTCGACCGAGCCGACCGCCGATGAGCTGCGCCAGTTTCAGGCCGTAGCGCGCAACCTCATCGCCAAGCACGGCCCCAGTGGCGCGATGCGCGAGGTGAAGTCATGGCCCGACGTCGCGCTCGATGCCGCGCTCGGGCCGGGCATGGCGCCCGCGTTCCGCCAAGTCGTACTTCACGCGGCGGTGGCAGCGCGATGACGCCAGAGGCGCGCGCAGCGGTCGAGCAGGCGATGCGACTACTGCTAGACGATTTCCGCTGCCGCCACGACGCGGCGCTTCAGGTTGCGGCAGCGCTCGACCAAATCGGCAAGGGCAGCGCGGCGCACGAGTTCGCGCACGCGCTCGAAGCGGCATTTGACGATGCGGTGACGCCGTTCGCCGCGGCCTACGCCGAGGGCGCCCCCGCGAATTGACCGCGATGCCGCGCCCGCGCAAAAAGCTATCACTCGACGACCTGCGCGAGACATTACTCGCCACCATTGCCGCCGCGCGCGCGAACGGGCAGACCAAAACAATCGTTGACGCAGTGAGTGAACTGCGCCAGCTCGCGCTCGCGGAGCTGCGCGTGGTGCCGGAGACCGGCGACCGCAGCGGGGCGCTGCGCCTGTTCACCGATGCGGAAATCCGCGCGGAGTTCGAGCGCCGCGAGCTGGGCGACACGCTGCACGTGACGTTCGATTTGCCGCCGGCGGCGCTGGCGGAGATGAAGGGCGGCCATTGACCGCCGCGCTCAGCTTCGCTCTGCTCGCGACGTTGCTGCTCAATCAGTAATGCCTGGGACGCGGCGGATCAGGCCGGCGCCGCAGGTCGCAGTGCTCGCAGACCGCCCGCCGCTCGCGATAGTCGTACACGCACGCGCGGCCGCACTTGGGACACGGCGGCAGCGAGCGCCACGCATCGCCGCCGAACAGCGGCGCGGCTTCCGCCGGCTTACCGGCGTTCACTTGCGTTCGCCTCACGGTAGGCAGCCGCCAGTTTTCGCCGTGCCTCGGCTTCGCGCTTCGCGCGGGCGGACTGCACGCGCCCAGACTCGCCCGACACCCAGCGCCAGCGCCGCAGCCGCTCGGCCCCGCGCCTCCGCCGCTCGGCTTCAGCGCCAACATGGAACGGGAACCGGCCGGCGCATTTCCCGCGCACATGGTGGCACCACATCCTCCGACTGATGCCGTAGCGCCGCAGCAGCCCGTTCGGCAGCCGACCGTGCCGCCGCCCCGGCTTCGGCTTCGCCAGACTCTCCAGCCACGCTAAATCCTCGCTCGGCAGCCAGCAGCATTTGCACGCCCCGCGCATGACACCAGCGTAACGCGAATGGGTAGAAAGGTTACAGTGTGGGGTGGGAGTTGGGCGAGCGCTGGTGCTACTTCTGGTGCTACTTTGTCCCGCAAAGCGATGCGTTATGCTGCGCGCCGCTGCAAACCTGGAATCGTTGGAAACCCGCGTCAGTCCTGGCGTTTTGCGTTATGCTGCGGGGTCATGCGTTGCGCTGCAAAGTGGCGATTTTCAGATTTTAAGTCCCGTGCGTCTGCCAATTTCGCCACCCGGGCATCGGGAACCGGGACATCTTCACGCAACTTTCCTCAATTCTCTCACTGGCGCGCGAACGCGTCGCGCGACAAGTTGATCGCTTGTGGCTGGAAAAGGGGCGAGCACGGGCCCTCGCAGCAATGGGCGGCGTCAGCGCGCGGAGGCGGCGCTGGTGCGGGGCGGCTCCGGGCCGGGGGCCTCGCTCAGGCGCGCGCGTAGGCGCGCGGAAAGCTCCGGCTCCGCGCCAAGGCAGCGGCGCAGGTCGGGGAAGCGGGAGGCGTCGAGGCGCGCGCCGCCGGCGTGAGCGTGCTTGGCCGCCACCAGCGCGGGCTGCCGGCTGCGATGCAGCACCTGCGCCACCTCCAGATCGTACATGGCGTCGGCCGCGCTCTCCGCCGGGGGCAGGTCGAAGAGCAGGCGCCAGAGCGGTTCGCGCACTTGGTCGCGCGGCATGGGCTGGATGGCGCCCGCGCGCATGCGCCGGCGAATCCCCGCCTCCAAGGCGGCGTCGAGCATCGCCGGGGCATAGAGAATGCCCTGGCCGATGCGCGCCGGGTCTTCGCGGTGCCGCGCCGACTCGAAGAGCGCCACCCGGCAAGCCTCCACGCGCTGCCAGTTCGCCGGATAATTCGCGCCATAAAGCTCGAGCCACAACGCGCAGGCCGCCGCCACTTGCGGCGCGGAGAGCGAGGTGCCGTTGCTGAAGCCGAAGCCGGATTTGGTGCGGAACATCATGAAGGCGATGTTGGGCGTGTAGCCCGCCACGGCCTTGTGCATCACCGTCTCCGGGCCCCAATTGCCCTGCATCGCCCCGAACCGCTCCGTGGTGTACGCGGACTGCGCGTAAGTGGCGCCGGTCACGGTAATGACGCGGTCAAAGGCGCTCGGGTAAACGACGGCGTGCGTGGGCAGATCCAGGCCGGCGTAAATGTTGTCGCCCGAGGCTGCCGCGACGACGACGCCCGCTTCGTAGAGCCGGTTGACCGCGTCGCCCCAGCACGCCGAAGGCACGCCGCCGACGCTCAGGGTAGCGACATCGCAGCGATCGCCGGTTCGGCCGCGCGGCGCCAGCGCATAGTTCAGGCCCTCCGCCAACGCGCCCGTGAAAAAATGAACGACCGACGGCCCCACCCGAATCGGCACCACCTCGCAGTCCGGCGCGCCGCCGAAGTCGCCTCGATAGGTCATGCCGCGATAGTCGAGCTCGACCTGGCCTCCCGCCAGCAGCGCCGCAGTCGCGGTGCCGTGCCCGGGATTGGCCAGCAATCCGCCGCTGCCGGGATCGATGGTGTCGGTGTTGCCTTCGGAAAAGTTGTAGCCCAAATCCGGGCGCATGTGCCGCGGTGTCGACGCGTGTTCGGGCCAGTAGCCGGTGTCCAGATGCGCCACCCGCACCCCTTTGCCGGTGGCGCGGCGCCGCGCCTCGAGAAAGCCGGTGAAGTTCGCTTCCAGGTGCCAGGCGGGGGAAACCGCGTCCGGCGGTGGCCAGTCAGGGTCCATGCCGGTGGCGGGTGGAGTGAGCCTCGGCTCCGCGGGCGTATGCAGCAGATCGGGCTCGACGAAGTGGCGGTAGCCATGCGCCGCCGCCACGCGATGCGCGTGATCCCACGGATGCTCATCCGCGCTGGGGGTGAGCGGCGCCACCTCGTACCAAGTTTCGGTGCTGCCAAAAAGCGCAAATCCGCGCTCGCCCGTTTCGAATAGCCGGCGCCAGCGATAACCGGCCATTCGCGGGCGGCCCAGGCTCAAACGGTCGAACAGCCACGGACGCCGCACCTTAACAAGCAGCTTGCCGCTGTGTTGCAACATCCCCCGCCTCCCGTGCGGCCGCCGCGACTGAAGGCCGCGCCGTTGCGGCTCAATTCTAGTCCCACCAGAAGGGTGGGCCGCAGCGAAGTCGAACGAAACTGGGCGAGGTCAAGACTGGACGCCAGAAACAAACGGGCTCTCGGAGGTCAGAGAGCCGTATACAATATACACCTCCGGCTCGGGAGGCGGTTAAGGTGCACCGCGTGCTGGGTCGGCCAAAAGTCGCACAGTCGCACAATGGAAATTAACCAGGCTCATCGGCCACCATCGCCAAGGCGGCGGCGCACTTGGCAGCTTCCCGCCGTCATTCGATCTTTTTCATCCGCACCCTCCGGATTTCTCAAGCGGGCGGTGGCGCGGCCTGCCGGCGCCCGCGGGATCGCGCTGCCGTTCGCGGCTGCTCTGGCGGCGTTGCTGCTCTCGCCGAGGAGCGTGGCGCAGGCGACGGCGCAGACGCCGCTGACGCTGCCGGCGGCCGTACACGACACCTCGCCGCCACTGGCCCAGATGATCGCGCACGCGCCGCCTCCGCCGCCGCCGCTGACGCCGGCGCAGATCGCCGCGCGCCGCGCGGCCTATTTCGCCGCCCACCCGCAAGCGCGGCGCGTCTCGGGCAGCCCGCCGGAACCCGTCGCGCCGCCGCCGATCGCGCCGGCGGCGGCGGCGGTCGAGCAGACGCAAGAGGGTGAGCGGCCGGCGGCCGCGCTGGTGGCGGATTTTGCGGGGTTGGGTTTCGGCTTTCACGGACCGCAAGGGGTCGCCGATCCGCGCAATCCCTCGGATAACAGCCTGGCGGCCGGACGCCGCTACTTGATCCAGACGGTCAACTCACGTTTCGCCATCTTCGACAAGAGCGGGCGCGCGCTCGCTGGACCCATACCGACCAATGTTCTGTTCTTGGGATTCCAGGGCGATTGCGGGAAGACGACGTTCGGCGACGTGGTCGTGCGCTACGATCAACTCGCGCGGCGGTGGGTGTTCGTGCTGCCGATTTTTCGCCGGCCGCGCGGCGCGGCGCCGGACGCGCCGTACGCAGTGTGCTATGCGGTGAGCGCCGGGCATAATCCGCTGGGCCGGTATTATCGCTATCAGTTCACGCGCAAGCTGTTTCCCGACTATCCGCGGCTGGGCATTTGGCCGGACGGCTACTATCTCGGCACCAGCACCGGCGACACCGTGATCCAGAAGCACGCTTGCGTGGCCGAGCGCGCGGCGATGCTGCGCGGACTCCCGGCGCGCGAGCAATGCGCGGTCCTCGACGGCGTCAACTTTCTGAATCCCGCCGATCTCGAGGGACGCCGCACGCCGCCGCAGGGAGCGCCGGAGCTCTTCTTTGCGGCGGGCGGCGCGCAACTGCGCAAGGTCTTCGCCGACGACGCCCTGGTTATGTTCCGCTTTCACGTCGACTGGCGCGACCCGCGGCAGTCGCGGGTGACGGGGCCGTTTCGCATTCCGGTCGCGCCCTACCATTACCTCTGCAACGGCCAGCTCTCGAATTGCGTGCCGCAGCCCGGCACCCAGCGCCGGCTCGACGCCCAGGGCGACAAACTCATGCAAGCGGTCGTGTATCGGCGTGTCGGCCGCCGGGAATTGGTGGCCGCACTGCACTCGATCGACACCGCCGCCGGCGGCGGGGGCGTGCGCTGGTACGAGTTGCAACTCGACCGGCCGCGCCTCCCCGTCCTGCTCCAACAGGGAACCTATGCGCCCGGCGGCGGCTACCGCTGGATGGGCAGCCTCGGCCTCGACCGCCGCGGCGATCTTGCCATCGGCTACTCCTATGGCGATGCCGCGCATTTTGCCGGCCAGCGCATGGCGGCGCGCCTGGCCCACGACGCCCCGGGCAAATTGACCTTCGCCGAAACCGTGCTGGCGCGCGGCGCGGCGGCACAGACGTATTCGCTGCGCTGGGAGGATTATGCGACGCTCGCCGTTGATCCCAGCGACGACTGCACGTTCTGGTACGCCGGCGATTTCTATGAGAAAGACGCCAAGAGCTATAGCACGCGGATCGGCGCCTTGCGCTTGCCGGGATGCCGGTGAAGAAAATTCGCGGACCGATGATCGGGCCCGGGAGGCGGTTGCAACGCGTTCGCCGATATCAGGCGAAGAGTTCTAACGGCCAACCGCTGACTGCCCAGTGCGAGCGGTCGCCGTTGCGAGTCCGCGCGTGCGCGGGGCGAGACGAGATAGCGGCGAAAGCAGCGCTGGCGCCGCGGCCGGATCACGGGTTGGCGGTCATGGTCGCGCGGCGCCCGGTCGCGATCGAAAAATACTTCATCCACTGCTGGCGGATGCCGTTCGTCTCCTCGATCAGCCGCGGGCTTGGCTGGCGGCCGTGCAGGACGATCATGACCATACCGGTGTTGAAGAGCCGTTGGGAGTGATTGACGTCAGGGCGGCGCGGGCCTTCGGCGGCGATCACGTCGGCGATCGTGATCTTGGTCGGTTCGGCACGGAAGACGCGGCGGCCCTCGGCGTCGCGACCGGCGGGCGCGAGATGGCGCAGGATGAAAAAGTCCGGCACCTCCGCGGGCGAGATTAGGCCCATCAAATAAAGGTCTAGGTAGGAGTAACCGGTGGCCGGCACATAGTAGTTGTCGTCCAGTTGCGTATAGGTGCCGTCGTGGTTATCTTGCCAGACGCCGCCGCCCATGATCGAGGCCTCGGTCGGGCGAGCGTAAGGGAAAGGGACGGGCGCCTGCAAGCCCATCGCCCAGTGCACGGGGCCGAGCGGAATGGTCTCATCGCCGGCCTTGGCGGAAACGAAAGCCGCCCAGCGATGGCCCATTTCATGGCCAAGCTGGGACATCGCGTACATATATGGGGGCATGTGGCCGTCGAGCGAGATCTCGTCGAGCTGCTTTTCGTAATAGGTCACGTCTTCCGGGCCGCCAATCGGCGCATCGGGCGGCGGATATTTTTGCATTTGGATCGCGCCGGAATACACCGGCTGGATGAAGCCCCATTGGAAACGGCCTGCGGAACAATAGGCCGCGAGATCGTGCTGCTCGGCGCCGATGCCGGTCACGGGAACGCCGTCTGAGGTGCCAAGCGGGCCGTTGCTGGGTGTACCCGCCTCTTGGTTATCTACACGGAAGTCGGAGTAGTAGGCGAGGAAGTCGAACCGATCGCCGAGCGCCTGAATGACCGTGCACGCCAGGTCGCGGTTGCTCGGCAGCTGGTAATAGTGAAACGCCTCGTACACCACCGGAAACGGCCCCGCGCCGCGCCGCAACGAGGCGAAGTGCACCTCGGGATTGCGCAGGCCCTCGAGCCGGATCACGCGCGGAGCGAGCGAACTGGCCGGCTGCGTTTGCCGGGCCGCGATCGCCTGCGCGGAAACGCGAATCCGCCGCGCCGCAAGCAGCGCCTCCGGCAGGATGCCCGCGACGGAGATGGTATTGCCAACGGCCTCGACCTCGCGCGATACGCCCGGGCCGAAGGCGAAGTAGCGAGACGTGCCGCCGCGCGGAGCAAAGCCGGCGACGGTCCATTCCACGGCCGGCGACGCGCCGGCGGCTGGCGCGAAGCGCAGCCGGTAGGAGACGCCCGCGATACCGGGATCGCCGGCGGCCAACACCGGTCCCGCCGTCTCGAGCGTCGCCTTGAGCAGCACGCCGCCGACGGCGTTGAGGCGCAGTGCCTTGAGCGCAAGATTGCCCGGCGCGCTTGCAGCCGTCGTTGCGCTCTTGACGCCGGCCAGCGCGTGCTCCGCCCCGCTCGCGATCATCGGATAAACCCCCACGATCGCGTCTTGGGCGTGCAATTGCAGGTACGACATCTCGATCGCGCCGTTCCGGTACAGCGCCGCTTGGAAACGGTTGACTGTCGGGGTCCAAGAGAAGTCTTGAATATTGCCGTAGGGCTCGCTCAGGTCCCAGGTAATCAGCGCGCGGTCCCCGGATTGCTTCACGTAGCGCTTTCCTCGCATGCGCGGCTTGAAGAAGACGCAAATCGCCGGCACGGTGTTGACGATCTCGCCGGCTGCCTGGCTAAGCTCCGCGAAGCGCGCCACCGAGATGCCGCCGAAATCGCGGCTTGGGTAGGCGGCGCCGGGGCCGGGCGCTCGCAGCGGCGGGCCGAAGCGAATCGAGCCGGTCACGCCGACCGAGAGCACGTCCCAGTCCCTGCCGGAGAAGGGGAAAACAAAGTCGTGAAGTGTCACGTTGGGGTCGGTAAGCGGCGTGCCGAACTCGGGGTCCCATTGCAGCGGCAGCACGTCCACGCGATAGCCGCCGCGCTCGGGCGTGAAACGTAAGGTCCGGTCTTGGAGATCGAAGAGATTCTCTTTCCCGAGCGCGCCAGGGTTGAGTTCCATCAATATCAGCTTGCCCCTAACCGAGACTTTGCCGATCGAGCGGCCCTGACGCCCGCGGACCTGCCCGGAAAGCGCAAGCGGCGCCGCCAAGGCGAGTGCTAGGAGGATGAACCGAGCGATGCAGGGAAGGACGAAGTTCGAGTCCGGCGATACGCGAGGGCGGAGGCCATTCGTTGCCATCGGCGGCTATTGTGTTGCCGCCTCCGGAGCGTGTCAAGGATAATGTATGCAATATTCTTCACGTTAAGGGAGACCCGCGGCGCGCCGTGCGTCACCCGGGCCGCGATGTGTCCTAAATCAGTGCGCCAGCTGCTGTCGCCAAAATGTGAGGTGGGCAGGGGCGGCTACGGGCATCGGGCCCAATCGATCGCCGAGTTCCATCGTTTGGGGTCTGCCGTCAAACGCCGGCCAGTTCGGTAACCCGGTGCTATTCGGATCGCCAGTCTTCGCGAAGTTCGTCCAGTAATCGGCGAGAGCGGTTGCCAGCCGATGGTCGGCCGGACGCCAAGGCCGGTCCAGGAAACGCAAATTGTCGAAAACGTAGGGCAGCTCGGAAGAATGGAACACCCCGAACTCAGGGTGCTGCGGCCACGGCAAGAGGTGGTCGAAATAATAGGTTCGCACCGCCCCGCCCGCCTGGAGCCACGCCGACGCCCAGAGATAGATAGAGACGCGCGCCCGATCGCGGCGCGCTGCGCGCAATGCGGCAAGGCCCGCGCGTCCATTCCGCGCCGGATAAAGCGCCTCGCATCGTGGTGCCTGTTTGCCGCAAAGCTCGGCTAGTCCCGCGTGATACGCGTCCAGAGTCGGCTGCGGCGCCGGGCCGAAACCGTAGTAGCCGATGCCGAGGTCGTCGGCGACCATGCCGAGAACCACCGGCAGACGCGAATCGCCCGCGAATGGCCGGGCGGGGATGACCCATCCGTCCTCGATCGGTCCGAAGGGCGCGTGCTGTCCCGCCGCGAGCAGCCGCGCCGCCGGCATTTGCCGCATGGCGGCCAATGACTTCGTGCCCAGCGCGTGCGCGAAGGGCGCGTCGGCGCGCTCGGCCGCGGACAAAGTGTGATCGCCCTCGAGACGGCGATCGAAGAGCACTGCCGGCCCGCTCATCATGATGGCGCGCGCGAAAAGCCCTTGCGCGAGGGGCGAGCGCAGCAGCATGCCCACACTGATCGCCCCCGCCGACTGCCCCGCGATGGTGACTTGGGCGGGATTGCCGCCGAAGCCGGCGATATTTTTCTGGATCCAGCGCAGCGCCGCGATCTGGTCGAGCAGACCGTAATTGCCGGCCGAATGGTGCGGCGATTCCGCCGCCAGTTGCGGCAGCGCCAAGAACCCGAATGGGCCGACGCGGTAATTGAAATCCACGACCAGGACGCCGCGGCGCGCCAAGGCGGCGCCGTCGTAGAGAGGCACGCCGCCGCCGCCGGAGGTGAATCCACCGCCATAAATCCAGGCGAGCACCGGCGCGCTCCGGCCGGCGGAGGCCTTCGGCGCCCAGATATTGAGATAAAGGCAATCTTCGCTCGGCTCGCCTTGGATGAGGTATTCGCGCGTCCACGGGCCGATCCGGCCGGCGGGTTTGGCCTGCATGCAGGGCGGGCCGAAATGGGTGGCGGCGAGCACGTGCTTCCATGGCAGCGCCGGTTGTGGCGGCTGCCAGCGCCGCGCGCCTACCGGCGGCGCGGCAAAAGGAATGCCCCTGTACACCTGAATGCCGTCGGCCAGCACGGTGCCCTTCACCCATCCGCCGCTGGTCTTGGCCAGCACCGCCGGAGTTTGCGCTGCCGCGAACATACCGGCCAGTGTAAAGACCGTTCCCGCTACCGTCGTGATCCGCATGCGTGGAACATGCTACATCGCCCGCGAGCCCGCTGGGTGCAAACTTCGCCGGCAAGGGCCGGCGGCCACCCGGCGGATGGGCTGCCGGTCTGCGGAGCTCACCGGCTGCGGCCCCAGCCGCCGCCGCCGGGACTCTCGATGCGAATCGCCGCGCCCGCGGGAGCGGCGACGTTGCACTTGCCCGGCAATTCGCGCTCTTCGCCCTGGATGCGCAGCACGGTGCGGCCGACGGCGCCCGGCGCGCCGCCCGCCAGCCCATAGGGGGCGAAGCGCCGCCGCTCGGCCAGCACGGTCACTTGCGCCGGCGTCAGCAGCTCGATCTCGCGAATCAGCCCGTCGCCGCCGCGATGCCGCCCCGCGCCGCCGGAGCCCCGGCGATACGCATAGCGGAGCGCGCGCAGCGGATAGGCGTATTCCAGCGCCTCGACCGGCGTGTTGAGCGAGTTGGTCATGTGCGTATGGACGCCCGGCAGTCCGGACGCATTGGGACGCGCGCCCATGCCGCCGGCGATGGTCTCGTAATAGGCGAAGGGCTGGCCGGCGCGGCGGTCGTGCTTGGGGAACAGCCCGCCGATGGTCAAGTTGTTCATGGTGCCGCTGCTGGCTGCGGGCACGCGCTCCGGCGCCGCGCCCGCCAACGCGCGCAGCAGGACGTCGACCAGGCGCTGCGAGGTTTCGACATTGCCGCCGGCCACCGCCGCCGGCGGCCGCGCGTTAACCACCGTCCCTTCCGGCGCGCGCACGGCGATGGGACGCATCAAGCCCGCGGTCGCCGCCGCCTCTTCCGGCAGCAGGCAGCGAAAAACGTAAAAAACCGCCGAATAGGCGATGGCGAAGACGGCATTGACGCTGCCTTCGGCCTGGGCGTCGCTGCCGGCGAAATCCACCTCCGCCCGCCCGCCGCCCAGCCGGATCCGGACCTGAATCCGCAGCGGCCGGGCGTTGATGCCGTCATCGTCGAGAAAATCTTCGGCTGCGTATCGTCCCGGGCGCAGCCGCCGCAGCTCCGCGCGCATCAGCCGCTCGGAGTGATCGAGCAGCGCCGCCATGGCGCGGCGCACCCGCGGCAGCCCGTACTTGGCGGCGAGCTCCTCCAGCCGCCGCGCGCCCACGCGGCAAGCCCCGACCTGCGCCGTCAGATCGCCTTCACGCTCGGCGGGCGTGCGGACGTTGTTCAAGATCAGCGCCAGCAGCGACGTGTCGAGCCGTCCGCCGCGCTCGAGCAGCAGCGGCGGAATGCGAATGCCCTCCTGCGCGATCTCGCGGCATAAGCCCATCGAGCCGGGATAGGCGCCGCCGACGTCGGCGTGATGCGCGCGCGCCGCCACAAAAAACGCCGGCTTGCGGCCCTGCGCCAGAAACACCGGCCGCACCATCGTGATATCGGGCAAATGCGTGCCGCCGGCATAGGGATCGTTCAAGATCGCCAGGTCGCCGGGCTGAAAGCGCAGCGCGTCGAGGGCCGCCCGCACCGACATCGGCATCGAGCCGAGGTGGACGGGCATGTGATCGCCCATGGCGATGACCGCGCCGGCGGCGTCGAAGACCGCGGTCGAGTAGTCGCGCCGCTCCTTGATGTTGGGCGAATAGGCGGCGCGGCGCAGCGTTGTGCCCATCTCTTCCGCGATCGAATGGAAGGCGTTTTGAAACACCGCCAGCTCGATGGGATCGAACGCGGTTAGCGGGGCTCTAGCCATAGATTGTCGAGACCATCCACGCGCGCCCGCCAGCCGGGCGGCAGGAAGGAGGTGGCGCTGTATTCGTGAATGAGCGCCGGGCCGGCGAAGCGATCGCCGGGCCGCAGCCGCTCGCGTTGATATTGCCGGGCGGGCCAGCGCCGCCCCGCCTGGATCACGGCGCCGCTCCCGGCGAGCGCCGCGGCGCCGTCGCCCGGGCGCTCGCGCCGCCGCGGCATGCGCAGCGCCGGCGCCGGCACGATCAGCCGCACGCGCGCGGTGACGATCTCGATCGGGCGTTTCGGGTCGCTGAAGCCGTAGCGCCGTTCGTGCGCCGCATGGAAGCGGGCGGCGAGGCGCGCGCCGACGCCCTCGCGTCCGGGGCAGGGCAGCGTCAGCTCATACCCCTGCCCGGCATAGCGCAGGTCCAGCGAACGGAGGGCGCGGGCCCTCCCGGCCTTGCCGCGCAGCTCGCGCCGGCCGCGCCGCTCGAGCTCGCGGAAATGCTTCTCCAGGGCCGTGTGCGCGGTGAAGGGGAGCATCAGCGTGCGCGAGTAATCGCGCGCCAGGTCCGCCAGCAGAATGCCCAGCGCGGAGAGCGCGCCCGGCAGCGGCGGCACGAGCACCCGGTGCATGCCCAGCGCCGCCGCCAGCGCGCAGGCGTGCAGCGGCCCGGCGCCGCCGAAGGCGACGAGCGTGGCTTCGCGCGGATCGCGCCCGCGCTCGATCGAGATCGCGCGCAGCGCCCGCTCCATCGTCGCCTCGGCCACCCGCACGATGCCCTCGGCGAAGGCCTCGACGCCGGCGAGCGGCCCGCGCCGCCGGGCGAAGATCGCGCGTACGCGCGCGGCGTCGAGAGGCAGGCCGCCGCCGAGCAGGGCATGCGGCAAGCGCCCCAGCAGTAGATTGGCGTCGGTGACCGTCGGCTCCTCGCCCCGCCCGTAGCAGATAGGCCCAGGATCGGCGCCCGCCGACTGCGGCCCGACGCGCAGCGCGCCACCGGCGTCGAAGCGCGCGATCGAGCCGCCGCCCGCGCCGACCGTGTGCACTTCCAGCATCGGCACCGCCACCGGCAGGCCGGCGATGGCGCCCTCCCGGCCGGCCACCGGCCCGGCGGCATCCACCAGCGCCACGTCGGTCGAGGTGCCGCCCATGTCGAAGGTGATGATCGGCAAGCAGCCGGCGCGCGCCGCCACCGCGTGCGCGCCCACCACCCCGCCGGCCGGCCCGGAGAGGATCGTTCGCACCGGCTCGCGCGCCGCCGTCGCCGCGCCGATGATGCCGCCGGAGGACTGCATGACCGCCAGCCGCGCGCCCCGCGCCCGCGCCGCCAGCCGCTCGTCGAGCCGTCCGAGATAGCGCCCCACCCGCGGCGCCAAGTAGGCGTTGATCACCACCGCCGCGCCGCGCTCGAACTCGCGAAACTCCGGCAGGATCTCGTGGGACAGGGAAATCGGCAGCCCGAGCGGCGCCAGCGCCCGCGCCACCGCCCGCTCGTGCGCCGGATGCGCGAAGGAGAATAGCAGCGACACCGCGATGGCTTCGGCCCCCGCCGCCGCCAAGTCGCGCCGCAGCTTGGCCAAGTCGGCGGCGCGCGGCGAGCGCAATACCCGCCCCTCGGCGCTGACGCGTTCGACCACCCCGCGCCGCAGCTCGGCGGGCGCAAGCGAGGGCGGCGGCGCGTACGACCAGTCGTAAAGATGCGCGCGCGCTTGCCGGCCGATCGCGATCGTGTCCTCGAAGCCCGCCGTGGTCACGAACGCCACCCGCGCGCCATTGCGCTCGAGGAGCGTGTTCGTGCCGACGGTGGTGCCGTGCCGCACTTCGCCCGGCGCTTCCCTCAGTTCCGCGGCGATCGCCGTCAGCGCCGCCAGGACCGCCTCGCCTGGGTCGGCCGGCGTTGAGGTCAGCTTCAGCACCCGCGGACGACCGTCGCGCAGATATACACAGTCGGTGAAGGTGCCGCCGGTGTCGATCGCCACGCGAAAAGGCATGCTCTCCAGACTAAAACAGAGATCCAGGGCAAGTGTTATGCGCCAGGGGATAGTTGTCTGGAGCGGGGCGGGAAGGCAGCAGAGCCGCCGGCGGCGGGCGAAGGGCAGAGCGGGGCGCCGATGCCGCCCGTACTTGCAGCTCGGGCGTACTATGGGGACCATGCGCCTGACCGCGACTTTCGCGCTGGGTTTCTCGCTGGTAGCCGCCGGCGGCTGCGGGCGCGCGCCGGCAACGGCGCCGCTGGCGGCGGCACAACCCGCTGCCTCCCTCGCGGGCGCCTTGACCGCCGACGAGGCGATGGCGCTCGCCGCCTTGCCGCTGGCCTGCCTGGATCACCCGCAAGCGCCGCCGCCCGCGGCAAAAGTCCCGTATCTCTGGACGCCCGCCGGCCCGCCGCGCCTGCTCACCGACTATGCCGCCCAGCGCGCGTTCTATGGCTGCTACGACTGGCACTCGGCAGTCAACTCCACCTGGACGCTGGCGACGATCCTGCGCCGCTTCCCGCAACTGCCGATCGCGCCGCTGATTCGCATGGAACTCGACAGCCACCTGGGCGCGAAAAATATCGCCGGGGAGCTGCAATTCTTTCAAAGCGCGAAACACTTCGAGATGCCTTACGGCCGCGCCTTCCTGCTGAAGCTCGACGCCGCGCTGCTCGGCTGGAACGATGCCGGCGCGCGCCGCTGGGCCGCCAACCTGTCGCCGCTGGCGCGTCTCATGGCGCGGAGCCTGACGGCGTACTACGACCGCCTCCCCTACCCCATCCGCACCGGCGTCCATCCCAATACCGCTTGGTCCATGAGCCTGGCGCTTGACTACGCGGACGCCGCGCACGATCGGGAGCTAGGCCGCGCCATCGCGGCCACCGCGCGCCGCGACTTCCTCGCCGACCGCGACTGCAACGTCGCCATGGAGCCCGGCGGGCCCGACTTTCTCTCGCCCTGTCTCGCCGAAGGCGAGATCATGAGCCGTCTTTTGCCGCAAGCGCAATTCGCCGCCTGGCTCGACGGTTTCCTGCCGCCGCCAGGCTCGCCCGCCTTCGCGCATCTGACCCGGCCGTTCGATACCGCCCACATGACCAAGGATCAAATGGCCGCTAAGTCGCATCTCATCGGCTTGTCGTTTTCCCGCGCGGAATCGCTCGAGCGCATCGCCTCCGCGCTGCCGCTGCGGGATCCGCGTGCCGTTTACTATCGCCGCAAGGCGCAGGCGCAAGCGCAGGCCGGCTTTCAAGGCTTGGTGGCGGCCGGCTATCTGGGCTCGCATTGGCTGGCCACCTACGCGGTAATGTATGCGGTCGAGGCCCCCGCGGCCGCGCCCGCCATGGTCGCTGGCGGCCGCTGATCCGCCGGCTGCGGCTGCCCTTATGAGCGAGCGCGCCACGCGATCCGCCGCCACGCTCGTCCCGCTGCGCTGGCGGGCCACGACGCCGGCACAGCGCAGCACGCTCGTCGCTGCCGGGCTGGGCTGGATGCTGGACGCCTTCGACGTGATGCTGTATTCGCTGGTGCTGGCGACGCTCATGCGCCAGTTCGGCATGTCGAAGCCCACCGCTGGCCTGCTCAACACCCTGACGCTGGCGGCTTCCGCGATCGGCAGCTTGATCCTAGGCGTGATGGCAGATCGCTGGGGCCGGCGGCGGATGCTCAGCCTCAGCATCGTCCTCTACTCGATTTTCACCTTCGCCTGCGGCCTTGCCACCTCGCTGCTGGTTCTCGCGGTCTTTCGCTTTCTGCTCGGGCTGGGCATGGGCGGGGAATGGAACACCGGCGCCGCGCTCGTCGCCGAGACCTGGCCCGCCGAGTGGCGCGGCCGCGCCCTCGGCATCGTGCAAAGCAGTTGGGCGATCGGGTATGCCCTAGCCGCGATCGCGGCCGGTGTGATCTTGCCGCGCGCCGGCTGGCGCTGGGTCTTCTTCGTGGGCGTGCTGCCCGCCTTGGTGGTGTTGTGGATCCAGCATGGCGTCCCGGAGCCCGAGCTGTGGCGGCGTGAACGCGAACGGCCGGCGCCCGCGCCGGGCGGAGCATGGCGCGCCGGCGCCGGGCGGCTCGCGGCTTTGCTGCTGATGAACACCTTCGGCATGTTCGCCTGGTGGGGCCTGTTTACCTGGGTTCCAGCCTATCTCGAGCTGCCGGCGGCGCAAGGCGGGCGCGACTTTCATATGCTCGGCGTCGCTACCTTCCTGGTGGTCTTGAATCTCGCGGGCATGCTGCCCGGCTATTTGCTCTTCGGCGTGCTCGCCGACCGCTTCGGCCGCCGCCGCATGCTGGTGGCTTATCTCGCCGCCGCCGCCCTGCTCGTGCCGTGGTTCGCCCTGGCGCGGCGGCCAGGCATGATCTTGCTCGCCGCTTCGCTGGTCGCCTTCTTCGGCACTGGCTTTTTCACCGGCTCGGGCATCGTCGGCAGCGAGCTGTTTCCCACGTCGATTCGCGCCACCGCCTTGGGCATCTCTTACAACGTCGCTCGCGGCTTGAGCGCGCTCGCGCCCCTCGTGATCGGTGCGATCGGCGCGGCGCGCGGGCTGTCGTGGGCGTTCCTATCCTGCGCCATCGCCTTCGCCTTCGCCGCGCTCGCGGCGTTGCTGCTGCCGGAAACGCGCGGCCTCGAACTCGCCTAGGCGCCGCTCGCGCGGCCTGCAGCTCCGGCTTTCATTTCCAGAAAAACCCCGCCACGGCACTCCGGTAATCGAGAGTGAACCGACCGTCATCGCGCCCGGTTCCGAGAGAAATCCCGGAGTTCACCTGTGGCCCGCATCGTGCGAAAGAGCAGGCGGATGGGCTTCCGCCCCGAGGTGCATTTCGCCATGCGATCTTTTCGGCTGCATCGGATCTTCGCCCTCTTCGTAGTTTTGTTCGTGACCGCCGGTCTGGTGCTTGCGCAGACGGCCACGACGGGCGCCGTCACCGGCACCGTGACCGATCCCTCCGGGGCGGTCTTGCCCGGCGCCACCATCACGCTCCGCAACCTGGCCACCGGCGCCACCCAAACCGCCACCACCAACGGTCAAGGCAGTTATCAATTCACGCTGCTGCCGCCGGCGAACTATCAGGTCAGCGCCACCGCCCGCGGCTTTCAAACCACCGCGCGGACCGTCGCGGTCAGCGTCGGCCAAGCCACGCGCAGCGATTTCCGCTTGAGCGTCGGCGCCGCCACGCAAACGGTGACGGTGAGTTCGGAAGCGCCGCTGGTACAAACCAACAACGGCAATATCTCGACCACCTTCACGCAGCAGCAGATCGCGCTCGTGCCGAACCCCGGCAACGATTTGACAGCCATCACCCAAACCACTCCCGGCGCGGTGATGAACACCCAGTCCGGCTACGGCAACTTCGAAACGTACGGCCTGCCCGCGACTTCGAATCTGTTTACCGTCAACGGCATGGATAATAACGATCCTTTCCTGAACCTCAACAATTCCGGCGCGACCAACCTCATGCTGGGCAAGAATGACATTCAGGAAGCGACCGTCGTCAACAACGGCTACACGGGCCAATACGGCCGCCTCGCCGGCGCCAACGTCAACTACGTTTCCAAATCCGGCTCGAACGAGTGGCACGGCAACGCGATCTACCAATGGAACGGCCGGGTGATGAACGCCAACAACTTCTTTAACAACGCCACCGGCACGCCGCGGCCCTTCGACAACGCCAACCAATGGGCGCTATCCCTCGGCGGCCCCATCATCAAGGACCACACCTTCTTCTTCGTGGATCAAGAAGGATTGCGTGTCGTGCTGCCGACCAACACGCCGTTCAACGTGCCCACGCCAGCCTTCGAGGCTGCGACGCTGGCCAACCTTGGCGCGACCTCGCCCGCGCAGGTGCCGTTCTACCAGACCATATTCAATTTGTATAACGGGGCCAAGGGAAATCCCGGCGCGGCGCTGCCCGGCGGCGGCTGCGCGGACCTGAATCCCGCCTTGGTGCCGGGCGGCATCTGCGCGGTGCAACTGCGCTCGACCGCCGGCAACTTCACCCATGAATGGCTGTTGACCGCGCGCGTCGATCAGATCATCGGCAGCTCCGACAAGTTCTTCGCGCGCTTCGGCACCGATCACGGGCTGCAGGCTACCTATACGGACCCCGTCAATCCGATCTTCAACGCCCAGAGCAACCAGCCGCAGTACCAGGCGCAGTTGCAGGAGACGCACGCCTTCAGTGCCGGCTCGGTCAATCAGTTCAACGGCTCGTTCCTGTGGTACAGCGCCCTCTTCCAGCCCAAGAATCTTTCTGCGACCCTGGCGGCGTTTCCAACCACGCTGAGCTTCGCCGGCAGCGCGCTGGCCAGCCTCGGCGGCCTCGACTTCATCTGGCCGCAGGGGCGCAAGATCACGCAGTACCAGTTCAGCGACGATTTTTCGACGGTGCACGGCGCGCACACCATCGGCCTCGGCGCCGACTTCCGCCGCGACCTCACCAACGACTACGATTTCGGCATTCTCTCGAGCGGCACGACCATCTCGGAAAGCATGACCGACTTCTTCAACGGCGTGGCCACCGCCTTCGAGCAATCGTTTCCGACCGCGCTCAATCAGCCGATCAACCTCTACAATCTGGGCGCCTACATTCAAGACCAGTGGGCGGCGACGCGCGATCTCAAGCTGACGCTGGCGTTCCGCCTCGATCACAACTCGAATCCGACCTGCGGGCACAACTGCTTCGCCCGCATGATTCTGCCCTTCACGTACCTGAACCACGATCCGACGATTCCTTACAACCAAGTGATCCAAACCGGCATGGGCCAGGCCTTCGCCGGCTATCGCCATTGGGCGTACGAACCGCGCTTCGGCTTCGCGTGGACGCCGTTCGGCATGACCGGGACCGTGCTGCGCGGCGGCTTCGGCCTCTTCTACGATGCCTTCCCTGCCACCGTGGCCGATAGCTTCGCCGAGAACCCGCCGAATGAAAACACCTTCGTGGTCGCGGGCGTGCCGATCTCGCCGGCCGCGCCCGGCAACATGTTCGCCAGCGGCGCCGCCAACAACACCGCATTCTTGAACGGCTTCGCCAGCGGCGGCACGCTGGCCTCGATCAGCGCCAGCACGCCGGCCTTCGTGCCGCCGAATTTTTTCACTCAGGACGTGATCGTGGATCTACCGCGCTATCAAGAGTGGAATTTGGAGTTGCAGCACATGCTGGGCGCCAATGCCTCTTTCTCCCTCAATTACGTCGGCAATCACGGCGTGCACGAAAGCATCGCCAACGCCGGTCTCAACGCCTTCTGCCCAGCCTCGGCCTGTCCGGGCGGCTTCACCGGCTTGCCTCTGGCGCCCGCTGATCCCCGTTTCGGGGTCATTACGCAACTAACCACCGGCGCCAACTCCAACTACAACGGGCTGACCGCTTCGTTGCGGCGGCAGTTCACTTCCGGCTTGCAGGTGCAGTTGAGCTACACCTGGAGCCATGCCCTCGACTGGGTTTCGAACGGCGGCCTGCTGCCCTTCAACTTCACCGGCAACTCCGTCTCCGGCGAAAACGTCAGCATTCTGGGGCCGCAGGATCCGTTCAATATTCGCCGCTTCAACTACGGCAACGCCGACTACGACGTGCGTCATTATTTCAGCGCCAGTTATGTTTACCAAGTCCCCTTCAGCGACATGTTCCATTGGGGACCGCGGCAACTGTGGCAAGGCTGGCAGCTCTCCGGCACGGTCTTCGCCCGCAGCGGCCTGCCGACAACCGTCATTGACACGGCCGCGACCGGAACCTTGGCGGGATTCAATTACGGCACGGCGGGGGGCGAGGCGATCTTCGGCAACGAGCTGAATCAGGATCAGACCTCGCCGTGCGGCATTCGCAGCAGCCCCTGCTACAGCTTGACTTCGTTTTCGCCCTCAACCGCCGCGCCGACCAGCTTCGGCAATCAGATTCGCAACCAGTTCCGCGGCCCGCGCTTCTTCGACATGGATCTCACCGTCCAGAAGCAGACGCAAATCCCGGGCTGGGAGCATGGACAGCTAGGCTTGGGCATTCAGTTCTACAACTTGCTGAACCATCCCAACTTCGACATCCCGCCGGCCGATTTGGCGAATCCCAGCTTCGGCCAAGTGATCCATACCGTAAGCGTGCCCACCAGCATTTTGGGCGCGTTCTTGGGCGGCGACGCTTCACCGCGGGTGATCGAGCTCACGGCCAATTTGAGCTTCTAAACCGGGAACCAGGGACCACAAGCAGCGGATGGCGGCGCGCAAATCGCCGCCATCCGCTTTTTGGTGTTGCCCGACCGCGAACGTCAGCTCGCGCCGCGCCTCCTATCTCCCGCGCTGCAGCCCGGACCCGCTGCCCTATGCCCCGAATAACGCCTCTTCGATGGCCTGGCATAGCGCGTGGCCGATGAGGATGTGGCACTCCTGGATGCGCGGCGTGTCGCGGCTTGGCACCTCCAGCAGCACGTCGGCGACCGCGCGCATCTTGCCGCCGCCGGCGCCGGTGAGACCGATGGTGGTGGCGCCGCCCTCGCGCGCTTTTTGCATCGCCGCGACCACGTTGGCGGAATTTCCCGACGTGCTGATGCCGACAGCGACGTCGCCGGGACGGATCCAGGCCGCCACTTGGCGGCTGAAGGTCTGCTCGTAGCCGTAGTCGTTGCCGATCGCGGTCATGGTGGAGGAGTTGGCCGCCAGCGCCAAGGCGGGCAGCGAGCGGCGCTCCCGCAGGTAGCGGCCGAGAAACTCCGCCGCCAGATGCTGCGCATCGGCGGCGCTGCCGCCGTTGCCAAAGAAGATCGCCTTGCCACCGTCGCGGTAGCAGGCGATCAGCAGCTCCGCCGCCCGTTCCATCGCCGGCAGCATCGTCGCGAGCGCGGCTTGTTTGCATTGAATACTGGCTTCGAAGTTGGCGCGCAGCAAGGCGTTCAGGTTGGGCATGCATGCACTTTAGCAGCCCCCGCGCTCGGCGTCTGGCGTGTGGCGCCGATTCGCCGGCTACGCCTGGGGTGCCGCCGGAACGAAGCCAGGCAGCGCCCGATCGACCCGCCCACCTTATCCTGGAGCGAGGTGGCCATCGACACCCTATCCCCGGCCTCGCGCCCCGCCCGGCGTTGGACGCGCCGCCAGCGCGGCATCATCGCCGCCGCCAAATGGCTGGCGCCGCCGCTCATCATCGGCCTCGGTGCGACCTTGCGCGTGCGTTTGCCGGAAAGCCTACCGCCGGAGGTGCTGGCGGATCCGCCGCAGCCGGCGATTTATGCCTTCTGGCACCGCTACTTGCTGCCGATCGCCTGGTATCTGCGCGGCCGCCGCTTCGGAATTCTCGTCAGCCAGCACTTCGACGGCGAGTGGATCGGGCAGGCCGCCGCCCGCCTCGGGTACGTGATTTATCGCGGCTCGAGCACGCGCGGCGGCCGCGAAGCGCTGGCGGAGATGGAGCAGGGACTCTTGCGCGGCGTGCCCATGGGCCTCACCGTGGACGGCCCGCGCGGGCCGCGCTACGAAGTCAAGCCCGGCGCGATCTACCTGGCACGGATCACGGGCGCGCCGCTTTATGCAATCCATGTGGAGATGGAGAGCGCCTGGGAGCTGAACAGTTGGGACGGGCTGCAAATTCCGAAGCCCGGCAGTATCGTGCGCGGCCATTGGCGCGGGCCGTTTCGCGTCCCGGCGAACGCCTCGCCGGACGAACTTGAGGCTTGCCGCGTCCGGCTCGAATTGACCTTGAACCAACTTCGCGAGAGCCAAGGAGCGTTGCCATGAAACCAGTCGAATGGGTGGTCCGGCCCACGGTCGCCGGGGCCGTCGAGGAATTTTGCCGCCGCCTGGAGCAGCGGCTGGCCGCGCATTCGCGCGCCGAGGGCGCGCTGCCGATCGCGCTCACCGGCGGCAATACGGCGCGCGCGTTTTACGAAGGCTGGCGCCGGCTCTACGGCAAGGCCGGGCTGGACCGCCATGCGGTCGCGTTCTATTGGAGCGACGAGCGCATCGTGCCGCCGAACCATCCCGACAGCAACTATTTGCTGGCGTGGCAGGCGCTACTCGAACCGGCGGAAATACCCGCGCAGTTCGTGCATCGCGTGCCCACCGAAGAGGCCGATCCCGCCGCGCGCTATGCCGAGATCGTGCGCCGCCAAGTGCCCGCCGGTCCCGGCGGCGTTCCCCGCTTTCCCATCCTGATTTTGGGCCTGGGCGAGGACGGCCACACCGCCTCGCTGTTTCCCGGCGCCGATCCCTACGCCGGCGACGCCGCGCTGGTGCGTCGCGCCGCCGCCACGCCCGCCCATCCGCACGACCGCGTCACTTTTACCCCGGCGCTGATCAACGCCGCGCGCGAAGTGTGGTTCCTCATCACCGGCGCGAACAAGGCGCGAGCGGCGCGCGCCCTGCGCGAGCGCGCGGCGCCTCCGGCCGAGGTGCCGGCGCTGATCGTCGATCCCGCTCGCACCGCGATCACCTGCTTTCTGGATGCCGCCGCGGACGGGGCGGATCAGAGGCCGCATAATTGACGGTCGCGCTTGAGGTGAACGAAGAGCGCGGCATCGCGGACTGCATATGCGCCTGCTCATCATCAGCGACATCCACGGCAACCTGGAAGCCTTGCAAGCGGTGCTGCGCGAGGCGCAAGGGCGGTACGACCGCTGTTTCTGCCTCGGCGACGTGGTCGGCTATGGCGCCGATCCGCAAGCCTGCGCGGCGCTGGTGCGCGACGTCGCGGCGGTGGTCATCCGCGGCAATCACGACCGCGCCTGCGTCGCGCCCGAGTCCGCGCTGGACTTCAATCCCATCGCGCGCCTGGCGGTGGAGTGGACGCACAACCAACTTGACGCCGCAACGCGGGCATGGCTGGAGTCGCTGCCCGCCGGGCCGGTGCTGGGCGACGGCATCCAGCTCGCGCACGGCTCGCCGCTCGACGAGGACGAATACATCACTTCCACGGCGCAAGCCGCCGTGCTGCTGGCCGGTGCCGGCGAGCCGCTCACCTGCATCGGCCACACCCATTTGCAAGGCGGCTGGCGCATGCGCGGCGAAAGGACTGAAACCGTGGCGCGCAACGGCGCCCTGCCGCTCGATCCCGGCCAGCGCTACCTGCTCAACCCCGGCTCCGTCGGCCAGCCGCGCGACGGCGATTGGCGCGCCGCCTACATGATTTGCGACGAGGGCAGCGCCGAATTTTTTCGCGCCGCCTACGACCTCGCCGGCGCGCAAGGCAAGATTTTGCGCGCCGGGCTGCCGCCGACGCTGGCGGAGCGTCTCGCCGCCGGCTGGTAAGCGCCGGCCCCGGCTGGGGACGCCGAGGCGGGGAAGTCGTCCAGCGCGGCTGCCGCGTCCCCGGTTGCCGCCGTCCGGCGAACCGGGCGACGTCCCGGCGGTGGTACGCCAGCGCCCCGCTCGCCCGCGCTCAGGGCGTAACCGGGCCGGAATTCGCGCGCGCCGGCGTATCCGGCTGTCGCTGCAGGCGCCGCGCTACGGCTTCGACTTGCCCCATCACCCGCAGCGTGTTCAGTCCGAGCACTTGCCGAATCTGCGCATCGGTGTAGCCGCGGTCCATCAGTCCCTGTACGATGCGGGGAATGTCTTGGGCGCCGTCCATGCCTTGCGGCGCCCAATCGATGCCGTCCCAGTCGGAACCGAGCCCGACGTGATCGATGCCGGCGACCTGAATGATGTGCACGAACTGATCCATCAGAGCGCGGAACGGCGGGCGCGTGAAATGCTCGGCGGCGAAGCGGCGCTGGAAGGCGTCGATGTGCGGATAGCCGTGCAGCCAGTCGCCGTCCCAAGCCGCGTCCACCGGTCCTTCCGCGCGCGCCTCGTCGGCGGCGAACTTGGCCGCCTGATCGCGCGCCGCTTGGCTGTCGAAGGCGGCGTAATCGTTGACCTGCACCACGCCGCCGTTGCGGGCGACCGCGCGCAGCATCGCGTCGGTCATGTTGCGCGGCGCGTTGACCAGCGCCCGCGCCGAGGAATGCGAGGCGATGACCGGCGCCTGAGTGGTTGCGATCGCGTCCCAGAACGTCTTGTCGGAAACGTGGGAGATGTCCACGATCATGCCCAGCCGGTTCATCTCGGCGACGACCTCCTTGCCGAACGGCGTCAGGCCGTTGTGGTGATGGACGCGAGCGTCGTCCTGGTCGCCCGAGGAGTCGGCCCAATCGTTGGTGTTCGACCACGTCAGCGTCATGTAGCGCACGCCCAGGCGGTAATAGTCGCGCAGGACCGCCAGATCGTCGGCGATGGCGTGCCCGCCCTCGACGCCCATCAGCATGGCGAAGCGATGTTCGGCGGTGAGGCGGCGAATATCGGCGGCGGTCGTCGCCAGACCCAATTGCTCCGGATGCGCCTCGGCCTGGCGGCGGACGGCGTCAATCAGATCGAGGGCGCGCTCGATGGTTTGCGGACCGAAGCGAGGCTCGACCCAAATCGAGAAGAACTCCGCCTTCAGCCCGCCTTGGCGCGCCTTGTCCAGCGAGACCATGCGCTGCGTCGGCTTCGTGAAGTCGAAGCCGCCGTCGAGCATCCATTGGGTCGTGTCCGCGTGCGTGTCGATCACGATGGCGTCGTGGGCCAAGGCGATCGCGCGCGCCGAGGGCGTGGGGCCGGCGGCCGGCGGATTGGCCGCCAGCGCCAAGCCGGCGAACAGCAACAATAAGGCGCAGACGCGCCCGGCGATGCGCATGAGAATTCCTCCTTGCCGGCGGAAATCGCCATCGTACGCCAACTGCCGCTCCTGGAGCCAGCGCCCAAGCCGGTACGCGGCCAGGGATCAGAAGCCAGCAGGGGCGGCGAAGGCAGATAGCCGCCACCAGGATCGGCAACGAGCAGCCGGTACTGAGTCAGCGGTCATCCTCCTCCGCCTCCTCCGCGCGTCTCTGCTTCCGCACGCTTGGGCCTATCAGGCCTGGGCCGTGCCGCCGCACGACCTTATTGTTTCAGTAAGCGCAGGGAGGTCTGGCTGCCGAAACGGCGAAAGTCCTGGTAATGAAAGGCCAACTGTTCGCCTTCACCTTGCGGGAGCACGTCGGAGGCATGAATTTCGGTGGGCGCCAGGCAGCCGAGGTCGGTGTTGAAACGGTATTGCACGCTGAAATTCATGATCGCGGCTCCGCTGGCGGAGTCGATCTCGATCCGTTCCGGCGTGTCCGTGTCCATTTCGAGCCAGACGCGGCCTGACAGCCGGTCGCCCAGCGCGCTGGCGGGGGCCGCGGGCGAGAGCGCGCGGCGATGGAAGCCCAAGACCCATTGCTGGCCGTGCGCGGAGGCGCGCGGCTCGGGGCGGGAAAAGATTAAATCGCGCTGGTGCGGCGCGTCGAGTAGCGTCAAGGCGAAGGCCAGACCCTGAAAGCGGCCATGGGTGAGGTCGTAGCGCGAAAATTCGCGCGCCTTGCCATGGCGCGCGCGCGTCGCCCCGCCCGTGGCGGCGGCGTCCAAATAGCGGCCGCCGACGCGAATGGGCGCGCGGAACTCGGTGAAGCGCCCGTCGCGGCCGCGGATCACCGCGTAATTGCTCTCGATCACCACGCCGCGCGCGGGCGGAGCGCCGGCCGATACGCGGGCCGCGACCAGCCGCTCGTCGAGCACTTCGACCGCCCCGGCCTGATTGAAGCGGTCCTCGAACTGCGCGGCGCTGGCGGCAAGCGCGCGGCGCAGCCGGGCGAGCAGGCGCGCATCGGCCGGTTGCGCTTGCGGCATCGGCGTCAGTTCCGCGATCAGCGGCTCGAGCGCGGCGGCGCGATTCGCATCCAGCGCCACGGCGCGCTGCAAGTGCGCGCGCGCCAGCGGCGGCGAAATCGCCAAATAGTAGCGGCCGAGCGCCTCGTGAATGCCTGCGGTTTCGTCGCCCAGCGCCAGGGCGCGCTCGTAATCGAAGGCCGAGCGTTGCCGGTCGCCCAGTTGCGCCAGGCACTCCGCCTGCAGCGCATAGGCGGCGCCGCTCTGCCGCAGGCTGGCGGCCGCGAGCACCCGCAGCGCTTGGCGGCAGTGCCGGGGCGCCAAACCGCGCGCCCGCGCCAGCAGCGCGGCGGGTGCGTCTTGGCGCAACGCGGCGCCCGCCACCGCGCGCGGCGGCGCCGGCAGCCCGGCGTGGATGGGCAGGGTGACCGAGGCGAAGTTCGAAGTCCCCGCCTCCGTCAGGGTGATGAGATAGGTGTAGTCGCCCGCCGGCACGATGACGTCGGCGGTGTAATGCACCGCGCCTTGCTGCGGCTGCGCCGGGCGAAACAGATCCACGGCTGCGGAGCGCACGCGGCCGCCGCGGTCCAAAATCGTGCGCACCGCCACCAGCGAGTCCACCGCCCCACCCGGCCCTCGCCGCTGCCAATGCAGCGCCGCCGCCGGAATCGTGCATTCGACGTTGACTTGCCAGCGGCCGCCGCTCGCCTCGGGCGCGGCGGCTTGCACCCGGATGGGGATCTGCTGCACGGCATCGGCGTAGTAGCCGCGCCGGGTGCGGAGATGCACGCCCGGGCGCCGCGAGCGCAGGGTGATCGCGCGATAACGGCCGTCGAGCTTTTGGTCGGTGGGCTGATAGGAGACGTAATAGGTCCCTTCGAAATCGCCCACGGCGCGCTCGATGGTTTGCGTCAGGTCGTTGTTTCCGAAAAATGCGCGGCCGCCGGTGTCGGCGGCCAGTTCCGCGAGCGAGTCTTCGGGCCCATGCACCGATTCGTGCTGGAAGTCCAACGCGCGCTCCTGCAAACTCGGCATCGTCTGGTCCACGTCGTTGAGGCCGTTGCGCAGCAGCGGCGGGCCGCTGTCGGCGGCATTGCCCACCGGCGCGTCGGCGCGCAGGCCATGCGTGTCAATGCAGTCGAATGTGACGCGCGCGCGCACCGCCGCGCTGGTCAGCAAGCGCAGCATATCGGCATAAGCGCCGGTGGCCTTGGTGCGGATATCGAAGTTGTCGCCGAAATACATGCGAAACGCCAGCAGCGCCAAGCGGCCCGGATTCAGCCGGAAGCCGTCGCCCAAATAGACCAGCCGTTTCTCGCCGCCGAAGGCGCGCATCGCTTCCACCAACTCGCCCAGGACGCTTTCGATCGTCTCCAGATCGCTGGTCTCGCGCGCGATGTAGAGCGACGCCACGTCCTCGCCGCAATGCAGCTCCGCAGCCGCCGTCAGATCCTGCACGCGATTGCCGGCATGGTTCTCCGGCACTCCCATGACCAAGCACTCCCGCATGGCGAAGAGCATGTCGCGATCGGCGGCCGTGGTCAGCGGCAGCGATTGCGCTTGCAGACGGTCGAGCGCCGTCATCAGCAGATGACGGTCGTTGGTGAAGATTTGCCACAGCCGCACTCCGGGGCCCAGCGAGATCACCGAGATCAGATCGTCGGGAGATTGATTGCGCTCGATCCAGGCGCGCACGGCGGCGATGGCGCGGCGGCGATCCTGGAAGGGCGTGCTCGATTCGTCGAAGACGAAAGCGATGTAGCGCACGTGGCCGGTGGCGGCTGGGGTGCCAACGCTTGCGCCGCCGGTAGGAACCAGCGCCGGCGGGACGGGCGCCGCCACCGCGGGCTCGAAGCTGAGGAGCCGCTGCGGCCGGCCATTTTCCTCCAAGATGAAGTCGCTCGCGCGCAGATCGCGGATGGGCCGGCCGGAACGGTCGGTGGCGACGACGGACAGATTGACCAAATGGCTCTCGGCGCGAAAGACGGGAACGGGCGGCGATTGCGCCCCCAACGCCATCGCGGTTGCACCGATCAAAGCGGCGATGCCAGCCAGCCGCATGGTCGCCTTCCGGCTGCGAGTATAGCCCAATGGGTTCAGATGGCGGATGGCGGGGCGCCGTTGGCAGCGGCGGCGCCCCCGCCGGGGCGGCCGCGTGCGGCCGGGCGCCGGCGGCTGGCGCCGGGTGTAGTCGCCCAATGCGGGCGGGCGGGGCTGGAGAACCAGAGCTCGGTCCGTGCTGAGCGCGGCATGGTTGGGCTCCGGCACGCTCGCGCCTGAGCCCGGCATGGCCGCCGGCCGCCGCGAGACCGCCGCTGGCCTGGTTCTCGAGGACAGGGCATCATGGAAGCCATGCGGTTTTATCTTCCCGGTTGCGCGCTGCTTGGGCTCGCCGGCGTTTTGGCGCTTGCGCCGCCCGCGCGCGCGCAGGCGCGCCCCAACTTGCTCCTGATCACGCTCGATACCGTGCGCGCCGATCATCTCGGCATCTACGGCGATCGCGCGGCGCGCACGCCGCATCTCGATGCGCTGGCGCGGCAAGGCGTCTGGTTCGAGTACGCCTTCACCACCGTGCCCTTGACGCTGCCTTCGCACGCCGCCATCCTCACCGGCACCTATCCGTTCGACAACGGCGTCCGCTCCCAGCCCGGCTTCCGCCTTGAGGATCGCCTGCCGACCTTAGCCACGATCCTAGACCGCGCCGGTTACGCCACCGGCGCCGTGCTCGGCTCCTCCATTCTCGACCGCCGCTTCGGCCTGGCGCGCGGCTTTCAGGCCTACGACGACCAAATCTCCGGCGCTGTGGCCGAAGAATATGAGGGCTTGCCTGCCTCGAAGCGCTCCGCCGCCGAGGTCGTGCGGCGCGGCTGGGCTTGGCTGGAAGCCGAGCGGCGGCACTCCCCGGCGCGGCCGTTCTTCCTGTGGCTGCACTTTTACGATGCGCATCTGCCGTACCTCCCGCATCGCGGCGCCGGCGGGAGCTTTCCCGCCACCTATGACGGCGAAATCGCCTACATGGACGCATGCTTGGGCCGCCTCTTCGCGGATCTCCAGCGCGCCGGTCTTTACGACAACACGGCCATTTTCGTGGTCGCGGACCATGGCGAGGGCCTGGGCGATCATGGCGAGTCCACCCACGGCTTCTTTATTTACGACTCGACGATCCGCGTGCCGTTGATCGTGAAGGCGCCGGGCGCGGGGCCGCAGGGCATTCGCGGCGCCGGCCCAGCGCAGCCCAATGACGAACTCGCCAGCACCGTGGATATCGCGCCGACCGCGCTGCGGCTGCTCGATCTCCCCGTGCCGGCCGAGATGCAGGGCACGCCGCGGCTCGCGGCGGTGCTGGGGCGCGGCCGCGACGCCGACACGCCCGCCTATGCCGAGACCTTCTTTCCGCTGCTGAGCATGGGCTGGAATCCGCTGCGCGCCCTGATCTCGGGCCCCTCCGGCCGGCTCATGAAATACATCGAGGCGCCCCGGCCCGAGCTGTACGACTTGAGCCGCGATCCGCGCGAAACGCGCGACCTGGCCGCGGCCCAGCAGGCGCGCGCCAATAGCATGCTCGCGGCGCTCGACGACTTCGTGCGGGCACGCGCGCCGCGCGCCGCGCCGGACAGCCGCATGCCCGTGGATGCCGCGACCGCGCGGCTATTTTCCAGCCTCGGCTACGCCGGCGCCGTGCGCGGCGGCACGCCCGTCTTCGTCACCAACTTGCCCGATCCCAAGGATCGCGTGCACGAGGAGGAGGCGATCCTGACCGCGCTGCGGACCTATGAAGCGCATGACTATCCCCGGGCCTTGCGGCAACTGCGCGCCATTCTCGCGAGCGACCCCCGCCAGCCGATGGCGCTCGACGCCTTGGGCACCATCCAGTTCGCCGAGCACGATCTCAACGCCGCGCGCGCCACCTACCGCGCCTTGATCGCGGCCGCGCCCTATGATTCGACCGCCTATGCCGAGCTGGCGCATACGGAAGCCCTGCTCGGGCATCGCGCCGAAGCCGAGCGCCTCTATCGCAAGAACTTCGCGCTCGATCCCTCGAACGGCCGCGCCCTGCGCGAGTTGGGACTGCTCTTGATCGAAGACGGCAAGCTCGCCGAGGCCAAGGGCGATCTCGAGCGCGCGCTCGCGCTCCAGCCGGGCGATCCCTTCGCGCTCAACGGCTTGGGGCAAATTCAGGCGCAGCAGGGGGATTTCGCCGCCGCCGCGCAGTCGCTCGAGCAAGCCGTCGCGGCGGACGCCAGTCAACTGCCGCCCCGCCTGAATTTGGGCTTCGTTTACCTGCGCCTCAATCAGCCGCAAAAGACCGCCCAGTTGATGGAGCAAACCTTGCGCCGTGCGCCGCGCGCGCCGCAAGCCTACGCCGAGCTGGCCGTCGCCCGCCTGGAACTCGGCGACCGTGCCGCCGCCGCCGCCGCCGTGCGGCGAGCCCTGGCGCTCGATCCTCAAAACTCGCTGGCCCGCCAGGCGCAGGCGGCGCTGCAACGGCAGCCGTAGCACGAGGCGGGCGCATGGCGGACGGCTTGCGGTATCTGGTACGACGGCGCGCGGCGCAGGGCGCGCGGCTCATGGCTTTGGGGGCCTGGGCCGCCGCGGCTGCGCTGAGCTTGGCGCCCGGCGGCGGCGTTTGCGCGGCGGTGGCGCGGCCGGCGGGCAGCTTGCCCGCGGCCGGCGCCCGGCCGGGCGCGCCGCGTTCGGTGCGTCCCGAGGCGGCTCCGGCGCGCGTCGAGTTCACCCGCTATGCCGCCGCCGCACCCATCCTCGCCGCCTTTCGCGGCAGCGGTTTGCCCGGCAGCGGCATCGCGACTCCTTCCGCGTGGGATCGCTGGATTCGCGCCCATGACGCCGAGGTGCGCGGGCGCATCGCCCGCGGCGTCGAAGACTCGATCACCAACCTGATTTTTTACGGAACCTCCTTTACCCGCCAGCCGCGCCTCGCGGATTGGTCCGTTGCCCTCGATGCCCGCGGGCGGCTGACGCCGCTGGCGGCGGCGCGCCTCCGGGATTTTCTCGCCGCCGTGCGCGCCCTCGGTCCCGCGCGCGGCCCGCGGCCGCTGCAGGCGGCCGGCGCCGGCGGACGCCTCGCTTTCGCTGCGCGCTTTTTGGCGCGCGCGCGGCCGCCGGCGCAATGGCCCGCCTACCTGGAGGCCAACCTGCGCCGCTTCGTCGCCGAGCAGACCGCGTATCAGCGGCGGCTGGCGGCGGCGCAGGCCTCCGGCAACCGGCAAGATATCGTGCTCGCCCGCAGCTTCCTCTTCGAGCATCGCGGCCTCTCCGTCGATACCTCGCTCATGCCCAATTTCGCGCTGACCGATACCTTGCGCGTGCTCTTGGCCAAGGGCGTGTTGCATGCGGGGCAAATTCACCGCATCGCCGTGATCGGGCCGGGCCTGGACTTCGCCGATAAGCGCGAAGGCTACGATTTTTATCCCGAGCAGACGCTGCAGCCATTTGTGCTGCTCGATGGCGTCGCCGGCCTAGGCTTGGGCCGAGCCCCGGATCTGGCCCTCGCGACGCTCGACATCAATCCCCAAATCAACGCTCATGTCGCCGGCCTGGCGGCGCGCGCCGCTGCGGGCCGGCCCTATGTGCTCCAACTGCCGCTGGCCGACGACGTGCCTTGGACGCCGGCGGCGCTGGCCTATTGGCGCAGCGCCGGCGATCATATCGGTCATCCGGCGCCGCCCCTCGCTCCGCCGCCGCAGGTGCGTCACGTCAAAGTGCGCGCCGTCGCCTTTGCGCCCGCCTGGGAGGCGCGCGTGCGCCCCGTCAATCTCGATATCGTGGCGCAGACCATGCCCGGCGCCGGCTTCGATCTGATCGTTGCCACCAACATTCTCGTCTATTACGATCCGCTCGAGCAGGCGCTGGCCCTCGCCAACATCACGGCGATGCTGGCGCCGGGCGGCATCTTCATGGCCAATGACGTGCTGCCTGCCGTGCATCCGCCGGATCTCGAATTTCTCGGCCGCCGCGGATTGCCTTACACCACCGACCATAGCTTCGGGGACAGCGTGGTCGTATATCGCAGGCGCTAAACGGCGGACAGGCATTCCTGCCTGTCGGCGCGACACTGATGCGGGCGTCCGGCCGCCGGCGCGTGATGCTCAATCTCGAAGCGCCATCTTATTTTTGGCCGAGGGCGAAGGTTCCCCCATTCGCCTGGTTTTGCGCTTGGAAAATTGGGACAGTTCAAGCTATCCCCAATTCCCCGGCTCAGTTGGCGTCGGGGGCGATGGTGACCAGGCGCAGGCGCAGGGGCTGATCGGCGGAAATCTTCACGTCGCCGTACTGCTCCATGAAGGCGGTGGCGTTGCCGTCCAAAATATAGAGCGCCAGGCCGTGCACGCCCGCGACGGCTTCGGCGGAAGTCATGTTCAGCTTGTAATCGCCGGGAATGTCGCCGCTTGGCATGTCGTGGTTGACCGAGGTGTCGGCGGCGTCGCCGAGCGAGCTGAACTTGTCGATGTAGGCCTGAAAGATCACGGCCTGCAGCGGAATTTTTGCGCCGGAAGGAGTATCTAATTCGGTGAACTTCACCGCCAGGCCGCCCCGCCGGTTCTTTTTTTGGTAAGGCAGCACGGAGACGATGCTGCCCTGTAGCAAGGAGTGCTTGGGGATCACGATCTCCTTGCCTGCCTTGCCTGGGTAGGTGACTTCGACGGTGACCGGATCGCCTACCTTCGCCGTCTTCGAGTTCAGCGGCGTCTTCAAATGACCATCGAAGCGGGTATGCAGGGGGATCGCCGGCGCCGCCGGCGGGGCGCTCTGGGCGCCCCACGCAAAGGCGCAAAACAGCAGCATCAAGGCAGCAAGTCGCATCGCATCCTCCCGGAACGGACTTCCTGGGTCACACCTGATCACGCTACGCCCGCCGCCCCGGCCGAGGCAAGGTCTGGCGGAAGATTCCAAAATTCGAACGGATAAGCGCGACAAAATCCCATTTTTCATAGAGATGGAAGTGGCTCAGGAACCAATTTATTGTTGACATCCGCAAAATTTTCGACAAAATTATGACTCTGAGTGTAGGAAGCTGTACCGGCGTGCAGTCGGTCGAGTGATGGGTGACAAGAAACGATTCAATCAAGACTCCGGAGGAATGAGCGTGCGGAACCTCATGCGGCTTGGCCTTGGACTCTTCTCGCTGCTGGTGATCGTGGGCCTCAGCGCCGGCGCGGCGCGGGCGCAGACCGCCGAAGGGCAGATCACCGGCGTGATCTATGACACGACCGGCGCGGTCATCCCCAATGCGGTGGTCACGATAACCAATAACGGCACCGGCATCGCGCAGACGGCGAAATCCGACTCAGCCGGTCTCTATCGCTTCACGCTGGTGCCCTCGGGCGATTACACGGTGACGGCGGCGGCGCCGAGCTTCGCGACGCAGAAATTTACCGCCATCCACGTGGACCCGAGCCAGACCGTACCGCTGAACATCACCCTCAAGCCGGCCTCGGCGCAGCAAACGGTGGAGGTGACGTCGGCGGCGCCGCTGGTGCAGACGGCCAACTCGAACTTGACCACGACCGTCAACGCCGCCACCATCACCAACACGCCGCTCAATGGCCGCAACGTGTACGACCTGGCCTTCCTGGCGCCGCAGGTGACGCAGGGCATGGATTACCGGCCGGCGGCGGGCGGGCAGCGCGAGGCGGGCACGACCTACACCTTCAACGGCACCGACAACAACGACGATTTCAGCGAGGGCAATAACGCGGCGACGCCGCCGCTCGAGGCGGTGGGCGAGTTCACGATGCTCACCAACGACATGAGCGCGCAGTACGGCCGCGGCACCGGGGCGGTGATCAGCGCCGTCGGCAAGAGCGGCACCAATCAGTTCCATGGCGTGCTGTACGAGTTCAATCGCAACCGCTCGCTGAACTCCTCCGACTTCTTCGCTAACAAGCAGGGCGAGCCCAAGCCGGGTTACGTGCGTAACCAGTTCGGCGGCGCGTTGGGCGGCCCGATTATTCGCGACAAGCTGTTCTTTTACGCCGTCTGGGATCAAGTGACGCTGAACCGCAAGTCCAACCTCACAGCGCTCGGCCCGAACTCCGCGGAGTTCGCCGCCCTCCAGGCCAATGCCAGCCCGATCGCCGCGTATTATCTGAAAAAGTACACGCCGTTCGTCTCCGACAGCCAGGCCAACTGCGGCGCGGCCGACGTCGGCGACCTCAACCTGGGCTGCACCGCTCTGGTGGACTCCACCACGGATCCGCAAAAGAACCCCTACATCCGGATTGACCAGACCTTCCATAGCGGCGACAGCCTGAGCTTCGTCGGCACTTGGAACTTCGAAACCTACACGGACCCGTACGGCGGGGGCTACCTCACCAAGACGCCGGTGCCCGGGATCACCAACAACAGCAACCACGACCTGTCGCTCATCTACAAGCACATCTTTACCCCCAACGTGCTGAACCAGCTGACCATCGGCCATGTCAAGAACGGCAGCTTGTTTCACGAGGAAGACGCGAATCCGAGCGACCCCGAGGTGTTTATTGACAGCGCCATCGACGGCGGCAGCGGCTGGGGCATGGGCGCATACCACACCGGTGTCCAGCAGGAGTTCGTCACTTCGCGCTGGCAATTTCAGGACAACCTCAGCTACGTCGTCGGCCGCCACAACATGACCTTCGGCGGTTCGATCAACCCGGGCAATCTGTATCGCTTCTGGGATCTGGGCGGCCCCGGCTACTACGAATTCGCCAATGCCGGCGGGCTGGATTATGGAAGTCCTACCCAGTGCACTGGGCCGAATACGCCGAGAGGGTGCACGCCGACGCCGGCTTCGCAGGGCGATCTCACAAGCAATGGTGGCATCACCGGAGTGAACTATAACGACAGCAATTTCCAAAACGACTTTCCTTATTTCGAGGAATTCGCGGTTGATCCCCGGACGGGCAAGAAGGCGAATGCCTACCGGCACTACACCTATCACGATGCCGATCTATTCATGCAGGACGACTGGCGGGTGACGAACCGGCTGAGCTTGCAGCTCGGCTTGCGCTGGGATCGCTTCGACCCGGCGTCCGAGGTCAACAATCTGATTGCGCAGTTCACGAACTTCAATTGCCTGACGAGCGATTTGGCTTCGCCGCAGAGCGTCGCCTGCATCGCTAATGCCCGCACCGGTATCGTCCCGACGATGTGGAAGCCGCGCAACGGCGATCTCGGCCCGCGCTTCGGCTTCGCCTATGACCTCTTCGGCGACGGCCGCACCTCGCTGCGCGGCGGCTACGGCATCTATTACGACCGCATCTTCGACAATGTCTGGTCGAACGGGGCGTGGAACCCGCCCATCTACGCGCTGCTGGACACGGACGTCACCGCCGCCGGCAACACCATCTACTACACGAACCCGGCCTCCGCGGTGCCGAGCTATGTGCCGACACCCAGCGGCCAGCCGACGTTCCGCGTCTCCATTCGCACGATGGAGCAGAATCTGAAGGACACCTCCGGCGATAACTGGTACCTGGGCATCGAGCACCAGTTCTACCAGAACTTCTTGCTGCGCGTGAACTACCAAGGTTCGGTGGGCCGCCACGAGCCGGTGCTGATGAACTTCAACCGCTACGACGGTCTGGATTACACGCCCACGCTCAGCGCTCCGCAGCCGAACCCGATCTACACCGGGTTCAACTACCGCGCCAACGGCGTGAACTCCAACTATAACTCCCTAGTCACCGAGATCCAGAAGCGCATGGCCAACGGCTTGCAGTTCCAGTTCAGCTATACCTGGTCCAAGCTGATGGACACCAACTCAGATCTCTTTGCCGGTTCGACCACGCAGGGTAGTTACAGCCAGCCGTACTATTACGTGTCGAATAGCCATATGAACCTGGAGAAGGCGGCGGGCGCCTTCGACCACACCCATAACTTCAAGCTGAATTTCAGCTATGAGATTCCGTTCTTCTCGGCGCAGAACGGGTTTCTGGGACACACGCTCGGCGGCTGGCAGTTGACCGGCTTTTACCAGGGCTATTCCGGCCACCCAATCGAGGTCTACACTAGCCGCCGCCGCTTCAAGGGCAATGCGTTGGACGCGAACGGGAATCCTGAGAACCTGGGCGGCGACTACAATTACGATGGAGTTTACAACGATCACCCGGATTTTGTCGGAAGCAGCATCAGCGCCGCGTACGCGACCAACCAGAGCCCGGCCGACGGGATCTTCGTAGACAACAACAAGATCGGCTGCGGCTTTGCCGGCCAGGCATCGACGAACACGGCGGCGTGCAATACCGCCAACGGTGTCTCGACGCCCAACTCCCTGTTCGTGAACCCGCCCGGAGTCGGGCCGCGGTTTGGTACTCTCGGACGCAATATTTTCCGCAGCCCGTGGTTCAATGGCATGGACGCGGCCCTATTCAAAAACGTGAAAGTGGGGGAGGGCAAGAACCTTCAAATCCGGTTCGAGTCCTTCAATACGCTTAATCACCCGAACTTCGACGGCATCAACACCAACCTCAACAGTTCGGGCTTTGGCAAGGCCCATTTCCTTGCCGGCACACCTTCGCGGCTGCTCCAGTTAGGCTTGCGCTTTACGTTCTAACGAGCGAGGGATCCCTTCAAGACCGCCGGGCGCGCCCAACGCGCCCGGCATTTTTTGCGCCCGACGCGGGCCGGCAGGGGGTGCGTAGGCGAAACTCCGGCCGGCAGAGGCGTGGCAGCGCGCGCAGATCCCGCCCATCTCACCCGCAATGAGACTCTGAGAGACTGTCTCGGCGCGCAACGCGCATCCGCCCGCCGGCGATGTCCCCCCCCGCCGTTCGCAGGCGCCCATCTCGTCCTCCAACGGTGGAAGAGCCGGGCTTCGGCCCGGCGTCAGGTGGTTCCAGCCGAAATCCTGGGCTTTAGCCCCGGCCGCCTCGCGGCCACCCGCCGGCGACCGTCGCTCGGCTATTCCACGATGAACGTCGGCAGCGCTTGATTGGCGAGCTGCTGGCGGCGGGCGCTGCGGGCCCGCTCATATTCCTGCATCAGCTTGGCGGCCTCGGCCAAATGGCCTCGGCGCGCCAGCGCTTGCGCGAGCAGATAGTTGGCTTCCTCCAGGCCGGGCGCGAGCTGGCGCGCGCGCCGAAGCTGGGAGAGCGCGTCCGCGAAACGGCGGCGGCGCAGCCAGAGTTTGCCGAGCTGCAGGTATGCGGGCGCGAAGTCTGGCGCCAGAGCTTCCGCGCGCTGGAACTGCCGCGCGGCGGCGTCGAGGTCGGGCGGGGTGCGCTCGGCCAAGAGAATGCCGACGGCCAAATGCGCGTTGGGCAAGGCGGGCGCGAGCGCGGCCGCGGCGCGCGCCTCCGCCAGCGCCGGGTCGATCTGGCCATCGTTGCCGAGCGCTTGCGCGGCGAGCAGATGCAGCTCCGCCGCCAGGCCTCCGCTGCCGGCGGCGAGGCCGCGCTGGGCCGCGGCCGCCGCGGCGCGATTGCGGCCCATGCGCAAGTCCGCGACCGCCAGCGCCTGCCAGAGGCGCGCGTTGCCCGGCTCCTCTTGGGTCGCGGCCGCGAGCGCGCGCGAGGCGGCTTCGGCGGCGTTGGCGCGCAGCAAGGCCAATCCGGCGTCGCCGGCGTAAAACCGCCCATGCGGATCGAGTTCGTAGGCGCGCTCCAAATCGCCCGCCGCCGTTTGCGTCCGGCCGAGGCCGGCTTCGGCGAGGCCGCGCAGGTGCAAGATGGCCGCGGCTTCGCCGATGCTGCCGCCGCGCGCGCCCGCGAGAAGCTGCTCGGCGCGCTGCCATTGGCGCCCCTGCACCGCCGCCTGGGCGAGCTGCAAGCGTTCTTGCACGCTTTGCGCGGATAACGGCGGCAAAAGCAGGAGAGCGGCAGCCAGCGCGCCGCCGCCGATGCGCGCCGCCCTCATTGGGGCTGCCGTCCTTCGACGAGGGTCACGATGCGGTCGCTGGGCACCCGGTGAAACTCTTGCACGAGGCCGGATGGCCATCGCACCCGCACCGACTCGATGCGAGTTTCCGCGCCCAGCCCGAAGTGAACGCGCAAATCGCCGGCGGATAGATAGCTGCCGTCGTCGTGCACCAAGCGCATCTGGGTGCCGCGCGCGGTCTGGAGCCACACCAGCGCCCCGATGGCGTCCCGGTTGCTCTTCGTGCCGATGAGTTTGAAGGCAGCCCAATGCCCGCCGGGCGTCACGTTGCGCAGCAGTTGCGGCTGGGCGTCGATGTTGTTCACGAAGACGTCCACGCGGCCGTCGTTATCGAAGTCGGCGAAGGCGGCGCCGCGGGAGGAGACGGCGTTGTTCATGCCCGGGCCGGCTTGCGCGCCGACGCTGGCGAAGGTGCCGTCGCCAAGGTTGCGGAACAGCAGCTTCGGCTGCTCGTAGCGGCTGTCTACGTGGTATTCGTCAAACTGCGGATAGACGTGGCCGTCGGCGGCAAAGAGGTCGAGCCAGCCGTCGTTGTCGAAGTCGCGGAAGCCCACGCCCCAGCCGAGATAAGGGAGCGTCGCCGCGCCGATGCCGGCGGCGAAGGTGTCGTCCTGGTAAAAGCCGGGCGCGACGGGCTCGAACAAGGAGTAAGTCTGGCTCGAGAAATTGGTGGTGACCAGCGCGAAATGGCCGTCGTTGCGAATGTCCCCGACATCCACGCCCATGCGCGCCTGCTCCCGCCCGTCGCCGCTGAAAGCGACGCCGGCCAGCCCGGCGGTGTCGGTGAAGCGCAGATGGCCGTCGTTGTGCCACAGCGTCGCGGGCGTGCTGTCGCTGGCGACGTAAATGTCGGGGCGGCCGTCGCCGTCGGCATCAAAGACCACGACGCCGAGCCCGTAATGCGGCGGCCCGGCATCGATACCTGCCTGGCGGGAGATGTCGGTGAACGTGCCGTCGCCGTTGTTGCGGTAGAGCAAATCGTGGGAGCCGGGCAGGCCCAGAGGCCCGCAGAACACGGGCACGCCCTGGCGTCCGCATTGCAGGCCGAAGCGCGGCGGATCGAGCACGTCGTAGTCCACGTAACGGGCGACGTAAAGATCCAGCCGGCCGCTGCCGTCCAGGTCGGCGAAGCTCGCCGAGGTGCTCCAGCCGCCGCCGCGCACGCCCGCCGCGGCGGTCACGTCCTGAAACCGTCCGCCGCCCAGGTTGCGGAACAGCGCATTATGGCCGACGCCGGTGATGAAAAGGTCGTCGCGGCCGTCGTTGTCGTAGTCGCCGACGGTGCAGCCCATTTCCCAGCCGGCGAAGCGGATGCCCGACTGCGCGGTCACGTCTTCGAAGCGGCCGTGCCCGAGGTTATGGTACAAGCGGCCGTCGGCGAGTTCGCCCGGCTGGCCTTTGGCGATGGCTTGCAGATTGGCCAGGGTGCTGCCATTCGTGACGTAGAGGTCCGGCAAGCCGTCGTTGTCGTAGTCGATCCAGCAGGCGCCGTTGCCCAAGGAATCGAGAATCGAGAGCTTCCGGCGGTCGCCGGAGTGGTTGAGCAGAGAAATGCCCGAGGCGGCGGTTACGTCCGCGAAGCGAATGGCGCTCACCGTTCGCGAAGAGGGCGCCGGCGCCGCCATACCCGCCCAGGTGGCAAGCAGCGCCGCCGTGGCGGCGAGAGGGCTCCATGCGGAAAGCCGGGGCGGCACCTCACGATTTTAAGGCAGTGGGAAGAGGAGGGTCGCGGACAGGCAACGCACGCACGGGGGCCTAGCGCCGAACCCCGGCAGCGGCCACGGGCGCCTCCGGGGGGCCGCAGCCTAGGCGGGCCAAGGGGATTGCGGAGGCGGCACAGCCGGCTGGGCGACGTAAAACCCTTGCACGAAATCGGCGCCGTGCGCGGCGGTCCAGGCGAACTCGCCCGCCGTTTCCACGCCCTCCGCCACGGTCTTGATGCCGAGCGCGTGCGCCGTCTCGAGGAGCTTCGCGGCGATCGTGGCCTTATACGGGTCGCAATCCACGCCGGCGATCACTTCGCGGTCCAGCTTGATGTAATCGGGGGTCAAGCGCTTGAGGCGGTTTAGGGAGGCGTAGCCGGAGCTGAGATCGTCGAGCGCCACGGCGAAGCCGGCGCGCCGGAAGCATGCCAGCAAGGCGCGCAAGTGGCTCAGGTCTTCTTCCACCTCGCTCTCGACGGCTTCGAAGACGAATTGCTCGCGGCGCAGTCCGAGTTCCTCCACCAGCTCGATGGTGTCGCGCAGGCATTCCCGCGGATCGAAGATGGCGGCGGCGTTGAAGTTCACGAAGACCTTGGCGGCGACGCCATGCTGCGCCGTGGCCCGCAGAGCGGCCTCGCGCGCCGCATGATCCAGGCGGTCGCTCAGCTCGGCGCGCCGCGCCACGTCCAGCATGCGGCTGGGCGGGATCAGCGCGGCGCCGGCGGCGGGGTCGTCGCCGCGCCCGCGCATGAGGCATTCATAGGCGAAGAGGCGGCGCTCCGGCGTCGCGTGCACGATCGGCTGAAAATGCATCGCCAAGGCTTGGCGCGAGAGCAGACCCAAGAGCCAGGCGGCTTCTTGGCGGGCGAGCAGGCCGTCGAGAGTTTGCATTGCGAAATAGTCTTGATGGGAAAGTTCTTGGCCGAGCGGTTGAAATAGGGCGCGGGTCGCGCTTTGCTCCGGCGAGGTCAACTGCTCGCTCAAGGCGGCGATGAAACCGCTGGGATCGTGTTCTTCGAGGGCGATGCTCAAGCACACGCCGCCGCCGCTGGTAGGCAGGCGCCTCTGGGCCAGCCATTGCCCCAGCTTGTCGGCGGTGTGAGGCGCGGGCAGCCGCAGGTGCAATACTCCGGGACCGAGCAAGGGGCCGGGTAGTTGGCGATCGAGGCCCGCCGGCTTGCGGTTTCGAATGGCGCTCAGACGGGCGCGATGCCGCGCGCTGGCGCTGGGCCGCAAAAGCTGCCGGAAAGTGGACATGGCTTCTTGGCGCGGAAAGGGCTAGTTTACGCCGCCCGTAGCGCGGCGGCCCCGGCAGCGGGGTTGCCTGGCCGGATACCGCGCCGCCGGGCAGACGCGGCGCGGCGCACTGGCCATGCCGCCAGCGGCGCCCGCTTGAGCCGTCGCGAAAGCGCTTGCGTTAAACTCGCAACCTATATGGACTTCGAAAGCGCCTCGATCCTGGTGGCCATCGTCTTTTTCCTGGTCACATTGCCGCTGCTTGCGATCGCCCGGCGCCTGGCGCGCATCGCGCGCATCATGTCCCGCATCGAGAGCATGAACTTGCGCAGCCTCCAACGCTGGGGCGGATGAGGGTGCGGGCGGCGATCGGCCTAGCGGATCGAGCGCAAAAACAGCGCCAAGTTCACGGCCAGCGGATCGAGCATCGAGCGCACGCCCGTCAGGATCGTCACGTGATCGCGGCCCGCCACGCGGAGATTGCGCGCCGGCACGCCGCAGGCGGCCAGCTTCGCTTCCATGGCGGCGGCCTGCTCGCCGGCGCCGGGATAATCGCGCTCGGCATACGCGAGAAAGAAGGGCGGCGCGGTTGCCGTGGCGTGGAACAACGGCGAGGCGTCACGGTACAGTTCCGCATCGTTGCCGAAGGCGGCGGCGAGGTAGCCATCTTCGCCGCCGCGATAGCAAGTGAGATCGAAGACGCCGCAGATCGAGATCACGCCGGCGATCTGGCGGGGTTCGGCGCCGTTGCGTTTGAGATGCTCGGGATGCAGCGCCAGCAGCGCGGCCAGGTGCCCGCCCGAGGAGTGGCCGGCCAGGCAGATACCGGTGGTTTCGATGCCCGATTCGCGGCTCCCGCGCAGCAGGAAGCCCAGCGCCGCCGCCACGTCCTCGATCTGCGCCGGGTGCCGGTGCATGGGCGCCAGACGATGATTGGGCAGCGCAACGGCGTAGCCGAATTTCACCAGCACTTCCGCCAGCGGCCGGTACTCCGCTTTGTCGCCGCCGCGCCAGCCGCCGCCATGGATAAAAAAGAACAGCGGCGCTCGGTCCCGGTCGGGAAGATAGAGGTCCAGCCGCTGGCGCTCATCGGCGCCATAGGCCATGTCCGGCAAGTGCTGCGGCATTGAATTAGCGTACGCCAGGGAACGGAGATCGGGGCCCATCGCGGCAGGCGGGTTGGGCGGCCGAGTGTCAGGTGTGATGCCGCAAGGATGGAGCTCGGCGCCGGCCGCGAGAAAGCGCGCCGTGTCCTTGCCGCGCTTCGCATCGCGCTCGGCTGAGATCTGCCATGCGCCGTCGCAGGCGTAGGCGCACGGATGGCCGGAGCGGCTGCACGCGTGGCTGGAGGGCTGCGAGCGCAAGCGCGGCGAGGTCAAACCAGCCCCATTCCCCGGCGGTCCGGCGGGTTGCCATTCCGCCGCCACGGCGCCTCGTCTCCCGGGCGCAATTTGGGACCGCCTGCGCCGTTTGGGCGCACTGTCGGGCCGGTGTGCGGGCGCCAGCGCCGCAGGCCCGGCGAGGCGCCTCGTTGCGCCCATGGGCTGCGGCTTTGAGATATTCTGCCCAGTTCAGCGGAGGTGGCGCCCATGCGCCGTATTTTGGGTTGTCTGGTTGTGCTTGCGGCTGTCGCTTGCGGGTTGTCGGCGCAAGGCGTGAATCCCGCGCTTTATTCCGGCATGCGCTGGCGGCAGATCGGTCCGTTTCGCGGCGGGCGGGTCACCGCCGTCGCCGGGATTCCCGGCAACGAGGCGGCGTACTACATGGGCACCGCCGGCGGCGGTTTGTGGGAGACCGACGATGCGGGCTGGGTTTGGCGCCCGATCTTCGACCAGGCGCACGTCGCCTCGATCGGCGCCATCGCGGTGGCGCCCTCGAACCCCTCGATCCTTTATGTCGGCACCGGCGACGTAACCGATGTTGGCGACGCCGTCAATCAGGGCGACGGCATGTGGAAGTCCACCGACGGCGGCCGGACCTGGACCCGCATCGGTCTGGACGATACGCGCCACATCGCTTCGATCGTGGTGGACCCGCGCGACCCCAATCTCGTGCTGGTCGCCGCGCTGGGCCATACGTTTGCCCCCAACTCCGAACGCGGCGTCTTCCGCAGCACCGATGGCGGCCGCTCGTGGACGAAAGTGCTGTACCTCAACGACACCATGGGCGCGGTCAACCTCGCCAGCGCGCCTGACGCTCCCAAGATCGTTTTCGCCGCGCTTTGGTATCACTACGATCAGCCCGGTAAACGGCGCAGCTTCGACAGCCGCGAAGGCGGGGCGATCTATAAGTCCAGCGACGAAGGGCGCACGTGGAAGCCGATCGCCGCCCACGGGCTGCCGGCGAGCGGCATGGGCCGTATCGGCCTGGCGGTCGGACCGGGCACGCACGGCCGGCGCGTTTATGCGATCGTGTCGGCGCGCGAAGGCGGCGTGTACCGCTCCGACGATGGCGGCGCCACCTGGCGGCGCGCCAGCCACGATCCGCGCGTCGTGGGCAATGGCTACTTCAGCGAGATCTACACCGATCCCCGCAATCCCGACATCGTCTACGTCGGCCAAACTTCGCTATATCGCTCGCGGGACGGCGGGCAAACCTTCGTTGCCTACAAAGGCGCGCCCGGCGGCGACGACAACCACGTCCTCTGGATCGATCCCGCGGTTCCGCGCGACATGATTCTCGGCAGCGATCAAGGGGCGACGATCAGCCTCGACGGCGGCCATACGTGGAGTTCGTGGTACAACCAGCCGACCGGCCAGATCTATCATCTTTCGACCGACCATCGTTTCCCCTTCTGGGTTTACGGGACGCAGCAGGATAGCGGCTCGATCGGAACGTCCAGCCGCGGCGACTATGGCGAGATCACGTTTCTCGATTGGGACGCGGTGGGCGGCTATGAATTTGGCTACATCGTTCCCGATCCCCTCGATCCCGACCTTATCTATGCCGGCGGGCCCGGGCGCGGCACGGTGCGCATTGACCGCCGCAACCATCAAGTGGCCGACATCTCCCCCGACTTGGCGCGCGATCGCAAGCTGCACTTCGACATCAACCCGCCGCTGGTCTTTTCGCCCGAAGACCCGCACCTGCTGCTCGAGGGTTCGCAGTACGTGCTCGCGACGCGTGACGGCGGGGCGCAATGGCGCGCGATCAGCCCCGACCTCGCCGCCCGCGCCGACGCGGATCAAAAGGGCGGCTTCTATCCGGCAGCGATCAGCTCGATCGCGCCGTCGCCGGTCACCAGCCGCGTGCTCTGGGCCGGCACCAACGATGGCTTGATCCAGGTGACGCGGGATGGCGGCGCCACCTGGCGCAACGTCTCGCCGCCGGCTTTCATCGTGCGCAGCTACGTGGATATGGTCACGGCCTCGCCCTGGGACCCCGGTACCGCCTTTGTCGCCATGGATCAGCACGCCGCCAACGACTTCAAGCCCTACATCTACCGCACGCGCGATTTCGGCCGCACCTGGACGAATGTCGTGGACGGCATTCCTGACGGCAGCTTCGCGCGTGTCGTGCGCGCCGATCCCAAGCGGCGCGGGCTGCTTTATGCCGGCACCGAAGACGGCGTGTACGTCTCATTCGACGACGGCGATCACTGGCAGTCGCTGCAGTTAAATCTGCCGACGGTGTCGGTGCGCGATCTCGCCCTCGAGCAAGGCGATCTGGTGGCCGCCACGTACGGCCGCTCGTTCTGGATTCTCGACGACCTGTCGCCGCTGCGCCAGGCGGCGGCCGTGGCCGCCGCGCCCGCGCAACCGTACTTATATCGTCCGGAGACGGCGATGCGCGTGCGCCGCGACGAAAACCAAGACACGCCGCTGCCACCGGAAATGCCGGCCGGGACCAATCCGCCGGCCGGCGCGATCATTGATTACTATTTGCCCAGCCCGCCGGCGGGCGAGATCGAGCTGGCCATCTTCGACCGCGACGGCCAGTTGGTGCGGCAATTTTCGAGCGCCGCGGCGCCGGCCGCGGCCGAGCCGCCGCCGCCGGTGCCCAGCTACTGGCTGGCGCATCCCGAACCGCTGCCGAAACAGGCGGGGATGAATCGCTTCGTCTGGGATCTGCGCTACACGCCGCCGCCGGCGTTGCGCCACGGCTATCCGATTTCGGCGGTGTACGAAGACACGCCCGCCGATCCGCGCGGCCCCTTCGTGGCGCCGGGCGAGTATCAGGTTCGGCTGACGGTGGAAGGCAAAACGTATTCGCAGCCGCTCGCCGTCGCGATGGATCCCCGCGTGCATGTCTCCCAGGCGGCGCTCGAGGCGCAGTTGCGGCTGGAGCTTCAGCTCATGGACGCGATGAAAGCCAGCTACCAAGGCCATGCGGAAGTCGCGGCCTGGCGGGCGCGGCTGGCCGAGCGGAAGAAAGGCTTGGTGGCGGCCCAGGCGAGCGGCCAGACGGCGCTGGCGGCGATTGCCGCTCTCGACCGGCAGGCGGCGGTGCTCGAAGGCAGCGCGGGCGCCGGTTTCCCCCGCGGCCCGCGGCAGCCGCCGCCCAGTTTCGGCGGGCTCAACGGCGAATTAGGCTGGCTGGCGACGGCGATCGAGCAGGCGGATACCGCGCCGACCGCCGCGGCCGAAGCGGCGGCCGCGGAGTACACCGGGCAATTGCGGCACGTGGAAACACAGTGGAGCGAACTGCAAAGAGCGAGCGAGGATAAGCTGAGCCGGTTGGCGGCCGCGAGTTCGCCCGGCGCGGCTGCGCTCCGCCGCTGAGGCGCGGCGGCATCCAGGCGCACCTTGCGCCCAGACCGGCATCGGCCGCGGGCCGTCACGCCTGCTGCCTGGCGCGCGGCATGCGCGAACGGCGGCAGCCGCGCTGGGCCGGGGATCGCGCGTGGCTTGCGCCGGGAACCTCGTCGTGCGGTAATGGAGCAGGCCGGATCCATGGCTGATTTTGCCGCTGAACTGAAAGGCCGCGCGGATTTGGCGGCCATCGTGGGCGAGACGGTGGCCCTCAAGAAGTCGGCCAATGGCTGGATCGGCCTTTGTCCTTTCCATTCGGAAAAGACGCCTTCGTTTCACGTTCATGCCGCCCGGCAGTTTTACTACTGTTTCGGCTGCCAGGCGCATGGCGACGTGTACACGTACTTGATGCAGGCGCACAAGCTGGATTTTCGCGGTGCGGTGGAGGCGCTGGCGGAGCGGCTGCGCGTTGCCCTGCCGGCGAGCTGGAGCCAAGGGGGCAACGGTCCCGAGGATGGCCGCCGCGCCGAGTTGCTGCGCATCCACGCCGCCGCGGCGCAGTTTTTCGCCGCGCAGCTGCGCGCGGCGCAGGGGGCGGGGGCGCGCGCCTACCTGGCGGGACGGGGCGTGACGGCGGCGGCCCAGGAACGCTTCGGAATCGGCTTTGCCCCCGGCTCCGGCCGCGCGCTGACCGACTGGCTGCGCCGGCGCGAGTTCGCGCCGGGCGTCGCTTTGGCCTCCGGTCTTTGCCAATGGCGCCGGGCTGCCGCCGACACGGCATCTACGCCAGCCGCCGAGGCCGCGCGCTGGGACGATCTTTACGATCGCTTTCGAGATCGTGTGCTCTTTCCTATCGCCGATGAGCGTGGCCGCACCATCGCGTTCGGCGGCCGGGCGCTGGGTGAGCCCGATCCCGCGCGCCCGGCCCCCAAGTACTTGAATTCCCCCGAGACTCCCATCTACACCAAGAGCCGCGTCGTGTACAACCTCGACCGCGCCCGCGAGGCCATTCGCCGCTTGGGCTACTTCATCCTGGTCGAGGGCTATTTCGATTGCCTGGCGGTTTTCCTGGCGGGCTTCGAGAACGTCGTGGCGAGTTGCGGCACCGCCCTGACGGCGCCGCAGATCGCCGCCGTGGCCCGCTATGGCAAGAACGCCATGATCAACTTCGATCCCGACGCCGCCGGTGCCGGGGCGGCCGAGAAATCGATCGGGCTGCTGCTGGAAGAAGGCTGCAAGGTCCGCGTAGTCCGGCTACCCGCCGGTCTCGATCCGGATTTATTCCTGCGCCAAAACGGCGCCCAGGCCTACGCCCAGGCGCTCAAAGAGAGTGAACCCTTTTTTGCCTTCTTAGGCGGGCGAGCACGGCGGCAATTCGATTTGCGGCGGGCGGATGGGCGGCTGGCAGCCCTCAACTTCCTGCTGCCTTACATCAACCGGGTCGAGGAGCCGATGCTGCGAGTGGAGCTGACCGACCAATTGGCGCTGCAACTGGGCATCGAGAGTGCTGTCGAGCGCCAGCAACTCCGGCAGGCGGTGCAACAGCGGCGGTCGAGAGTGGCGGCGCCGGCCCTTGGCGGCGCCGGCACGCTCTTGCCGGCGGAAGCGGCGCTGCTCAGGGCGGTTCTGGAATGGGACCACGAGCGCGATCGTCTCTTGGCGCTGGCGCGGGAAGAGCAGCTTTTCGAGGGCCTGGCGGGACAGACGTTACTGAGCCGCCTCGGCGACGCGCAGGCTTCCAACTTCGAGTGGAGCGTCCTGCAAGAGCGGCTGGAACCGGTGGAACGAGAATTGCTCGCCGAAGCAGCTTTGCGCAGTACCGAGCCGCTGGATGAGAAAATCGTGGCGGGGGCGATCGAAGCTTTGCGCGATCGCCGGCTGGAGCGTCGGAAGCGGCGGCTGCAAGAGGAAGTGAAGGATGCGGCGGGGCGGCGTGACACTCTGAAAATAAAGGAATTGCTGGCCGAGCTTCAAACCGTGGATCAAGCGTTGAGCCGGCGCCGTCAAGACGCTCATTTGCATGCTGCCGGGTAAGGTCCAACTCGCAGATTTGGCGAGCGTTTATGCGCGCCCTGAGGCGAGGGAAAAGAAACTTCGACCTCCGTCGTTTCATCTAAAACTTGGGGGGAGTTCAGTTCCAGGTGCGCAACCGGGGCGCAAGCAGCTTGTCCGATTGTCCGAGGGGTGAAATGCAGCGCGAGAGCTGCTATAATTACCCAATTTTGGGCCGATTGGCTCGACGCAGCATCCTCCTGCCCCCCAAGGAGAGAATTTGGCCATCGACGATCGTTACGACGAAATTCAGAAGCTAATCAACGCCGGCAAAGAAAAGGGCTACCTTTCCTACGAAGAGGGAGCGGAGCCGATCGGCGCTGACGATACCGCCAGCGAAGATCTGGGCGAATTGCTGACCAGCTTTGGCCGCCAGTCGGCGGAAGGTGACGAGGCCGCGGACCTCGACCGCGTGGACGAGGAGGACCTCGATCTTGACCTGACGCCTGGCGCGCTGGAGAAGACCAATGATCCCGTCCGCATGTATCTGCGGGAAATGGGCACGGTGCCGCTGCTGACCCGCGAGGGAGAGGTCGAGATCGCCAAGCGGATCGAGCGCGGCCAGGTCAAGGTGCTCAAAGCGCTGTCGCGCACGCCGGTCATCATCCGCGAGTTGATCGCCACCGGCGAGGAGCTCAAGCGCGGGACCAAGAATATCAAGGAAGTGGTGGTGGTGGACATCGAGGAGGACGAGATCTCCGAGGAAGTCCTTCGCCGCCGCTTGACCGAAGTCACGGCGCAGCTCGACGAGCTGGCCGCACTGTATAAGAAGCTGGTGCAGGCGCAGGAGAAGCTGGCGGCGATTTCGCGCGTGAAGGAACCGCGCAAGCACCGCAAGGCGCGCTTTCAAGTCGCCCGCACGCAGGTGCAGATCTCGCGGCTGATTCGCGCGTTGCGCTTCACGCCCCTCGAGCTCAAGCGCCTGATCGAGAAGCTGACCCACGTGGTGGATCAGCTCCGCCCGCTGGAGGCGCAAGTCAGCCGCCTGGAGCGCAAGATCGAGAACACTCGCGGTGCCGAGGCGCTGAAGGAGTTGCGGCGCGATCAGCGGCAGTTGAAGGAGCAGATCGCGCGCATCGAAGCGGAAGCCGGCGCTTCCAGCGCCGATCTCAAGCGCACGCGTGTGACCATCGTCACCGGCGATCACCAGGCCGAGAGCGCCAAGCGCGAGCTGATCGAAGCGAATTTGCGCCTGGTGGTTTCCATCGCCAAAAAGTACACCAATCGCGGCTTGCAGTTCCTGGACCTGATCCAGGAAGGCAATATCGGCTTGATGAAGGCGGTGGACAAGTTCGAATATCGCCGGGGCTATAAATTTTCCACCTACGCGACCTGGTGGATTCGGCAGGCGATCACGCGCGCGATCGCCGATCAGGCGCGCACCATCCGTATTCCCGTGCACATGATCGAGACGATCAACAAGCTGATCCGTACCTCCCGGCAGCTGGTGCAGGAGTTGGGCCGCGAGCCCACCAGCGAAGAGATCGCCAAGCGCATGGATATTCCGGTGGCCAAGGTGCGCAAGGTGCTGAAGATCGCGCAAGAGCCGATCTCCCTGGAAACGCCGATCGGCGAGGAAGAGGATTCCCATCTTGGGGATTTCATTGAAGATCGCGGCGTGATTTCTCCCGCCGACGCGGTCATCAATGTCAACCTGAAAGAGCAGACCTCGCAGGTGCTGAAGACGCTGACGCCGCGCGAGGAGAAAGTCATCAAGATGCGGTTCGGGCTGGATGACGGCAGCGAGCACACGCTCGAGGAGGTTGGCCAGTCGTTTGCCGTCACCCGCGAGCGCATCCGCCAGATTGAAGCCAAGGCGCTGCGGAAGCTGCGCCATCCCTCGCGGAGCCGCCGGTTGCGCGCCTTCGTCGAGGGCATGACCGAATAGAGAAGCGCGCCGCTTCCGTCGCCAAGCTTGTCGTCATGCGAAGCGTGGGCCTAGCCGCGGCGCTCTGGTTTATCCTGTGGATGGCTCCGTCCGCGCCGCGGCCTGCGGCTGGTGACGAGCCGCATCCGCCGCAAGAACATCTTGTCAGCGTTCCCGCCGGCCCTGCCGCCGGCGCGGACACCGCGGCAACGATCGCGCGGGCGTGCGCCGCCGCCTTGCACCCGCAGTTCCTGCTGGACAATTTGCGCTTGCTGGCGACTCCCCAGGCGGTGGACGGGGTGCAAATGATGGCAGTCGAAGACTGGCGCCCGGCGCACGGGGCGGCGGTCGAAGATCGCTCCAGGATTTTGTTCTACAAGACCGTGGAACTGGAGGTGCCGCTGACGGAAGACGGCCGCCCGATTTCGGCGAGCGAGTTGGCGAAAGCGCGCCGCGCGCTGCAACGCGCCGAAGCCGGCGTCGATGCGCAGTGGAACCCGGCGGAAACTGCCGGACGGCTGATCCAAATCGACGGCCAAATCGTGGACGTCGGGCCCTTGCTGCGCCGCTTCGAGTGGCGACCCATCGGCACCTGTGAATACATGGGCCACGCTTGCGTGGAGTATCAGTTCGCGCCGCGCGCCGGCGCCACGGTCGAGTCGCGGGCGGAGCGCATCATGGCGGCGATGGCCGGCCGGCTCCGCCTCGACCCGTTTAGCGGGCAGGTCTTGCAGGTCCGCTTCCACAACGTGCGACCGGTGCGCTTTGGATTCGGTTTGCTGGCCAGCTTTAGCCAGATCGAAGGTGAATTTGAGATGCAGCCCGCCGGCCCCGGCTGGGTTTGGAAAGACACCGTCGTCCATTTGCACGGCCGCGAGCTCTGGTTCGACAGGTCGGGGACGCTGGACAAGCAATATCTCCTACAGCGCGGAGAACAAAGCACCCACCGCGGAGGGCGGCAGGGCCGCCGTTAGTCGGCGGGCGCGAACACCCGCGCGGTCGCGGCCGGGAGCGCCGCCGATCTCGTATCATGGTTCCTACATGACTCCTCTGAACGTCACTTTCAGCTACATGGGCGAAGTCGGGGCCGGGCAAATGCGGCGGTTGGCCGAGGCCTTGAGCGTTTACGGATTGCGGGGCCTTCAGTTGGACGAGAAGGCCAAGACCATTACCATCGAGTTCGACGCCGCGCGGCTCGACAACGATTTGGTCCTGGCGGTCGTGAAGAACTGCGGGATCAGCGCCACCGGACAAGTCGAGACCTCGGTCGTGGCCTAGTCGAAACCGTTGGAGGGATTCTATGCCATCGGAAAAAGCGCTATTCGCCGGCGGCTGCTTTTGGGGAGTGGAAGCCGCATTTCGCAAGATCCCCGGCGTGGTGGCGACCACGGTGGGCTATTCGGGCGGCACGGTTCCGAACCCCACCTATGAGCAGGTTTGCACGGACACCACCGGCCACGCGGAAACCGTCGAGGTCGAATACGATCCGGCGCGCGTCAGCTATGAGCAGCTGCTGCAGGTTTTCTGGGAAAACCACGATCCCACCCAGCTCAACCGGCAGGGTCCGGACGTCGGGCGGCAGTACCGCTCGGCGATTTTCTATTTGAACGCCGCTCAGGAGCGTGCCGCCCGCGCCGCTCGCGACGCCCTGGCCGCGAGCGGCCGCTATCGCCGCCCGATCGCCACCGAGATCACGGCCGCCGGGCCCTTTTATCGCGCCGAGGATTATCATCAGCAATACCTCGAAAAGCGCGGCCTGGCGCATTGCCATCTCTAGCCGCCGGTGCGCGCCCCGCGCCGGGGCGGGCAACCGAACCGCGCCGCGCGCCAGCGGGTGGTTTACCGCGGGGGGCGGACCGGCGGGCGCTGGGCGCCGGCGGACGGCGCAGGATTGAGCAAGCGATCGAAGATCGAGGGCCCTTGCGGCGGCGGTACCGGCTTGCGCGGCAGCATGCCGTCGCGATTCGCCGCCAGGTAGGCAAAGCTGGCCACGATGACGGCGTTGCGCTGCATATCCCACGGCGGCACGCGTTCGTAGAAGTCGGCGTTCGAGTGGTGGGTGCGGGTCTCGTAGTCGAGCGGGTCCTGAATGAATTGGAAGCCGGGGAGGCCGACGGCGTCGAAGGATAGGTGGTCGGTGCCGCCAGTATCGCGGATCGTCAGCGTCTGCATGCCGAGATCGTGGAAGGGCTCCATCCACGCGCGGAAGATGGGCGCGACCATGTCGTTGCCCTGCAGATAAACGCCCCGGATCGCGCCTGCGCCGTTGTCCACGTTGAAGTAGCAGTCCAGGTCATGCCATTCCGGCAGGAGTCGCATCGTCGCTGGATCGCCGAAGTGCTGTTTCACATAGGCCCGCGAGCCTAGCAGCCCCTGCTCTTCGCCGGTCCAGAGGCCGATGCGGACGGTGCGGCGCAACCGAACACCGCTCTGCGCGAGGATTCGCATGGCTTCCATCATCACTGCGGAGCCCGCGCCGTTGTCGGTGGCGCCGGTGGCGAAATGCCAGGAATCGAAATGAGCCCCGATCATGACCACTTGATGCGCGAGCGCCGGGTCGCTGCCCGGCAGCTCGCCGACGATGTTGAAGGAGTTCACGTCCTGGGCGCCCATCGCGTTCTCGTCATCGAGTTGGAGGGTGACGGGGATGTGCTTGGCGAGGGTGCGCGCGATGCGCCCGAATTCTTCGTCGGCCAAAACCACTTGCGGCGGCGTCGGGGGGGCGTCGGCGCGCGGGGAGACGAAGCCGCGGTTGAACACCGTACCGTCCACGGAGCGGGAGCTGCCCGGCCATAGCACCGCCGCCACGCCTTGCTCGAGCAGGAACTGCATCTGCTTGCGGGTGAACTGGAGGCGTGCCACGAATTGGGCGATGCGGTCGGGCGGAAAGCCCGCGCGGGGCGGCGGCGCCAGCATCATCGCCGCGAGCTGGTCGGCCGTGTAACGCTCGGCGTCGGGCTTGAAGTCGGGCTCGATCGCCGGCTCCTCGCCCATGAGCACGAATGCGCCGCGCAGGCGGCCTTGATACTGGGCGAAATCGGCCTCGCGGTCGAGCTTCACTTGGATCGCTTCGGCGGTGACCGGGCCGTGGGTGCCGGGCGTCCAGGCCAGGGGATAGGCGATGATCGTGTACGCCTCCGGCCTGAGCGCGAGGAGCGTGAAGCGCGAGTTTTGCCAGCTCCGGCCGAACGGCCCCCAAGGCTCCAGGTGCGCTTGGCGCACTCCCCAACCGGTAAGCGTCTGTTCCGCGTATTCGGCCGCTTTCAGCGTATTGGGCGAGGCGGTCAGCCGCGGGCCGTACACGTCGGTGAGATAACTCAGGACTGTCATCACTTGAGAGTGGCCGAAGCCCTGCTCTTTGATCGCGTGAATCGCGGCCAGGTCGGCTTCCGTGAGCTGTTGCGCGGCGAGCGGGACGCTCGCTCCGGCCGATGCCAATGCCAGCATGAGGATGAGGCGGGCGAGGCCGCCTGGAATCTTTCCGGTACGCATGAACTCTCCTGGTTGGGCTCTCGCCAATGTAGGCGGAAACGCGAAGAAGGGCAAGTCGCCGGCCCGCCCGCAGCCGCCTTTCCCAACCCGCCAGCCGGCGCCGCGCGGCGCGGCCGGGAGCGGCGCCAGGAGGCGGGCTGGGTCGCAGCGGCTGCGGAGTGGCTGGCTTAGCGGGCAGATCCCGCCTGAACTCCAGGACAGTGCTTGGGACGGTAACTACGCGGATGCAGGTTAAATTCAGAAACTTTCTCGCCGATACCATTACCTTGCAGCACTTGTTTCCCCGCGCGCCCATGTCTGCATCCTCCTCGACCCCCGACGCGATACCGCATGCACCGGTCGCGGACTGGCTGGCGGTTCTGCCAACCGGCGCCGCGCTCCTCGACTCTGACCTGCGCGTCACCTACGCCAACGAAGCGCTAGGGCGTTTGCTGGGACGCAGCCCGAGCCGGCTGGTGGGTCGCGCGTGGTCGGAGATCGAGGCGGAAAGCCTCGACATTCAAGCGGCATTGCGGCAAATCTGGAGCGGCGAGAGATCCAGAGTGCACATGGAGGCGCGCTGCCGGCGGGACGCCGGCGCCACCTTCTGGGCGCAAGTCACCGCCATCCTCGTCACCCTGCCCGTGGCGGTCGAATTCAGCGGCGCCGACCGCTTCCGCGGGGCGGGCCGGCGCGGGACGGCGCGCCACGGCGATCGCCGCGGGGCCGCGCCGTGCGGTGGCGCGCGGCCGCGCGCCATCCTGGTCTTGCTCGAGAGCATGGACTTGCGCAAGCAGGCGGAGCTGCGCCTGCGCGCTTCGGAACGCCAATACCGGATCCTCTTCGAAAAGAATCTGGCCGGCGTCTATCGCAGCAGCTTGGACGGGCGCATTTTGGATTGCAACGACGCCTTCGCGCGCATGTTCGGCTTTGCGTCCCGGCAGGAAGCGATGTTGTCGCGGGCGCAGGATTTCTATGTCGTGCCCGAGCAGCGCGAGCGCTGGCTGGAATTGTTGCGCGACCGCGGTTCCTTGAACAGCTATGAAGCTTGCCTGCGGCGCAAGGATGGGCAGCCGGTGTGGGTGCTGGCGAATGAATCGCTCCTGCCCGTGGCCGAGGGCCAGCCGCCGATCATTCAGGGCACGATGCTCGACATCAGCGAGCGCAAGGCTTCCGAAGAGGCGCTGCGCCGGGAGCGCGATTTCGTCTCGGCGGTGCTGGACGGTTCGGGGATGCTTGTGGTCGTCTTGGACGCGAGCGGCCGCGTCGTGCGGTTTAGCCGCGGCGCCGAGCAGACCACCGGCTTTGCGGCCGCGGAGGTGGCCGGCGAGCCCGTCTGGCAGCGGCTCCTGCCGCGCGAAGCGGAAGCGCCATCGCGAGAGTTCATGGCGCAAGCGCGGGCGGGCGCGCGCCCCGCCCAGAGCGAGTTCGATTGCCTCACCAAGTCCGGTTTGAAGCGGCGGATCGCGTGGTCGTTTTCCTATCTGCTGGACGAGAAAGGAGAGTTGGCGCACGTCGTCGCCACCGGCGTGGATATCACGGAGCGCCGCAGCTTGGAAGGACAATTGCGGCAGGCGCAAAAGATGGAGGCGATCGGCCAGCTCGCCGGCGGTATCGCTCATGACTTCAACAATCTCTTGACGGTCATCACCGGTCATTGCGATCTCTTGCTGAGCCAGCCGCCGGAAAGCATTCCCGGCTTCGTGCTCGGGCGCGCGGCCAAAATCAAAGTTGCCTCGGACCGCGCCGTGGCGCTGACGCGGCAACTGCTGGTCTTCAGCCGCACGCAGGAGATGGCGCCGCGCACTCTCAGTCTCAACGAAGTCATTTCTCGCACGCGCGAGATCCTGCAACCGCTCATCGGCGAGCATGTGAAGATTCGGGAAATTCTGGGAAAAGATCTCGGCCTGGTCCACGCCGACCCCATCCAGCTCGAGCAGGTCATGATGAATCTGGCGATCAATGGGCGCGATGCGATGCCGCAAGGCGGCGTGATCTTGATCGAGACCGCCAACGTCGAGCTGGACGCTGCCTATGCCCGGCTTCGTCCCGGCGTCGCGCCGGGAGCGTACGTGCAGCTTTCGGTCAGCGATACCGGCACGGGCATGGACGCCGCCACGCAAGCGCGCATCTTCGAGCCGTTCTTTACGACCAAGGAGCAAGGACGCGGCACCGGCTTGGGGCTGGCGACTGTGTATGGCATCGTGCGGCAGAGCCGCGGCTACATTTGGGTGTATAGCGAAGTCGGGCGCGGGACCACGTTTCACATCTATCTGCCGCGCGTCCAGGAGGGCCAGGAAGCCCCGTCCGTGCCCGTGCCGCGCCCGGCGCGGGCGCCGGCGCCACCCCAAGCGGTTGCCACAGTGCTGCTGGTCGAAGACGACCCCGCCGTGCGGCAGATCGCGCGTGAGCTCCTGGAGGCGGGCGGGCATCGGGTGCTCGAGGCCGACGGGGCCGCGCATGCCCTGCAATGGGTCGAGAACGCACGGGACCCTATAGACGTGTTATTGACCGACGCGTTCATACCCGGCTTGCCTGGGCCCGATCTGGCCCGGCGCGTTCGCGCGCGCCATCCCAAATTGAAGGTGCTGTTCACATCCGGATTCACCGTGAATGCGCTCGCTCAGCACGGGCTGTCGGAGGCGGCCGAAGGCTTCGTGCCCAAGCCGTTCACCGCCGCCGCGCTCGCGCGCCAGGTGGCGGCGGCCCTCGGCAGCTAGCGGCGAAGCCGGAACCGAGGCCGGAGCGGCGCGGGCGTTAGCCGCGCGGCGTGCCTAGCCAGCTCTCGCGCAGCGCCTTTTCCGCCACCGTGGCATCCGGCCTGGGAACGATCGCGCATCGCGAGCGGTGCGGCGGCTCGGGCGTGATCGTGGCGGAAAACGCCTGGAAATGCTCGGTCACGGCGATGACCGCGGGCTGGCCGGGAGGCAATGCCCTGAGCACATCCGCGGCGTCCGCGCCGACCGTTTGGCCGTTGATCGCGGTGATTTCGTCATCCACTCCAAGACCCGCTCGCGCCGCGGGGCTGTCGGGCGCCACCATCACCACGCGCGTGCCTTCGGTAACCAGGCCGGTGAAAGATTTTCGATCCGGTGGGATCGAGCATTCGACCTGCAATCCGGCCGCGGCCACGTAATCGTTGAAAGGGAGTTCTGCGACGCCGTTCACGTAGCGGGCGAAGAAGTCCTGATAGGAAACCCCGCTTACCGTCTCCAGGGCAGCTTCGAAATCGGCTTCTCGATAGCCTCGTCCGGGCAAATAATAGCTGGCGCGCGGCCCTTCGTAAAAGTGCTGGTACATATAGCGCATGACCGTATCGAGCGAGAGCCGCCCGGCGCTGCGCCGGCGCAGGTCGAGATCGAGCATGGCGCCGAGCAGTTCGCCTTTTTGATAGTAGGAAATCGTGGTGGCGCGCTGATTGGTCTCTTGGTACAGCGGCGTGCGGTCGTGGAACCAAGCCGTCAAGGAGGAGTCGGCGGCGCTCATCGAGGCGTGGCCGGGTTGCTGCTCGAATCGCCCGAAGGAACCTCCGAGCTGGCGCAAGTATTCTTCCGGAGACTCCAAGCCGGCGCGCTCGACGCTGATGTCGCCGTAGTACTGCGTCAGGCCCTCGGCGATCCAGAGCGAGCGCGTGGGATCGGGGCGCTGGTAGTCCCAGGGGCCGAGCGGCAGCGGGCGCAAACGCTTGACGTTCCATTGGTGAAAGAATTCGTGGGCGGCGTCGTCTTCGGCGCCGCGCAGGCCCGCCGGCTCGCCGAGCGCGGCCGGAATGATGATTTGCGTGCCGAAAAGGTGTTCCATCCCGTCGCCCGGACTCTGCGGATCAAAGTGAAAGAAGAAGGAGTAGGTACGAAGGTCGGCGGGTGGTCCGAACACCGTATTCTCGACCGCGACGATGCGGCGCAGCGCCGCGATCAGGGCGCCGTGATTGCCGCCTTCGGGCCGGTAGCTATGAATCAAGATCCGGTAGGTGCGGCCGTCTTGCACGAAATTGTCGAGACTGAAATTGGGCGCGGCTTCGATCGGGGCGTCGATGAAAATGTCGTAGTTGGGAAAAGTCAGCGTGGTTTGGCCCGGCGCGCCTAACTCATCGAGCACCTTCCAGCCCTCGGGGGCTGCGATGCGCAAGGAGACCGGGTCGGCCTTATGGCCGGCGAAATAGGCGAAGACCGGCCCGCCATTGACATTGGCATGGGTGCGATCGAGTTGCGCGAACGAACCCGTCAGGGTATTCGCGTACACGCGATAAGAGACTGTCAAGGCGTGGCAGCCGCCGCTATCGATTTGCCAGCGCGAGGGTCCCAGGCGGGTCAGTTTGATGGCAGCCGCGGGGTCCGATGCGCATTGGGCCGCGAGGTTCTGCACGTTCACGGCATAGTTGTAGATGCTGTACCGGCCGGGATACCACGCCGGCATCAGCAGTTGCAGGCTGGCCGGCAAGGCGCCGCCATCGCGCGCGGCGGCCTGAATCGTGACGCCGATCAGATGATTCGCGGGATGAGTGAGATCGAGATTATAAGCGATCGTGAGCGGCGCCGGCGCCTGCGCCGCGGCGAGGGAAATCAGGCAGACGCAGAGACCGGCCAAGGCGAATGATTTCATGCCGCTCAGGATACATTGAGACCATCGGAGCGGGCAGGGAATCGGCGTAGCCGGACCTACGCGCGTCGCTTAGCCCGGGAACGCCAGGTCCAAGATGCGCGTTTGCTCGCGCAGGTGGCGGCGGAGCGAGCCGGTGGCCGGACTAGCGGCGGGTTCGCGTCCGACATAGGCCAGCGGCCTACCGCCGAGGAGCGGCTCCAGCCGGTTGCGAATATAACTCCAAGCGCCCATGTTGGCCGGCTCTTCCTGCACCCAAAGGATGTCGGCGGCTTGCGGCTGGCGCTGCAACTCGGCCTGGATCGCGTCCTCCGGGAAGGGATAAAGCTGCTCGACGCGCACCAGCGCGGTGGTGCGGTCCCCCCGTTCGCCGCGCCGCTTCAGCAAGTCGTAATAAACTTTGCCCGAGCAAAACAGGAGCCGGCGCGCCGTGCCGTCGGCGACGGATTCGTCGCCCAACACCGTGCGGAAGCTGCCCGCCACGAACTCCGCGAAAGGCGACGCGACGGGTGGGTAGCGCAGGAGGCTCTTCGGCGTCATGATCACCAGCGGACGCCGGCTGGCGGGCGCCGTCGCCTGCCGCAAAGCTTGCCGCCGCAACAAATGGAAGTACTGCGCCGCGGTCGTGGTATTGGCGACTTGGAGATTGTCTTCCGCCGCCAACTGCAAGAAGCGCTCCAGCCGCGCGCTCGAGTGCTCCGGCCCCTGCCCTTCATACCCGTGCGGCAGCAGCAGCACCAGGCCGCTGGGGAGGCCCCATTTCGCCGCCGAGGCGGCGATGAATTGGTCGATAATCACTTGCGCGCCGTTCGAGAAATCTCCGAACTGCGCCTCCCAAAGCACCAGCGAGGTCGGTGCCCGCAGGGCGTATCCGAATTCGAATCCTAGCGCCGCCGCCTCGGACAGCAAACTATCGTGAACGGCGAACGCCGCACGGGCGCCCGGGACATGCGCCAGCGGCACGTAGGGCGCGCCCGTCTGGTAGTCGTAGAGCACGGCGTGGCGCTGGCTGAAGGTGCCGCGGCCGGTGTCTTGTCCGGTCAGGCGGATCGGCACACCTTGCAGCAGCAGCGTGCCAAAGGCGAGGGCTTCGGCCAGCGACCAATCGACTTTGGCGCGGCTGCGCACCGCTTCGTGGCGCTTTTCCACGAAAGTTTTCAATTTGGGGTGCAGCGTGAAGCCCTGCGGCAAGGTTGCCAGCGCTTCGCCCACCTCGGCTAAATCCGCCTCGCTGGCCGCCGTCTCCACTTCCGGTGGTGCCGCTGCGGTCTCCTGGGCGGGCTCATGGGCTTCGCCGGCCTCGGCGGAGCTGGAGGTGAATTGCTGGCGCACTTCGGCGGCCATCTCGTCCACCTGCTGAGACGCAATCAGGCCCTCGGCCGTAAGATGGCCGGCGTAGAGGGTCCGTACCGAGGGATGCTGGTCGATGTTTCGATACAGCACGGGCTGAGTGAGGCTGGGATCGTCGCCTTCGTTGTGCCCGTGGCGGCGGTAGCAAACGAGGTCGACCACCACGTCCTTGTGGAACTCCTGGCGAAAGCGAAACGCCAGATCCGCAGCGCGGATGACGGCCTCCGGATCGTCCCCGTTCACGTGCCAAATCGGCGCTTGCACCATGCGTGCGACGTCGGTCGAGTACAGCGTGGAGCGCGCATCCGCGGGCGAGGTAGTGAAGCCGATCCGGTTATTGATGACGATATGCACCGTGCCGCCGGTGCGGTAGCCCTCGAGTTGGGAAAGATTCAGCGTCTCGGCGACGATGCCTTCGCCGGCAAACGCCGCGTCGCCATGAATCAGGACGGGCAAGACCCGCTGCCCGCGGCCGACATCGGCGAGTTGCTCCTGGCGCGCTCGCGCCGAGCCTTCGAGCACGGGATCCACGGCTTCTAGATGGCTGGGATTCGGGCTGAGGCTGACCTGGATCTCCTCGCCCTGGGGCCCGCGATGCACGCCGCTGGCGCCGATGTGATATTTCACGTCGCCGGAGCCTTCGACGCTGTCGGGATCGGCGTCCTCGAATTTCGAGAAGATCGCGTTCATGGGCTGGCCGACGATATTGGTCAAGACGTTCAGCCGGCCACGGTGCGCCATGCCGATCAGCATTTCTTTCATGCCGCTTGCCGAAGCTCGGTTGGCGATGAAGTCGAGGGCGGGAATCAGCGCTTCCGCGCCTTCCAGCGAGAAGCGCTTGTGGCCGACGTAGCGCGTGTGGAGCAGATGCTCGAAGCCTTCCGCCTCGGTCAAGCCGCGCAGAATGCGTAAGCGCAATTCCGCGGGCAAAGGCCATTGGTTCCGGCTGGGCTCCATCTGCTCGGTCAGCCAGTGCCGCTCTTCCGGCGCCTGCAGGTGCATGAACTCGCACGCCAGCGTGCCGCAGTAGGTGGCGCGCAGGACCTCGAGAATCTCCCGCAACGCCAGCATGCGCTCGCCGGCGGCGCCGGAAAGGGAGCTGAGGAAATGCCGGTCGAGATCCCAGAGACTTAGGCCGTAGTGCGACGGGTCGAGCTCGGCGTGCTCGATCGGGTGGAATTCCAGCGGGTCGGTGTTGGCGAGCAGATGGCCTCGCACCCGGTAGGCATGTACCAACTGGAACACTGCGGCCTGCTTGCGCACCTCGGCGTCTTCGCCGCGTCGGGTGGTTTCCGCCGCCGGCGTTTGTGCCGCGGCCGTCCAGCGCGCCGGCTGGAAGGGAACGCCTAGGGCGCGGAAAATCTCGTCATAGAAGCGGTCTTCGCCGAGCAGGAACGCGTGCAGCCGCGCCAAAAAGGTCCCGGATTCGGCGCCTTGAATGATGCGGTGATCGTAGGTGCAGGTCAGCGTCAGGGTCTTGCCGATGCCAAGGCTTTCGAGAGTGGCTTCCGGCACGGCTTCGAATCCGGCGGGAAATGCCACCGCGCCCGCCGCGACGATCGCGCCCTGCCCCGGCATGAGCCGCGGAACGGAAGCCCTCGTCCCGATCGTGCCCGGGTTGGTCAGCGAAATCGTGGCGCCCTGCAAGTCTTCCGGCAAAAGCTTGCCGGCGCGCGCGCCCTGGATCAGCCGGTCGCACTCGCGCAGGAACGCGGCGAAGTCCATGCTTTCGGCGCCCTTTACCACCGGCACCAGCAAATTGCGGCCGCCGTTTTTGCCGGCCACATCCACGGCCAGGCCGAGGTTGACGTGCGCGCGCTCGATGCGCGCGGGAATGCCCTCGATCTCGGAATAGGCGGCATTGAGAGCGGGAAACTCGGCGAGACCTTGCACGATCGCCCAGCCGAGCAGCGGCGTCATCGAGAGCTTGATTCCTTGGCTGGCGAGATGCCGGTTCAGCAGCCGCCGATTCTCCTCCAGCAGCCGCACCGGGATGGTCCGCTGCGAGGTCGCGGTGGGCACGATGATGCTCGCCTGCATGTTGCCGGCGAGCCGCAACGCGGCGCCGCGCAGCGCAACGAGCTGATCGCCGGGCAGGGGGGCGATGGCCAGCGCGCTTGCCGCCACGCTGGGAACCGCGGGCGCATACGCGGCCGGCGCTGCTGGCGGCGCCTCCAGCGCGAGCCCCGGCCCTTGGGAGGCGGGGGAATGGCCGTTGGGTCCGGGTTCCGGCGACGCTAAGCGCCGCATCAGATCGTCGAAAATAGCGCGCCACCGCTCCGGTACCGCTTGCCGGTTGCTGCGGTAGGCGCGGTAAAGCTCCTCGGCGTAGCCCTCGTTGGCGCCCAGCGACTCAAGAAAAGCGTGGACCTGCGGGTCTGGTTCTGGCGAAGATGGCACGCGGATTCAATCTCGCTTCTAGTATAGCAACCGCTCTGTATCGCTCCTTTGTCGGCCCCGTTTCGAGGATTATCCGCCAGTATGCCGGCCTGGCGCCGGGGTGCGCGAAGCGGCCCGGGCCGGGAGCGCCCAGGGCTGGGTCGCAGCCGTAGTGGCGCTGCTGGGCCGTCCGGTGCGCTGCGGGGGCCTTGGGTGGGACCGGCCGAGGGTGTGGATCGCTCAGCGGAGCATTTGCGCCGCGGAACGGCTGGCGAACTCGAGCACGCGATTGGGGAACACGCCCAGCCAAATTACCACCGCCACGCAGGCGATCATCACCAGGCTGAAGGCGCCCGTCATCGGCGGCGCGGCGATCTCTTCGGCGGGTTGCCGCATGTACAGGAAGACGACCACGCGCAGGTAATAGAAGGCGGCGAGGGCGCTGTTCAGCACCGCGATCACGGTCAAGCCAACGAGATGGGCGTCGAGCGCGGCCCGGAAGACGTACAACTTGCCGAAAAAGCCCCCGGTCAACGGCACGCCGATCAGCGAAAACAGGAACAGCGACAAGCAGAACGCCGGCACCGGAAACCGGAAGCCGAGGCCGGCGTAGTCTTTCACATCCACGTACCGCTCTTCGCGGTGGGCGAAGTGACTGACTACGGCGAAGGCGCCGATATTCATCGCCACGTAGGCGGCCAAATAGAACATCACCGCCGAGATTCCCTCCGGCCCCAACGCGGCGAAGGCGACCAAGACGTAGCCGGCGTGGGCGATGGAGGAGTAGGCCAGCATGCGCTTGATGTTGGTCTGGAGCAGGGCCGCGATGTTGCCTAGGCACATGGAAAGGATGGCGGCCACATAGACCATCCAGAACCACGCGTGGCCGCTGGAATGCAGCGCCACGTAGAAGATCCGCAAGAAAATGGCGAAAGCGGCGGCCTTCGGGCCGGCGGACATGAAACCGGTGACGGGCGCGGGCGCGCCTTCATACACGTCGGGAGTCCACACTTGAAACGGCGCGGCGGAAACCTTGAAGCCCAAGCCGATGAACATCAGCGCTCCGGCCAGCAGCAGCACGCGGTCGGCTTCGCCGCCGCCGACGATCGGTGTCAGCGAGGCGCGCGCGACATCGTAAAGCTGGGTCGTGCCGGTCGCCCCATAGACCAGGGCGATCCCGTAGAGAAAGAACGCCGTGGCGAACGAACCGAGCAGGAAGTACTTGAGCGAGCTCTCCGTCGAGCGCGGCGCATGGCGGCGGTAGCCGGCGAGGACATAGGTGGAGATAGAGCTGATTTCGAGGCTGATGAAGATCATGATCAGCTCCACCGAGCCGACCATGAAGGTCATGCCGACCGTGCCGAAAAGCAGCAGCGCGTAGAACTCGCCGCGCTCGAGGTGCTGCGTCGGCAGGTAGTCCATCGAGAGCAGCACCACTACCACGGTGGCGCCGATGATGACGAAATCGAAGAAGACGGTGAAGCCGTCCACCCGAAACATGTGCTGGAAGGCGTCGCCGGGATTGGCGGCCTGGATGAAGACCGCGCCGAAGGCCAGCAGCGAGCCGAGCAGCGCGACATAGGCGCCGAGGCGGCCGCGGTTGCCGGCGCGTCCGCCGCCTTCGATGAGCATGAGCACGGCGCCGAAGCCGGCCAGCACCAACTCCGGCAGGATGCGCCAGTAAAACTCCGCGGGGACCAGGCTCATCGGCGGCCTCCCGGTGCCGACGCAGGCACGCGCGCCGGCGGAGCCAGGAAAAGCTCCGCCAGGCGATTGGCTTCCGGCCGGGCCTGCGCGGCGTAGGGCGCGAGGTTTGCGCGAGTCGCGGTGGACACCTTGTTCAGGAAGAGCGGCGAGGCGAAGCCCATCACCAGCACCAGTACCCCCAGCACCCCGAGCACGAAGCCTTCGCGAAAGTCGAGATCGGCGAGCGAGAGGTTGGCGGGACGCTTGATTTCACCCCACAGCGTGTCGCGCGTCCATTTGAGCAGGTACATGGCGGAAACGATCACGCCCACGGCGGCGGTGATCCCGTAGCCGTGACGTGCGACAAAGGCGCCGAGCATGAGCAGGAATTCTCCCACGAAGCCGTTGAGCGGCGGCAGCCCCACTGACGACATCACCATCAGCAGGAAAAAGCCGGCGTAGATGGGCATGGCGGTCGCGATGCCGCCGTACTCGGAAAGATCGAACGTATGGCGGCGCTCGAAGAGCATCCCGACCAGGATGAACAAGCCGGACGTCGAGACGCCGTGATTGAGCATCTGATACACCGCGCCCTGGGTGCCGATGGCGGTGAAGGTGAAGACTCCGACGATGATCAGCCCCATATGGCTGACCGAACTATAGGCCACCAGCTTCTTCATGTTCTTTTGCGAGAACGCCACCAGCGCACCGTAGATCAGCCCGATCAGGCCGAGGATGACGATCCAGTGGGCCGCGCGCTGCGACGCCCGGGGAAACAGCGTCAGGTTGAAGCGCAGCAGTCCATACGCACCCATCTTGAGCAAGACGCCGGCCAGCAGGACGGAGCCGGCGGTGGGCGCTTCCACGTGCGCGTCGGGAAGCCAGGTGTGGAACGGGAACAACGGCACCTTGATGGCGAAGGCGATGAAGAAGCCCAGGAAGAGCCACATCTCCGTGCCCGCGGTAAGGTGAAACGTTCCCGCGCGCAAGCCCGCGAGAATGCCGGGGAAGCTGAACGTGCCGGTGAGGTTATAAAGCCAGATGATGCAGGCCAGCATTAACAGCGAGCCGGCCATCGTATAGAGAAAAAATTTGACGGCGGCGTAAATCCGGTTCTCGTGGCCCCAAATGCCGATCAGTAAGGCCATGGGAACGAGCGACACTTCCCAGAAAACGTAAAAAAGGAACAGGTCCAGGCTGGCGAAGACGCCCAGCATGCCCGTCTCGAGGATCAGCAATAGGAAGTAAAACGCCTTGACGTTGTGCTGAATGCCTTTCCAGGAAACCAGCACGCCCAGGAACGTCAGCAGCGTGGTCAGCGGCAACAGCCAGAGGCTGATGCCGTCGATGCCGAGGAAATAATGGATCTGGAAAGCCGGAATCCAGGCCTTGTTTTGAACGAACTGGTAGCCCGTCTGCGCCGAATCGAAATGAAACGGCAGGTGGAGCGAGAGCAGGAATGTGGCCAGCGAGAAAATGAACGCGGTCCAGCGCACGGCGCGATGGCTGCGGGCCAGCAAAATCACGCCGCCGCCGATCGTCGGCAAAAACAGCACCCAGGACAAGATCGTATGGTTCAGATATCCCATCGTTGTCGCTACCGCACTCCCACCACCAAAACGTAGAGGACCACGACCACCGCGCCCAGGCCGACCCAGCTGGCGTAGCTGCGGATGTTGCCGGATTCTTGTCGCCGCAAGCCGCTGCCCACGCCGCGCGCGAAGGTGGCAATGCCGTTCACGGTACCGTCAATCATCCCCACATCCACGATGCGCCAGAGCACGACGCGCGAGAAGGCGGCGAGCGGGCGGGTAAAGACCAGCCCGTACAATTCGTCGATCCAATACTTGTTGAAAACGAGCCGATAGAGGCCGGCCAGGGAGTGCTTGAGGTTCTCGGCCGCCTGGCGGTTCTTGACGTAGTAGAACCAAGCCAGCAGCAGCCCGACCACCGCGACGCTGATGGAGATGAGCGATACGCTCAATTCGCTCGCTGCCGGATGGGTGGGCAGAACCACGCCGGTGTTGAAAACCGGCGCCAGAAAGTTCTCGAAACGGTCGCCAAGCCCGATGTAACCGCCGAAGGCCGCCAAGATGCCCAGGATGATGAGCGGCACGGTCATGCTGGCGGGCGATTCGTGCGGATGGGCGGCTTCATGGGCCGGCGGATGCGCGGCCTGGTGCTCGGCGTGGCCGGCGGTGAAGCCCGCGTCCACGCTATGCGCTTCCACCGCCCGCGGCTCCTGGCCGGTGGGGTGCGAAAGGGCGGCGGTCTCCGGACCGGCGAGGAAGGTGACGAACAGCGCGCGGAACATGTAGAACGACGTCATCAGCGCGGCGATCGTGCCCACGGCCCACCAGAACGCGTTCGGATGCTGCCCGGAGAGCACCTCGTAAAGGATCTTGTCCTTGCTGAAGAATCCGGAAAAGCCGGGGATGCCGGAGATCGCGCAGGTGGCGATCAGAAACGTCCAGAACGTGATGGGCACGTACCGCCGCAGGCCGCCCGGCGCCAGCGCTTGGATGCGGAACATGTCCTGCTCGCCCGACATCGCATGGATGACGCTGCCGGCGCCCAGGAACAGCAGGCCCTTGAAGAAGGCGTGCGTCATCAGGTGGAAGATGCCGGCGCCGTAGGCCATCGCGCCGCAGGCCATGAACATATAGCCCAGTTGGCTGACGGTCGAGTAGGCCAGGACCTTCTTGATGTCGCGCTGCAAGATGCCGATGGAAGCGGCGAAGATCGCCGTCAGCGCGCCGGTCGCCAGCACCACCGAGAGCGCCAGCGGCGCGCGATCGTAGATCGCCGCCGAGCGGCAAACCATGTACACGCCGGCCGTGACCATGGTGGCCGCGTGAATCAGCGCCGAGACCGGCGTCGGGCCTTCCATGGCGTCGGGCAGCCAGACGTAGAGCGGAATTTGCGCCGATTTGCCGGTGGCGCCGACGAAGAGCAGCAGGCCGATGACGGTGAGCAAGCCGCTCCAGGCATGCTCGACCGGCATCTGGCGCACCTGGGCGAAGACGGTGGTGTAGTCGAAGGAATGGAAATGATCGAAGATGAAAAATAGCCCGATGAGGAAGCCGAAATCCCCGATCCGGTTGGTGATGAACGCCTTCATGCCGGCGGCGGAGGCGGAGTCCTTGCGGAAGAAGAAGCCGATCAGCACGTAGCTGGCGAAGCCCACGCCCTCCCAGCCGATGAACATCAGCAGGTAGTTGCCGGCCAGCACCAGCAGCAGCATGAAGAACATGAACATATTGAGGTAGGCGAAGAAGCGATAGAAGCCTCCCTCATGGGCCATGTAGCCCAGCGAATAGACGTGGATGAGCAGGCCGACGCCGGTGACGATCAACATCATCACCAGCGAGAGCTGGTCGAGTTGAAAGCCGTAGGGGATCGTGAGCGGGCCGGCGGCGATCCAGGGCGAATGCGTCTCGAGGTAGGGAACCGTGATCCGGCTCCATTGCGAGACCACCCACAGCGCGTCGACGAAGGCGGCGGCGGGGAAGAGCACGCCGACCCAGCCGGCAGTTTTTTGGCTCCAAGTCCGCCCCAGCAGCAAGTTGCAGGCGAAGCCCAGGAAGCACAGGAAGGGAATGAGCCAGAGGTGAAGGTTCGGATGCATGGGTCCGGAGCGGCCTTAGAGCTTCATCAGATCCATTCGATCGACGTTAAGGGTCTGGCGGGCGCGCACGACCGCGATGATGATGGCCAAGCCCACCGCGGCTTCCGCGGCGGCGACCACCATGACGAAAAAGACGAACAAGTTGCCGGAGATCGAGTGCAGGGCGTGGCTGAAGGCCACGAATGCGAGATTGACGCCGTTCAGCATCAGCTCGATGGAGATGAAGATGCTGACGATATCGCGCTTGAAGAAAAAGCCCGCCACGCCGATGCAGAACAAGATGGCGCTCAGGATCAGGTAATAGGAGAGGGGAATCATCGGCCGTCTCCCTGGGCGCGGGCATGCGCCGGTTCCGATTCCGGCTGCGGGGCGGGCTCGATGACCGCGCCGCCCATGGCATTGGGCGGAACGCTCAGGGCCTCGGCCATGGCGCGCGTGGGCACGCCGGCGTGCACCCTCGTCGCGCGCGGCGCCGCGCCGTGGCGCTCCTCGCGGCGCGCCGCCAGCAGCACCGCGCCGGTCACCCCCACCAGGAAGAGAACGGAAGTCACTTCAAACGGCAGCAGAAACTCGTGGAAGAGCGCCTGGCCTACCGCGGCCACCTGCACCAGATAGCCGCCCGTGCGCACCGGCGTGGCGCCGAAGGCGGCGGCGAAGAATCCCGCCAGCTCGACCAGCAGCAGCGCCATCACCGGATACCCGATCGCCTGCGCCACCTTGCTGCGCCGCGTCGGTTCCGGCACGTCCGCGTTGAGCAGCATGATCACGAATACGAACAGCACCATGATCGCGCCGGCATAGACGATGATCTGGATAAAGGCGATGAACTCCGCCCCCAGCAGCAGGAACAGCACCGCCAGCGCGCCCATGACCGCGACCAAGGAAAGGGCGCTGTAGATCGGCGCGCGCTGCACGAGCAGGTTGATCGCTCCCGCCAGCGCGATTCCGCCGAAGATGAAAAACAGTGCAGGATGCATTGCGCCACCGACCTTAATTCACTTCATCACGCTCAAGACCACCCCGGTGATCAAGACATTGGCCAGCGCCAGGGGAACCAGGAACTTCCACCCGAACGCCATGAGCTGGTCGTACCGGAAACGAGGCAATGTGCCTCGCACCCAAATGTACAGGAATAAGAAGAAGCCGACCTTGAGGCAGAACCAGAAAACCGGCAGCCAGAGCTGCAGCTGCGGCGGCCCGAAGACCGGGCCGTGCCAGCCGCCCAGGAACACCAGCGTCGCCACGCAGCTCACCGTCACCATGTTCACGTATTCGGCCAGGAAAAACATCGCGAACTTCATGGAGCTGTATTCGGTGTGATAGCCGGCGCCCAGCTCGCCTTCCGCCTCCGGCAGATCGAAGGGAATCCGGTTGGTTTCGGCGAATGCGGCGGTGAGATAAATGCAGAACGCCACGAACTCGGGAATGATGTACCAGATGTGGCTCTGCGCCTGGACGATCTGGCGCAAATCCAGGGAGCCGGCGATCATGACCGGGCCGATCAGCGCCAGGCCGAGCGCCAGTTCGTAGCTCACCATCTGCGAACCGCCGCGCAGCGACCCCAGGAAGGAGTACTTGCTGTTTGACGACCAGCCCGCCAGCACGATGCCGTACACGCCCAAGGACATCACGCCCAGGAGAAAGAGCAAGCCGATATTGATGTCGGCGATCTGGAACTGCGTGGGATAGCCGAACAAATGAAAGGTGCCGCCGATCGGCACGACCGAGATCGCCACCAGCGCCACCACCACCGAGATCATGGGCGCCATGAGATACAAAAGCTTATGGGCGGCGGCGGGCGTGACCTCTTCCTTGAGGATGAACTTGATGGCATCGGCGGCCGGCTGCAGGAACCCGTAAGGGCCGACGCGGTTGGGGCCGACGCGCGACTGGATGTGGGCGACGATCTTGCGCTCCGCCAGCTGGATGTAGGCCACCAGCGTGAGCAAGACGAACAGCGCGATCGCACACTTGATCAGCGAGATCAGGATGAAGATTCCGGTGGGCATGGACATGTCGGCTAGCGAGCCTGGCCGGGAAGCAGCAGGCGCTTCTCCATCACCTCGTTGATGGCGTGGCTGTAGCGGCCCAGGGTGCCGTCGGAAAAAAGGGTGTCGTGATTGGAGCGGATCAAATGCGGCGCGCTCCGATGGGGCACCGCGCCGTTGAGCGGCACGGCCAGCGCGCTGCGGCCCGCCGCCAATTGCACCACGCTGACGTTGTAACCCTTAACGTGGGCGCGAATCTCGGCGAAGACCCGGTCCGGATCGGGCCGGCCGAAGTCGACGCCCATCAGCCGCGCCAGGGCGTGAATGATCTCCAGATCGGACTTGCCGCCGGGCCAGGCGGCGGCGCGGCGCGTCGCCTGCACTTCGCCGCAGGTGTTGGTCAGGGTGCCCGTCTTTTCGTAGGCGGCGAGCGCGGGCAGCACGATATCGGCTTCCTTCGCGGTTTCGGTCAAAAAGAGATCTTGCACGACCAGGAAGCTGCGGCGCAGGTTCGCGGGGTTGACCGGATCGAGCCGCAACGGATTCGCCCCCACCACATAGAGCGCGGCCAGCTCGCCGCGATCCAGAGCCTCCGCCATCTCCCGTTGGTTGAGGCCGGCTTCGGCGGGCAACCGCGCCCCCCAAAGGGCTTCGAACCGGCCGCGCGCGGCGGCATCGCTGACGCTCTCATACCCGGGCAGCAGGTCGGGATACAAACCCATGTCGGCAGCGCCGTGGGAATTGGAATGGTCGGCGAGGCCGATATAGCGCGTCTGGCCTGCGAGCCGTCCGCCCAGCGCCACCAGTGCGCGAATGTCGTCGCCGCGCAGCTCGGAGCCGAAGATGATGACCACATTCGACTCTTTTTCCAGTTCCGCCTTGAATTCTTCCAGGCCGCCGGAGATGGGCTGCGGGTCGGGGGGCGGCAACTGCGGGTAGCGTTTTTCTTCCGCCGGACCGACGGCGCTCAATCGCGCCGCCACCGCGCCGCCCTGCCCGGCCAGGTATCGGACCGCCGCCCCTTCCGCCCCCTCGGCCACCACCGCCATGCGGTGCGCTTGGCGGCGCAGCTTGATCTCCCGGTGATGGAGCACGTACAGGCGGGTGCCGCTGAGGCGGTAGCCCCAGCGCACATTCCAGGCGAGCAGGGGATGCTCGTAGGTGGGATCGCCGCCCACCAGCAAGACCGCGGAGGCCGTCTTCAGCGACGCCGCGGCGGCGAGCGGCGGCGCCGAACCTGTCGCGCTCGTGCCCGCCAGTGCGTCGTAGAGCGTGGGCAGGTCGGCGCTGCGGTGGTGGTCGATATTATTGGTGCCCAGCACCTGGCGCGCCAGCCGCTGCAGTTGATAGCTCTCTTCGTTGAGGGCGCGGGTCGAGCCGATCACGCCGAAGCGGCCGCCCTGCTGCTGGATCGCGCGCCAGCGCCGGGCGACAGTCTCGAGCGCTTGCGCCCAGCTCACCGGCTTGAGTTCGCCGTCGATGCGCGCCAGCGGCGTCTTCAGCCGCTCGGCATGCTGCGTGAAGTCGAAGCCGTACCGCCCCTTGATGCAGAGGAATTCCCCGTTGATGCCGCTGGCGTCGCGATTGTCGCCCCGGATAATGCGATCGTTGCGTACACCCAGCGTGGTGCGGCAGCCGTCGCCGCAAAAGGTGCAGATCGCGCCGACGTGCTTCATCTCCCACGGGCGCGTCTTGTAGCGGTAGGCGCCGCTGGTCAGCGCTCCCACCGGGCAGATGTCGATGCACATCCCGCACTCTTCGCACTCCAGGTGATCGCCGGCGTTCGGCAGGATCGTGGAGAGGATCGCCCGATTGCCCACCCCCAGCGCCCAGACGTCCATGCCCTCGCCGCAGACCCGCACGCAGCGGTAGCAGAGGATGCAGCGCGGGCGATCGTAGAAGACCACCGGTGACCACTGCTGCTCGTCCCGATGCCGCTTGGGCTCGTCGAAACGGCCGGTGCCGGTGCCGTACGTGAGGGTCATGTCCTGCAATTCGCACTCGCCGCCCTTGTCGCAGACCGGGCAGTCGAGCGGGTGATTGGTCAGCAGGAACTCATTCGTCGTCTTGCGCGCCTTGTGCACCGTCGGCGTGTCGGTGCGCACCACCATGCCCTCCGCGACAGGCACGGTACAGGCGGTCTGGAGCTTGGGCATCTTCTCGATCTCAACCAAGCACATGCGGCAAGCCGCTTGCACCGACAAATTGGGGTAATAGCAAAAGCACGGAACTTCGATGTTGACGGCGCGGCAGGCCTCGATCAGCAGCGTGCCCGCGGGCACTGTGATCGCGCGTCCATCAATGGTGAGGTGGACGGAGTTGTTTTCAGGCATGGGCAAACTCCCGCTCGTAGGGGCAGGGACGCCCCGCCAGGTGGTCCTCGAACTCTTGGCGCCACTTCTGGATGATGGAAATCGTCGGCATCGCGGCGGCGTCGCCCAAGGCGCACAAGGTGCGCCCCAAGATGCTTTGCGCCACGTCGAACATGACATCAATGTCCTCGCTGCGCCCGCCGCCCAGGTGGAAGCGAGTGAGCGTCAGCTCCAGCCAGTTCGTGCCTTCGCGGCAGGGCACGCACCAGCCGCACGATTCATGGCGATAGAAATGGATGATCCGCTTGGCGAACTTCACCATGCAGGTGCGATCGTTCACGACCACCACGCCGCCCGAGCCCAAAAACGACCCGAGCTTGGCGACCGAGTCGAAATCCAAGTTGACCCCGAGCGCTTCTTCCGCGTTCAGCAGCGGCGTGGAACTGCCGCCGGGCACGACCGCCTTGAGCGCGCCTCCCTGCACCCCGCCGCCGATCTCCTCGATCAGGCGGCGCATGGGGAAGCCGAGCGGCAGCTCGTAAACGCCGGGATTGTGCACATGCCCGCTCAAGCAGGTGAGCTTGACCCCGCCGGCCTTGGGCAGGCCGAGCTTGAGGAACCATTCGCCGCCGTTCAGGATGATGTGGGGCACGCTGGCCAGGGTCTCGACGTTATTGATCACCGTCGGGCAGCCGTAAAGCCCGCTGGTGGCGGGGAAAGGCGGCTTGATGCGGGGAATGCCGCGCTTGCCCTCGAGCGATTCCAGCAGCGCCGATTCCTCTCCGCATTCATACGCGCCCGCTCCGGTATGGGTCATCAAGTCGAAATGGAAGTTCGTGCCGCGCAATTTCTTGCCCAGGTAGCCCGCGTCGTAGGCTTCGGCGATCGCGCGATCGAGAATGTCGATCAGGTAGCGGTATTCGCCGCGCACGTAGATGAAGCCGCGTTCGGCCCCGATCGCGATCCCGGCGATGGCCATGCCTTCGAGCAGCGAGAAGGGGTCGAACTGCATGATCAAGCGGTCTTTGCAGGTGCCGGGCTCGCTTTCGTCGGCGTTGCAGACGACGTACTTGGGCTTGGGCGACTGGCGCGGAATAAAGGACCACTTCAGGCCGGTCGGGAAGCCCGCGCCGCCGCGGCCGCGCAGGGCGGAGGTCTTGACCTCCTCGATGATCGCCTCCGGCTTCATCTTCAGCGCCTTCTCCAGCGCCTTGTAGCCGTCGCTGGCGAGATAGCCCTTGAGGGTGGCCGCAGAAGGGTCGTCGAAGCGCTTGCTGACCACGCGAATTTCGAGCGGATGTGCCATTACGCTTTCTGCCGGTATTCCGCCAGCACCTGATCGGCCCGGGCGGGGTCGAGATTCTGGTGGAAATCGTAGTTGACCTGCAGCGCTGGCGCCCACGAGCAAGCGCCGATGCACTCGACTTCCTCGATCGAGAACACGCCGTCGGGCGTGACGTCGCGCTGCTCCAGCCCGAGGCGTTTGCGGCAATGTTGCAGCAGCTCCTCGCCGCCCCGCAGCAGGCAGCTGATGTTCGTGCACACCTGGACGTGGTAGCGCCCCACCGGGTGGGTGCGCAGCATCGAGTAGTAGCTGATGGTCTCGCGCACCGCGAGTTCGGTTTCGCCCAGGCGCTCGGCGATCTCCCGGATGGCCTCCGGCGTGAGCCAGCCCAGTTCGTCCTGGGCGTAGAGCAGCATCGGCACCAGCGCGGAGCGCCGCTGCGGGTAGGCTTCGGCGAGCCGTGTGAGCTTGGCATCGAGTGTGGGGCTAAAGACGGACATAATTCCCATTCGCGGGCGGCTGGTCTCCGCCCCAACGCTAGCAATTCCTGTCGACCACGTACCGCAGTGCGGGCTACCGATCCACGTCGCCCAGCACGATATCGATGCTGCCGATGATCGCCACGACGTCGGCGATCAGCCGTCCTTCGATCATCTTGGGCAGCGCCTGCAGATTGCAAAACGACGCGGCCCGCATGTGGCAGCGATAGGGCTTGGTGGTGCCGTCGGCGACGACATAGTAGCCCATGATGCCGCGCGGAGATTCAATCGCTTGGAAGACCTCGCCCGGCGGCACGCGAAAGCCCTCGGTCACAATCTTGAACTGGTAGATCAGCGCTTCCATCTCCGCTTTCATGTGGTCGCGGTCGGGCAGCACGATGCCGTCGGCGTCGGCCTTCCACGGACCCTCGGGCATGCCGTCCAGGGCCTGGCGGATGATCTTGACGCTCTCGCGCATTTCCGCGATCCGCACCAAATACCGGGAGTACACGTCGCTCTCGGTGCGGGTGGGCACGTCGAACTGGAACTCGTCGTAGCTGGAATAAGGATTCGTCTTGCGCAGGTCGAGCGGAACGCCCGCCGCGCGCAGCGAGGGGCCCGTCAGGCCCCAGGCGACGGCGTCTTCGGCGGAAATATACCCGACTCCCTGCGTGCGGCCGACCCAGATGCGGTTGGCGGTGAGCAAATCCTCGTATTCGTCGATCTTGCTCGGGAACATGGAGACGAAGTCGGCGACTCGCTCCATCAGCCCCAGCGGCGGCTCCAGGGCCAGCCCGCCGATGCGGAAATACGAGGTCATCATGCGCTGGCCGCTGACGAACTCGAAGATCTTCTGCAGCTCCTCCCGCTCGCGGAAGCAATAGAGGAATACGCTCATGGCGCCGATATCGAGCGCGTGCGTGCCCAGCCAAACCAGGTGGCTGTTGATGCGCGTCAGTTCGTTCAGCATGACGCGGGTCCAGCGCGCGCGCCGGGGCACCTCCAAGCCCAGCAGCTTCTCGACCGCCAGCACGTAGCAAAGATTATTGGTGAGCGGGCTGAGATAATCGATGCGGTCGGTGAGCGGTACGACCTGATGGTAGTACTTCGATTCGCAGGACTTCTCGATGCCGGTGTGCAGATACCCGATGTCGGGCAAGGCGCGCACCACCATCTCGCCGTCGATCTCCAGCACCAAGCGCAGCACCCCGTGCGTGGAGGGATGCTGCGGCCCCATGTTCAGGATGAGGTTGCGGCCGGTGGTCTCCGTATCCACGCCGGGCGCGGTGGTGAGTTCGGGCATTAGCGGTACCCCTCGACGGGATAATCCTTGCGCATCGGGTGTCCCTCCCAATTATCCGGCATGAGAATGCGGCGCAGGAACGGATGGCCGGAGAAACGCACCCCGAAAAGATCCCAAACCTCGCGCTCGTGCCAGTTGGCCGCTGGCCAAATGCCGGTGACGGACGGGATGGGCTGCTCCGGCTCCGTCCAAACTTTCAAGCGCAGCCACTCGTGGCGCGACAGGCAATACAGATGATAGTTGACCTCGAACCGCGGGTGGTTGGGGAGGCGGTCCACGGCGGTGAGGTCAGCCAGCAGGTCGAAGCGCAATTGGCTGTCGTCGCGCAAATACTCCGCCACCGCGGGCAGCAGCGCTGCGGTGACGGTCAGGGTCAGCTCCCCGCGATCGAATTTGCCGCCCACGACCGCTTCCGGGTTCCAGTCCAGGAGGCGCTGCCAAACCGGATGATCGGCGGGCTTGGCCGCCACCGGCTGCGCGCTGAAGATGGGTAGGTGGTCGAGAGGCAAAGAGCGTCCTCAATGAATAGGACTGGCGGGCCCGCCTTCGGCGCGCTCGGGCTGGTTCCAGTCGAACACGCCCTTTTGCCAGATGTAGGCGAAGCCCGCCAGTACGATCCCGATGTACACCAGCATTTCGACGAAGCCCAGCCATTTGAGCTGGCGGAAAACCACCGCCCAAGGCAGCAGGAACACCGCCTCGACATCGAACAGGATGAAAACGATGGCGACCAAATAAAACTTCACCGCGAAACGGCGGTTGGCGTCGCCTTGCGGCGTTATGCCGCATTCATAGGCGGCGCTCTTGACCTTGCTGCGCCGCCGCCAGCCGATCAGCTCGGAGATGGCCACCAGCCCCACCGCCAGCCCCACCGCCAGGATGAGCTGGATCAGGATCGGCACGTAATTGCTCATGTAAGACGAGGCGGGCATGTTGGGTGGCGATCTCCCGAATCGACCCGGCGAGCGATGCTATACTCGCGGCGTTGGCGCTCGCCGAACTGCTGACGACGCTGCCAACGGAAACATTTCACTATAGGTGTCAGCGCGGAGCAGTGTCAAGAAGCGCACGGCGGCGCGGCAAGGATGGCGGGATTCGGCTTCAACACGGATGTTCGCGTCGGCGGCGAGATCTATCACGTTCAGACCGAACCGTGCCAGCGCCCCACCACCGCGATCGAGACCAGCATCTTTCAAGCCGGGCTGGTGCAGTACGTGCGGCGCATCGAGTGCCAGGGCGCCGACGGCCTGGAAGAACAGGTGCGGGCGCAGCACGGGGCCATCATCGCCGAGCTGCGCAGCGGCGCCCTGCGCGGCCTCGGGCCCAGCCTGGAATTGGACTGGCTCAACGCTCCCGAATCCCACCACGCCTCCCACACCCTCCTGCTGACGCTGCGTGTGGCCTGTGGGCAGCAGCCGGCGGCGGCCTGCCACGTGCGCGCAAGCTTGCGGTGGGAGTCCGGCGAGGAGACGCTGGTCATCGCCGAAGGCTTCAGCGATCAGCAGGGCCGCGCCGATTTGCAGCTAACCCTGCCGCCCGCCGCCGGCCAGCGCCGCGCGCCTTTGCGTTTGTCGCTCGAGGCCGAGCGCGGCCTCTGCTTGGGCCGCCGCCAATTCCGGTTGAGCTGAGCGCCCGGACCCAGCCGCCGCGCACGGGTCTGCTACTATGAAAAGGTCACGGCGCCGAGCGCCGATTACCGTACAATCGCTGGTCCGGCGCATCCCCCCAATGGGGCGGAGACCGGGCGTCGCGGCCTGGGGGAGACGACGATGAGCCTGCAACCTGCAATCGCAAAGTTTATGGAGAAGCAAGCAACCGTGCGCCTGCCGCAGTTTCAGCCCGGCGACACGGTGCGGGTGCACGTGCGCATCAAAGAAGGCGACAAGGAGCGCATCCAGGCATTTGAGGGTGTTTGCATCGCGCGCAGCGGCCGGGGCGGGCGAGAGTCGTTCACCGTTCGCAAGATTTCCTTCGGCCAGGGCGTGGAGCGCATTTTTCCCGTGCAATCGCGCGTCATCGAACGCGTGGAAGTGGTGCGCCAAGGGCGCGTCCGGCGCGCCAAGCTGTATTACCTGCGCCAATTGCGCGGCCGGGCCGCGCGCATTCGCGAGCAGGAGACCGCGACCGTCGGCGCCCCGTAGCGGCTCCCGAATCGAAGGCCGTGCGCAACGCGAATGCGAAGGCGGCATTGCCGTCGGCCGAGACTGCGCCGCCCCAGGCGGCGCGCCGCCGTCGCGATGACGACCAAGCGCCGGAGTTGGTGTGCAGCTCGCGGTTCGAGCGGCGCGCCCGGCAGCAGGGGGCGCGGCGCGTGGCCGGAGTGGATGAAGTCGGTCGCGGCGCGCTGTTCGGCCCCGTGGTTGCCGCCGCCGTCATTCTCGATCCGCTCCACTTTCCCCGGGGGCTGAACGATTCCAAACGCCTCACCCGCGAAGAGCGGGAGGCCTTGGCGCCGCGCATTCGCCGCCAGGCGATCGCCTGGGCCCTGGCCGCCGTGGACGCGGGGCGCATCGATTACGTCAATATATATCAGGCCTCGCGCTTGGCCATGCAGGCGGCGGTGGAGGCGCTGGCGCCGCCGCCGGATTGGCTGCTCGTGGATGCCGTTCCCCTCGACTGGCCGGGACCGCAGCAAGCCATCGTGCATGGCGATGCGTTGTCGTTCTCGATCGCGGCGGCCTCGATTCTCGCTAAGGTGCACCGCGACGAACTCTTGCGCAAGTGGGACGCGATTTTTCCGGCCTACCGTTTGGGTTCCAACAAAGGCTACTCGACGCCGGATCACCTTGCCGCGCTGAATGCCTTCGGGTGCACGCCGCTGCATCGCCGCAGCTACCTTCCCGTCGCGATGCAGCTTTCGCCAGGGGAGACCTGGCTGCCCTTTCCACCCGGAAATGGTGGCGAGGACTGACTCCTTGGGACCTGTCCCTTCAGCCGATTAACGCGGCGGATGCGGAGCATAGTTGGTTACTTGGCGCGCAGCAGCGGGGAGAGCACCATGCCTTTGTGCCGGGGCGAGCGCAAGTTTTTCCGGACTGTGACGATCCATTGCAATGAATGGATCGAAGCTGCCGCCGGGGGGCTGGAGCCGGCCCGCGCAACTGGTTGGGTTCAAGCGCCTTGAGGACGGGCATCGGCGCAAGGACAAGGCCGTGAGTAACGGCGAAGGAATTGCATGGGGATGATGTCCGGGAGGTCCGCTAGCAAAGGAGGGGAAATGGTCAGCGCCATCGATTTCAAGGATTCATGGCTGCCGCACCTGGTCGAGCCAGGCAGCGTGCTGGTCATGACCAACACGGATGATGACAACAGCGCCAGCGAGAGCTTTTGCGCGCTGTTGCACTGCCCCTTCTGTCTGCGCCTGGTCGTGGTCACCGAACAGCAATTTAGCGGCGAAGCGGTCGTCACCTGCGGCGCCAAGGATTGTCCCGCTACCTTCTACTTGCGGGACGGCCTGCCGGTGGACCTCAGCATGCAAAATTAGAATCGAACTCCGCCCCGGCCGCCATGACCCTACTGCGCGGTCGCCGGTGGATCGGCAAAATATCCCTCGCGCGCGCGAATCCGCAAATTCTTGCGATCCCCCACCAGCTGAATCTTGATCCTGCGGAAGGTTCCGTCCATTTGCGGCCGGTCGGAGCGGTAAGCCAGCGTATATTGGCTGCGTAATTCCGCCGCAATCTGCGCGAAGGCGCCGGCCATCTTTCCCGGACGCACGTTGAACGAGCGGCCGCCCGCGACGTCGGCAAGATGGCGCAGGGCGCCCGCGCCCGAGTAGCCGAAATCGCCGTAAAACGCGGGATCGGCGGCGATCACCGCATAGAGCACGGTGTTGGAATCGAGCAGCGCGCGTTCCGCGTCGCGGGGCGTGTGCACGCTGCCCTGGTCGTCGCCGTCGGTGATGACCACGATCGCCTTCCGCCCCACTTGCTGTGCCAGCCGGTCTTGGCAAGCGTCCACGATGGCGTCCCAGAGGTGCGTCGCGCCGGTGCTGCCGGCCGGGAACGTCCCCGGATTGAGAATCGAGCCCCCGCCGCCGCCCCCGCCGATATGCGCCTGCTCCACCGCCGCGTCGAGCAAGCTGCGCGAGGAGGTGAGGTCTTGCAGCAGATGGGTATCCACGTCGAACCCGAGCACGAAGGCGAGATCGCGCGGCGTGATCACTTGCTCGAAAAATTCGCGGCTCACCACCTGCTCTTCCTCGAGCAGCCGCTCTTGGCTCGGGCTGGTGTCGATGAGCCAGCCCAGGGTAAGCGGCAACTGCTGCTCGGCGGAGAAGAATCGAATTTGCTCCGGACGCCCGTCCTCAAAGACGCGGAAATCGGCGCGCGTCAGGCCGGGCACGTATTCGCCGTGTCGGGTTTGCACGCTGAACGAGACGTTCACCAAATTCGCATTCGCGACGATTGTGGGAATGCCCGACTGCGTTTGCCGAGGCCGCGAAGCGGGGGCGGTCGCGGCTGCGCCGGGTGGCGGCGGCGCGGGGATGGCGACGGGATTGGGCCGTGCGGCGCTCGCCGCCGCCGGCACCGGCAGCGGGGCGCCGGCAGTGTTGGCTTGCGCGGGCGCGCGCAGCGTCGGCCCGCTCGCCGGCGGCGGCAGCCGCTGTGCCGCCAGCGCGCCGCACAGCAACAACCATGGCACCAGCAAATCGACGCGCGACCTAGGCATAAACACCCTCTTTAAGTATGACGCGCCGAACCGGGCGTGCTTGCGCTCGGACCTCCGGCGCATTTGCGCGCGCATCCGACGGCGCTGGAGGGCGGCGATGCGATCGCGCCTGTCCGCGCGAGCGGTGTCGTGCCGCTGCGCGGCGAGTTTTTTCTCTTGACACCATCGCCGCGCAAATTCTATACATGGCCTAGTTCCGCGGGAAGTCGTAGTTGGGCTTCGGCGGTTTTAGTTATAGGAGAATAGCAATGGCAAAAGCCACGAAGAAGCCGGCCAAGAAGGCGGCGAAGAAGACGGCGAAAAAGAAGAAGTAGCCGCTCGATTCGCATCTTGGGAAAAAGGGGACGGCTGCCGTCCCCTTTTGTCGTCTATGGGGTCCACGGCGCGCCGCATCGTCATCAATCCGCTCCAGCCCGAACCGGACCGCATTGCGGAACTCGCCGCGCTGTTGTGCGCCGGTGCAGTCGTGGCCGTGCCGACCGACACGGTTTACGGCTTGGCGGCCGACGCCGCCGATGCCGCGGCGGTGGCCCGCGTCTTTGCCGCCAAGGGCCGCGAGGAAACCAAGCCGCTGCCCATTTTCATCCGCGATCGCGCGCAGGCGCGGGAGCTGGCGCAAGCCTGGCCGGAGGCGGCGGAGCGTTTGGCGGAAGCGTTTTGGCCGGGAGCCTTGACCCTGATCGTGCCGGCGCGCCGGGATCTGGCCGCTTGGCTGCCCGCCGGCCAGGAGACGATCGCGCTGCGCCAGCCCGCGCATGCACTGGTGGCGGCGCTGCTCGCCGCCACCGGCCGCGCGCTCACCGGCACCAGCGCCAATCGCAGCGGCCAGGCGCCCTGCCGCAGCGCCGCCGAGGTCGCCGCGCAGCTCGGCGATCGCATCGCCGCCATCGCCGACGGCGGGCCGAGCGCTCCCGGCGCCCAGCCCTCGACCATCGTGGACGTGAGCGGCGCGCGCCCGCGCCTCGCGCGCGCGGGCGCGATTCCCGCCGCCGCCATCGCCGCGGTCGTTCCTTTGACCGACCCTGGCGCACCCGCTTAGGCCATGCGCCGCGTGCTCATCATTCCCGCGCTGGTGCTGGCGGTCGTCGTCGCCTATGCGGCGGTGGTCTTCACGCGCATCCAGGCGCAAGCGCGGCGCGACGACGCGCGGCCCGCCGACGCAATCGTGGTCTTCGGCGCCGCCGAATACCACGGCCGGCCGTCGCCGGTCTTGCGGGCGCGGCTGGATCACGCCCTCCTGCTTTATCGCCGCGGGTTGGCCCACGTGCTCATCACCACCGGCGGCGCCGGCGGCGATTGGCGCTACACCGAAGCCGGCGTGGCGCGTGACTACCTCGAGGAGCAAGGCGTGCCGGGCGCGGCGATTTGGGCCGATTCCAAGGGCTACTCCAGCGCCGACGCCGTCGCCGACGTCGCCGCCATGCTGCGCGCCCACGGTCTCCATTCGCTGCTCATCGTCAGCGACGGCTACCACATCTACCGCGTCAAGGAAATGTTCGAGGCGCGCGGGCTGGCTGCCTATGGTTCGCCGCGTCCCGACCCCGCCGGCGCCCAGGCGGGCTGGCGCTACCGATGGCTGGTGTGCCGCCAGGTCGTCGCCTACTTGATGTGGCGCTGCGGCTTCCACGTCTAGCCGGGCCCCGCCGACTCGCAACGCGCCAGGCGCCGAACCGACCGAAAAGGTCGCGTGCAGGCTTTTCCCGGTGGCGCTGCCGTTATCGCGGCGTCACGGTGAGCGGGACGGAGATGAGGTCGTCGGAACTGCCGCCGACCATGACGTCGTAGACGCCCGGCTCGACAACGTGATGCATGTTCACGTCCCATTGCGCGAGCGCGCTCGCGGGCAACGTGACCTCGACCTGGCGGGATTCGCCTGGCGCCAGCGCCACGCGCGTGAAGCCGCGCAGTTGCTCGACCGGCTGCGCGACCAGGCTGACGCGCTCGTGAATATACACTTCCGCCACCTCCGTGCCGGCGCGCGTGCCGGTATTGGTCACGGTGAACCGAACCGTAACCGGCTCGGCCGGTCCGATCTCCGTCGCGCTGAGGCTCAGATTCGAGAAGCGAAACGTCGTGTAGCTGAGGCCATAGCCGAACGGATATAGCGGCTTGCGGTCGGTGCCGATCCAAGGGACGTTGTCGGAAGGGCTGTGATTGTAGAAATCCGGCAAGTCGCCGACGCTGTGCGGGATCGTGATCGGCAGCTTGCCGCTGGGATCGATCTGGCCGAAGAGCGCCTCGGCCACGGCGGTGCCGCCCTCCTGCCCGGGGTACCAAGCTTCGAGCATCGCTGGCGCGTGCGCGGAGAGAAAATTCGTCGCGATCGGGCGGCCATTGATGAGCACGACTGCCGTCGGCACGCCCGTTGCCAGGATGGCTCGCGCCAATTCGTCTTGCGCGCCGAAAAGTTCGAGCGAATCGCGATCGCCGAGGTGCTGCAAGCTCCAGGCCTCGCGGTCGATGGATTCGTTCTCGCCGATCACCAGCACCACCACTTGCGCCTGTTTGGCCGTGGCCACGGCTTGCGCGATTTCGCGCTGCTGCGCGGCGGGGTCGGGCAGGGTGATGCCGTTCTTGTACCAGGCCAGCCAGGGCGGCGTCTGCGGCGTGATGTCGTCCGTGATCTTGCAGCCCTGGGCATACAGGACCCGCGCGCGGCCGGCGGCGAGGGCGCGAATGCCGGCGAGCACGCTGACTTCGTGCGCGGGCTGCCGGCTGTAGCCGCCGAGATGAACCTCAGCCGCATCGGGACCAATGACGGCGATCGTGCGATCACGGGCGAGGTCGAGCGGCAACAGGCCGTCGTTCTTGAGCAGGACCAGGCTCTCCCGCGCCGCTTCGAGCGCCAGCTCGCGGTGGGCCGCGTTGCCCAGGATCGCGGCGGCGCGATCCGGGTCTTCGTAGGGATGGTCGAACAGCCCGAGGCGAAACTTGGCGGCGAGAACGCGGCCCGCGGCCGCGTCGATCGCACTCTCGGCAATCGCGCCGGCCCGCACCTGCGCCGGCAAGGTGTGGTATACCGCGCCGTTCGAGAGGTCGTAGTCCACGCCCGCGGCCAGCGCCAGCCGCGCCGCGCCGGCGAAATCGGCGGCGGTGTGATGACGGTTCACCAAATCTTCGAGCCCGCCGCCATCGCTGGTGATATAGCCGTCGAAGCCCCACTCCCGCCGCAACACCTGCGTGAGCAGCCACCGGTTCACGCTCGATGGGATGCCGTCAATTTCGTTGTACGACGCCATGACGCTGCCCACGTGCCCGCGTTCCACGGCAACTTGAAAGGGATAGAAGAAATTGGCGCGCAGAATGCGCTCGGAGATGTTCACCGCCCCGATGTTGGTGCCGCCTTCGGGCTGGCCGTGCGCGGCGAAGTGCTTGGCGGTGGCCAAGACATGATCGCGCGGAATCAAATAGCCGGTTCCTTGCAGTCCCTCCACTTCGGCGAGCCCCATCCGGCTGACCAGATACGGGTCTTCGCCGAAGGTCTCTTCCGTGCGTCCCCAGCGCGGTTCGCGGCCGAGATCGAGGTCGGGTGCGAAGACCTGGTCCACGCCTTCGGCGGCGGCTTCATTGCCGGCGGCGGTATAGATGCGCAGGGCCAGCGCCGGATCCCAAGTGCTGGCGAGCCCGATCGGCATCGGAAACATGGTTGCGCCCGGCGACATGAAGCCGTGCAGCGCCTCGCCGAAAAACAGGACGGGAATGCCGAGCGGCGTCTTTTCCAGTTGGTAACGCTGCACCGCATTGCGCAGGATCGTCGCCGTGCGCGCATCGTAGGGGTGCGCCATGTCGTTCATGCGCCGCATGGCGGCGGCGAATTCCGACGGCTGGAACGTGCCCGTGGGATCGAGCAGGCCGCCCTGGCCGAAGCTCGGCAAAAGCTGCGCGATCTTTTGCTCGAGCGTCATGCGCCGCAACAAATCGGCCACCCGGTCGCGCACGGGCAGGTGTGGGTTGCGGTATGCGGGAGGCGCCGCTGGCGGCGTGGTCGTTTGCTGGCCGGGCCGGGGAGCGTTGGGCGGGAGGAAAGCGCAAAGCAGCAAAACGAGGGCGGCGGGCGTCATAAGCGGCGGTCTTTCCGTCGAGCGAGAATTGTAGCTCGCCCGGTGAGTCACTGTGGCCACCGGCGCTGGCGGGCGGTCGCCGTCATGGTATGCTCGGGTTCGTAGTCGAGTGCTTTGGGTGATCCCGCGTGCGCGGGATTGAAAAGGGAAGCCGGGTGTGATTCCCGCGCGGCCCCGCCACTGTGAACGGCGAGTCCGCCCTCGCGACAACCACTCGAGCCGCCCGCTGCGGCGGGAGAACTCGGGGAAGGAAGAGGGACGGATGCTGAACCGTAAGCCAGGAGACCTGCCCAGGGTATTTGGTCCGCCGCGGCAGCCCGGTGAGGCCGCGAGCGCGGAAAGCGTCTGACCTAGTGCGGGACCGGCGTGTGCGCCGGCCGCCGGGCGCGCTGGCGTTCGCTCCTTTCCCGCCGCCGCTGCGCGGACGCAGGCTCCCCTGCGGAGCCATCGCTGCCGCCGGCGCGGGCCGGCGGCCCGAGGATAACCCATGTCGCAGCGGGCGCTAGCCGCCTTCGTTCTTGCCCTGGCCACGCTGGCCTGGGCCGCTCAATCCCCCATTCTGCGTGGCGTCGTGGAGGACGCCTCCGGCCGGCCGCTCGCGGGCGCGAGCGTGCGCCTCCTAGATGCGCGCGGCCACGTCCTTGCCGCGGCGGTGACCGGCGCCGCCGGACGTTTTCATTTGCCGCTGTCGCCGCAAGCGCGTCGCCTGCGCATCTCCCGGCCCGGCTTCCTGGGGCAGACGCGCGCGCTCGAGCCTGGGGCCGCCGCCGTCTCGGTCCGGCTCGCCTTGGCGACCCTGCGCCAGACGATCCTCGTGGCCGCGACCGGCACGCCGGTGCCCCGCGCGCAACTCGGCATGGCTGCCTCCCTAATCACACGCGCGGAGTTGCAAGCGGCGCAGCCGCTCACGCTCGCTGACGCCTTGCGGGTTGCGCCCGGCCTGGGGCTGGTCGTATCCGGCCAGGTGGGTGCGCTCACCACCCCCGCCATGCGCGGCGGCGAGCCCCAGTTCATCAAGATCCTGCTGGATGGCATTCCGCTGCAGCGCTTCGATTTCGGCAGCTATATCCTTTCCAATCTGCTGCCCGGTGATCTCGAGCGCATCGAGATCGTGCGCGGCCCTGACAGCGTGATCCATGGCTCGGCGGCGGCGAGCGGGGTGATTGATCTGCACTCGCGCACCGGCGCCGGCGTGCCGGGGCCGGAGATGGACGCCGAGGGCTTGGGCGGCGCCTACGGCACGTATCAGCAGAACGAGCAGGTGCTCGGCTCCTGGAAGAGCGGCGATTATGCCTTCGATTTCGGTCAGCTCGGAACTCACAATCAAGTTCCCAACGCTAAATTTCGCACCACGAATTACGGCGGCGACTTCGGCTTCGATCTCCCCGGCCGCTGGCGCTTGCGCGCGGTGGCGCGGCGGATTTTCTCCGCGTCGGGCGAACCCGGCACGATCGATTTCTACGGCTTGGCCGACAACTCCTTCGAGCGCCAGGGCGAGACCTACCAGCGCTATACGCTGGGCCGCCAGATGACCCCGGCTTGGTCGAGCCGCATCGCCGTTGGGCAATCCATCGTTGGCTATTTCTTCGACACGCCCGCCGCCACCGGCATTCCCGTCGCCACGCCTTTCGGTCCCGCCACGGTCGGGCTGCCGGTGCTGATTCGGGGTGCGAATGGTTTCAGCGTCAGCGGCCAGGCGTTGCTCGACATTGGCGGGGCCTTCCCTTCGATCACGACCTTCCACACCGCGCGGCGCGATCTCGATTGGCAATCGGCCGTCACGCTTTCGCCGGCATGGAGCTTCGTCGGCGGCTACCGGTACGACAACGAAAATGGCGTGGGCTCGTTTCAGGCGCCGCTGAGCCGGCACGACAACGGCATCTTCGCGCATCTGGGCGGCGGGTTCGGCGAGCGCTTCTTCGCCAGCGTCGGGGCGTCGGAGGATTGGAATACGCCCTTTGGACGCTCGTTCAATTCGCAGGGCGCGTTGGCTTGGCTCGTGCGACCAAGCGGCGGCGGCTGGCTGGGGGCGACGCGGCTGCGCGCCAGCGCCGGGACGGCGCTCGAGGATCCAAATTTGTTCCAGCAAGCTTCATCCCTTGACCTGATCTTGCTCGGCGCCGGGCAGGAAGATCTGATCGCCGCCTTTCATGTGCAGCCGATGCGGCCCCAACGCGCGCGCAGCGGCGATTTCGGTCTCGACCAGTTCTTCGCGGGCCAAGCCTTGCGCCTGAGCGTGACCGGCTTCGATGCTCGCTATTACGATCTGGTCGAGTTCGTGCCGCCCAATGGCTTGCTCTCGCTGGGCGTGGCGCCCAGCGTCGCGCAGGAGGTGGGCAACACCTTCGGCGGCGCCGACGTGAACTCGCTCTCGGTGGCGGCCAAGGGCGCCGAAGTGGCGCTGGAGGCCGCCACCGGGCCGTTGCGGCTCGGCGCTGCCTACACGCTGCAAGACGCGCGCGTGCTCCGCAGTCTGTCCTCCGACGCCCTCTTTCCCAGCTTCAATCCCGCGTTTCCGAATATTCCCATCGGCGCCTTCGCGCCGCTGGCCGGGGCGCGGCCGTTTCGCGTGCCGCCGGGAACCTTTAGCGCGCACATGGCCTGGCATGCGGCGCGCGGCACGCTGGCGGCGACGTATTGGTGGGAGAGCCGGCGGGACGACAGCACCTTCCTCTCCGACGTCAATTTCGGGCCCACGCTCCTGCTGCCGAACCACGACCTGGATCCGGCCTTCGCGCGCCTGAACCTGAGCGGATTCGTGCCGCTGGGCCGCGGCGTGGCGCTGGAAGCGGTGGTGGAGAACGTGCTCAACGACCGTGCCGTGGAAGTGATCGGCTTTCCCGCGCCGGGCGTCACCGCGCGCGTCGGCCTCCGCCTGGCGTGGCCGCTGGCGCGGCGTTGAAACGCGGCCGGGCGCACGGGGAGCGCCGCCGGAGGGCCCGGCCCGCCTCATCTGGCCATGTGTTCGAGCATGGCGGCGATCGGCTGGCCTTGGCCGCTCGCCGGCAGGGCGGCGGCGAAGAGGTCGCCGTGCCGCTCCAGCCGCTGCCGCATGGTGCGGATGGTGAACTGCGTCGGATCGAGGCCGGACTTGACATCGCTCCAGCGCAGCGGCGCGGAAACCGGCGCGCCGGGACGGGGGCGGGGCGAGTACGGCGGCGGCACGGTCTTGCCCTTGGCGTTCTGCCGGTAATCGAGGTAAACCCGGTCTTGCGGCCGCCGCGCCACCGGCCACACTTCGGTGACGAGGTCGGGAAGCGCTTGGGCCACGTGCTTGAAGATGAGATTGGCGAACGTGGAGCTCTGTTCGAACGTGCAGCCCGCCGCCAGAGGGATGAACACGTGCATGCCAGTGGCGCCGGACGTCTTGGGCAAGCCGAGAATCTCGAAACGCTCCAGCACGCGGCGCACCTCGCGTGCCACCCGGACGACGTCCTCGAACCGTGCGCGCGGGCCGGGATCGAGATCGAGCAGGATGAAATCCGGCTCATCCGGCGTCGTCGCGCGGCTCATCCAAACGTTGTGATCGATGCAGCCGAGGTTGACCAGGTAGAGCAGCGTCGGGCAGTCGTTGCACAGCACGAAGTTGATGCTGGAGCGCTCGCCCTTGCTCGGCAATTTCGTATAGGGAATCCAGTCCGGAAGTTGCAGGCCGGCTTCTTTTTGGAAGAAGTAGTCGCCTTCGATGCCATTGGGATAGCGCTTCAGCGTGTAGGGGCGGTTCAGCAGATGCGGCAGCAGAAACTCCGCGACGTCGTGGGTGTAATCGAGCAGATCGCGCTTGGTGTAGCCGTCGCCGGGGAAGAAAACCTTGCGCAAATTGGTGAGTGGCACGCGTATGCCGTCGATTTCCGGCTGGCCGCTCGCGGCCCCGGCGGCGAGGGGCAGCGGGCCTAGCAAGCGCCGCCCTTCGCGGCGGCGCTTGGCGGCGTCGCGCTGCTGGGAAGGCGTGCCGCGCCAGGGAGGCCGGCGCACGGCCCGTTTGCCGATCGCGCGGTCTTCGTAGTTGCCCATTTCCACGCTCCTAGCCGGCCGCGGGCGCCTCCCGCACGCACTCCCGCGGATCCTTGTCCTCGCGCAGGCCGAGAAATGCGGGCGCGCGCATCTTGCCGTCTTGGGTCCATTCCGCGAAGCGCACTTCCGCAACCAGCGCCGGCGGAACGGCATGGCCGCCGGCCACCGGCGGCAGGCCGGCGGAGGGTCCGGAAAGGGCCCGCATCTTCGCCAGCAGCATGCGCCGCGTGTCGCGGTCGAAGCCGGTGCCCACGCGGCCGACGGAATAGAAACGCCTCTTCTGCGGATCCCAGAGCGCCAGCAGCAAGGCCCCGAAATAATCGCGCGAGCCTTGCGGATCGGTATAGCCGACGATGACCGCTTCCTGCCGGCATTGCACCTTGAATTTGAGCCACGCGGAGCTGCGCCGCTGCTCGTAGAGCGAGTCGAGGCGCTTGCCCACGATCCCTTCCAGCCGTTTGGCGCGCGCCCGCTCGAACAAGCCGATGCCGTCTTCTTCGATGTGATCGGAATAGCGGATTTCGCGGCTCGTGATCAGGTGCCGCTGCAGCCAGGCCTTGCGTTCCCGCAGCGGCGTGCGCAGTAGGCTGGCGCCGCCGGCATGGACCACGTCGAAGCAGTAGTACGCGACCGGAATTTCGGCGCGCAGGCGGGCGATGGCGGCGGTGTCGGCCAGGTTCATGCGCCGTTGCAAGAGCTCGAAGCGGGAGCGGCCCTCGGCATCGAGCGCAACGATCTCGCCGTCGAGGAGAAAGTCGCCGTCGCTGGCGGGCAGCGCGTCGCGCACCACGGCGAGCTCGGGATAGACCCGCGTGATGTCCCGGCCGCTGCGCGAGACCAGGCGCGGCTTGCCGTCGCGGCGGAAGGCGAGCGCGCGCACCCCGTCCCATTTGACCTCGAAGATCCAATCCGGCGAGCGAAATGGCCTCGCGCTCAGGGTGGCGAGCATGGGGTGGAACGATCGCGGCAGCGGCGCGCGCGCCGCGCCGGGCAGCGCCGCCGCGCTGTCCGAGGCGGGGCGCTGGCGCGGAGACGGCGCCGCGCGCGGGCGGGCGGGCGCGGGCGCCGCCTTGGACGCAGCCTTGCCCCGCGCCGAGCCGCGCGCGCGCGCCTTGCCGGCGGCGGCGGGATCGGGCGCGGCCGAGGATTCCACGCGCAATCCGGAGATGACTGAGCCGGGATGCTGGGTGGCGAGGTCGCCAAACCGCGCTGCGTCATCGTGCTTCTTGATCAGCAGCCAAGGCCGCCCTTTCTCCTCCTCCCGCGGATGCATCCGCGCCAAGGCGAATGTTCCGCGCAGTTTCTTGCCGCGCAGGATGAACTTGATCTGGCCGCGTTCGTATTGTTTCAGCGGCGGTTCGTCGCCCACGATCTCGTAGGTGCCGAGATCCCACACGATCACCTCGCCCGCGCCGTAATTTCCTTCCGGGATAACGCCTTCGAAGCGGAGATAGTCGAGCGGGTGGTCCTCGGTTTCCATCGCCAAGCGCCGCACCTCGGGATCGAGCGTTGGTCCTTTCGGCACGGCCCAGGATTTCAGCACCCCGCCCATCTCCAGGCGCAAGTCGAAGTGCATGCGCGAAGCGCGGTGCTGTTGCACGCAAAACCATCGCGGCCCGCCCTGCGGCACCGCCCGGGGCCGCGCCGCCGGCTCGGGCGTCGTCGCGAAGCGCCGCTTGCGTTCGTACTCCTTTAGACTGGGCACGGCTCGCCTGCCTCCACGATACAGCGCCGCCGTGGCTTACATGGCTTCGGGAACGGCGATGCCGAGCAGGTCGAGCGCCGCTGCCAGCCGCTGCCGCGTCACCGCCACCAGGCGCAGCAAGAAGGCGCGGCGCCCGGCGTCGGCCTCCGCCAGCACGGGCGTGCGGTGATAGAAGTTGTTGAACGCCTGTGCCAGCTGAAAGGCGTACTTGGCCAAATAGGCGGGTTCGGTCGTGACGATCGCTTGCTCGGCCACGCTTTCGAGCCGCGCCGCCAATTGCACGAGCTCCCACAGCTCGTTCGGCTCCAAATAGTGCTCCCAATCGTCGGGGGCGGCCGCCCCCGCGAGCGGTTGTTCCGCCGCCGCGCCTTCCTCGCCGCCCTTGCGCAGGATGTTGCCCGCGCGCACGGCGGCGTATTGCACGTAGGGCCCGGTTTCGCCTTCGAAGCTCAAGGCCTCGTCGAGATCGAAGGCGATGAGCGCGTTCTTGGTGAACTTGAGCAAAAAATACCGCAGCGCGCCGATCGCGATCGGCTCGGCCAGTGCCAGTTGCGCCGCCTCGTCGCGCTCGGGGTGGCGCGCCTGGACCTCGCGCCCCGCGCTTTGAATTAGCTGGTCCATCAGGTCGTCGGCTTTGATCCCAAAGCCCTTGCGTCCGGAGACCTCGACGTGCGCGCGCTGGCGCGCCTCGGGACTCAAGCTCAAGCCGAGCTGTTCGGCGCAGCGGGGCGAGAGCGCGACCATCTCGTAGCTGAAATGAACGCTGTGCTCGGCGGCTTCTTGCTCGCCGAGCGCCCGCAGCCCGGCGGCGACGATGTCCTGCAAATACGCCTGGCGGGCGTCGATCACGTTGAAGACCCAGCGGGCGCCCCCGAAGCTGGGTGCGTCTGCGGCGCCCTCGGTGTCCGTGACCCAGGGCGCTCCTGGCGCCGAACTCCAGCGCCGATAGTGGAAGTCGCGGCCGAGCTTGCCCAGCTTCCAAAGCTGATAGGCGATGTCCTTGCCGACGTAAGTGACGGTGCCGTTCGAGCGCACGATCACCTTGCTGTCCTCGCCCTCGCCTTCCTCCGGCCCCGCCGTGCCCAGGTCCATGACCCAGCAGCCGGCGTTCTTGCCGGCGGTTTCCCGGCGAATGGCCCCGCTGCGCTTCAGGCGTTCGAAAGCGGCGTCCCAGAAATGCAGGCGCAGAATCTCGCTCTCGCGCGGCAGCAGGTCGTAGGCGACGTTGAGGCGGCGCATGGTGCGGAGATGGCACGTCACGATGGCATCCGCCACCGCCTCCGCCAGCGCCGCGGTTTCGTTGCCGCCGTGCTCGATCGCCGCCAGCGCCGCGCCTCGCCAAGCCAGCGCGTCCGGCTGCTCTTCGTAGTGGCGCGAAATTTGCGCGTAAAGATCCCAGCAGCGATAGTCGAACGAATACGCTGCGCGCGTGACCCCCGCCGCCAGTGGCAAATTTTGTGGGGGCGCGCTGATCGCGCCCTCGCGCTCCAGCCGCTGCCGCTTTTCCTCCCAGCCGGCGATTTCGGCACGCAGCGCCGCGGCGTCTTGGTGCAGTACGTGCTCGAAGGCGGCGGCCACGTCGGCCACTTGCACGCCAGTGTTGTCGATGTAGTTCTGCACCTCCACGTTTTCCCCGCGATATCGCAAAAGACGCACAAAGGTGTCGCCCAGCGCCGCGTTGCGCAAGTGGCCGATATGGGCGGCTTTGTTGGGATTGATGTTGGTATGCTCGACGATCGCCTTGCCGCCCAAGCGCGGCTGTAGGCCGGGATCGCGGCGCTGCCCGGCCAAAGCCGCGAACACCTGCGAGCGCCGGACGAAGAAATTGAGATAGCCGCTCCCGGCCGCTTCCACCCGGGCGAAACCTTCCGGCAGGGGAAAGGACGCGGCGAATTCCTGCGCCAGCGCGCGTGGCGCCCGGCGCAGTCGCCGCGCCAGCTCGAAGCAGAAGGGCAGCGCCAAGTCGCCGAGCTCGGGCCGCGGCGGCTGTTCGATGGCGACGTTGGCCAGTTCCACTTGCCAATGCCGGGCGGCGAACTCCACCACCGCCTGGCGCAGGCGCTCTTCGAGGGCGAGCAGCACACCTGATTATAGAAGGGCGCCCGCGGCCGCTCGCGAGCTCGGCGCCGGACCGCGGGCGGCGCGGCGGGCGCTAATGCGCCACGATCAGGTTGTTGCGAACACTGAAGACCCCGGGGATGCTGTTCACGGCAGTGCCGGCCAGCGTCTTGTCGAGCTGCGAATCTACGACGCCGTCGAGCGTCACATGCCCGTTGTTGACGATGATGCGGATCGGGTGCGCGGGATTGAGCCAATAACGCCGCAGCGCCGGGTTGCCGTAGATCGCCCGCGCCGCCTCAAAGCGAATCTCATCGTCGAATTGCGAGGTGGGCGAGACCCGAATGTGATCGACGATGCCGCGCACGCCCTTGGTGCCGGCGATGATGTCCAGGGCGGAATCGCGATCGGCGTAATTGAGGACTTCGCCGCCCACGGTCACCACCCCGTTGCGAACCTGCAGCGTCAGATTGTTGAAGATTTGGCCCATGCCGATGCGGTCGTAGGTCAGCCGCTGCGCCAAGTCATGCTGCAATTGCTGATCGGGCACGGGCGGTGCGTTGACGCGCAGGCGGGCGATAATTCCGGTGACGGAGCCGACGGAGCGCGCCTTATGATTGGCTTCCAGGTAGTCGCGATAGTTAGGGACCGAGCCGGTCAGGGTCACCACTTGGTCGTTGACGGTCGCGCGGACGCCTTCGAGGCCTTTGGTTTGGGAGAATTGCTCGGTCAGATAGCGTTGAATCTGCGCATCCAACGCGCGCGTCTGGCCGGGCTGGTTTTGCCCGGTCCGCGTCATCCCTTGAGCGCCGCCGAGCAAGCCGATCATGGCTGCCAACGCCCACAGCCAGCGAGAACCGTGCATGGCCGCACCTCCTAAATCGTGTCGCCTGTATCCGTTGCTTGAGACGTATGGGAGGGGAAGCCGGTTGCCAGTTTCGATCCGGCGTGGGCGGCGGCGCGGGTCGCGACCGTGGCGCACAGCGCGCCTTCGTGGCGCAACGGCGTGGCTGCTGCTCGCGGCGCTCGCGCCCGCGCAAGCGCCGCCGGCGCGCGCGAAATTGATTGCGGTGGGAGATATCATGCTCTCGCGCGGCGTCGCCGTGCGGCTGCGCCGCTACGGGCCGGACTACCCGTTGGCCGGCGTCGCCGCCTATCTGCGCGGTGCCGACCTGGTCTTCGGCAATTTGGAATGCACGCTGCAAGCCGGACCGCCGGTGCCGCGCCACGCGCTGCGGTTCCGCGCCGCGCCGCGCGAGGCGGCGGCGCTCGCCGCAGCCGGATTCACGGTGCTGTCGCTGGCCAACAATCACAGCCCGAACTATGGACCGGCGGGGCTGCGCGCCACCTTCGCCGCGCTCGACGCCGCCGGGCTCGCCTATGTCGGCGCCGGCCCGGACCGGGCGGCGGCGCGGCGCCCGGTGGTGATCGTGCGCCGAGGCATCCGCTTCGCCTTTCTCGCCTATGCCGAGGGAGATATCGTGCCCGCCGGTTACGCCGCCGGCCCCCGCCGAGCGGGCGTGGCCTTCATGAATCTCCAGACGCTGGCCGGCGATGTCACCCGCGCTCGCGCCGCCGCCGACATCGTGATCGTCTCCATGCACGCCGGCCGCGAGTACCAGCCGCAGCCCGATGCCGCGCAGATCGCCTTCGCTCATGCGGCGATCGCGGCCGGGGCCGACGCCGTCATCGGCCATCACCCTCACGTGGTGCAGACGATGGAGTGGTATCGCGGCAAGCCCATCTTCTACAGCCTCGGCAACTTCATCTTCGATCAGAGCTGGTCGCAGCCGACACGGCTGGGGTTGGCCGTGGAGTTGACGTTCACGCGCGCCGGTCTCGTCGCCTGGCGCCCGCAGCCCGTGCGCATTAGGGATGCCGCCCAGCCGCGCTTGCTCTCCGGGCCGGCGGCGGCGGCGGTGCTCGCGCGCCTCGGCCCGGGCGGCCGCTCGGCGCCCTAGCCCTTCGCTGCCGGTTTGATGGCGGCGCGCAGCTCCTGGACGCTCTTGGCCAGCTCCCCCAGCTTGGCGAACACCGCCGTGCTGCGCAGCCATTGCCGATGCTCGAACGCGGGCGAGCCGCTGTACATCACCCCCGGCTCCAAGTCGCCGTGCGTGCCGCTCTGCGCCGTCACGATCGCGCCGCGCCCGATCGTGCAATGGCCGGCGACGCCAACCTGGCCGGCGAGCAACACGCCGTCCTCGATCGTGGTGCTGCCGGCGATGCCGACTTGGGCGCAGAGAATCACATTCTCGCCGATGCGGCAGTTGTGCGCGACTTGCGTCAGATTGTCGATTTTGGTGCCGGCGCCGATGCGAGTCAGGCCGAGTGTAGCCCGGTCCACGCAGCTATTCGCTTGCACCTCCACGCGGTCGCCGAGGGCGACGGCGCCCGCCTGGGGAATCTTTTCGTGGCTGCCATCCGCCCGGCGCGTGAAGCCGAATCCGTCGCCGCCGATCACGACGCCGGGCTGCAAGATCACGTCGTCGCCCAACTGGCAATCCTCGCGCACGATCGCATGGGCGTGGGCGAGAAAATTGCGGCCCACCCGCACTCCGTCGTACAACACCACGTGCGGGTGGATCACCGCGCCATCGCCGATCTCGCATTCCGCGCCGATGACCGCGTACGCGCCGACATGGCACTCGGCGCCGAGCCGGGCCGTGGGGTGGATGCAAGCCGTGGGGTGCACACCCGGCGCCGGCCGCGGCGCCGGGCGCAGCAGCGCGATCGCGCGCGCCAGGGCCAGCTGCGGCGCCGCCGAGCGCAGCAGCGGCAGGCGCGTTCCGCGGTAGTCGGGGCCGACGAGCAGGGCGCTGGCGGCGGTCGCGGCCGCGGCGGCGGTGAAGCGCGCATCGGTCACGAACGACAGGTCGCCGGCGCCCGCTTCCTCGAGCGGGGCGATGTTCCGGATTTCGATATCGGCGTCCCCCTCCAGCGCGCACTCGAGCCGTTGCGCCAGGTCGCGAAGAAGCATGATGGGCATGCAACCAGGGTACCGAAGACCCCAGGAATTTATCGCGGGTCGTCGGCCACGGGGCCGAGCGCGGCCGGGACGCTCCGGGTCTCATCCTCGCTGCTCGCGGCTGGGCGCGAAAAGAGCTCGCCCTGCCCCTCGCTCGCGCTTGCCGCGGGCCGGGTGCGCTGTTTCCCTCGCTGGCCGCCGATCACCCCGAGCACGAGCGCCTCCGCAATCGCTTCGCGGGGAACGTAAACCCGCTGATAATCGGCCGCGACCGAAGCCGGGGCCAGGGTGAGCCCGGCGCCGTCGAGTTCGAGCAGATTGTTGGCCAGCACGCCTTCGATCACTTCATGGTCGTGCAAGCGCACCCGCACCCACAATCCCTGGAGCCGGGGCCGGCTGCCGCCTCCCTTGCGTTCGCCCAAGCGCTCGCCCACTTCGAAACTGCCGACAAAATACACCCCCTTCACGTCGGCTGCCGGGAGGCGCACCACCTGTCCGTCCAGTGACAGGAAGCGTAGGTCGCCGCCTTCCCGGAAGTCGACCGGGTCGAGGTAGCCGCGCAGCAGCGGGCGTCCGCGGGAGCGGATCAGGACCTTTTTGCGGGTCGAGGGCATTCCTGTGGTTCATTGTCGCTTGCCGCCGCAATTTTCATATGCGAAAACCGCGGGGCGGTGGTACTATCAAGCGGTTCCGCGGCCAGCGTTATTTGAGCCTAAACTTTTGATTTGACTGTAGTTAGATCACAAAACGGCCCGTCGGCGGGCTCGCCGCCCGCTGACGAGTACCCTTGTGGTACCGCGCCGGGCCCTCCTTGGCGGCCTGCCGAGGTAGAGGCCTACCTTCATCAAGCCAGGGTGGAACAAGGGCTGGCGGAGAATACCCTTGCCGCCTATGCACGCGATCTGGATCGGTTTGCTCGCTGGGCGGAGGCCCAGGATTGCGACCTGGTTTCATGCCGGCGTGCCGACCTCCAGCGTTTTCTCTTGAGCTTGCACGAGGCGGGCCTGGGTCCCGCCACCGTGGCCCGCCACTTGGTCAGCCTGCGGCGCCTGTTTCGCTTTCTGGTTTTGGACCGGATCCGGCCGGATGATCCCAGCGAAGGTCTGGAAGGACCGCGGCTGGGCCTGCGCTTGCCGAAGGCCTTGTCGGCGGCGGAGGTAGAGCGGCTGCTGGCGGTTCCGGCCGAGCCCGCTGCGACCCAGCCGGCGGCGCGCGCGCGCCAGTTGCGCGATATCGCCATGGTGCAGGTGCTTTACGCCAGCGGGCTGCGAGTCAGCGAATTGGTCGCCCTGCGGCTGGAGGACGTGGACCTGGAAATGGGACTGCTGCGCTGCCGCGGCAAAGGCGACAAACAGCGGCTGGTGCCGCTCGGCCGGTCGGCGGCGGCGGCCGTGCGCGAGTATTTGCAGCAGGGCCGGCGCCGTTTGCTGTCCGGCGGCCGGCTTGAGCGCGGCTGGCTGTTCCCCACCGCGCGCGGCCGGCCGATGAGCCGGCAGGCGTTTTGGAAGAAAATCGCCGCGTGGGGCCGGCGCGCCGGCCTGCGCGCGCGGCTTTCGCCGCACGGCTTGCGGCACAGCTTCGCCACCCACCTCCTGGAAGGTGGCGCCGATTTGCGCAGCGTGCAGGTCATGCTGGGGCACGCCGATATCGCGACCACGCAGATCTACACGCACGTGGTGATGGATCGCTTGCGCCACGTTTACAAACAGCATCATCCCCGCGCCTGAAGCCAGGCCGCGGCGGTGCTGGCGAAGCGCCCGCGCCGCGCGGGAAGGCGGGATACTTTATGGCCGACTACATCTTCTTGATCGAGACGCGCTTTAGCCGCGAGCAGCAGGCCGCCGCCGCGCTGCTGCAGCGGCATTGCCAGCAGGCGGGATTGAACCTTTATCTGACCGGCGGGCCGATGCGCGACCTGCTCGCCGGCGCCCCCATCCGCACGCTCGATTTCAGCGTGGAAGGCAACCCGCTGCGCCTGCAAAAGGCCTTGGTCGCCGACGGGGTCGAAGTCCTCGCCGTGGACGCGGAGGAACAAACCCTGCGGCTGCGCTCGCAGGGCGTGCGGTTCCGCATCAGCGCCGCCCACTCCGAAGTCTTCGAGCAATTCGGCCGCCCGCCGGTCGTCAAGCCCGCGACCATCGTGGACGATCTGCGCCGCCGCGGCTTCACCCTCGACGCCATCGGCCTGTCGTTGAATGCCGCTTCGCGCGGCCTGCTGCTCGACCCGACCAACGGCCTGGCCGATATCGAAGCGCGCCAGATCCGCATGATCCACAATTACGTCTTCTACGACGATCCCGTGCGCTTGCTGCGGGCGGTGCGGCTGCAAACCCGGCTCGGCTTTACGATTGAGGAGCGCACGGCCGGCCGCATGCAGGCGGCGCTGGAAGGCAATTACATCGAGCATGCGCATAGGCTTTCGCTCGGCCGCGAGCTCGAAGCCTTGGCCTACGAGCCCGATCCCGCCGCGGTCTTGAAGGCCCTCGAAGCGGCCGGCCTGCTTGAGGCCGCCTTTGGCAAGGGCTTGCGCACATCCAGGTTGGACATGGCGGCGCTCGCCAAGTTTCCATCTGCCGTGCAACAGCTTGAGGAAGTCGGCTTGACTCCCGACTCCGGCCCGGTGGCGCTGCGCTTCATTCTAGACGCGCTCCCGAGCAAGGAGCAGGCGGCGCTGCTGCGCTTGCCGCTCAGCAAACCTCTGGTCAGCGGCAGCCAAAAGCTGGCCGCCGACGCCAAAGCGCTGCAAAAGCAGCTTCTGGGCAAAGCCGGCGCCACGCTGGCCGCGCTCCACGACCTGCTGCATCATGCCCGGCCCGAAGCCGTGCTGTATTTGTGCCTGACCGGCAATCCCAAGGTGCAGAGGAAAATCAAGGATTTCACCACCCGCATTCCCGAGCTGCGCCAGCAACTGCCGCTGCGCGAACTCCAGCAGTTGGGCGTGAATCCGGACGCGCCGGTGTTTCACGACATCATCGAAAAGATCTACCGGCGTCTGCTCGAAGGCAAGCTGCGCGGTGCCGAGCAGATTCAGGCGGCGCTTATGCAGGAAGCCGAACGCGCCGGCGCCCTCGCGCCGCCGCCATCCAAGACCGCGGCCAAGACCAAAGCCAAAGGCAAGGCGCGCGTCGCCGAAACCGCCGCCGAAGTCGCCGCCAAGCGCGCTGCCCCGGCCAAGCCGGGCAAAGCCAAAGCCGCCGCCGCGCCCGCCGGCAAGCCCGCCGCCAAGCACGGCGCCAAACCCGCCCAGGCCAAGGCCGCCGCTCATAAGAAAAAGTGACCCGGCCGGTTCGCCGCGGCGCGCCGTCAGAAGCGTTTGCGCGCTGGCGTCGCGAACGAAGCCCGGCATCGCCGCGCCCGCCTGCTGCGAGCCCGGCGCGAGTAGCCGGTTCGAGGGCGAGGCGCGATAATAAACGTTGCCGATGGCTTCGCCGTTCGTTCATCTGCACGTCCACTCCGATTACTCGCTGCTCGATGGCGCTTGCGACCTGCACAAACTCGTGGCGCGGGCGGCGAAGCTCGCCATGCCGGCGCTGGCGCTCACCGATCACGGCAATCTCTTCGGTGCCCTGAATTTCCACCAACTGGCGCGCGCCGCCGGCATCAAGCCGATCATCGGCTGCGAACTCTACATCTGCCAGAAGCCCGACCATACTGCGCCGCCCGAAGGCGACGCCTACAACCATCTGATCGTGCTCTGCGAGAACGAGACCGGCTATCGCAACCTGGTCAAGATCGTCAGCGAGGCCAGCCTGCGCGGCTTTTATTACAAGCCGCGCATCAGCAAAGCGTTCCTCGCCGCCCACAGCGAGGGTCTGGTGGGGCTGTCGGCGTGCTTGAAGGGCGAGGTGCAGGAAAAGCTCATCGCCGGCCAGGAGGATGAAGCCGCGCGGGCCGCGGCCGAATTCCGCGACATCTTCGGCGCCGGCGCGTTCTACCTGGAAATTCAAGATCAAGGTCTGGAGCAGGAGCGGCGCCTGAATCCCGCGCTGGTGGCGCTGGCGGCGCGGACGGGCCTGCCGCTGGTCGCGACCAACGACTGCCATTACCTGGAGCACGAGGATCACCGCATGCACGACGTGCTGCTGTGCATCCAGACCGGCAAGCGCGTGCAGGATGCGCAGCGCATGCGCTTCGGCAGCGATCAGTTCTATTTGAAAAGCGGCGAGGAGATGCTGCAGGTCTTCTCCGGCCTCGAGCACGCCGTGCACCGCACGCTGGAGGTGGCCGAGCGCTGCAATGTCGAGCTGCGGCCGGTCGAGTCGCCGTTTCCGCACTTCGCCGTGCCCGAGAACGAAACCCTCGACAGCTATTTCGAACGCGTGGTGCGCGAAGGCATGGCGCGGCGCGAGGCCGCGATCGCCGCGCGGCGGCGGGCGGGCCGCACCAAATATCCGCCGGCGGCCTACGCCGAGCGCCTGGAGCGCGAGATTCGCGTGATCCAGGCGATGAAGTACGCCGGGTACTTTCTCATCGTCTGGGATTTCATCCGCTTCGCGCGCGAGCGTGGCATTCCCGTCGGCCCCGGGCGCGGTTCGGCGGCGGGCAGCTTGGTCTCCTATGCCATGGGCATCACCGACCTCGACCCGCTCGAGCACGAACTGCTCTTCGAGCGTTTTCTCAATCCCGAGCGCGTCTCCATGCCGGATATCGACGTGGACTTCTGCATGCTGCGCCGCGGCGAGGTCATCGAGTACGTCACGCAAAAGTACGGTCGCGAAAACGTCTCCCAGATCATTACTTTCGGCACGCTCGGCGCCAAGGCCGCGATCAAGGACGTCGGCCGCGCCATGGATTTGCCCTACGGCGAGGTGGACCGCCTCGCCAAGCTCGTCCCCAACCAGCTCAATATCACCCTCGACGACGCCATGGGCCAGTCGCCCGAGCTGCAGCGGCTTTATGAGACCGACAGCCGCGTGCGCGAGCTGCTCGACCTGGCGCGTCGCGTCGAAGGCTTATGCCGCAATGCCGGCATGCATGCCGCTGGCGTGGTGATCGCGCCGCGGCCGCTGACCGAGTTGGTGCCGCTCTTCAAGACCAACCGCGACGAAATCGTCACCCAGTTCGACATGAACGGGCTGGAAAAAATCGGCCTGCTGAAGATGGACTTCCTGGGGCTGACGACGCTGACCCTGCTGGCCGACGCGGTCCGCCTGGCGCGGGAAGTGGGCGACCCCGGCCTGAGCCTGGAGAATCTGCCCGACGACGATCCGGCGACCTACGAGCTCTTCCGCAAGGGTGTCACCGGCGGCATCTTCCAGTTCGAATCGGCGGGCATGCGCGACATCTTGCGCCGCTATCGTCCCGAGCGCCTGAGCGACCTGACCGCGCTCAACGCCATTTATCGTCCGGGGCCGATCCAAGGCGGCATGATTGACGACTTCATCGCCCGCAAGCATGGTCGCCGCGCCATCACCTACGAGCTGCCCGAGCTCGAGCCGATTCTGGCCGAGACGCTGGGCGTCTTCGTCTATCAGGAGCAGGTGATGCAGGCGGCGCACCGCCTGGCCGGCTATTCGCTCGGCGAAGCTGACATGCTGCGCCGCGCCATGGGCAAGAAGAAACCGGAGGAAATGGCGCGGCAGCGGGAAAAGTTCATTCGCGGCGCCGTCGCCAACGGCCTGCCGGCGGGCCCGGTGGAACGCGTTTTCGAACTGATGGCGCAGTTTGCCGGCTACGGCTTCAACAAGAGCCATGCCGCCGCCTACGCGGTGATCGCCTATCAGGCGGCTTATTTGAAGGCGCACCATCCGGTGGCGTTCATGGCCGCGCTGCTTTCGCACAGTGACAGCGGCAACCTGGTCAAGTACATCCGGGAATGTCGCGGCATGGGCATTGCGGTCGAGCCGCCGGATATCAACCTGAGCGCGGCGCGCTTCACGCCCGATGGCGGGCGCATCCGCTTCGGCTTGAGCGCGATCAAGAATTTGGGTGAGGCGGCGGTGGCGGCGATCTTGGATGCGCGCGCCGCCGCCGGGCCCTTCGCCTCGCTGTTCGATTTCTGCCGCCGCGCCGGCGGCCGCCTGCTCAACAAGCGCGTCATCGAGAGCCTGATCAAAAGCGGCGCCATGGATGGCCTCGCCGGCCCGCCCGCCGCCGGCGTGCCGCCGCACGCTGCGCGCGCGGCGCTGCTGGCGCAGGTGGATGTCGCCATCGCGCGGGCGCAGCAGGACGAGCGCCGCCAGCAGATCGGCCAGCACGGCCTCTTCATCGATTTCGACGGCGCCGCCGCCCCGCCGGCCGAGACGCTGCCTGCGGTGGCGCCGTGGCCCGAAGAGCAGCGGCTGGCCTTCGAAAAAGAGGTGCTGGGATTTTTCGTCACCGGCCATCCTCTGGATCGCTACGCCGACGTGCTCGACGATCTCAACGTCGTGCCCCTCGAGGAGATCGACCGCCGGACCGCCCACGAAGAGTTCGCCGTCGCCGGCGTGCCCGCGGCGCTGCAAATCAAGCGCAACAAGCGCGGGGAAAGCTGGGCGGTGGCGCAGCTCGAGGACCGCGGCGGCCGCGCCGAACTGCTGTGCTTCGCCGAGCCGTTCCGCCGCCACGAATCGCTGCTGCGCGCCGCCGTTCCGCTTTGGCTGCGGGTGCGGCTGGCTTCCGACGATGACGCCGAAACCAAGCTGCAATTGATCGAGGCGCGGGAATTGGCCCAGGAGAAACCCGTCTTGCCGCGCGCCTTGCAGCTCCGGCTGGCGCTCGATGACTGGCCGCCGGAAGCCGCGGCCGATTTAGCCGCCTTGCTCGCGGCCCGGCCCGGATCGGCTAAGATACATGTGCATGCGCGCTCGCGCCGTGAAGGCTTCGAGCAAATCTTGGAGCTGCAGCAGACCGTGACTGCCGACACGCGCTTGCGCCGCGGTCTCGAAGCCCTGTGCGGGGCCGGCAGCGTTCTCGTCGTGGATTAGCCCTTCCCGTGGACCGTCCCGATCCCAATTCGTCTCCCGAGCCCAGCCGCGACGAGCCGCTCCGTCAGGAGATCGAGCGCCTGCGCCATGAAGTCGAGCAATTGCGCCGCGGCCAAACCGAGCCGGCGGAGGCGGCGCCGCCGGAAAACGGAGCCGAGCCCGCAACCGTCAATCCGGCCTGGGAACGCGTGTTGCTGGCGCGGCATCCGCAGCGGCCCACCTTCTTGGATTTCGTCCGCGAGCTGTTTGCCGATTTCGTGGAGTTGCACGGCGACCGCCGCTTCGGCGACGACCCCGCGCTGCTGGGCGGCTTCGCCAGCTTTCAAGGCCGCCAGGTGATGCTCATCGGCCAGCAACGCGGCCGCGATGTTAAGGAAAAGATCCGTTGCAACTTTGGCATGGCCAAGCCCGAGGGCTATCGCAAGGCGCTCCGCCTCATGCGGCTGGCGGAGAAATTTCAGCGCCCGATTCTGACCTTCGTGGATACCCAGGGCGCCTATCCCGGCGTCGATGCTGAGGAGCGCGGGCAAGCCGAAGCGATCGCGCTCAACCTGCGCGAAATGGCGCGTTTGGGCGTGCCGGTGATCGCAACCGTGACCGGCGAGGGCGGCAGCGGCGGCGCGCTCGGCATCGCCGTGGGCAATCGCGTGCTTATGCTGGAGAACGCGATGTATTCGGTGATTTCCCCGGAGGGCTGCGCGTCGATCATGTGGCGCGACGCCGACCGCAAGCAAGAGGCCGCCATGGCCCTGCGGCTCACCGCTCCGGAATTGCTGGGTTACGAACTGGTGGATGAGATTGTGCCCGAGCCCGCCGGCGGCGCGCATCTGGACGCGGCGGCGGCGGCGCGCTTGCTGGGCGAGGCGCTGCAACGCAACTTGGCCAGCTTCGAATCGCTCTCCCCGGGCGAATTGCGCGCCCAGCGCTATGAGCGCTTCCGCCGTTTAGGTCCTTTCTTCACAGAAGCTTAGCCGCCCCGTGGGCCAGTTCCGTTGCGAACGTAAAAACTTCTCACAGCGGGCAAATCTTCCTCGCTCCGCTCCGGGCCGGAATGGTTAAGTACTGAATTCGCAACTACATGCCGTTTGGCGCACGGCGTGCTATGAGTCAGGACAGACGAAGTGGCGCAACCAAGGAAGGGCTCCGATCGCAATAGTGGTCGGGGCCCTTCTTAAATTTTAGGAAGGCGCCACAGCCGCCGCTTCGGCCGGCGCCGGCGCCAGCGATTCCCGCTCCCAGCGGGCCAAAACGGCTGCCGCCAGGCAGTTGCCGACCACGTTGACCCCGGTGCGGCCCATATCCATAAGCTGATCGACCCCCAACAGCAGTACTACGCCGGCCATGGGCAAGCCGAAGGAAGTCGCGGTCGCGGCCAGGATCACGATCGCCGCGCGCGAGACCCCTGCGACGCCTTTGCTGGTGAGCATGAGCGTCAGCATCATGAAAAGCTGCTGTGCCCAGCTCAGGTGCAGCCCGGCCGCCTGCGCGATGAAGAGCGCGGCCAGCGACAAATAAAGGGTCGAGCCCATCAGATTGAAGCTGTAGCCGGTTGGGATCACGAACGCCACGATCCGGCGGGAGACGCCCATGCCTTCCATGCGTTCGAGCGCGCTGGGCAGCGCTGCCTCCGAGCTCGCCGTCGAGAAGCCGATCAGCGCCGGTTCCCCGACGGCGCGCAGAAAGCGGCGCAACGGCACGCGTGCCCACAGCGCCGCGCCGCCCAGCACGATCACGCAAAAAGCCGCCAGCGTGATATAAAGCAGGCCGACCAGTTTGAGCAGCGGCAGCAGCACGCGGATGCCGTGGCCGCCGATGCTGAAGGCGAGCGCGCCGAAAATCCCGGCGGGCGCGAACCACATCACGTAGTTCGTGAAGCGGTACATCACCTGCGCCAAGCCCTCGCAAAACGCGTACACCGGTCCGGCGCGCTCGCCCGCCGCCGCCAGCGCCACCGCGAAGAACAGGCTGAAGACCACGACCTGCAGAATCTCGCCGTTGGCCAAGGCGGCGGCGAAGCTCTCCGGGAAGGTGTGCTCGATCAGGGTCGCGAGCAGGCCGCCGTGCGCGATGGGCGCGGCGGCGCTGCCGGCCGCCGCGCCCGCCAGGCCTAAGTGCACCCCCGCGCCCGGCTGCGCCCAGTTGGCCGCCGCCAGGCCCATGAAAAGCGCGATCGTCGTCGCCGCTTCGAAGAAGATCAGCGACTTCACTCCCAGCCGGCCGAGCTGCTTCAAATCGCGCGATCCGCCAATCCCGGCGGCCAGCGTGGCGAAGATGAGCGGTCCGACCACGGCCTTGATCAGCCGCAGGAAGATCACCTCGAGCGGCTGCGTCTTGACCGCCAGCGACGGCCAGAGCCATCCGGTCAGCACGCCGAGGATCATCCCCAGCACGATCCAGGTGGTCAGCGAGCGGATGCGCATGGTAGCGGGAGGCCGGCGCGCCGGCGCGCGCTCGATCCATCAGGGAATACCGGCCCAGCCTACAAGGGCGCCGCGCAAAAAGCTAGCGGCGTCCGAACTGCAGCATGGGCAGCTTCGGTAGCCGCTCCTCGGGCACCGGCAGGCGGGCGTCGCTGTAGAACTCGCGCAGCCAGTCGCGATACTGGTCGCCGCCGTAGATGACCAGCGAGGCGGCGGCGCCGCCCATGATTTCATGCTCGGACTTCGGCGGCGCGGCGGCATCGAAGACCCGCTCCGACATGGCCGCGGGTACGTCCGCGTCGTTCGAACCGAAGAGAAAGAGCTTGGGCCCGGGATATTGCCGCACCCATGCCGTCACGTCGTAACCGCCGGCATCGCCCAGCAGCCAGCCGCTCAGCGGCATGGCATGATCGGCGAACGCGCGCAAATTCGGAAACGGCGATTCGAGCACCAAACCCGCCACTTGCGGATGCGCGGCGGCGAGCGCGGCGGCGACCGCGGCGCCGATTTCCTCGCCGTGCAAAATCAGCTCGCGCGGCGGCACCCGGAGCGTGCCGGTGACGTACTGGTAGGCGGTCTCGCCGTCTTGGCGCATGCCCGCCAGGCTGGGACGCCCGCCGCTCTTGCCGTAGCCCCGGTAATCGATCAAAAAGACGTTGCTCTCCAGCTCTTGCAGCTTGATGATGTGCGCGGCTTGTTCGCTGATGTTGCCGCGCCGGGAATGGAAGAAAAGCACCGTGCGCTTCGCCCCCGCGTAGGGAATCCACCAGCCCGAGAGCGTGCTGCCGTCCGCGGCCGTCATGCGCACGTCGCGGGCGCCGTAGTCGCGCTGGATCTGCCAGTCGCCCCGCGGATACACGGCGGGCTGAAACAGCCAGCTCCGCACGTTGATGCCGACGATGACCGCGTAGCAGGCGGCGAGCACCGCCACGGCCACCGCGGTGCGTCCCAGCAGCTTCATCCGTTTCAGTATGCCAGGGCGGCTGGCGCGGCGCATGCCATAATCGCGTTAGAGGACCGCCAATCCCCATGCCGAATTTGTCCAATCGCCGCTTGGCGCGCGTTTTCGGCATCGATATCGAGTTCCACTGGACCTGGCTGATCATCCTCTACCTTTTCGGCTATTCGCTGGGGGTCTATTTCTCCCATGCCTACCACTGGGGCCTTTGGGTCGCTTGGACCACCGCGATCATCACCACCCTGCTATTTTTCGTCTCGGTCGTCTTGCACGAATTGGCCCATAGCCTCGCCGCCCGCCGCTACGGCCTGCCGGTGCACACCATTACGCTCTTCGTCTTCGGCGGCGTGAGTCAGTTGACGCGCGAACCCGAGCAAGCCGGCGCCGAATTCGTCATCGCCATCGTCGGGCCGCTGACCAGCCTCGTGCTCGGCGCCATCTGCCTCGGCCTGGCGCAGCTCGGGCCGCGGCACGTGCCGGTCATCGCGAGCCTTTGGTGGCTGGGCGCGGTGAATTTGATCTTGGCGGTTTTCAACCTGATCCCGGGATTTCCGCTCGACGGCGGCCGCGTGCTGCGCGCGATCATTTGGTCGGCCAACCGCAACTTTATAGCCGCCACCCATTGGGCCACGCGCATCGGCAAAATCGTGGCGGTCTTGTTCATTTTCTACGGCGTGGTGATGTTCTTTCGCGGCCAGGGCATCAACGGCCTTTGGATCGCTTTCATCGGCTGGTTCTTGTTGACCGCGGCCGAGCAGAGCTGGCGTCAAACCGAGGTCAAAAGTGCGCTCGAACATTTCACCGTGCGCGACCTCTCCAATCCGTTCTTCACCACGGTTCCCCCCGACGAGCCGATTGAATCCTATTTTCAGCAAGTCACCGACAGCCATAACTACCGGCCGAGCTTGGTGCTCACCGATGGCGACGAGTTGGTCGGTGTGATCGCGCCCGTGGATCTGCGCAATGCGCCGCGCCCGCAATGGCCGCTGCTGCGAGTCAAGGACCTCATGGTCCCGCGCGCCCGCCTAGCCACCGTCACCATGGACGAAGGTCTCATGGAGGCGCTCGAGAAGATGGCGCTGCACGGGGTGAGCCAGTTGCCCGTGATCGATGACGGCCATGTGCGCGGCGTGATCCGCCGCGACCGCATCTTGGAATTGCTGCAGAACGCGCTGAGCCAAAACGGCAACAAAGCCGGCTAGGCCGGCCGCCGGCCCATTGCGGCGCCTCTCGCTCGTGAATCGCTGTCGCTGCGCTCGCGTGGCGCCAGGCTCTATCCGCTGTCGGGAAGGGCCCAGCGATGGTGCGGTGCCAGACGTTGCGGCACTCGCGCGGCACCCGGAAATTCGCTGGCTCCAGTTTTAGGGCCGGCACCGTCGCCGGCCCATTGCGGCGCATCGGGAGCGCGCCATCCGATCGCTGCGGGGCACCACCGCGCCCGCAGTCCGCGCGCAACGAGCGGCCGCGCCGATGCGGGACCGCTCGTCGCGCTTTCGATCGCCTATTGAATCACTGCCGTCGCCGGCGTGACCTCCACCGGCGCGCTCAGCACGAAATGCACGACGGTCTCGGCGGGCAAGCTGATTTGCTTCGGCTTGGTCAGCTCTTCGCCGGCCACCCCAGCGCCGGCGCCGGCCAGCGCGCCGATTGCCGCGCCCTTGCCGCCCCCAGCCAAGGCTCCGACCAGAGCGCCGAGTCCGGCGCCGCCGCCGATCGCCTTCGCCGAGCGGCTGCCGCGCGAGGGACCGACTTCGGACCAGCGGCCGTTCACGTCGTAACTCTGGCCGTTATAGCTGATTTGCGTGATCCTCAGCGCCAATTCCGAGCGGCCTTTGATGTGGCCCGAGGATGCGGCCAGCGAAACCGTGCCGCTGACGCTCGCGCCGCGCGGGATCACCACCTGATCGCCGATCACGACGGGGCTGGAGATGACCCCCGCGAAGCTTTCGCCGGCGGCGCTGTGATCGGAACTCAACGCTTGGCTCAGGCGCACGCTGATCGCCGTTCCCGAAGGAATGGTCACGGGCTGGGGCGCGGGCGGCGCCGAAGACGTCGGGGCGGCGGAGTTGTCCTGCGCGCTACGGCTCTCGGCGCGGCGGCGGGTGCGTTCGCGGCGGCTGCCGGAGGCCGTCGTCGTCGCGCTGCTGCCGCTCGCGCCGGTCGAGTTTGCCGGTGTGGCGGCGGGAGTGGCCGTGGTTTGATCGGCGGGATTATTGTGCGAGCAAGCGCCCCAAGCGAGCAGTGCCAGGGCGATGGCGAAGGTCAAGGCCGTCGTGCGCATCCGTGCAGTCATCGTAAGCTCCTTGCGTGCTTCTCGGATTTCGGGCCAACCCAAGCTGGCCTGCAATTCGGGTTCCTACAGTCAGATTAAGCAATTGTACTCTGGATTTTCAATAAGTTAGGCGCCCTGCTCGATGACGATTAAGGTCCGGGAAGAGCAAGTTTTTCTTACCCACGGATTCAATTCAGGCCCCCTGCGCCGGTTCGCGAACGGCCTGGTCCGCCGCCGCCGCCCGCTCGCGCCTTGGGCGCGCGAATCCGCTTGCCGCCCCAACCGGCAATAGCCGGGCTGATCGAATCGTTGCGTCGCCGCTGCAGCGCCGATTCCCGATCCGTGATCTCCGCCCTCGGCTGAGGATAATGAACGTGTGCGGGCTTACGCCCATTTCATTCACGCCTGGGAGCGGCGGCTGGCCAGCCGCGATCCGCACAAGGTCGTCCGCCCCTTCGAATGGGGCTGGGAGTGGCTGCGCCGCACGCCCTGCGACGGCTTGCCGGCGCAGCCGGGCGGATTGCACGATCTCGCCGCCTGGAATCGCCGCGTGCTGGCCGACAGCGCCGGCTTTTTCGCTGCCGCGCCGGTGCGCGACTTCGAGCGGCAGGGCGAATGGCTGCGCTTCTCCTCCCCGGCGCCCGGCCCCTATCCGGAAAACAATATCGCTTGGGCGCGCTGGTTCCCGGCGCGCGGCCGCCCTGCGCGCGGCGCGGTGGTGGTCTTGCCGCAATGGAACGCCGACGGCGAGAGTCACATCGGCCTCTGCCGCCTGCTGCAGCGCGCCGGCATCTCGGCCTTGCGGCTGAGCCTGCCCTATCACGACCGCCGCCGTCCCGCCCATTTGCAGCGCGCCGAGTACACGGTGGATGCCAACGTCGGCCGCACCATTCATGCCGCCCGCCAGGCCGTCCTCGACACGCGCGCCGCGCTCGACTGGCTCGCCGCCGAAGGCTACGCGCGGCTCGGCATTCTGGGCACCAGTCTCGGTTCCTGTTATGCCTTTCTCGCCACCGCGCACGAGCCGCGGCTGCGGGTGAATGTCTTCAATCATGTTTCGGCCTATTTTGGCGACGTGGTATGGACCGGCATGACCACCCGGCATGTGCGCGCCGGCCTCGCCGCCGCTCTCGATCAGGCGGACGCGCGCGAAGCCTGGCGGGTGATCAGCCCCGCCAGCTATTACCCGCGCATGCAAGGCGCGGCCAAACAGAACCTCTTGCTCTGTGCGCGCCACGATCTCTCCTTCTTGCCGGAGTTTTCCCGGGCGGTGCTCGCCGAGTTCCGCCAACGGCAGATTGCGCACGACGTGCGCTGGCTGCCCTGCGGCCATTACACGCTGGGCCAGCTCCCTTTCAATTTTCTGGACGCCTGGAGCATCGTGCGCTTCCTGCGGCGTCATCTCGCCTCGGAGCCCGCATGCTAGCCCCGCCTCGCCCCGCCGCCGCCCGCCGTCCCCGCCGGCTGCCGGCCGCCGTCGCCGCCATCCTCGATACCCCGATTCGCGAGCTGCGCCTGGCCATCGCCGGCTCGCCGCTGGAGCGCCCGATCGCGCGCCTCTACCGCGAGCTGCGCCGCGGCGGGCTCGAGCGCTTCCAGCCGCGCTGCTATCTCACCGACGAATGGGGCTGCCCCTCGGGCGAGCCGATCGTCGGCGTCCCCTTCTATCTCGCCGACCGCCGCCTCTCCTGGCTCGAGCGCGAGCTGAACGATCTCGAGAACCAGCGCGAGGTCATGATGTATTTGCGCCACGAAGCCGGCCACGCCTTCAACTACGCCTACCGCCTGCATCGCACGCCGGAGTGGCGCGCGCTCTTCGGCCCCTTCCGCCGCCCCTATCGCGATCATTACCGTCCGGTGGCCTTTTCTCGCGAGTACGTCCGCCATATCGCCGGCTGGTACGCGCAAAAGCACCCCGACGAGGATTTCGCCGAAACCTTCGCCGTCTGGCTGACGCCGTCCTCGCGCTGGCGCGAGAAATATCGCACCTGGGGCGCGCTGCGCAAACTCGAATACATGGATCGCATCGCTCGCCAAGTCGGCGCCGTCGAGCCGTTGCGCCGGCGCGGCCGCAGCGACATCACCGCCGACGAAATGGAGATGACCGTCGCCGAATATTTCGTGCGCTCCGCCGACGATGCGCCGCCGCCCGCCGCGGAGCCGCCCGGCGGCGCCGATGCCGCGGCGGCGCGCGCCGCGGCGAGCGCCCGCTTGCGCGAGTTGCTCTCGGCGCGCGTCGCGCCCTCCCCGCCCCTGCCCACCGGCGCCCTCGCCCTCGATGCCGATCTCGCCGACATCTTCAACGTTTCGCCCCGCCGCCGCGGCGCCCGGCCCGCCGCCGCGCTCCTGGGAGCGCATCGTAAGGCGTTAACCGATAAGGTGACCTACTGGACCGGCGTACAGCGACCGGCGGTGAAAAAACTGCTGCAATCGATGGAACAGCGCTTGGCCGAGCTGGGACTGGCGGCGGATGCCGGCCGCGAAGCCGAGCACCTCGCCGAACTGGCCGCTTATGCCACCGCCCTCGCCCTCGCGCAGCTCGCGCGCGGCGCGCCGCCGCGCGATGGCCGGGGCGCCGGCGCGGTACGCTGAAGAGTGGGGATGGACAACCGGCTGAAAATCGCGGTCTTGTACGACACCTGGGAGGAAGACGAGGCCGCGCCCGCGCCCGAGCGCCCGCCCACCCGGAAGCGCCGCCGCAAGCGCGAAAAGCCCGATCGCGAGGAGATCTTCGACGCCCTCGCCAAGCTCGGGCACGAGCCCTCCTATTACGTGCTCGACGGACGCGAGGCGACCCTGCTCGGCTTGGCCAAGACCGATGCCGATCTCATCTTCAATCTCACCGAGTCGTTCGCCGGCGACGACACCAAGGATATGCACGTCGCCGCCTTTCTCGACCTGCTCGGCCGTCCCTACACCGGCGCCGGCCCGCATGCCCTCTACCTCGCCCAAGACAAGGCGCTGGCGAAAAAGATGTTCGCCTTCCACGGCATCCGCACGCCGTTTTTCGCCACCTCCTACCTCGGCAAGCTCGAGCACGCCCATGACATCTCCTTCCCGCTCATCGTCAAGCCCACCAACGAGGACGGCTCCATCGGCATCGATGCCGGCTCGGTCGTCGAGAGCGTGAAGGAGCTGATGGAGCGCATCCATTACATTCACGAGAAATTCGACTCGCCGGCGCTGATCGAGGAATACATCCCGGGACGCGAAATCTACGCCTCGATCATCGGCAATGGCTCGCCGGAAGTGCTGCCGCTGATCGAACTCGATCTCTCCAAGCTCCCCGAAGGCACGCCCAAGATCGCCAGTTCCGAGGTGAAGTGGGAGAAAGACACCGAGGCCTACAAGGTGACCAAATCGGCGCCGGTCGAGGACTTGCCCGAAGAGGTGGCGCGCAACCTTGCGGAAACGGCGCTGGCCGCCTATCGCACGCTCAAGTTGCGCGACTATGGCCGCATCGACATGCGTCTCAACAAGAAAAACGAAGTGTACGTCATCGAGGCCAATCCCAACCCCTGGCTGTCGAGCGGCGCCGAGTTCGCGATGGCGGCCAGAAAGGCCGGCCGCTCCTACACGCAGTTGATCGGCGAGATCGTGGAACTCGCCTACGCGCGCCGCTGACGCCCACCCTCCCGCTGCCTTCCGGTTTTCCCTGGCCCTTTCCCGGTCCACCGAACAGTTACCGCGCTCCCGCGCCTCTGGGCAAACTGGCGGCAACGTCAACCCTCCCGGTGGGGAAGGAGACAAATGGCCACTCATCGCGCCACGCTGCCGGTTCGGCGCTCGGTTTCCGCCGGCGCCGGTCCCAAGAAGAAGCCGCCCGCTTCCGCGCCTGCTCGCCGCGTTCCCGCGGTCGAAACCATCGCCTGCGCCGCCAGCCGGTCGCAGCAGGGACACAGCACCAACCTCGACGCCTTTCACGTCGAGCGCGGCGAACGTCCCTGGGTTGCCGTCGCCGATGGCGAAGGCGAGGCGCCGGGTCCGGCCAAGCGCGCCTTGCAATTGCTGGCCGAACGCATCGCCGCGGCTGGCGCCGAGGCGGCGCCCGATTGGCCGCGCTGGCGCGAAGAGATCGCGGCCGCCGTGCCCGGCGGCGCCGGCTGCCCCTGGGCGGCCGCGCTGCTCGACTCGACCGGCACAGTGATCGGCGCCGCCGGGCCGGGAATCCGCGCCGCGGTGCTGATGCCCGGCGAAACCGCCTGCCGCTGGCTCGCCGATGGCGGCAAGTTCCAAACCTTCGCGCAGCCGCTGCTGCCCGGTGAGGTGTGCCTGCTGTTCACCGACGGCGCTTGGCGCCCTCTAGAGGCCGCCTGGGAGCAGGTGTTGGCGGCGATCGCCAACGTTTGGAGTTGGCCGGCGGCGTTGCTCGACCTCGCCGGCCGCGCCGGCCGTCCCGACGACATGACCGTCGCCCTCCTCCGCCGCGGCTAAACCCGCGCCGCCCGCCCACGATTCCGCCCGGGTTCGCCGCACCGGCCGCGCCGTTCGATGCGCGGCGCCTCCAGCGGCGAGCGAGCGCATATAATCGCCGCATGAGTCGCCGCCTCTTGCGCTATTTCGCCCTCGCTCTCTCGTCGGTCACTCTCGGCGCGATGCTTTGTGCGCAGCAAGTCCTTGCGCTGCGCTCCGCCGGCTACGTGGACATCAACTCCGGCCGCCTGGTCCCGCACGCGGTGATTCTCGTGCAGGGCGATACGATCACCGCCGTCGGCTCCAATCTGCCGGTCCCCGCCGGCGCCGAGGTCGTGGATCTCGGCGATCTCACGCTGCTGCCCGGACTCATCGACTGCCACGTCCATCTCTTCCTCCATCCCGGCGATGAGACGTTGCAGACCGTGCGCGAGTCCGTGCCCGAGCGCACCATCATCGCCACCTTGCAGGCGCGCGCCGATCTCATGGCTGGCTTCACCACCGAGCGCGACATGGGCACCGAAGGCGCCGGCTCGGCCGATACCGCGGTCAAGCAGGAGATCGATCGCGGCGATATCCCCGGTCCGCGCCTGTTCATTTCCGGCAATGCCATCTCGATCACCGGCGGCCACGAAGACGCCCTCGGCTTCAATCCGGCCATTCTCATCCCCGGCAACGCCACCTACGCCGACACCACCGACCAACTGATTCATGTCATTCGCGAACAGATCAAGCAGGGCGCCACGTTCATCAAGATCTATGAGACCGGGCGCGACCGCCTGGTGAACGGCGTTTTTTCCACGCCCTACCAATACACCGAGGCGCAGCTCGCCGCCGCCGTGGCCGAGGCCCGGCGCCTCGGCACCTGGGTCGGCGTGCATGACATGGGCGAGCCAGGCACGCTCTACGCCGCCGAAGCCGGGGTGGAGTCGATCGATCACGCCGCGCAGCTCAGCGACGAGACCATGCGGCTGATGCGGGCCAAGCGCATCTTCGCCGTGCCCACCTTCACGATCTTCGAATATTTCGCCGACCATGCGCCCACGCCGGCGGCGAAGGCCGCCGAACAGGCCCTGCTCGACTACCATGCGCGCCAGTTCCGGCTGCAGTTGGCGGCGGGCGTGCCCTTCGCCATGGGCAGCGACGTGGGGCCGTTTCCGCACGGCACGCAGGCGCGCGAATTCGAGCTGATGGTGAAGTACGGCATGTCGCCGCTCGAGGCCTTGCGCGCGGGCACGATCCACGGCGCCGAATTGGTGCGCCTCGCCGACCACGTCGGCTCGCTCACGCCCGGCAAGTGGGCGGATATCGTCGCCGTCGCCGGCAATCCCCTCGATGACATCTCCGCGCTCACGCGCGTGCGCTTCGTCATGAAGGCGGGCAAGATTTATCGCCGCCCCTGATCCGGCTACGCGGCGGCCCGGGCTGTCGTCCCCGGCTCGAAATTTGCGGCACCGGGGAGCCAGGGGCAGGCGTCCCGGCTTCGCTCGCGGGGCAGGCCTTCCTGCCTGCCAACTTCGCGCCGGGCTGCCGTTCCGGCCCGATGTTCTTTCCGCGCGCGTCCGCGGCGTGGCCGCCGCGCCGTCTCGGCAGCGCCCGTGCGCCGGCCGGAGTATAGTGGAACGTTAACGCCTGACGGTTGCGCATCATGTCCTGCCCCTTCTTCATGCCCACCGACGAGTTCAAGGAATGGGCCTGGCACGCCCGGCCGCGGCTGCCGCTCGGCGAGCCCTGGCGCGGCTATTGCACCGCACCCGGCCATGAGCGCGAGCGCCCCAGCGACGACGAGATCAAGCAATGGTGCAGTTTCGGCTACGCGCGCCATTGTCCGCGCCTGCCGGCGCAGCGCCATGCCGATAAGGTGGCGTTCAGCCTGGCGCGCGACAAAGAAGGCATCGTGCTGATCTATTACGTGCTGGAGATCGATCACACGCCCGGCGAGCACGGCACCCTGCAGTACGACAGCCAGCAGGGCCGCTGGCTCAAGCCCCACCAGGATGCGCGCGTGCAGCGGCAAGCCGAGTGCTACCTCGATTCCTACCTGCGGCGCAAGGAAGTGCCGGTGCGTCCCGGTCACCCCTCTTCCTGAGCATGTCCGCATCCGCGTTCGAGCCCCAAGGCAAGCCGGTGCGCGCCTCGCAGTCGGAAATGACTGAGGTGGTGCTGCCCAACGACGCCAATCCGCTCGGCAACTTGCTCGGCGGCAAGGTCATGCACTGGATGGATATGTGCGGCGCCATCGCCGCCCACCGCCATTGCGGCAGCTACGTGGTCACCGCCTCGTTCGATTACGTGGAGTTCCTCAACCCGGTGCGCGTCGGCGAGCTGATCATCCTCAAGGCCAGCGTCAATCGCGTCTTCCGCACCTCGCTCGAAGTCGGCGTCAAGGTGTTCTCCGAGAACGTGCTCACCGGAACCCGCCTGCACACCAGCTCCGCCTACATCACCTTCGTCGCGCTCGATGAGTACGGCCGCCGCAAGGAGATCAGCCCGGTGACGCCGGAAACCGACGAGGAGCGGCGCCGCTACGAACAAGCCGGCGTGCGCCGCCAGCACCGCCTCTTCTTGCGCCAGCGCCACGGCAAATTGGCCTGAGCCGCCGATCTCGCCGCCCCCGTTGCCGTTCCCCCGGCCGTCCTGAATTGAATGCCCGTCCCGAACCGCGGCCTGGATCCCCGTCCCAACCGCCGGCGCCGCCGCTCCCTGCGGCGTCTCGCGCCGGGCCGCTCGCGCCGCGCTGTCATGCCGCCCTGGGCTGCCTGCTCTCGCCCTCCGGCCGATTCACTCCGCCGCGGCGGTGCGCGCCGGCTCGCCCTGGCTGGCGAAGGCGCGAATCTTGTCGGCGATGCCGTCGGCGTCGAGCCCGTACTTGGCGTGCAGCAGTTGCGGGCTGCCGTGCGGCACGATGCGGTCGGGCACGCCGATGCGCAAGATGCTCACCGGGATGCGGCGGTCTTGCACCAGCGCGCACACCAGCGCGCCGAAGCCGCCGGCCAGCGTGCCCTCCTCGGCGGTGACCAGGAACGGCTTCTCCGCCGCCAGCACGCTGATCAGTTCTTCGTCGAGCGGCTTGGCGAAGCGGGCATTGATCACCGTCAGCGACAGGCCCTCCGCCGCCAGCCGCTCGGACGCCTCCAGGCAGGGATAGACCATGCTGCCCAGCGCCAGGATCGCGCCGTCGCGGCCTTCCCGCAGGATCTCCGCCCGGCCTATGTCCAGCGCGCGCAATTCGCCGTCGAGCGCCACCCCCAAGCCGTTGCCGCGCGGATAGCGCACCGCCGCCGGCGCGCCGTGCTCAAGCGCGGTGTAGAGCATGTGGCGCAGCTCGTTCTCGTCCTTCGGCGCCATCACCGTCATATTCGGCGCCGCGCTTAGGTACGCGAGATCGTAGAGGCCGTGGTGCGTGGGGCCGTCGGCGCCGACGATGCCGCCGCGGTCGAGGGCGAAAGTGACCGGCAGATTCATCAGGCACACGTCGTGGAGGATCTGATCGTAGGCGCGCTGCAAGAAGGTCGAGTAGATCGCCGCCACCGGGCGCAGCCCCTGGCATGCCAGCCCGGCGGCGAAGGTGACCGCGTGCTGCTCGGCGATGCCGACATCGTAGAAACGCCCCGGGAACCGCCGCGCGAATTCGTCCAGGCCGGTGCCTTCCGGCATCGCCGCGGTGATCGCCACGATGCGGCGGTCGCGCTCCGCCAGGCTGCACAGCGTCTTGCCGAAGACCGCGGTGTAGCTGGGCGCCGCCGCCGGCGTCTTGTGAAAGGCGCCGGTGGAGATGTCGAACGAAGTCACGCCGTGATATTTGACCGGCAAGCGCTCCGCGTGCGGGTAGCCTTTGCCCTTTTGCGTGACCACGTGCAGCAGCACCGGCCCTTCGTGGTCCTTGACGCGCTGGAGCGTGTCGATCAGCGTCTCCAGGTTGTGGCCGTTGATCGGCCCGACGTATTCATAGCCCAGCTCCTCGAACACCAGGCCGGGAATGATCAGCGTCTTGGCGGCGTCCACCAGGTCGCGCGTCAGCCGCAGCAGGCGCTTGCCCACGCGCGGCACCGATGACACCAGTTGCTCGATCTCCTCCTTGACCCGCAGGTACGCCTGGCCGTGCACGATGCGGTTCAAGTAGCCGGCGATCGCGCCCACGTTGGGCGCGATGGACATCTCGTTGTCGTTGAGGATCACCAGCAGCTTGCGCTTGAGGTGCCCGGCCTGGTTGAGGCCCTCGAGCGCCAGCCCGCCGGTCAGGCCCGCGTCGCCGATCACCGCCACCACGTAGTTGTCCTCGCGCGCCAAATCCCGCGCCACGCACATGCCCAGCGCCGCCGAGATCGAGGTGCAGGCGTGGGCGACGTTGAACGCGTCGTAGGGGCTCTCGTCGCGCACCGGAAAGCCGGAGATGCCTCCGTACTGCCGCAGGGTGGGGAAGCGGTCGCGGCGGCCGGTGAGAATCTTGTGGCCGTAGGCTTGGTGGCCGACGTCCCAGACGATCTTGTCGCGCGGCGCGTTGAAGACGTAATGCAGCGCCAGCGTCAGCTCCACCGCCCCCAGGCTCGAGCCCAGGTGGCCGCCGACCTTGGCCACCGTCGCGATCATGTACTCGCGCAGTTCGCTCGCCACCGCCGGCAGCTCGTTGCGCGACAACTGCTTGAGATCGGCCGGCGAGTTGATGCGCCCGAGATAGCGCCAGTCCATGGCCGATTATAGAATGCACCTCGGCCCGCGGTCATGCGCCGGCCCCGTCCCGTGCAGCTCCGCCGCCGCCGCCCTCCGCGAACGGCCCTCTGCCGCCGCTCCTCCGCCCCTCGCCCTTGACCTCCGCTTCCTGTCCCTCGGGCCGTTGCGTCCGGCTTCTCGCGCCGGCAAACGATGCGCTGGGCTCAAGGTACAATGCTCTCTCCATGCGCCTCCGCAAGCTCCGAGCCGCGGCATCCTGGGGACGGCCTGAGCGCAGCGGGTTTCCGTTGCCGGCCGCCGCCCCCTCTTGGCCGCGTCCGGCCGCCGCGGTCGGAAAGTGGCGGGCCGCCGCGCCGTGGCTGCTGGCCTCCCTCGCTCTGCTCGGCGGTGCCTGCGGATGGCTGCACCCGGCGGGCCCGGCCGGGGTCGCGGCGCGGGTCAACGGCTACAACATCACCAACGCCGAGCTCGCCCGGGCCCTGGCGCAGCAAACCCAGGGCGCCGAAGCCGCCATTCCCGAAGACCAGCTCGACCGCCTGCGCTTGGGCTTGCTGTCGCAGCTCATTGATCGCGAAGTGCTGCTGCAATATGCCGCGCATCTGGGCATCGTGCCCAAGCCGGAGGACGTCGCGCGCCAGATGGCCATCGAGAAGATCAAGCAGCCCGGCCTCGACGAATCGGCGCTCCGCCGCCGCGCCACCGAGCAGCTGATCCTCGACGATCTATTTACCCGCGAGATTCGCGACAAGATACAAGTCACCGACGCCGAGATTGACGCCTATTACAACGCCAACAAATCCCTGTTCAATGTCACCGAGCCGCGCTATCATCTGCGCGAAATTTTGGTCACCTCCAAGCCGGCGCCGGTGGTCAACCTCGCCGGCGACAAAGCCGGCAACGCCCGCCAGGCCCGCGACAAGATCCAGATGCTCGAGCAGCAGCTCAAGCAAGGCGTGGATTTCGGCACCCTGGCGCAGGAGTACTCCGAGGACCCCGACACCGCCTCGAGCGGCGGCGACATGGGCCTGATCAGCGAATCGGCCCTGGACACGCAAGTGCCGGTCCCGCTCCGGCAGGCGATCATGCTGCTGTCGCCCGGCCAGGTCTCGCCGCCGGTGGTGACCCCGCAAGGCACCTATCTGCTGCAGCTCGTGGACAAGCAATCGCCGGGCCAGCATCCCGTCTCCGATCCCAAGGTGCGCTCGGCGATTCGCGATGCGCTCATCAACGAGCGGGAGATGGTCCTGCGCGCGGCGCTGGTGGCCACCCTGCGCGATCGCGCCGATATCCGCAATTACTTGGCCGAGCGCCTGCTGGCGCAAAACGCCGTCGCCGGCCGCCGCTAAGCCGCGGCGGCCTCCGGCCCGCTCTCCGCCGGCCGCCGGGCACGGGGCGGCTGGCGGCGCGGCTCGTTGCCCTCAGGCTGCCGGTTGCGGCGCGAGCGCCGCGGCGATCTCCTCCAATTCGCCCGCGTCGAGGCGGAACTCGGCGGCGCCGATGATGCCCTGCACCTGCCGCGCATTGCGGACACCGACGATCGCGCCGGTCACCGCCGGATGCGCGAGCGTCCAAGCGATCGCCACCTCGCCCGGCGTGCGGCCGTGGCGCCGGCCGATGGCGCGCAGCCGGTCCACCAGCGCCAGATTGCGCGACAGCAGCGGCTCTTGAAAGTTGGGATTCCGCCGCCGCCAGTCGTCGGCCGCCAGGTGCGCCGCGCGTTCGCGCGTCATCGCGCCCGTCAGCAGTCCTGAGTACATCGGCGAATAGACGATGACCCCGATCCCGTGCTGCTGGCAATAAGGCAGCACCGCCTGTTCCACGTTGCGCGCCAGCAGCGAATAGGGCGGCTGCAGCGAGGTGATGGGGGCGATGCGGCGGGCGCGTTCCATCTGTTCGGCGGAAAAATTCGAGACGCCGATCCAGCGCGCCTTGCCCGCCGCCTGCAGTTGCGCCAGCGTGCTCCAACCCTCCTCGATGTCCGCGTCGGGCTCGGGCCAGTGGATCTGATAGAGATCGATGGTTTCGACGCGCAGGCGGCGCAAGCTGGCCTCGCATTCGCGGCGAATGGATTCGGCTTTCAGCGACGCGCCGAGGCGGCGCTGCTCGTCCCAAACCCGCCCGCATTTGGTGAAGATGTAGGGCTTCGTCGCGCGCCCCGCCACCGCGCGCGCCACTACCTCTTCCGCGTGGCCCAGGCCGTAGGCGGGCGCGGTGTCGATCCAGTTCACCCCGGCATCGAGCGCCGCATGGATGGCGGCGATGGATTCATCGTCGTCCTGTGGTCCCCAGCTCCATTGCCAGCCGCCCCCGCCCATCGCCCATGCGCCTACGCCGACCGGCGTGATCTCCAGATCGCTGGGGCCCAGCTTGCGCCTTTCCATTCCCATTCCTCTTTCCGCTCGCGATCCCGCCGCGTGCCGGCTTTGGCGCCGGAGCGCGCGCCCTCCGGCGCTCCGCCCTACTCGATCTCGGCCAGCAGATCGCCCGGCGAGACGGCGGCGCCGGGGGCCACGCCCAATTTCAGCACCCGCCCGCTCTTGGATGCGCGCACCTCATTCTGCATCTTCATCGCTTCCAACACGAGGATGCCCTGGCCTTGGCTCACCTCCGCGCCCGCGTCAACCAGGCAGCGGATGACGCGCCCGGCCATGGGCGCGAGCAAGCGCTGGCGGCCGGCCGGCCCGGCGGCGGGACCGCGGCGCTGCCGCCGCGGATCGATCACCTGCGCGCGCGCGGTCGCGCCCCGGCGCGTCAGCAGGATCTCCTCCGGGGCGGCAGCGTCGGTCTCGATCGTGTACGTCCGCGAGAGGCCGCCGAGCACCAGCGACAGCCGGTTCGGCCCCGCCCAGCGCAGATCCGCGGCCACCGGCGCGCCGTCGAGCAGGATCGACTCGCCCTCGATCTGCACCGTGAACTCGCGCTCGCCGATGCGGATGCGCTGGATCACCGCAGTCCCGCCTCGCGCGCCGCGCGCCGCCAGTGTTCCGCCGGCCCGCCCTCGCGCGCCGCCGGCGCCGGCGTTTGCGCCGCCGCCCACGCCGCCGCCGCGATCGCCAGCGGCGCTCCTTCCTCCGCGGCTGGCGCCGCCGGCTGCGCCGGCAGCCGCTCGAGATAATGCGTGTCCAGCCGCCCGGCCAGAAACTCCGGGTCGGCGAAAATGCGGCGGAAGAGCCCGAGGTTGCTGCGAACGCCGCTCAGTTCGTACTCCTCGAGCGCGCGCCGCATGCGCGCCGCCGCCTGCGCCCGGTTCTCGCCCCAGACGATCAGCTTCGAGAGCATGGGGTCATACTCCAGCGGCACCGTTCCCCCCGCCTCCACGCCGCAATCCTCCCGTACCCCCGGCCCCGCCGGATGCCGCAGATGGCGAATCGTGCCCGCGCTCGGAAAGAAGTTCTGCTCGGGATCCTCGGCGTAGATGCGGCACTCGATGGCATGGCCGCGCATGTGGATGTCTTCCTGCCGCAGCCCCAGCGGCTGGCCGGCGGCGATCGCGATCTGCCGGTGCACCAGATCGAGCCCGGTGACCAGCTCGGTCACCGGATGCTCCACCTGCAAGCGCGCGTTCACTTCGAGAAAGTAAAAATTGCGCTCCGCGTCCACCAGGAACTCGACCGTGCCGGCGTTGGTGTAGCCGGCGGCGCGGCAAACGGCCACCGCCGCCTCGCCCATCCGCTGCCGCATCTCCGCCGTCAGCGCCGGCGACGGGCTCTCTTCGATCACCTTCTGGTGCCGCCGCTGCACCGAACACTCCCGCTCGCCCAGATGGATCAACTGCCCGTGATGATCGCCGAGCACTTGAATTTCCACGTGCCGCGGCGCCGTCAGCGCCTTTTCCAAATAGACCGTGCCGTCGCCGAAGGCGCTCTGCGCCTCCGCCGTCGCCAGCGCGTAGGCGCTCTCCATCTCCGCCGGGCCGCCCACCAGCCGCATCCCCTTGCCGCCGCCTCCCGCCGCCGCCTTCAGCATCACCGGATAGCCCAGCGCCGCCGCCTCGCGCTCCGCCTCCCGCGCCGAGGCCAGCGCCTGGCGCGAGCCCGGCAGCAGCGGCACGCCTTGTTCGCGCGCCAGCGCCCGCGCCGCCGTCTTGCTGCCCATGCGTTCCATCGCCGCCGCCGAGGGCCCGATGAAGGCGATGCCCGCCTGGCGGCAGGCCTCCGGCAGCGCCGGATTCTCCGACAGGAAGCCGTAGCCGGGGTGCAAGGCGTCGGCGCCCGCGCGCCGCGCCGCGGTCATGATCTTTTCCAGCGCGAGATAGCTCTCCGCCGCCGCCCTTCCCCCCAGCGGCTGCGCCTCGTCGCAATACAGCACGTGCGGCGCGGCGCGGTCCACCTCGGAATAGACCGCCACGCTCGCGATCCCCAGCTCGCGGCACGCGCGCGCGATGCGCAGCGCGATCTCGCCGCGGTTGGCGATCAGGATCTTGCGGAACATTAGCGCGCGGGAGCCGCCGTCTCGCCGTCCTCGGCCGCGGGGACGGCGCGCCACGCTTGCGCCGTCGGCGGAGGTGGCGGCGCCGCCTCGCCCAGCCAGCCCATCTCGGCGCAGAGCGCCAGCGTCTCCTCTACCGTCAAATCCATCCAGGGGGTCGAGCGCTGCATGTGCACCGTCACCGGATTGGGATTGAGCGGATCCGCCCAATCGCCCCGATCCTCAGGCTCCAGATCTACGCCCAGCCCGCTCTCGATCGCATGCTTCAAATACAGGCCGGCGAGATCCACCGCCATGCGGTCGGTGATCGTCTGCCCCGTCCGCAGCTTGAACTCCACCCACGCCGGATGCGGCAATCCCACCCACACCCCGGTCCCGTTGACGAGAAACTTGACGTCCACGGTGTCGCTGTGCCGCGTGGCGATGCCGGTCATCAAGTATTGGAACAGGCCGTGATATTCCTGGCCGGTGATCGGATCGGTGGCGTGAAAGTCCTCGTACATAGGCTCCTGCCATTCTAGTATGCCTGGCGGCCGCCCGGCGCCGCGCCCGCGCTTACACCGCGCCCAGCATCATCGCCGCCACGATGACGCTCAGCACCGTCGCCGCCGCCAGCCAGATCCGCTGCCCGCGCGAGATTTGGATCTTGCGCGCCGAGCGCCGCCGCTCCAGAAAAAAGATCAGCACCAGCAGCGGCGCCGCCAGCACGCCCCAGTACACCTGCGACCAATACGCCATCTCGATGGTGTTCCAAGGCAGGTAGCTGAGGGCGGCGGCGGCGATCAGCACGCACGACAGCACGATATAAAACCGCCGCGCTTGCCAGGGACGAAACTCCAGCCCGCGCCGCCACGACATCGTTTCCGCCAGCGCATAGCTCGCCGCCGCGCTCAGCACCGGAATCGCGATCAGCCCCGCTCCCAGCACCCCCAAGGTGTAAAGCAGCGCCGCCGCCTCCCCCGCCAGCGGCCGCAGCACCGCCGCTGCCTGCGTCACCGTCTGCACTTGCCGCAGGCCGTGCACGTACAGCGTGGCGGCGGTGGTCAAAATGATGAAATACCCGATCGAGTTCGAAAGGATCATGCCCAGCGTGATGTCCAGCTCGGTTTGCCCGCGCACCCGCACTTCGGTGAATCGTTCGGTCTCGGCGCTGGATTGCCAGTAGAACATGTAGGGCGAAAACCGCGTCCCCACCAGCGCCGCCGCATTGGCCAAATAGACCTCGGTCGTTCCTCCCGGCGGCGTCCAATGCGGCCATAGCGTGTTCGCCAGCACGTGCGCCCACGGCGGATGCACCGCCAGTGCCGCGACGATATAGGCCGCGAACACGACATTGAGCAGCAGCAGGATGTTGATCGCGCGCCGGAAGCTGTGGAAGACCAAAAGGTTCCAGCACACATAGGCGAGCAGTACCGGAAAGTAAAAGCCCGGCAAGCCGGTGAGCAGCGCCAGCGCGTCGCTGAGGATGCGCACGTCGGCGGCCAGGGCCAAAAAGCTCCCGGCGAGAAAGGCCAGCGTCGCCGCCAGCCCCGCCGCCCAGCCGAATCGCAAGCGCAGCAGGCTCGCCAGCCCATGCTGGCTGTCGGCGCCGATCACGCCGCACACCGTCTGCACCGCGGTCTCCATCGGCGCCGTGATCACCATCAGCCAAAGGTGGGCGAAGCCGCTGCTCGCGCCGATGACCGTGAACGTGGCGATCCCCGCCGGATCGTTGTCGGCCCCGCCGCCCACCAGCCCGGGGCCTAGCGCCCCGGCGATCTTTTTCCAGCGCGACCGCCGCGACCATGGCAACGGTGGTTTCATTCTGGGAGCGCATATATTCCGATGCGGCCACTCCGCTTCGGAGCAGCCGCGCCCCCTTCCGGCCGAAAGGACCGTCGTCACGCCCCTCCGCAAATCCCCGTCGTAACGGACCGCGGCAAAGCATTGGCATAAGGGCCCGCGGCCCGCCCGCCGCGCCGCCCTGCCGCCCGCCGCCGTCCCCAGCCAGGGAAGCTGGCGGGAAATCGCGCTGGGCAGTACGGCATTCACATCAACGACCAAGGGCGGATTCGCTCTGTTCGGCGCGACGGGCGACGGCTTCCTAGGGTTCGACGGGCACGCATACGACGTGGAAACCGCGGCATACCATTCGCGAAGGGGGCCAAGCCGGTGCCGGCGAAACTGCGTCCGTTCATCCC
>Ga0209062_1000466_pt1 | contig 121554 bp, 113 predicted proteins | sample Coa_R2_2_FD_187158 | JGI IMG/M metagenome (GOLD analysis project Ga0209062, IMG submission 187158) | Surface soil microbial communities from Centralia Pennsylvania, which are recovering from an underground coalmine fire - Coalmine... | ecosystem: Environmental > Terrestrial > Soil >... | reverse complement strand
ATATTATCCCCTCACAATTAATGGGTGAGAAAGCGTTATGGAATATTGCAATTTATGATTTTTTAAATGCGGCACCTGTTTTGTTGCTTAAGGAAATAAAATTCTTAAATTTTGATGCAAAAAAATTAGTGCGTAGCCATCTTAATAAAACTCAATTTGGACTTCTCATTAGTAAGACACTTAAGAATTTGCCTTCATCAGAAAGAGATCCAGTGATTAAACATCTGGAAGAAAACTTTTTTTCAAAATTATCAAATTATCCAAAAACTCGCATGATTCGATTGAATGAAATAGACAGCGTGATTTCAGAGCATGAGATAGGTGTGCATTCTTATTCTCATAATAGTATGGAATTCGAAACCATGGAATATTTTATTGATGATTTTAAAAAATGTCAGGAGTTTTTTATCAAAAATCATTTTCCTCTACTCGATATTTACGCATTCCCTAACGGAAGCTATCGACCCGAGCATATTAGTTATCTTAAAAAAAATAATATAGATTATATTTTGCTAGTTGATAATGAATATGCATCGTGCTCTCCTTATTCAAGATTGAATATCGCTGCATATAGTCAATATGAGGCACTTTTTCAAGCATTAGGAATTAAATCTAAAATGAAGGTAAAACATGTCACAGGTTGAAATCAGACAAGCGAGCGCCGCAGATGAGGCAAATATCCTCGATCTTTTAGAACGATTTTATCCGGGTGTGCCTGATCATTGGCGGAAATTATTTTTACCAAGACAATGGAATATAACTGATGATTTTTTAGGGTATGTCATAGCGGATAGCAATAAAATATACGGATTTCTTGGGACAATTTTTAGTGATTACAATGGTAAGAGAATTTGTAATCTCACCACTTGGTATGTTGATCCTTCTCATCGACAGTATACTTTACCCCTGTTTTCAAAAGTGATGCGAATTCCTAATGTATCATGGACTAATCTAACTCCGGCGCCTGCAACCCTCGATTTTTTATTTAAAGCGGGATTTAAAACATTTCAAAACGCGCAATCCATATTTTTACCCATACCCAAATTATTAAGACGAAACAAGCACATTGAGATTATCATTAACCTTAATGAAAAGGACTTGAATGACGAAAACCAAAGAATTTATCAATATCACAAAAATTTATGTTGCAAACATGTGGTAATTAAACAAGATGGCAAAGAATGTTATTGCATAGCGGTTGTGACTCGTTTTAAAAAAATCCCTCTAGCAAAAATTTACTATTTCAGTGATCCGTCATTATTGAGTAAAGTAATTGAAGATATTCGTTTTGAACTCTGTCGCAAATTAAAAGTTTTGTACCTCGTCGTGGAGGGTGATATTTTGAAGGGTACAAATATGCTTGGGGCTACAGTAAAAAAACTAGCGGCCCCTCGATTATATAAATCAAATTCATTAGCAGAACAGGATTTTTCTTTACTATTCTCTGAATTATTTATTTTAGGTATTTAATCGTTTAAATCATTAATTGACCGCCATAAATCCTTAACGTTTCACCCGTGATATGTTTTGCATTCGGGTTAAGTAAAAATTCAATTGCACCCGCAATATCTTGCGGCTGAGCTAATCTTCTTAATGGGATTTGCATTTTTGTCAGTAGACGGGTTTTTTCTGGAATATCGGCAATGAGACCTGTTTCAGTCATTCCAGGTGAAACAACATTAAAACGAATACCTTGTGGTCCAAATTCCAATGCAAGTGTTTTTGCTAAAGTATGTAAAGCGGCTTTAGCAGTAGCATAACCCGTGACTTTTAACATGGGCGTTGCATCGGCTGCCATGCTTCCGATAAAAACCACAGAGCCGCTTTTTTGTGGAACAAATTCTTTTAAAATACTTTGTACGCAATTAAAAGCGCCGCGTAATTGGAGATCAAAATGTTCTGCGATATCTTGCCATTCTAACTGCAAAAAATCGCTTGCTGTGACTTTGCTCGTCGCGCAATAAACAAGTCCCGAGACACCTCCAAATGTTTGCACGGTGGCTCTTACCATGGCGTCGACCGATTCACTATTTCTGACATCGGCTTGATAGATCATGGCATTGCCGTTATTTTCTTTGATAGCTTGAAGAGTCGCCTCGGCCCCTGCTCGATCTTTCGAATAATTAATCACAACACGATAGTTTTTTTGTGCGAGATATTCAGCGGTCGCTGCACCAATTCCACGACTTCCACCAATGACTATAATGACCTTAGGATCTTCGTGGGCTTTTTGTTCTTGATCGAGTTTTTCTAATTCTAGGCATCTCACTTTACCCGTTCCCTTGACGACGACTTGTTTATGTTGATTGGTGATGGTCGTTTCCAGCACGAGAATATGCTGGCTTTCGTATTTTTCAATGACTCGGGCAAGAACTGTTAAATGATCACCAATTCGCATCGGCAACAAAAATTCAAAATTCTGTGAAATCCAGAGCGCGCCGTTGCCTGGAATATGTTTACCAATTAACGCTGACAAAAACGAGGCGCCTAACATCCCATGGGCAACGGTATCTTTAAAAACCGTTTTTTTCGCAAATGTTTTGTTGACGTGCAAAGGATTGTCATCACCCGAGAGTTCCGCAAATTTTGCCACATCATTTTCTGTGATCACATGTTCTAATTTGGCAAAATCGCCAATTTTAAATTGGGAAAAATGTTTGATTTTCATATTGTTTTCTCATTGGCGGCTTCTTTAACGGTAAGGACAATTAAGGGATAACTTAACATTTCAATCATTTGTTCATCGCTAAAACTCACGCCAAATTCTTCTTCGAGCGCGACCACTAAGTTCATGTGAGCGAGCGAATTCCAATTTGGAACTGTATCAGACGAGGTGTCCTCGTTAATTGATTCGACTGGAATCTGAAAAAGTTGTGATAAGATTTTTTTTACGCGTTGTTCAAGCATAGGTAATTCCTTCGGTGATAACTTTAATATGGGTCACTTTTTCCTGTGACCATTGGTTCATGTTTAGAAAATATTTTTGATTATCTTCTGTAGTAAAACCTGTTTTTTGTAAAAAAGGCACGATCTGCATATTTTTATCGGATGGAACAAAATCCGCTTCCCATTCGGTGACGCCCCATTTTTGTTTGCAGTAATTTAAACAGGTTTGCACAAAAACGTCTTCAAGATTTCTTGATAACACTCGGCAGCTCATTAAAAAAGTATCGATTAAGCCTTTTTTCCCGATTTTTTTGGCGATCAACACGCCGGTTAAACCATAATCACCGAATTTGTCTTTGGCGGTCAGAGAAAAGACCATGCTATTTTCAGAATGATAAAAATTTTCAATCTGCTGCTGAGTATATCGCTGCGTATTTAAATTAAACTGATTGGTTTTTTGGGTCAATTGCGTCACGCGTGGAATTTCTGTTTCTGTGATCGGATGAATTAACGCAACTAATTCTAGCGAAGCGAGATAATCGGTAACGCTATGCGATTTTTTTAATAATTGTTTGCGTTGGTTTTCTTCCTGATATTTTTTATTACGTGACGCATCTTCCTGATTGAGGCTTATGGTATCAAAAAGTCCGGCTTTTAATAATAGAGCAGGGTATTCATAAATGGGTTGTGGCACTTGAAGTACCGTGACATCCGGCAATGCGGTTCTAATTAATTCGCATTCTGTTTTGCTATCATCGACAAAAACACAGCTGTCGATACCGATATTCAGTTCATTGACGAGATCAATAATATTATCGGCTTTATTGACCCAATTGATGCGATGAGCCGCAAAATGATTTCGCCGCAAAAGGGAGTAGGGGTGTTTTTCAAACACTTCCCACACATCTTGTTCGTTGTTCTTGCTGCAAAGAGCAAGAATGACTCCTATTTCAGAAAGTTTAAGCACCGTTTGCTGAAAATCGTAAAACACTTTTCCAGGATAATTATGATTATCTAATTTAATGCCGCCAATGCCATCTTCACCAATGATGCCGCCCCACAACGTATTATCGCAATCAAGAATCAGGCATTTTTTGGCTTTGCCTTTAAGGGCTCTTGCCACTTTGGTGATGTCATTCGAATATAGGCTTAAAAAATCTTTTTTAAACGGGGCTTTGTACATATACCAATAACGATAATCAAGACTATTTTGCTCACCCAACAGTTGCGTATAGCGGTTCCAATCCATGAGAAAACAGCGGTTCGCGTGTTGTCTAACATAATGTCGGATGAATTGATTAATTTCTAAAATGGCATCGGTTTGATTTGGTCGAACCTGACTGGTAATGCCCGTTTCAGAAAAGAATGGCGTAATAAGTGTATTCAATAAAAGAAGGGATGATGTTTTTTCGAGAATATTGTCAAAATAAGTGCTTAATTGGTTAATAAAATGCTCAGGATTATTTAAACTTTCTATTAATAGCGCATCTTGGGTGTGATAAAAAAGAGAACAAACTACTAAATCAAATTGTTTAGTTCGCAAGATGGATTGGTCGTCCAATATTTCTTGCATGATATTGTCGTATTGGCCAAAAATGATGTCTGAGTTAAAGTTGGATTGATAGAGATAGTGTTTTAAAAAGGGTTCTATGGGATTGATGGTGAAATTCATCAAGAAATAAATGGAAACAGGGTGAGTCGCATTCAGAGGCGCTTCTTTGACTGAGGCGATTAAGTCGGCGGTAGTGCTTTTAACAATTTGTTCATGGATTTCTTGTAATGTTTTCATGGTCTATCCTTTAAACCTTGGAGTCCCTTTTTTACCCCATCTTGTCATCCTGAGCGCAGTGCAGGATGACAATGAGAGTGCAGTTTAATCGATTTGTTCTTGACGGTGAAGTGAGAGATCAGCTATTTTTACGTTCATATTCACATCATCTAAGATGTTTCAAAAAAGCACAAAAGGTGCCTCCCATGAAAGTTGCTTTTGTCAATAACATGAATAATAATTTTTTTTCAATTGTTAGATATCTGCGTGATCGAGGTATTGATGCCCACTTATTTATTTTTGATAAAATATATGATGGTTTTTTTCCAGAAGCAGACACGTTTGAAGAGGTTTCTTCCTTAAACTATATTCACCTGATTTCCCAAATTAGTTTTCGAGATTTTTTTAACCCTTTTTCAATTAAAGTAAGCAGAGCAATTAAAAAACTAAAAAAAGAATTATCCGAATTTGATCTTGTTTTTGTTTGTGGCATGGTGGCTTTTTTTGAGCGTGCGGGGATCAAAACAGATGTTTTTATTCCTTATGGCGGTGATGTTTATCAATTAACAGATTTGTTTAATTATTCGATAAAAAAATATTTTCCCTATTCAAGTATGATGCGATATATCGAGAAATATCAACGACAAGCTATTCAAAAAACCAGAGCTATTATTTCATTTGCAAGTCAGGATTTAAAAATCCGTGATGCTATTTTAAATATGGGCAGACAATGGATAGACTGGAGTATGCCGATGAGTTATCCCGTTATGTCTCCAGATAATGTTGAACAATGGTCGTTTTTGAAAAAACATGATTTTGTGGTATTTAGCCACATGAGACATACATGGAAAACGGGTACAGATTATAATGGAAATGACAGAGCCATCAGAGGATATGCTCAATTCATTAAAAATGAATCTCGTTATAATAATCCTATCTTTGTTTTGTTTGAGTATGGCTGCGATGTGACTGCATCAAAGGAGTTAGTCAAAGAACTTGATATTGAAAAATATGTATGTTGGGTTCCTGCGATGCAAAGAAAGCATATTTATGCGGGCCTAAAACGTGCAAATGTGGTTTTGGGGATTTTTAATGAAAAAGTGATTTCTATAGGCGGTGTAACTTATGAAGCGTTTTCTTGTGAACTGCCTGTTATTGGGTGTGCCAAATTACAGCAAACCGAAGATGTTCATGATTTACCTTTAATTCATGCTTTTGAAGTATCCGAAATAGCTGCCGCCTTAACTGAATATCAAAAAAATCCTGGAAAATTTAAACACATCGGTATTCAATCAAAACAATGGTTTGATCGTAATGTCGGTCAAGGAATAATTGATCGCTATTTGGAACTAATTGATTTGCTGCTAAAACATAAAAATGCAAGACAAGAAGATAAAGAATTACAACATCTATGCTACCAAGGATAAAAACTTTTAAATGCTTAAAGTATTTCTAAAAGACACATTTATCTACGCAATTGGTGTTTTTGCAATAAGACTCATTAATTTTATATTAATGCCATTTTTGACGCGCAAACTGTTGCCCGCAGAATATGGAATAATAACATTGATCTTAACTTTGGGACCGATTGTTTCCTATTTATTTACTCTTCAGATCACTCAGGCCATACCAAAATTCTGTGCTAGCCATTGTGATGAAATAAATAAAAAAAATTATATTTCGAGTAGTTTTTGGTATGTGATTTTTGTTTATATTCTTATATTTTTGATGAGTAACATTATTCGATACCCAATTGAACGGATTTTAGGGTTCAAAAACCAATTAGCTTTATATAATTTATCTATTATCAATATTTGTCTTTTTGGCATATTTACCTTTTTGGAAACCCAATTACGTTGGGACAAAAAAGTAATCGAATACACGATTGTTTCAGTTGTTATTATGTCGTTAAGCTTAATTTTAATTATTGGCTTTATTTATCTCAATATGGGATTGGTAGGATATTTTATTGGTAGCGCTATTGCTCAATTGATTGGCTGTGCAATGGCATTTTATTATTCCAAGAATAATTATCAATTTATTTTTTCAAAAAAATTATTACTGCAAATGTTAAATTTTACCTATCCATTAACGATTGCTGCTGTAGGTGGTTATGTTTATGCGAATATCAATCAATGGCTAATTCGATTTTTTTGTGATTTAAGTGCTGTCGGAATTTATGGCGTCACATCACGTTTTTCTTCCGTCGTGCCTGTCATTATGGGTTGTGTCTCCTTAAGTATTACTCCGATTATTTATGCAGAATACAGAAATAATGAAATGAAGCATTTTATTTCGTTTTTATTCAGAGTTTGTTTTCTTTTTTCGTTATGGTGTGCAGCCATTTTTGCAATGTTTCATCAAGAAATTCTGTCTATCGCTGTTGGTAAAGCATTTTTTCCAGCAGGAAAATATATTCCTCTTGTGTTAATCAGCTATGCGTTTACAAGCTTTTATATATTTACACCGGGACAATGGATTTTTAATAAAACCAAGGAAATGGCTGCAATCAATTTAATTTCAGGCGCACTGAATGTAGTATTATCATTGATATTGGTAAAATTATTTTTTATCACTGGAGCAGTCGTTGCGTTATTTATATCAAGTATTCTGCAATTAGGTTTAAATATTTATTTTAATAATAAGTATTATGTGATTGATTTTAAAATTGTCCGATTATTGGTTACTTTGCTGTTATTCCTGGCATTTTATAGTCTGAAAACCAATTTATTCTTATTATTTGGATTTATGCTAGTGAGTTTTCTGCTTTTAATAAGTAAAGATGATATCAATAGTTATTTTTTGCATGGATTTGCTAATAGATTGAAGCAAGATCCAAGAGAAGCCTAAATCAACTATTCATAAAAATGATCATAGTAATACGTTTCAGGATGAATCAGTGAATAAATAACCGGGTGATTATCTTTCACGTGTTCTGCAAGATTCCTTCTATCATTCTCACAAACTTTGCCATGGTTATAACATTTCCAATAAGTCCAGCAAGAATCAGAAATATAAAATGAATTATTAAAGAGATTGAATTCCGGTTGAGCATCATATGCTTCATAAAGCAAACCAAAATCGCTGGCTTTTTTATTTTTCCAGAAATCCAGATTATTTAAACCGGTCATGCCGCTGTGAGATGCAACTCCAACAATTTTAATATCGAGCATTCGATTGAGTACATCGATATCCCGCAATAAACAAACTGTCGCATCTTCATTCCAGATGATGGATTGATCAATAATTTCTGAGTGATAACCAATTTCATGTCCTGAATCACGAATCAATTTTAAAATTTTATAATTTTCGAATGAAAAGGGATTATATTCATTTGCATGCAATCTAATAAAAAAACTGGCTTTAATACCTAATCGATTAAACATTTCAACCAAATATTTTGCTTTTTTAACTGAAAAATCAATATCAACACGAGCAACCAGAATTTTGTCGAATTTTTTCTTTTTTACATCTACGTATTGTTGGCAGGTAATCACATCATAACCGGCTTCCAGCACGGCACGATAATATTCTTCAATATGGCCAAAAGTAAATTTAAAAACCTCAGGTGTTTTCGGTTTTTGCAGTGTATTTAACATAAAAACTCCAGGGAATTAACTCAAACTTAGCCATCAAATAAAACAATGGGCGTAATCGTTCAAAGGTTTTTTTGTAGGTCTTGTAATCGGTGTATCTTTTGTGTGGCAGTGTCATTAAAGCGACAAATGCATCATCCGTTAATTTCCAGCGTTTTTTGATCATTTCCACTAAATTTAAATCGCAAGGAGGTGGTGATTCAAGTTGTTCGATTGCTTCGAACCGATTCATTTGTCCTGAACGCACCAGAGCTGAAAACCCATTCACCCGCTGATCGATACCGAAGCGTCGGGGTAAAAAATAAGTATGATAAAAAGCCGTCATGCGATTTTCTAGGTGATGACCGCCATACCATTTCCAACCGAATTGTTCAGTTAATCTTTTTTTAACTTCGTCTTTATTGTAATCCAGATACCAAAGCGGGCGGATTTTTTTAAATCGATTGTACAACATCCATTTAAATTGACGAGTCAACCACATATAGGGATAGGTTTTTAATTTCGAAAGTGTGCCAAATTCACGATGGATGTTGTATACATATTTCGCATCCATATACAACCAGCCTAATGGCGATAATCCTTCGGATCGAAAGGAATGGCCTTCAAAAATGTATTGAACTCCAAATTTGCTGGCAGCCATATTTAAGGTTGAAGCCAATCCTAAATCCGTTGGCGCTTCTAAATCCGGCACACCCGCTTTCAACAAGGCAAGATAGAGATCATCATATTCGTGGTTATCCACGACATAGGTCCACAATTCAACATTCAATTTATCCAACACATTGCTAATATTTTCGACAGCCGTGGTCGAATTCCAAGTGTTATCGAAATGCACAGCTAAAGGACGCAGCCCCACATCTTTTGCTAATGTAACCAGATAAGAAGAATCACAACCACCACTTACTCCCACGATCACATCGTAGGGTTTGTTTTTGCCTGCCTGTTTAATGGTTTCAACAATAGCAGTGAAATCGCGTTGGCCAGCATCACCACCCGGATATTGTTTGCTTAATTGGTCATGTTGGTAACAATAATTACATACACCGTGGGCATCAAATGAAATATTTGGAGTAAATTCATCATAAACACATCGGCTACAGCGCTTGCGAGATTTATTTTTGTGGTGCCATTCCGTTAACCAAGTTGTTTCGTCTCTAAAAATTGTTGGGTTTACCACGTCTTCAGCCTCTGTACGCCATTTTTTGCTAGTATAAATGGATTTAACCTTGACTGTGAAGCATAGGATCAGCTATTTTTACATTTATATTTTTACAGTGGATTTTTTTAAGCAAGGACTATGAAAGCAGTAATTTTAGCCGGTGGCTTAGGAACACGCCTAAGTGAAGAAACAGAAGTAAGGCCGAAGCCGATGGTTGAAATTGGCGGGAAGCCCATTCTCTGGCACATCATGAAAATCTACACTGCCCATCACATTACTGATTTCATTATTTGTTTAGGCTATAAGGGCTATATCATCAAAGAATATTTCGCCAATTATTTTTTGCACATGTCTGATGTCACGTATAACATGCGTGACAATAATTTTGAAATTCATCATAAATATGTTGAGCCGTGGCGCGTGACCTTGGTTGATACCGGTGAAAAAAGTATGACCGGCGGGCGACTAAAACGCGTAAAAGATTACATTGGCGATGAAGATTTTTGTTTCACTTATGGTGATGGCGTCAGCAACATCAATATTCGGGAAACCATTAATTTGCATAAGCGTTCCAAAACCCTGGCAACTGTCACGGCCGTGCAACCGCCAGGCCGGTTTGGCGCGATTCAATACGATGGTGAGCGCATCACGGGTTTTCATGAAAAACCACCCGGCGAAGGCGCTTGGATTAATGGCGGATTTTTTATATTATCCCCCAAGGTGTTTGACTATATAGTTGATGATTCAACAACTTGGGAACAAGAACCCATGAAACGTCTAGCAGCAGAAGGTCAGATGGCGGTGCATTTCCATAATGGTTTTTGGCAGCCCATGGATACATTACGTGATAAACGACACTTAGAAGAACTATGGCAAACGGGAACTCCTCCATGGAAGGTATGGGATTAAACAAAACATTCTGGTCAGGAAAAAAAGTATTTATCACGGGTCATACTGGTTTTAAAGGCAGTTGGTTAACGTCCTGGTTAAAACTTTTAGGCGCTTCGATCACTGGATATTCGCTGCCTCCCCAAACAAATCCCAGTTTATTTCAAGTTGCAAATGTCGCAGAGGGCATTACGTCCTTAAATGGCAATATTCTTGATTTAGAAAATTTACAAAAAGCCATTCAAACCCAACAACCCGATATTATTTTTCATCTGGCAGCACAACCGTTAGTGCATTATTCCTATCAAAATCCCATCGAAACTTATGCAGTTAACGTAATGGGTACTGCAAATTTACTGCAAGCAGTGCGTTCAATAGACAGCACCCGCGTGGTGATTGCGGTCACCAGTGACAAATGTTATGAAAACCGTGAGTGGGTCTGGGGTTACCGCGAAAGCGATGCCATGGGAGGATTTGACCCCTACAGCAGCAGCAAGGGATGCGCTGAATTAGTTGTTTCAGCTTATCGCCGTTCGTATTTTAATACAAAAAATTATGATCAACATCGAGTGGCTCTCGCCACCGTTCGTGCTGGAAATGTGATAGGCGGTGGCGATTGGTCTGAAGATCGTCTCATACCCGATTTAGTACGTTCTTTTATCAAAAAAGAAGTCGTTTCAATACGAAATCCAAATGCCTGTCGGCCTTGGCAATATATCCTTGATATATTGCGGGGATATTTAATGCTCACAGAACAATTGTGGCATAAAGGGGGGCAATTGGCAGATGCTTGGAATTTTGGGCCAAATGATGAGAATATTAAATCCGTTTCGTGGATCGCAGATAAATCGGTTGCCATATGGGGCAATGACGCTAAATGGGCCTTGACTGAAAATAAATTTCCTCACGAAGCAACTTGCTTAAAATTGGATTGCAATAAATCCCGCTCAATATTGGGTTGGGAACCGCAGATGGCAATCCATGATCTACTTTTACAGACATTAAATTGGTATAAAGCCCATCACCATCAAGAGAATATGGAACAATTCACCCTCCAGCAAATCAAAAATTATGAAAATAAGCGAGCTTAAGAATGCAAATAAATACCTGCCGATTTTGCGAACAGCACCTCAATAAAACATTTATTGATTTAGGAACATCACCTTTATCGAATTCTTATTTAAGCGATACGGATCTTCAGAAAAAAGAAATTTTTTATCCGTTGCACGTTCAAATTTGTGAAAATTGTTTTTTAGTCCAGCTTCCTGAATTTGAATCGCCAGAGAATATTTTTTCAAATTATGCTTATTTTTCTTCTTATTCAGCCAGTTGGTTAAAACATTCTGAAAAATATACCCAGATGATGATTGATCGGTTTGCAATTGATGATCATTGGCATGTGGTAGAAATCGCAAGCAACGATGGTTATTTATTGCAGTATTTCAAAGAAAAAAATATTCCTGTGCTCGGCATTGAGCCCGCAGCAAATGTCGCAGCGGTTGCAAAAGAAAAAGGGATTCCGACGATTTCCGTATTTTTTGGCACGGCAGAAGCGAAAAAGTTGGCGGCGAGTGGCAAGCAAGCGAGATTGTTAATCGGTAATAACGTGCTAGCCCATGTTCCAGATTTAAATGATTTTGTGGCAGGTTTGAAAATCTTATTGGCACCAGAAGGTGTCTTAACGCTAGAATTTCCCCATCTTTTACGCCTAATGCAAGAAAACCAATTCGACACAATTTATCACGAACATTTTTCGTATTTTTCACTGCTGACCGTGCAAAAAGTTTTTGAAAAATATCAATTAACTATTTTTGATGTCGAAGAAGTGCCAGTGCATGGCGGTTCATTACGAATATTCGTAAAACATAGCACGGATCAAAGTAAAACCATCTCGATGCGTGTTAACAATCTGATTCAGGAAGAAAAGAAATACGGTTTAGATAAAATTGCAACCTACCAAGATTTTTCCAGAAAAATTGTCAAATTAAAACATGAATTACTAGAATTTGTGATCAACGCCAAAAAACAAGGCAAAAAAATCGCAGGCTACGGCGCACCTGCAAAAGGCAACACATTATTAAATTATTGCGGTATTTTTACCGATTTATTGCCCTTTACCGTCGACTTAAATCCATTTAAACAAAATCGATTTTTGCCCGGCACTCGCATTCCGGTTTTTCATCCGGACAAAATAAAAGAAGAAAAACCAGACTATTTATTGTTATTACCCTGGAATATAAAAGATGAAATTATGGAACAAATGTCTTACATAAAAGAGTGGGGCGGCAAATTTATTGTTCCCATTCCATCACTTGAAATAATTTAATATGAAATTTAACGAAACGAAATTCTCAGGTGTTTACCTTATTACATTAAATCCGTACCTTGATGAAAGAGGGTTTTTTGCCCGGAATTTTTGCAAACAAGAAATGGCAAAGCATGGTTTACACAGCGATTTTGTACAATGCAATATCTCCTATAATCGAAAAAAAGGTACCGTACGCGGACTGCACTATCAAATTGCGCCTCACGAAGAAGTGAAAATCGTGACCTGTATCAGGGGTTGTATTTTTGATGTCGTTGTCGATGTTAGAAAAAATTCTTCAACCTACGGGCAATGGCTTAACGTCGAATTATCAGCAGAAAATCATCATGCGCTCTACATTCCAGCAGGATTAGCCCATGGTTTTCAGACACAAACGGATGATGCAGAAGTATTTTATTGGATGGGAAATTATTATGAGCCCTCTGCCGCACGCGGTATTCGGTGGAATGATCCCAATTTAGGAATAGCGTGGCCTGAAAGTTGTACGTTAATTTCCGACAAGGACCAATCTTTTCCGGAGTTTTTTTCATGAAAACTGTGTTAGTCACCGGTGCTAATGGATTTATTGGCAGACATGCTTTAAACCCACTGATAGAAAAAAATTACACGGTGCATGCACTTTATGCGAATCATCATCCCATTTATGAACATCCGCGAGTCTACTGGCACCAAGTCAATTTGCATGACCATTCAGCCGTGCAAAAATTTTTGCAAACAATACAGCCCTCGCATTTATTACACCTAGCTTGGTTTGCTAAACCTAACGAATATTGGACCTCACCTGCAAATCTTGAATGGCTGCACAACAGTATTAATTTATTAAATCATTTTATCGATATTAAAGGGAAAAGAGCTGTTTTTGTGGGATCCTGTGCCGAATACGATTGGCAATTTCAACATTGTCACGAATTTAAAACTACGTGTGCCCCCCATACTCTTTATGGTTCAGCGAAACATGCGTTATATTTATTGGCCTCTTCATTGAGCAAACTAAATCACTTATCGTTTGCGTGGGCAAGATTATTTTATTTATTTGGAGCGCATGAATACAAAGAACGTCTGATCCCTTCGGCCATCAATCATTTTTTAAAAAATCGGGTGATGACTGTTAAAAATAAAAATCAGCAACGTGATTTTATGTATGTTGGAGATGTGGCTGATGCTTTGGTGTCATTATTGGATAGCTCAGTCGAAGGCCCGGTAAATATTGCTTCCGGTCGCGTGACTTCACTCGGCGAATTAATCGAACAAATCGCCAACCGATTGGACAAACAGTCTTTTATTCAGTATGAAACACAACCTATTCATAACGACATTTTAGCAGCAGATATAACACGCTTACAAAATGAAGTTCGATGGCAACCCAGTTATACATTGGATCGAGCCATTGATGAAACCATTGCGTGGTGGCAGAGGCAATAAATTATGGCCAATGTGTTATATATTTCGATGACAGGCATGACTGAAGCACTTGGCGAATCGCAAGTAGTCCAGTATTTAATTGATTTAGCCAAAAAAAATTCGGTTTCATTACTTTCTTTTGAAAAACCCACTTCAACCGAAAAATATAATCGCATGCAACAAATCATGAAAAATGCTTCGATAAAATGGTATTTTTTTGAATATTCTAATCGCTTTGGCGTATTTTCAAGCGCATGGCAGATAATATTAGCTTTTTTTCTTTTGCTTAAAGTAATCAAACAGCAACAAATTGAAATCATTCACGCAAGAAGTTTAATCCCCGCATTGATTGGCGTCCTATTAAAAAAAATATTTGATGTAAAATTACTGTTTGATATTCGCGGATTTGCTATAGATGAAAAAATAATGGAAGGTCGATTAAAACCAAACGCCATTCTTACGCGGATCCTTAAAAAAATAGAAAATGATGTTTATAAAAATTCAGACCAAATTGTTACATTAACGCATGCTTCAAAGCCGATTATAGAAACCGTCTACCATGTAGATTCATCGCTTATCACAGTCATTCCTACTTGTGCCAATTTGGCTTTATTCAATCCTATTTCTGCTGATGAAAAATTTATACTACGAGAAAAAATGGGGTATTCTGAGAATGATATAATTATTTTGCATAATGGCTCATTGAACAGTTGGGTTGACTTCGAAGCAGAGATTAAACTATTCGAACAAATTGCATTTTTAGAAAAAAATGCCAAATTTTTATTTTTAAATAAAGGACAGCATGATTTAATTAATGATTACTTAAAAAAATCCACATTAGATAAAAGTATCTGTCGCGTATTATCAGCTGAGTTCGATCAAATTTCTCAATATTTAAATATCGCTGATGTTTGTGTATTCTTTATAAAACCTTCATTCGCAAAAAAAGCGTCTGCACCCACTAAATTTGCTGAGCTGGTTGCGTGTCATTTACTTAGCATCACCAATACTAATTATGGCGATATGGACTTTTATATTAAAAAATATCATGTTGGATGCGTGCTTGAGTTGGATGAAGTCCATGCAAACCCAAAAAATGCTGCGATTGCTTGTTTAACCTATTTAAGTAATCACAATAATAATTTAAATAATAGTGAAAATTTCACGCGTCTTTTTTCAGAACATTTTAGTAAAGAAATCGCCATTCAACGTTATCAACATATCTATAATCTATTATCAAAGGGAAACCATGAAAATATTGTTACTAGCCAAATATGACTATGCGGGAGCCAGCTCACGCTATAGGACTTTGCAATATTTAGATTTCCTAAAACAAAATGGGATTCATGTTACTGTTAATTCCTTATTAGATAATAGATATATCTCAAAGATTTATTCAAATCAAAAAGCCAGCTTTTTTTATTCATTTGTTAGATATTTAAAACGAGCATTATTACTATTTTTAAATAAAAATAAATATGACTTGTATTGGATTGAAGGTGAGTTATTTCCTTATATACCACTATTTTTAGAAAAAATATTCTTACCGAAAAAATATATTGTTGAATACGACGATGCTATTTTTCATAACTATGATTTACATCGATCGAAGTTAGTTCGATTTTTACTGGGCACTAAAATTAAAAAAATAATGAAAAAAGGTCAGCATGTCATCGTCGGCAATGAATATGTTAAGCAATATGCCAAAGAAGCTGGGACAGAAAAGATAACCATTCTTCCCACTGTTGTTGATGCTAATGTCTATAAACCTGACCCAAAAATCAGCACAAATGAAGCAACTGTAGTGGGTTGGTTAGGTTCACCTTCAACCGTTAAATACATCTCTCAGATTGAACCGGTACTTTTAGCTATTGCCAAAAAACATAATGTTAAATTTCATGTTATAGGTGGAGAGTATAATTTAAAAGGGATAGAGACTTTTTGTTACCACTGGCCAAATAAATGGTCAGAAGAGGAAGAAATCCATCTACTCAATCAAATCGATATCGGGATCATGCCGTTGATTGATTCATCATGGGAAAAAGGAAAATGTGGCTTTAAACTGATTAAATATATGGCTTGTGCGAAACCGGTTATTGCATCACCAGTAAGCACGAATATTGAAATCATAACCGATGGGGTTACGGGATATTTGGCGAATTCGTTCAATGATTGGGAAGATAAGCTCGTGTCATTAATCAAGGACAAAGAGAAATCCTCTCGATTTGGCTTGGAAGGAAGAAAAAAAATGGTTAACCACTATAGCTTGCAATATACAGCTCCCATTTTATGTAATATATTGAAAAATTCAATTTAACTAAGGCGTAGGTACTTAAAGTGTGCGGGATAGCAGGGATTGTCAATTATAAAGATATTCATTTCGAAAATATCATTCAATCCCTTAAACATAGGGGTCCAGATGATCAGACGCTCTATCAAGATGACACGGTCGCTCTTATTCATACTCGATTAGCGATTCAAGATGTGGAAAATGGCGCGCAACCCTTTCATCATGAAAATTTTTCAATTATATTTAATGGCGAAATATATAATCATCATGAACTACGCGCCAAACTAACCGAATTTAATTTTAAAACAAACAGCGACACTGAAACATTATTGTATTTATTTATTAAATATCAATACAAAATGTTTGACCTGTTAGATGGTATGTTTGCATTTTGTATTTATGATAAAGCGAATCAACAAATTATTTTAGCCAGAGATCGTGCGGGGAAAAAACCATTATATTATTTGCAAGAAAATAACTCATTTATCTTTGCCAGCGAGTTAAATGCAATTAAGGCCGTGAAAAAACTTGACATTTCAACAGATGCTGTGAATTGTTATTTGCGCACTGGAATGATCTGGAAGAGTTATACAGTCTATCAACATGTCTCTGAACTGGAAGCGGGCTCTTATCTTGTGCTGAATCTGACGCATCTTACTTCACGAACTTATTCGTACTTCAATATTTTAGATTTTTACGGAAAATCATCTCAAAATAAAATGGGGTTTAAAGATGCTATCGATACCTTAGAGAACAAAATTAAAATCAGTATTAGAGATAGATTAATGGCAAGCGATGTCGAAGTAGGTGTTTTCTTGAGTGGTGGAATTGATAGTAACCTTATCGCCGCTATGGCCTCCACGGTCAAACCGGGTCTTAAAACTTTTACCGTAAAATTTGCTGGATTATATGATGAATCTCATTTAGCAAAACTCACCGCGGAAAAATATAAAACCAATCATATCGAACTATCCATCGCAAGTGAATTGAATAACGATATTGAAAAAATCATATCAGCTTACGGCGAACCCTTTATGGATAGCAGCGCGATACCCAGTTATTATGTCTCGCGCGAAGCCAGTCAGCATGTAAAAGTGGTCTTGGGCGGCGATGGTGCGGATGAATTATTCGCAGGTTATCGACGTTATGTTCCTGTAGCGAATCAATTCATGAATTATGTAAAGTTAATAAGCCCGCTTTTAAGATATTTACCTAAACCCTCAACTAAACAATCCGGTTATAATTATCTTCATCGATTAGCTGCGATGTCAAATAAAAAAAATTTAGACCATTATCTATCTGCAACTTCGGATATATTTGAAGATGCTTACACATTTACGGAAAATAAAATTATTTCAGAATTGAACCAATTTTTGTTAAATCTCATGGCAATGAAAAACCTAACGCCATTGAAAAAAATGATGTGCATGGATTTTAATTTTATCTTATTTTCTGATTTATTAGTTAAAATGGATATTGCCTCAATGGCAAATTCTCTCGAAGTCCGCAGTCCATTTTTATCTAAACATTTATTAGAATTTGCACCAAACTTACCTGATCAATACAAAATTAATGGATTCAAAACAAAATATATTTTACGGAAATTGGCAGAAAAATACTTACCAACAGCCCTCATCAATCAACCCAAACGGGGCTTTGAAGTCCCCTTAAAAAAATGGGTAGACTTTGATTTACATGATAATATCGCTGATGCTTTAGCAACCGGATGTTATGCAGAAAATTTTGTAAACAGGAATTTTATTCAAAGCTTACTGACCAAAAAAATCCCCGTTCCTGCAGAAAAACGGGCAAAAATGTTATGGTCCCTTTATTGTCTTGAGGTATGGCACCAAAATGAAAATCGTTTTTTTAGCTAGTTATCCGCAATCACTGATCAATTTTAGATTGTCCTTGATGAAGGAATTTATCAAGAAAGGCCATGAGGTCGTTGCTATTGCCCCTCATGAACCCGCTGTTGCAAATGAATTGTTAAATCATAAAATTAAATATATTCCGCTTCACTTAGAACGAAATGGTATTAATCCCTTAGCTGATATAAAATTAATTTTCTCTTTGTGGAAGATACTTAAAAAAGAACGTCCTCATTCTATATTTTCTTACACAATAAAACCAGTTATCTATGGTTCAATTTCCGCGAAACTCGCGCGTGTTCCTTCCATTTATTCCATGATAACGGGTACCGGTTACGTTTTTCTTGATAACAATTTTAAAAGCAGAATCGTTGGTTTGATTGCGAGGAATTTATTTCGATTCGCATTATATTTTAATCATTTGATTTTTTTTCAAAATCAAGATAATTTAGAATTTTTTCGCCACAAGAAAATTATTTCATATAAAAAACCAGTCGTTATTGTTAATGGTTCAGGAGTGGATTGCAATCAATTTACGCCCAGTGATTATCCCGCGGAAATTTCATTTTTAATGATTGCTAGATTTTTACATGACAAAGGAATACGTGAATATTATGAAGCGGCTAAAATAATAAAAAAACGTTATCCGTACGTTAATTTTAAATTAGTAGGGTGGATAGATACTAATCCAAATTCCATTACACAAAATGAATTAAATAATTGGATCAACGATAATACTATCAATTATCTCGGTAAGCTATCTGATGTGCGTGATGCAATTGCTGCATCATCAGTCTATGTCCTTCCATCTTATCACGAAGGTACTCCACGCACTGTCTTAGAAGCCATGGCCATGGCTCGCCCCATTATTACCACGAATGCACCGGGATGCAAAGAAACTGTAATTGATGCAAATAATGGATTTTTGGTTCCTGTAAAAAATATTGAAAAACTGAGTGAAAAAATCGAATATTTTATTTTACACCCCGAAAAAATTCCCATCATGGGAACAGTAAGTCGCCAATTAGCGTTAGACAAGTATGATGTTAACAAAGTAAATAAAAAAATATTAACCAATATGGGGATAGATTAGCGATATTATTTTATCTTCTAGGATATTGCTGCATTAGCGGCTAAGTCTCTTTCAAGTCCGAGGTTATATTCATAGATTAATTGCATTCTTTTATATGAATATGTTAAAAGAATGCAGATCAAAAATGCTGGAACGTACATCATTTTTTCCCGCATTGCGAGACCAAGATTACTATTCATAATACTGAGACATGACGTCCCGAATAAAAAATAAATCATTAAAAACTTTATAATTGGATATTGATTTTTTAATTTGATATATAACGCTTTATTTCTTATAAATACCACTACTATCCATAAAAAATATGCATTTTCAATTGAACTGATTATCCCTATGGAATTGTTTGCACCAATCCCTAATGGTAGAAACAAATTACAAAATAACAAATAAGGCAAAAACAAAAAGGTTACAATGGGATCATGCGTTGGAACAGGAATACTTGAACCAACGTGCATATATTGCTGCTGACGAACAGCGTATTTACCTATTTGCGCAACAGAAGAACTTGAAAAGTGCATCATCGTTGCATAATCAGATAATAATGGGAGCATGGCCAATGTTATAATTATGATTAATCCTATTGCACCAATTTTAAAAAATAATGTCAACCGACTTCCTAATAACAAATATATGAATGCTGATAAACCAAAAATAATAAATAGATATGGCCTCACCATAAATCCAAAAAAGGATGCGATGGCCAGCATCATCAAACTTGAAATTGTTAATTTGCCACGAACCGCCACGAACAAAATCATACCAATTCCAATAAAAGCAAAATTATCTTTAATGAGACCTGGACTAAAGAAAAAATAAGAAGGCCAGCATAGCAATAATAGCGCAGGATAAGTTAACTGTTTTGGATCTATTTCATAAAGTCGATTGGGTCCTGAAATTTTATCCAATAAAATTTTATAGATTAATAAAAAATAGGTTGAAGCGATCCAGGCAATCGCGCCTGAGATTAAAAAAGCCCCTAAAAAAGATTCACCGAGTAAATAAGCTTTTGCATATCCCAATAATAAAAATGCAAAATGATATCCCATTCCTTCATAGGTCAGTGTAGCTTCATGAAAATAATAGACAGAATCAGCACCTGATGTCACAGCAAAATAACAAAGAGCATATGCCCCAATAAAATGACCCAGAGCACTTAATAATGAGATTTTGAGAATCGATTTCCGATTTAGATGATATTTTTGTAATAAATAATAAACGAATGGTGCTGCAAAAAAAAAGGACAGAATACCAATTGCCAAACCATAAGAATCTACATAGCTATACATCCACAAACTATCCTTAAGACGATGATTAAATAACTCTTTGGAGCACCATTATAGAGAAAAACCCATAGGAATCCAAAGTTTCATTTGTGAATCCGATCCACCACGTATTCTGCAAATGGCACCGAACAAGTAAAGGCAGGGGAAACCGCATTTAACACATGAAATGATTTTTTGTCGCCTTCCAGAATGAAGTCCATTTCCAACTTCCGAGTTTTAGTATTCATCAACTGCGCACGAATCCCAGGCTTGCCCCAAGTCGTATAATTATTTTTCAGAACCCCCGTTGCAAGCTCCGCCGCATGCCTCACTAAAACCGCTCGGTTATATTTTTTCACCTCATTCCACGCCAGTTTCCTAAAATCAAATCCTGCTTTGAAAAATAATGCCATTTCCTGCATTGCAATATCTTTAAACTCCGTGAAACTAAACCGATCCCATTTCTGATACTGCTCCCTCCAAAGCGCCGGTATCGCCGTCGGCCCAATCTTCACCCTCCCATCATAACTAATCGTAAAATGCACCCCTAAAAAAGGATTTTTCAAATCCGGCACAGGATAAATATGCCTTTTAAAAACCTCAGCCGGGTTAGAGGCATACAAATACAGCCCTTTAAACGGCAAAATCGTAAAATCCTCAGCAAAACCAAAATCCTTTGCGATTTTATCCGCATAAAGCCCCGCCGCATTAATCACAAAACCTGCCGAATAATGCCCCGCATTCGTTCCGATTTGTTGATCGCGATAATGCAAATATTTCACCCCTAAATGAAATTCAATGCCTTCCTGAACCGCATCCTGATAAAGATGCTGTAACACGACCTTAGGATCAACCGACGACGTAGTAGGGGAAAAAAGCGCCATTTCGTGAGTTTTGACTCTGGGTTCCAGCTCGCGCGCTTCTTTATCAGAAATTAATTCCAGTTCGATTTTGTTGATCTTGCCGCGTTCTAGCAATTCATATAAACCCGGCAAATCCTTTTCATCGCGGGCGACCACTAATTTCCCGCAACGATTGATCGGGATTTTTTTATCTAAACAGTACTGGGTTAGGGCTTCATTGCCTAATTTGGTGAATTTGGCCTTGAGGCTGTCTTTTGTGTAATAAAATCCAGCATGTAAAACACCGCTATTGCGGCCGCTGGCGTGTTCGCCGAGGTTTGTTTCTTTTTCTAACACAATAATACGGGCATCGGGATAACGTTTTTTGAGGTTTCTCGCGAGATTGATACCGATCACGCCTGCGCCGATGATGAGGAAGTCTGCTGTTTTGTCCATCATTTTTTCCTATTGATTACGTTTTATTACGTATTACGTATTGCGCTACATTATTAAATTTAGTTAAGTAAATCAGTAAAATTAATAACATCCGAAAAATATTGCGATTCAAGAACATCGTCACTGATCCCATTCACATGGATTAAGACAATACGACAAGCCATATTTCGAGGTAATTTAAATTTAGATATTTTATTTTTCATTTCATCGATAATGTCAGATTTAATCACGTTTTTTGAAAATTTAATCTCACACACATACATTGTGCCAAATCGATCTTGAATCAGGTAATCAATTTGACAACCCGGCATGCGTGTTGTTTTTCGTTGAAAAAATGGATTGCTGACAACGATATCTTCGGGATTTATTTTTAATAATGCATGAATTTTTTTACGATTTTTTAATACCAAATTTTCAAACTGCAATCCCATCATGCTGTTCCAACCAGGTAAAGACGACATTGAAAAATTTTCAAATGCATCATTCAGGATCTTATTTTTATTCGTTAACACATATTTTAAATAAAAACGCAAGTAATTATCGCTGAGACGAAAATGACTCAATCGAGACATATTTCCTGTTTTTGGCAACCAAGTAAAATCACGTGTAATAAAACCTGTTTTGATTAAGTCTTCCAGATATTCGCTGAGCGCTCCGCTATTCGAATATTTTAAAGCTTCTGCAATCTCAGCAAATTCCAGCGGTTTTTCTGCTAGTTTTTCCACGATTGGCTTATAAATTTCACTTCTTTTTAAAAAGATATCATGAAATATCAATTCAAATTCTTTAAATAAAAGACCATCTTTTTTAAAGCATAAATTTTTGATATTTTCATCTGCATTCAATTTTGGTTGAATATGTTCGAGATACCAGGGTATACCACCTGTCACTGAAAGAATTTTTAATTTTTCGTAAGCAGACATTTTAACACCCATGTTATCCAACATTTTATTACAATCTGAGAGGGGTAATTCTTCAATGGTAGGATAAAGCGAGATTCGGCCGTAAAATCCTGTGCTGCTAATAATATTTTTTTCAATCCATGTGGAAACCGAGCCACACAGTACCAAGATAAGCTCAGGATTTTTTTTAAATTCATTGTCCCAGGCATTTTTTAGTTTACCTAAAAAAGTGACGTCATTCATAGCCATCCAGGATATTTCATCGAATAAAATAATCACTCGGCCTTTCTGAGTTTGTTTAGCCAAATAAGAAAATAGATCCGACCAATCATCTGCTCGTAAGGGAGGTGCTCCAAGCTGCGTGCTTAATCCTTTTGCAAATTCATCACGTTGCAGTTGCGCTGTCATGCCTTCTGCCGGTGCAAGCGCAGAAAAAGAATAGAACAGATAGCCTTTCGCAAACTGTTCTATTAGCCGACTTTTACCCACTCTGCGTCGCCCTGTTACCACCACTAAACTGGCTGTTTTTTTGGTTAATAACGTCTGAAGTCGATTAAGTTCCGGTTCTCGCCCAATAAATGCGTGATTTATCATAGACTTATCTCTTTACGTATCATTGACAATTGTAAATCATCCGTAAAAATATTTCAATATAATATTTACGTATAAATGACAAATATCAATTATGCGTAAAATGTTAGTCAATCGAATACCCTTATTCGTTGCATCTCAGATTGTGCTGCATAGTCAATGCGAATATTTAAAGTTTCTGCGCCACGACGGTTGGAAACATTTTTGCCCGATCATATATAAACGAAACGGACGAAAAACCCGCAGATTTTAATTGTTGCAGGGTTTGATCCGATGAGCGATAACATTGCCATTTAGCATTGATCACATCCACAAAAATGATTTTCTGAAGAAGGGCATCTTCTAGATTGACCTTTGACAGGTCCCACTCGCTTTGACTAGAAAGCAGGGGCGGAAACGTTAAAAAACTCGTCACTAATTTGCCGCCGGGTTTCAGGGCCGCAAAAAACTGTCGATATAATTCAGTCACTTTATCATTATCGGGTTCATAAATATTCAAGCCATTACTTGAAATCAAGTCAAATTCGTTTTGAATATTCAGATTCCACGCATCACGCTGAATTAATTTGATGAATTGTGATAAATGTTGTTTTTCCGCCAAACTTTCAGCGTCTTGCAGCGTATTTGGGTCATAATCGATACCCGTCAAAGTAATATTACTAATATTTTTAAAATCGAGATAAAGCAGTTCGCCCATCATGCCGCAGGGAATACACGCTAAATTTGCACCATTTACTACTTTTTTCTGATTTTCTTTTAAGAAAATTTCAAATCGCTCTTGCGTGGCGAGCAAGGTGGGTGCGCGATTTAACATAAAATCTTCTAACGCATTGAACGGTTCGCCTCGATTATTTTTCCCGGTTTTTCTGCCGAACCAGGGATGCGTCAACATATAATGCGTCCAATACCCATTGATCCCCTGATTTTGCAATAAATAACGGCCAAAATCGAATTCGCTTAGTTGCGATAAAATTTCAATTTGCCGCTTGACGGTGACGTGGGGTTTATCGCCTTCGTTTTCGATTCGTTGGGTGATTGTTTGCATTGTTTTTTGAATATTTTCGGGGCTGACCACGTGGGATTTTAAGCGTTCTTGTTTCATGGTTTTTCCGGGTATTATAAAAAAACAATTATGCCATATCTTGTTATCGTGGACAAAGTGAAGGCTCTGCTAAATTCAAGAGATTCTTCGCTGCGCTCAGAATGACGGGGGTTTTGGAGCCTGAATGTTGTTGATTTGGGCTTAAACAATTATAATGCCCCTCAAAATAAGTGATAAAACCATGAAAAAATACGACTGGATCCTATTCGACGCCGATGAAACGCTATTCCATTTTGATAGCTTTCAAGGACTGTGCTTGACGTTTTCGCGTTACGACGCAGAATTCACCCCTGAAAATTATAAAAAATATCAAACCCTAAACAAAAAACTTTGGACCCAATACCAAAACGGCGCCATTTCCGCTCGTGAATTGCAAATAACACGTTTTGCAACGTTTGCTAGCGAATTAAAAATATCACCCGAAGAATTAAACCATGCCTTCCTAAACTCAATGGCAGAAATTTGCAAACCCCTGGATGGCGCCGTGAATTTATTGTCGGCACTTAACGGGCAATATAAAATGGGCATCGTGACGAATGGATTTACCGAACTTCAGGAAGCACGCTTAAATCGCACGGGACTTCGCGATCATTTTGAGATTGTTGTCATCTCTGAACAAATTGGCGTCGCAAAACCGAATCCAAGAATTTTTGATCATGCGTTATCACTCATGGGTGATCCTCTGCGAAAACGCGTATTAATGGTAGGTGACACCTTAGAAACCGATATTTTAGGCGGTAACAAAGCGGGAATAAATACCTGCTGGTTAAATCGAGAAAAAAAATCGCCGATTGCAAATATTTTATTTGATTTTGAAGTCACTTCTTTATTGGAATTACAACATTTACTTTTCAAGGAATAACGCGTGGCCAAACTTTATTTTTATTATTCTGCAATGAATGCAGGAAAAAGTACCGTACTGTTGCAATCGGCTTATAATTACAAAGAAAGAGGAATGGATACATTACTTTTTATCCCAGCGATTGCAATGCGCGAGCAGAAAAAAATTTCTTCGCGCATTGGTTTAAGTGCGGAAGCCGTTTCGTTTGATCCCGAATTTCAGTTATTTGATTACACAAAAAATATTAAACAAAAAAACCCGAAAATTCAGTGCGTTTTAATCGATGAAGCGCAATTCTTAACAAAAGACCAAGTTTTACAACTCACCGAAATCGCTGACGAACTCAACATGCCAGTATTAGCCTACGGATTACGCAGTGATTTTTTAGGCGAACCGTTTCCAGGAAGCCAATATTTATTGGTTTGGGCCGATAATTTAATTGAAATTAAAACCATTTGTCATTGCGGCAAAAAAGCGACGATGAACACTCGCATCGATCAGAAAGGAAACCCTGTAAAAAAAGGTGGGCAAGTTCATATTGGTGGGAATGAAAGTTATGTTTCGATGTGTAGGAAGCATTTTAAATTGCGGGAGTTTGCAGCAAATACTTTAGAAAAAGAACAGGTATTTTAATTTAGCCAGCAATCTCATAATGGCATGCTTGTCATCCTGAGCGAAGCGAAGGATCTTTCCAAATTTGGCTAGATCCTTCGCTTCGCTCAGGATGACAGACGACAATTCGCCGCTCGGTATGACAAATTATGTAGGTTTTTGTTCCTTCACTATTCTCTCGATTTCACAAACGTCCCCTCATTAAATTCCTGAAACGCTTGCCGCAACTCCGCCTTCGTATTCATCACAATCGGCCCATACCACGCAATCGGTTCATTTAACGGTTTTCCGGAAACCAGCAAAAATCGCACCGAATGTTGATTGGTCGTAACCGTAATATGCGACCCTTTTCTTTGATACAAAACCAGCGAGCCATTGCCACAAGGGCAGGGTGATGCCATATCAAAATAATTTTCACCAATCGCATCGTGATCAAACGGTCTTCGTAAATGATCGAAATACGCTTCACCATCGATCACATAAGCAAAAATATTGTGATGTTCTTTCACCATATGCGTAAACGATTTTCCAGCGGGCAATTCAACATCCATATATTCAGGATCAATCACCACATCTTGCACGGGGCCTTTGATGCCATTCCATTCACCGCAGATAATGCGAATCGTTGCACCATCCGGCGTTTTCACCACAGGAATTTCTTTTTTCTTAATGCCGCGATAACGTGGATCCATCATTTTAGAATTCGCAGGCAAATTCGCCCACAGCTGAAATCCGAGCATCTGTCCTTTGCTATTTCCTTTCGGCATTTCTTGATGAATAATGCCGCTGCCCGCTGTCATCCACTGCACATCGCCGCTGGAAATATCGCCTTTGTGGCCCATGCTATCGCCATGTTCTACATCACCATCTAACACATAAGTAATGGTCTCAATTCCACGATGCGGATGCCACGGAAAACCCGCTTTATAATCGGCTGGATTTTCAGAGCGAAAATCATCAAGTAATAAAAACGGATCGAGCAGGGGAACTTCATGAAATCCAAACGCGCGCTTGAGATGAACGCCTGCGCCTTCGATGGTGGGTTCACTTTTCCAGATTTTTTCGACGAGACGAGCGTGTGCGGTGCCTTCCATGGGAGTTCCTTAATTAAGGATTAAAGAATTATTTTAACATAATTGTGGTTATTGACAATTTGCAGGCGGTTTTATCCTGAGTGCAGGATGATACCCTTATGGCTTAACCGTCATGACATATCTATCAATTATATCAACCAGAGGTCTCGCAAGCGAAACACCAAATAACAAAAAGTTCCGATATTCATGACGAATCATACTTTTAGAATTGATGTCAAATTTTTCTAAAACTTTTACTTTCGCTTGTATCATTTCTTTGCTTTGCTTATTTGAGTTCGCATTGATATCAGCGGTATTCGGTGGGCTGCTTGCGCTACTTGAAGTATCTTTTACATCACCAGGGCAATCCGTTTGGTCTTGATCGAGTTGATCAAAAAACATTGCGATATCTTCTCTTGCTGCAGGACTTAAGAATTTTCTCGCTTGTCCTGCATATAACATAAATTCAAGCAACGCAGGACTGTCGGGTGATGTGGAACGCAGAAGAGCTTTTACAAAATAATTGTCTTTTTCTCGAGGAATTTCACGTTCGTTCGCTATCCATCCCGAATTAAATTCGGGAGATAAAATGCTAAATCCATTTGAAGATTTTGCCAAAGAGTTAAGTGCAGCTATTTTCGTTGCTAATGGAACGGTACTTTTTTCATCTTCTACGATATGACGACAAAGAAAATTGTGTGTGCCACGTTGAATTTTATTACGTTCTGATGCAGATAATTTCAGATAATCAGATAACCATTGAGATAAATCAAAACCAGGCCAATTTAATGGATTGGTGATTGTTAGCGGCAGCGTTCCATATTGAGTGCAACAGACCCATAACGCATTGGGAATACATCCCAATGTACAAGCAGTACATTTGGTTGCCGACGCACAACAAAAACAAGGCACTCTGGCACAACAAAGGAAAACACAGCACGCTCTATCCCAATCGCAGCACTGTGCTCTTTCATAATTAGTGCCACACCATTGCATCGCTTTCACATACATCATTTTTTGCGGTAAAACGTGAAGATAATATTCAGCCCCATCGGCAAAACAGTTCGTGATATGGCAAACCCCCAACCGATCAGATTGAAACGAATAATTTTGCGCAAACCTGGTTCTTATTGTGCAGCAATCCAAACAATTTGGGTTTTCGCATCGAGAACTATAACCTCGATAATAATAATCTCGAGCAATCAAACTGCCCGTTGTAACAGCATCGTTTGGAATGGTTGCAGGACAACAATCTTCTTCAAATTTGGGTAGAGGCGGAGCAGGACGCTCAAATGATTGATCACTAGGGCCCGGGACTTCTCCTTTTTTTTCTTTCAAAAAAGGCGTAAATAAACTTGGCCGCCTGGTTGAAGTACCAGCCGCATCAAAACTACCGTAATTGGTTCCGTTGCGATTTTGACCCATTTTTGGCCTATGAAAAGTGCTTATAAAACAGCAATAATAACACATCTGTGTATTTTTTGAATAATTATTGGCATTTATTGCGGAAAATATATTAAATGTTATTGATTTTATTAATATTTTTGTCTAAATTCACTAGTTAATCAATTTAATTATACCTATTTATACCAATTTATACTTAAAAATGAGTATAATTAGATATAAATTGTTATAATTTTCAGGATATGCAATATGGATCCCTTACAAAATCCTTTTTCGCCCGGCGCAGGGTCTCCCCCACCTGAATTGGTAGGTCGAGATAATATTCTTAAACAAAGTCAGATTTTATTCGCACGCATTAGGCAAAAAAGATCTGAAAAAAGTTTTTTGTTAACTGGATTGCGCGGAGTTGGCAAAACTGTTCTTTTAAATGAAATGGAGCGAATTGCGGTCGCTGAAAAATATAAAATAATTTTCATTGAAGCCCAGGAAGAAAAAACATTGGCGGCATTACTCGCCCCTCAGTTGCGACGCCTTTTATTTAATCTTGATAGAACAGCAAATGCAGGAGAAAAAGTTCGCCGCAGTCTCGCTGTTTTAAAAAGCTTTATCAGTGCTGTCAGAGTCAAAGTGGGGGAGCTTGAGTTAGGATTGGATATTGAAGCTGAACGAGGCATTGCTGACAGTGGTGATATTGAATTTGATTTACCCGATTTATTCCAGGCAGTAGCAGAAGCTGCACAAGAGAAACATACTGCAATCGCTATTCTTATCGACGAAATTCAATATTTTGCCTCAAGTGAACTTAGCGCACTGATCATGGCAATGCATAAAATGCAGCAACGTCAATTGCCTTTAGTATTAATTGGTGCCGGTCTCCCTATTTTGCCCGCACTTGCAGGCGCATCTAAATCTTATGCAGAGCGATTATTTCAATTTCCACATATTGGACCCTTATCAATAGACGATGCAGCAAAAGCATTAAATGACCCATTGAAAAAAAATGACATGAGATTTTCCAAAGATGCCTTGACTGAAATTTTTCGTTTGACCCAAGGATATCCTTATTTCTTACAAGAATGGGGATACCAATGTTGGAATCACGCTACAAGTCCTAATATAAGTTTGGAACTAGTAAAAAAAACCACTCAAGAAGTCATACAGCGACTCGATGAAAATTTCTTTCGTGTTCGATTTGATCGATTAACATTGAGTGAAAAAAATTATCTGAGAGCAATGGCTGAGCTTGGCTCCGATGCTCACCGTTCCAGCGATATCGCAGCGATTCTAGGAGTTAACCTTTCCAGCCTAGGCCCTGTCCGAGCAAAATTAATTAAGAAGGGGATGATTTATAGCCCAGTGCATGGCGACATGGCTTTTACTGTACCTCTTTTTGATGATTTTATGCGACGTGTAATGCCAAAATAATTATGAAATATAAATAGGTTTATTTTTCCAGATTTTTTTGATAATTATTTTAACCTATTTTTTATGGGTTTATAAAAATCCTATCAAGCGTATATTCACGAACAATACCAGCCACGGGTCTAGAAAATCGTGTCGCGGAGAATAAAAGATCCGGAAACTCACAATAAGTTTGATAGGCACCTGAAATAATTTTAAATTTTTTCAATACTTCAGCTTTGGCAATCAACGTTTCTTTGCTTTGCAACGTCGGGGCTTCACTCATTTTAGAATCACTAGGAGCACTGGGTGCGCTAGATGCACTCGGAGTATATTTTGACTCAGCAACTGGCGGCGCTTCCCTTTCGCGTACAGGAATACGATCAAAATAATCTGCAAGGTCTGTTCTTGCTTCAGGACTTAAAAATTTATTAGCTTGTCCCCAATCTAGCATTAACTCAAGCAACTTGGGGCTCTCGGGTAATTTAGAATTAAGAACGATTTTTACGTATAAATTGTCTTTCATTCGAGGAATTTCTTTTTCGTCTACTATCCAGTCTTTGAAATGACCAAAAGATAAAATACTTTTTCCGGAGGGAGATTTAGCTAACAAAGAAAGCGCAGCTATTTTAAGTGGGAATGGAATTGTACCTTGTTCATCTTCTACTATCGTTCTACATAGATAATCATGTGAGTAAAGCGCTCTCTGTCGCTCAGATTCAGGTAATTCTACATATCGAGTTAACCCTGACTCATCACTAGGTACATAAACTTGAGCAGGCCGAGCCAAAGGCATTTTATGCCAGCCCTCTTCGGTAAGAGCGAGCCTAAAAACATTAGGAATACATCCCACAGTCCCGGCAATACATTTGGTTACACCTGCACAGCAACCACAAGGCACTCTGACACAACAAAGTAAAACACAACACGCTCGATCCCAATCGCAGCACTGCGCGCTTTCATAATTCGTGCCGCAATATTTCCATGCTTGCACATGCATCCATCTTTGCGGTAAAACGTGAAGATAATATTCGGCGCTGTCAGCAAAACAATCCACGACATGGCAATCTCCCAATAACTCCGATCGAAGTGGATAATCTGCAGAAAGATTCGTTTTTATAGTGCAACAATTAAAGCAATCCGAATCCAAACAGGGTCTACTATCACCTCGGAGATGAAAATCTCGAGCAATCAAACTACCCGTCAACATCGCATCATTTGGAATGGTCGCGGGACAGCAGTCTTCTTCAAATTTGGGTAGAGGCGGAGCAGGACGCTCAAATGATTGATCACTGGGGCCAGGAGCTACTTTTTTTTCTTCTAAAAAAGGAGAAAATATAGTCTCCCGAGTAGAACTCTGAGATGGTTTAACTCTTTCGAAAAAAGTACCGTAATTGATTTTGCCACGAATCAGACTCATTTTTCGTCTCTAATAAACATTATAAAACAGCAATAATAGCATATATGTATATTATTTGAATAGTATTTCTGTTTAAAATTTATACGTACTTCACGTTATTAAAAATAATTTTATAATGAAATCAATTTCTTACAAGGTGATAGATCAGTAGTCTCTAATAACATGACTCCATGCGATAAATCCCAAACCAATTAATTTAATTTGCAATGATTAAACTTACTTAATAAAATTAAGTATACTTAAATTCATTAAGAGTTTTTAATACTATGAGAAACACACCCAATAACTGGCATTTTGCACGTCCAAAATTAGCTAAAACTTATTTGGACCTATTTGAACTGGGGCTAACTTCCGCACGAGGTTTATTTGCACGACGACGCATGGGGAAAACTGAATTTTTAAAAAAAGATCTCATTCCAGAAGCCATCGCGCGTGGCTACCGAGTTGTATATACAAATTTGTGGGATTTAGAAATAGATCCTGCAACCGCATTGATTGCAGAATTTTACAAAGCCGTTGAACCAAAAGGATTTAAAAAAATAGTATCCCAATTCAATTTTCCTATCAAAAAACTGAAAGCATCCGGAAAAATTTCAGGTTTTGCGGAAGGTACCATTGAAACTGATTTAAAAGACAATAAACGAGTCACGGGTACGCTGCTCATGGAAGCAATGAACGCTTTTGATCGAACAAAAATGCAGTTAATGTTAGTCATCGATGAAGCACAAGTTTTAGCATATGAAGAAAACGCTCATTTTGCCCATGCTTTACGCGCAGCGCTGGATGTACGAAAAGAGCGGATTAAAGTAATTTTTGCAGGTAGTTCTGAAACAACATTACGTAAAATGTTTGGCGTTCCCTCGGAACCTTTTTATAATTGGGCTCCGCTAGAACCTTTTGAATTACTTGGCGATGAATTTGTTGCAGCCATGGTAGCTGAAGTAAAATCTATTTCAAAATATCCACTTGCTCTAAATCATGCGCTGGAAGCTTTTCAGCAACTTAAAAATACACCTGAATTTTTTCGGCGATATATTGAATATTATGTAACACATCCCACCGAAGGATCTCTGTCCGCATTAAATGCAACAAAAGAAAAAGTATTTAGTGACATCGGGTTTAAACAACAGTGGGATGAGCTATTGCCTGCTGACAAAGTCATGTTACTTATGATCGCTGAAAAACGCGCTGATCTTTGCGGAAAAATTGCCATGCAACGATTAGACGATGAACTCGGATTAGAGGGCGGCGCAAACCGAAACACCACACAGAACGCATTACGACGTTTAACTAATAAAAATATTATTTCTAAGATCGCACATGGGAATTATCAATTTGAAGATGAGGCATTTGAGGATTGGGTGAAATATAGAGAATAAAAAATCAGAAAAATCAGAATCAGGGGTCGTATCTCTTCAGCCTCCAGCTTGCTACTATTACAAAATAATCCTGCAGACTGAGGAGATGCGACCCTTTATTCTGAGACGAGCGTGTGCGGTGCCCAGCGCTGAAAATTATTTCTTTATTAAATCGGCTAAATCATTCGCATGATCTTCTTCATCTTTTAAAATTTCTTCGAGCATTCGTCTCGTTGTAGGATCACCCGCACCAAACCATTCAATCAATTCGCGATAAACCATAATTGCAATGCGTTCTGCAATTAAATCTTCTTTCACTAAAGTTAATAAATCATGGCCAGTGCCGTATTCAGTTGCAGTGCGTGCCAGTACCGTTCCTGGATTAAAATCAGGATTTCCGCCTAATTGATTAATTCGTTCGGCGATCATCATCATGTGTCTTTGTTCATCGTCGGCGTGTTCTTGGAATTCTGCGGCAATTTGCGGGCGATCAACGCCTTGCGCAATAATTTGATGATGACGATAGCGCAGAACACACATGATTTCTGTCGCGAGTGCAGAATTTAATAATTTATACGCTTCTGCAAGATTTAAAGGATAATCTTGTGTGACTGCGCCTTCTTCGATGGATTTTCGGGCTTGTTTTTTTATTTCATCGAGACTAAAAGGAAGGTTCTTATTTTTGGATACGGTCATAATTTAAAATTCCCTTTAAAATAGAGGAGTATAAATATTTTAACATTTTTATCGGGGTGAAAATTTGCTGAAATAGGCCATTTCATTTAGAAATGTATTCCCTTGATTATATTAACTCTAATTAGGTATCCAATAGATTGATTAATTAATGGCCATGGTTTATAATAAATGCTCTTATTTCACGCAAAGAAACCTATTGAGCATGGATAATCGACAAATAGAAAATAAAGATAATCCCACGAAATCATCTGAAGCCAGCGCATTATTATCTGATAAAGGAACAAGGTCAGAGACCAGCACAGACAAATTACTTCGTTTTGTTAAAAGGTTACCCGCAGCGCCTGCTGTGGTTATTGAAACCAAAGTAATGGTCCCTGGGAAATCTACTACTCCTACTTCAACCAAAACGACAGCCAGCCCAGCTTCTTCTCTCGATGCTTTTAGCACTAAAGCACAAGTAATCTATCTGAATAGTTTTTTAGATTTGGAAGACGTATCAAGATTAAAGTGTACGACAAGATTTTTTAAAAACACGGTACAACTTTATGATGTCAATGAAAATGCATTGCTAAATAAATATAAAGATCTACTAAAAAGAAATGACTTGCATAACGCTGAGCCCGTGTATCAATTACTATTTTTAAAAGCATATTTACGTACCGAATTTCAGCAGTATTCTGAAGGAAGATATACGCGGACATGTTATGAGATCCACGCTACTTCAAAAATTAATTGTTTAAATAATATATTAGATAAAAATTTTTCATTTGATGATCTTTGCTCATTGTCTCTGCAAGACGCGATGCAAATGCAAAAGGAACTGGATCAAATTGAAGAAAATGGCTGCACAATACAAGTTCCTTACAAAGAATGGCAGAATATGTCTGGTTGTGAGCGAGCAGGGGTATTAGTGTACTGCAGCGGCAAACAAATTTTATTTTCAGCTGCAGGGGCTGCAGTATCTGTCGTAATAACTTTTACGGGGTGGCTAGCAGCGATAGTTACTGTATGTATAGGTGATATAGTTGGATGCATTTTTACTTGTGGTGATTCCTCTCATTGTTGTGGGCGGTTACCTTGTGGTAGGGGTGACGATTGCAAAAATGTCGCGAATATTGCATCGGAAATAGGGGGTACTCTTGGAAGTCTCGCTTCCTGCGCTAGTGATGTAGCTTTTCTTTGTTACAAAACATGGAGTACGCATATCGAAAATGCGCAGGCACTTGTGAAAACGTTAGTAAAATACTTAACGCACCAACACATTCTTGATACAGCGTTAAAGAGAATTGGCAGAATAGATGAAGAAATATATTTACCACAAGAAGATATTAAAGATGAAAAATCCTCTGCGGTTACACGACCACACACTTAGATCTGAAGTGACTGCAATTAACCGTTCATCCTATCAGGCGCGACATCAATTACCTAAAATCAGAGGGTCGCATCTCTTCAGCCTCCAGCTTGCTACTATTACAAATAATCCTGCAGTCTGAGGAGATGCGACCCTTTTAGATCTGTACAAATCACAATAAATTATTTGGATTTGTACAAATAGACCCAGACCTTAGATTCAACTTTACTGCCAGTAAGGAAAATTACTGGAAATAGTTTGTATGAACTTCTGGGTTCTTGCGTCGTTTCGAGGGGTTTTGTAAAAATTCCATTACTTATAAAAACATTCAACCATTTGGTTATCGTCACGGTTTTTGAAGCACACCTATGTTTTTGGTAAGAAGGCTGAGCAAGCTTACTCCCACATAATGGTTCCATCCATTTTCACAATTGTCGTAACATTCAACGCCTGGAACGAGCCCAACATGTGTCATCTGAATAGTCGTTTCGTTGTTTCTCGTCGAAATATCCCATACTACCTGCGTGTCGTTCCATTCCTTTTTGTCATTTATCCAGTGTAAATTAGAATTAGTGACCTGCCAGACGATTTTTTTTCCAGGAATAAGTTCAACTATTTTGAAGTCTACGAAAGTTTCGCCAAAATTAACGGTAAAGTTGTCTCCAAGTTTTTGAGAAGCGCCTTTTATATTTTTAGTCCACCAGTCTGAAACACGGCTAATTCTGTTAGCTGCTTCACTGGGTGAGATTTTGGCTGTGATCGTTTTGCTGTAATTTTGATTTTTCATTGGACTTTTCATATTGGTTACCTACTTGTGAGTTGAATTGTTATGACTAATAAAATTGAATAACCACTCTTTAATGAGAATATTCCAACCTTGCACGCATTTGGAATAACACTCTTTTTCCGGTACAAGTCCTTCGTGAGTAAAATGAAGTACTGTTTTATCATTTTTAGTGGTTATGTCAAAAACCATTTTGGTATTTGTCCATTCATATTTATCTTTTTCAAGCCAATTCAGCTTACTATCAGTAACAAGCCAAACAACTTTTTTATCAGGAATCAATTCAATCAATTTTTGTTGTGAATAATGTTCTCCATGCCTAATGATAAATTCATCATTTAGTTTTGCACTGCTTCCTTCATATCGGGAATCTTTGCCTCCCCACCATTTCGCAACATCGATGATATGATTAAAAACATCTTTTGGAGAATTTGAAACTTCAATTGTTGCTGTGTAATTTCTTCCTGTCATTTTTTTGACTGCTTCCTTTGCTTTTTCCACGTTCGGCCCTTCTCCAATCCCCTCATATCTAGAAAGATCTTCGTTGATTCCGACAAGCCGTAAACATTGTCCTCCTGGAGCTTGAAAATAAAGATGGGGATCCGGAATATCAAGCATCATAACAACACCGGATTCAAGGATTTTACGACGCATTGCTTCGACATCGTCGGATTTGATTTCCAACCAAATTGATCTTCCCGATCTCAAAAACTCACTGTCATCTTTGTAATCACCATAGAGAAATGCGATATGAAAATTGTCACCGATGCAAATGAGATCCTTTTGATCTTCTTCACTGGTCATTTTTCCGCCCAAAACATCACAATAAAATTTCCGAATTTTGTCCCGATCTTGTCGCGGAACGAAAACCGATGCATGATTTCCAAAAACGATTTTTGCCATTTTATCCTCATTAAATTAGCAATTTCTGCCGTGCCTTAGTTTAAATTATTCAATGGTAGTGCGCTGATACATTTTCAATGCATCACCTTCAAGTCTTCCCAGGGCTGCAACTCTTGAAAAAAGATCGAGAATTAATCCCCAACCCTGATCCATACCTTCTACTGCTTTACCAAGTGTTTCGATATTACGGTGCGCAAACTGCACGAGGGTTTGGTTGGAGCCTTTGGCAATAAAATTAATTTCAACTTCCGTATGTAACGAAGAATCCTGTTTGAATTCACCATTCAATTGCCAAATAAGTAGTAGTCGTGAATTCGGTTCATAATTTTGTACGTAACCAATTTCACACTCTTCGTTATCTTGATGAAGAGAATACCATCGGCCTTTTATTTTAGCTTCCAGTACCATTTTGACCATTGCAGTTTTACCAACGTGATGAGACCGTGGCCACCACAAATCCATTTTTTGAGTAAAAACTCGAAAAGCATTTTCTTGTGAAGCATTTACTAGTATTTCTTTCTTGATCGATATCATTTTTTCTTTTCCTCTTCATTTTCAGCAACAAGTTTAAATGCATGCAGTGCTGCATCCCACATGCGATCCAAATAATTACACATAGCCGCAATTCCTTGCGGGTCTAATTGATAATAGTTTCTTGTCCCCTTTTGCTGAGCTGTCACTAGACCGGCATCCATCAATACTCGCAAGTGCTGCGAGACGGCTGGTCTTGTCACTGGCAATTTTTTTGCGATGTCTACGACCGCAAGAGGTCCCTTTGAAAGTTTTTCAAAGATGGCGCGCCGGGTTGAATCGCCTAAGGCGTTAAATATATTTTCATATTTAGTCATAATTACACTTAAAAAATAAGCACCAATGCCGATTTGATGTCGCTGCCAAACACTTTAACTTGCAGCACCACATCTGGATAGTTAGCCATAACTAACGGTAAGTATATACTAACTATTAATAATGTCAAATCTGATTGCTGAATATTTTAATTATTTTATTTAATTAGCCGTGGAAACATTTTAATTAATTGATTTTATTGAATATAACACGGAATATATTTGGTGTTAAAAAATTCATGTAAACAATGATCTAGTCGCGTAATTAATTCATCCGCTTCTGATTGTGTCAAAATAAGAGGTGGCAATAAACGGATCATGCAATTAGCAACTACATTAATTAAAATATTAAATTTCAAAGCTAGCCTAGGAATTTCAATACATGTTCTATCAAATTGAATGCCAATCATCAGGCCTTTCCCTCTCACCTCAAGGACCCCTGTATATTTCTTTAATTTTGTGGATAATTGATGACGTAAATAATCACCAACTTTATGTGCATTTTCGCAATAATTTTTTTCTTTGATTACACGGATGACTTCATTTGCAATTGCACAGCCAAGAGGATTGCCACCAAAGGTACTACCGTGTTTACCGGGCCCAAATAAATTTGCAGCCTTTCCTCTAGCTAAACACGCTCCAATTGGAAAACCATTTCCCAAGGTTTTTGCTACAGTTAAAATATCCGGTAACACGTTAGCATGTTGGCCAGCAAACCATTTCCCAGTGCGTCCTAGACCCGTTTGTACCTCATCAAAAATTAATAGTAAATCATTCTCATCACACAGTTTCCGTAACTGTTGCAAATAATCATTACTAGCAATACAGATACCACCGTCACCTTGAATAGGTTCTAACATAATTGCTATGACAGATTCTTTATTGAGACTTACGGAGTTTTTGACAGCGCCTATGTCATTGAAATCTACATGTTCAAAATGTGAAACCAAGGGTTCAAACCCAATTTGAATACGAGATGTACCTGAAGCTGAAAGAGTTGCGAGCGAGCGGCCATGAAATGAATTATGCATGGCAATCACTAGAGGATTGGCAATATTTTTTTTGCGTGCAAATAAACGCGTTAGCTTGAGTGCAGTTTCATTTGTTTCTGCTCCTGAATTACAAAAATAGGCTTGCTCCATACCTGAAATTTCACATAAAGCCTTTGCCAATTTTTCTTGATTTGGAATTTCATAATTATTAGATGTATGAATCAATTTGGCAGCCTGATCGCAAATCACTTTGGTAATAGCTGGATGTGAATGGCCGAGTCCGCATACTGCTATACCTGCTACCGCATCTAAATATTGATTACCATGGATATCCCAAAGCCATACTCCCTCACCGCGTTCAAAAGCGACAGGTAAACGATTAAAATAGGTGGGCATAACTGACGAAAGCATCGCTATTCCTTATATAAATATTATTCTGTATTTTATAGATTTCTATTGAAAATTACATCAAAACCTTGCTCTGCAGAGAGTAAATAATTTCTTAGTATCCTTACTAATGATGTAAATTTAAAATTTCCGCAAAGTTAATAATTTCTCCAAAATACTGAGAATCAGATAAGTCTTCCGTTATGCTGTTTGGATGAATTAAAATAGGAATGCATGAATAACCTTTTGGCCTTTTTAGTCGATCAATTTTTTTTTGAAGTTCTTGAATTGCATTTGTTTAGATAGCATTTTTTGAAAATTTAATTTCGCAAAGGGTAAATTCTTTGGCATTTTTTATTACTCAAGAATATAGATTTGACATTTATTGAGTAAGATATTGTATCTCATATTATTACGCATGATGTCTAAAAGACGTTTTTTGAGTAAGATTTATGATTAGAGATCCTAATAAACTAGTAGCAAGAATGAACGGAAATTACTTAATTTACAAATAGTGATGAGTCAATGAACAAAAGACCCTTATTATACTAATCTTTTGATAGGTTATCGCGCTCTTCTGTAGCCTGTATATAAGTCATTTGATTGGAGCTTTGCGCACTTTAGCAATAACTTCATTAATGATACCAATTACAGCCTCTGGCTGATCATTTTGTATATAATGACTACTATTAGGAAATTCCTTAAAAATAGCTCCTGGAATTTGCTCAGAAAATTCCTTTTGTATTCTCGTTTCAACATCAAATTTTCCAGAAGTCAAAACTGCGAGTGTTAAATTTTTTGATAAAGGTGGAGAATTCATGACTTGCATTGCGCTTTCTTTTTTTCCTAAGACTTCTAATGAATATTCGATTTGTGCTAATTGTTTGGTTGTAGGATTATCAGAAAGATTTCTCACAGTTTCGTTTAATTGCATTTTTAGTTTTTTTATATGTTTACTATTCTCTAACTTGATAAAATTAAGCATCTTAGGCGATAACCATTTAATCGTTTCTGGAAATTGCTCCGAAACGAGATTGCCATTTATCATAATTAATCCGGCAATTTCTTTAGGAAAATTTCTCGCATAATATTGTCCATATAAACCACTAATAGAATGCACTACCAATACATAAGGGGGTTTGATCTGAAGGATCGAAAGAAGCCGCCTCAACTCATCTACAACATCCTTAGCAGTACGCGGTGTGACAAGATCCTTTTTTCCAGGACTTTTTATTTGTCCAGGACGATCATAAGCTACAACTGAAGTTATTTTACATAATTTCGGGATTATCTTCTTCCAGTCAGAATCTATTGTATCACCACCGCCATTCATTAAAATAATTGCAGGTTTCCCCGTGCCGCATTGCTCAACCCACATTCTATTTTTCTTGCCAATATCAATAAGATTCGCTGATACACAGGATGAAGTAAAAGATAAAATAATTACAAGAAAATATTGTACGAATAACTTATTTTTAATCGATGTCATAATGATATTAGTTTGTCGCTAAAGCTCTCTTATCGATGGAGCCTTGCGCTTTTCCTTCCACGATGGCCTCAAACATTTTGATATTCTGTGAATCCACAATCATATATCGCGGTTGAGCCGTGGGGCGATATATTCGAGAGGAATTGCGAAAATCAATAGTAAAAGCCATGGTATATCCTGCTTTGGCTGCTTGTTGTTCTAGGTAGCTATCGTAAATACCAAAAGGCCACGCTAAAAAATCAATCTTTATTCCGAGTTTGTCTTCTAAAACTTTTTTCGAATCAAATAATTCTCTATGAACAAATTGTTCATACGCTTCTTGCGACATGTGTTTTTTTTCTTGTTTGAAGTTTGGATGAGTAAAGGTATGATCTTGAACATCAAACAAGCCGGTTTTCATTAATTCTTTCAATTGATCCCAAGTCAATGCATTTTTTCCTTGCGAAATAGTTCCGGGATAGATGAATAAAGTAATCGGGATATTATATTTGCGGACAATGGGATACATATAAGTATAATCGGATTTCCAACCATCATCGGCTGTTATTACAATAGGTTTTGCGGGAAGAGTTACGTCTTTTCCTTGTAAATAACTAACTAATTGTTTAAGTGGAATCACAGTATAACCATTTTCTTTTAGCCACTTCACTTGTGATTCAAATCGTTCGGGAGTGATAGTCATACTGCTCGGAATCGTCGGATTTAAAACGTGATAAACTAATATAGGAACAGTGACAGAGTTGTCAGCCACTGCAATGCTGCCAGTGATGAAGAACAAAAGAAAAAGTTTTAAGAAAAAGTAGGTCAGATGACGCACCTCAGAACCTCCATGATTCGATTTTACCTGTTAATTCAATATACATGAATGTCTGGAAATTTCAACGCTCGGTACATTATGGACTAGCGGGGATTAATTAAGCTGGTAAGGCGGTCGCAATTTGCGACCACCCCTATGGCGCGGCTTTAAAAATGATATAGCCAACGATCGCATAGTTACCTGTCGTATCCGCAACAAAAGTCCCTGAAAGAGAAGTCCCATTCCAATTTGGCGGCGTCAGATTATGGATGGCATAATAATTCCCTGCTATGTCCTGAAAACCAATTGCGCATTCTTGAGTCTGCGGGCCTGTAGTATCCTTGTGCGGCAAGCAAACTCGTTTTCCCTGAAGAGTTACAAAAGTATTGTTTTGAGGAATTGAACCTGAATTAGAGTTAGCTGGCTGAATTGGGTTAAATGACTGTGGTTCAGCAAGCGCTCGGGTTCCGCTATTACAAGTAACGGCGATTAAGACTATTGCAGAGATGCTCAATGAAAATTTTTTCATAATAATTTTCTCCCAAACCTCTTTATGAAGTGAACCCAGCATAACATGAATTTTTTTAGAAAAAATCGAGTTTCACTAATTTTATTGTCAATATAACGAACCACCTCTAAAGAGGGGTGGCGATGGCAGATCAAAGAAGATGTAGTTAAATTTATAGATGTCTCAGATGCGGACAATATTTATCTTCAGCTCACAAATAGATGAATGTAGAACTATCCATGATCCTTGTAACGCAAAAACATTAAATTAATCTCAAAATAGAATCTTTTTAGTATAAAATAATTAGATTAAGACAGTACTAACCAGGTGATATATGTAAATATATGATTTATTTACCATGTTCACCTTTTTTGGAAATAATTCCAAATCCAAATGATAACAATATACCATTGGATCATTTGTCAAAAAAGTGAATCACAAGGAGATAATGTATGAATAGTGAAGATAATCTAAAACGGATGAAAACGCTAGACGATGCATGGAATTCACAAAATTGGGAGATTTTTAGGAAAAGCCATTCAGCCGATACAGCAGTCTATTGGCCAGGACAACCTAATCCAACACGTGGTCGCGATGCTCACCACAAAGAATCCGAAGCCTTTTTCAAATCAATCGAAAATCATCTCGACAATAACCCATACAAAGTGATGTTCGCCTCAGGCGATTACACTTGTACGATTGCCAGGTGGACTGGAAAGATGATCGGACCCTTAAAAGGGTTAGACGGCAAGGTTCATGCTGCAACCGGTAAAACGTTTGAGCTGGAGTTTTGCACCGTTGCACACTGGAAAAATGGGGAAATTGTTGAGGAAAAATTATTTTATGATCAAGTTAGCTTTATGCAACAAATCGGGATTTTATAGTATCCAGAGGAGATACTGCTAACCACTTGACCCCTATTAAAAAAGTAGCTATAATTTTAATAAAAGTAGCTACTTTGGTAACCTTATGCAAGCCTCAATCAAAGACTTAAAGAACAATCTCAGCGCCTATTTAAAAATGGTCATCAATGGCGAAGAATTGATAATCACCTCCCACGATCATCCCGTTGCTAAAATTGTGCCTCTATCGGAAGAGACCCATAAATTCGAAGATCTCCATTCCTTATTTTTAGCAGACATTCATAACCTCCACCAAAAATTAGGTAAAATTAAATTAAAAAAGAGCATGCGTGAAACCGTATTGCAAAGAAGAAAATCAGAAAGGAGTTAGTTCAAATGGCCATTTATCTCGACACGAGCGTACTGGTCTCTGTCTATGTTCCAGAATCCCATAGCTCACGAATCCTAAAACTACTACAACAGTCTAAAACACGACCTCATCTATCTCGTTTAACGGAGACTGAATTTTTTTCGACATTGGCCGCAAAAAAACGTACTAAAGAATTATCGCCCTCTGAATTTAATGCGATCACAGAATTATTTCAACGCCACATCGCTGAATTACAATATGACCAAGCCCATATTACCGATGCTACATTTGAAACTGCGATTGAATTTTTACGACGTTCTAAATCTAATTTGCGCACACTGGATGCTCTTCATCTGGCCTGCAGCGCTAATATTAAATCAACTTTAATTACGGCAGATAAAATTCTTGCTAAATCTGCGACTGAACTTGGGGTTGCAAATCAGTTAATTTAATTAGTATAGAAATCAATAAATCGCCTTATTTTCGGCTGCAAATAACGATTTTGGCGAAAATAAAGATAAACATTTTTTTCAGGTTCTTGAAATTCCTGCAAAATTTCAACTAGCCTTCCCTCTTTTAAATCATCAGCAATTATATAATCATGCAAGTTGACTATTCCCATATCATTTATCGCACATTCACGCATTGCGTAACTATCATTTAGCCATAAATGAGGATTTACATGAATCATTTTTTCATCTTTAAAAACTACAACATCGTTAGGCTCACGAACACTATGAGAAATATAACGATGCTTGACTAAATCTGCAGGTACTTTTGGCCTACCGTGTTTTTTTAAATAGGAAGGCGATGCGCATAATACATAGCGAGTCGTTTTGACACGACGACGAATTAATTCGGCAGATCCTTCTATTGAGACGCCAAACAAAATATCAATTTTTTCTTTTTCTAAATTAGGAAAACGTTCTGCTAGTTGAAACTGAATGCGCAACTTGGGATTGTGCTTCATAAATTCAGGAAGTGTTGGTAATAAATAACTAATGGCGAAGTAACGATTTGCCATCACGTGCAAAATGCCGGTGGCTTCATTTTTACTGTTAGCAATTGCATTTTCAGCTTCATGCAGTTCACTTAATGTTTTTTTGCATTGTTGATAATATTCTTCGCCAATTTCAGTCAAAGAAATCTGCCGAGTCGTGCGCTGCAATAATTGAGTGCCGAGCTCCCGCTCCAACGCTGCAATTTGTCTGCTGATGGCTGCAGTGGAGACGCCTTTTTTTCTGGCAGCGGCTGCAAAGCCATTTTCTTCAATTACGGCTAGAAAAGTGGCTATTTGGTCGAATTTACTCATGATTATTACGTTTTAGTTAACCTATATTAACATTTTAATATATTGTTAATATTTAAGTCAACACTTATAATAATTATATTCTTTTATTCGGTGAACCAGATGGAAACAAAAACCCAACTTTCATTTTTAACATTGTTGCTAATGATCTCATTTGCCTCTGTTAATGCCGTATTATTCACGCCTGCCCTGCCTGCTATTGCAAGCTTTTTTGCAATTTCAACCGCTTGCGCGCAACAAACCATTACCTGGTTTCTCGTAGGCTATGCAATGGGTCAGTTAATCTATGGTCCACTCGCGAATCGATTTGGCCGAAAACCTGCACTGTATTTTGGAATTTTATTACAAATCCTGAGCAGTTGTATCTGCGTTTATTCAGGCATCTTTCATGTTTATTCTGTTTTGTTAGTTGGGCGATTTTTACTAGCACTGGGTTCTGGTGTTGGGCTCAAGATGACATTCACTCTTATCAATGAAACAAGTGATCCAGTCAAAGCGAATCAAAAGATTTCTTATCTTATGATTGCTTTTGCCATCACGCCGGGATTAGGCGTCATGATAGGCGGTATTTTAAATACCTATTTTGGATGGCAAAGCACTTTTTATGCGGGAGCAATCTATGGAATTATTTTATTATATTTAGTGAGAAAATTACCCGAGACCAAAAAAATAGTTGATAAAAATGCTCTTAAAATAAAATATCTAATTAATGGATACGGATCACAAGTTAAAAATTTAGAATTAATTTCGGGCGGGATGCTCATGGGAGGCGCAACTTGTTTTGTTTATGTATTTGCAGCCCTCGCTCCGTTTATAGCAATAAATAAGCTACAGATGAATAGTTCTAGTTATGGGATTGCAAATTTGATACCTCCGATAGGTTTAGTGTTAGGTTCATTGTGCTCTGCCCAATTCGCAAAAAAATATCATTCAACAAGTATGATTCGTTCAGGAATTTATATTGCGTTGGTTGGCAGCATAATGATGTTAACCTTTATATTAATGAACATGTCGGCATTATTTATTTTATTTATATCAATGATGATTTCTTATTTTGGCTTGTCATTAGTATTTGCCAACGCATCAACGATAGCAATGTGTCATGCCACTGATAAAGCCCACGCTTCGGCGGTCATGAATTTTATTAATATGGGATTTGTGACATTAGTCGTTCTGGGTCTTGGATTATTACCAAATCATGTTTTATTAATGCCAAGCATTTTTATTTGCATTTGTGGGTTTATGTTTTTTTTATTTAAATTGATTGTCAAAAGAGAGAATAACAATGGGCTATGCACGTTGCAAGCACGTTAGGAAAACGGTTTGCGGTTATTACAATGGCTGAAACGGTGAATATCCCATGGCAAAATACTTGACTTTTAGTAAACATTTATATAGTATATGAGTTTACTTTATGAGGAACAATAAAAATGTGGGTCAAATCCTATAGCAAAATCTACCAAGGCGTGAAAAAAGAAACCATCTGGCAAATCTGGGCCGATGTAAATAATTATGTAACTTGGCATGACGATTTGGACTCCTGCCAATTAGTCGGTGATTTCAGAGTCGGAAATTATTTTTTATTAAAACCCAAAGGCGCGCCGACGTTTAAAGTATTTATTACAGAGTTAGTCCAAAACAAACGCTTTGTGGATTGTACTTACTTTTGGGGCGCAAAAATGTATGATATCCATGAACTCGAGGAAACGAGTGAAGGACTGAAAATTACCAGCACCATTAAAGTAACCGGCCTCTTAAGTTTTTTATGGGTAAAATTGGTTGCCAAGCACGTCGCCAATTCAGCGCCAAAAGAAATGGAAGAAACCGTTAAATTAGCGATGAAAGCAGATGAAAAAACCACCGTTTGGATATGATAAACCCGAAGAAAGCCCTGGATTTTTGCTGTGGCAAACCACAATTACTTGGCAACGGCTGATTAAAAAAGCGCTGGATTCTTACCACATTTCTCACGCACAATTTGTCATTCTTGCTGTCACGTTGTGGTTTCAAAATAAATCGCAAGAAGTGACTCAGACTTTAATTATCCGTCAATCAAAGCTGGATAAAATGACTGTGTCAAAAGCACTTAAACAACTAGCAGCGAATGGTTTAGTGAAACGTGCGGAACACGAAGAAGATACACGTGCTAAATCCGTTCATTTAACAAAAAAGGGTAAAGAGCTAATAGCAAAACTAGTTCCAATAGTTGAAAAAATTGATGAGGATTTTTTTGGCATTCTCAAAAAATCTCATCGGGAATCGCTGCTCACTTGTTTAAATGATCTTGTAATAAATCAAGGGCAATAAACATCTCATGCCAAAATCCCCGTCAGTGCGAGCCGCTTTAGGGCGAAGCAATCTTTTAAAAGATTGCTTCGTTGCAAAAAGCGCTCCTCGCAATGACGGATTGTTGTAGGGAACAGAGAATTCTGTTTCATATTTTAATAATAATCTCATTTTCCTTGGCATACCCACAATACATCATCTGAGTATTAAAATTCATTTCAATATTTCCCTGCTTATCTATTGCAATAAAACCACCTCGTCCCCCAAGATCAGCTAAGCGTGAAAGCGCGATTTTTCCCGCCTGTTTTAAAGAAATTTTTTTATAGTGCAATTGCGCCGCAAGATCATAAGAAAAAACCGTCCGCATAAAAAATTCGCCTTGTCCCGTTGCAGAAACAGCGCAAGTTTTATTATCGGCATAAGTTCCAGCGCCAATAATGGGTGAATCCCCTACTCTTCCAGGCAATTTATTAATAATTCCACCTGTTGAAGTTGCCGCCGCAAGATTCCCGTTGCAGTCGAGCGCAACTGCACCGACTGTGCCGTGTTTTTCGGCTTCTTGATGTTTTCTGGCTTTTACTTCTTTCCATTTTTTAAGTTGTTGCTGAGTAATCAACGATTCTGGATCAATAAATTTCATGCCATGGCGATGAGCAAAATTTTCAGCGTGTTTTCCGATAAACATGACGTGTTTAGAAAAATCTAAAATTAATCGCGCAGCTAAAACGGGATTTCGGATTCTCGAAACCCCTGCAATGGAACCTGCTTTCAATGTAGCGCCATCCATGATCGCAGCATCGAGTTCTACTTTTCCTTGATGATTTAATACAGAGCCATAACCCGCATTAAACAAAGCAGAATTTTCAAGAATTTTAACCGCAGCACAAACTGCATCAATGCTACTGCCCTGTTTTTTTAAAATAGCGTAACCCGTGGTTAATGCTTTCTGTAAAACTTTGTGATGAGTTTGAATAGAACGAGGTGTCGACATTAATTTTGTCATGTTGCCCGCGCCACCGTGAATCACCAATCGTAATTTTTTGTTTATCATAAATTCAGTCTATCCTAATAATCGCGTTAACTGATTCGCTAAATACAGTGGCAAAGATAATAATCGATAAGAAGCATTTTTTCCGATAGAAGATGTCACATTGACCTCGGTCATCGAAGGTTTATCTCCATTAAAACGCACAGCAAGACGTAACTCTCGCAACGCCATAAATAAATGCAACGATTTTAACCATCCCGTACTACCTGCTTTCACTTCAATTGGTATTATTTTTTCGTGATGGGTGATGAGATAATCAATTTCAGCGGAAGATGCTTTTTCATGTCGAACCCAATAATATAAATTAGGTTCTACATAAAAAGGAACTAGCGTTTTCAGCATTTGACCAATGAATTGTTCCGCCAATCCACCTTCATTGATTAATCGATTTGTTTTGCTCGCAATATTTTCATGAAAATGATGGCCCAATAAACTGGATGCTAATCCAATATCGAGCAATATCACTTTGAAAATTCGTGGATTTATTTCTGCCGCTAATGGCAGTCCTGATGCACTGGAATCCTGCACTTTTTGACATAAACGCGCCATGGATAATTGTTCGAGTGCATGTTTAATGGGGGCAGATGGAATATCAGAATTCACGTTCTTATATTGAAATTTTTCTCCTAATTGAGTAGGTATATTTTGCAATAGCTCTTCCAATCTAGCATGCGGTACACGTTTAGCATATTTCGCAAAATCATTGCGAAACGATGTTAATAAATCTTGATGAATGATTTGAATATTAGGAAAAGATCGATGCTTAATCCATGATTGCACTGCTTCCGGCATCCCACCAACAAAAAAATATTCGCGTAACAAAGTGGTTAATGTTTCATGGATTGGAAGAGGAATCACGTCATCGATCGTCCATTTATCCAAAAAATCATTTAATTGGTGATATCCAGAGGCCCGCAAAAATTCTTCAAAAGATAATGGCTGTAGATAAGCATAAGTCACTCTGCCAACTGGCATGCTGTATTCATATTCAGATAGAGAAAAATCTAATAATGAGCCCGCTGCAATCACCGGTAACTCTGGCATTTCTTCTGCAAACCAGCGCAGTTTTGCCAATAATTGCGGCACTGCTTGAATTTCATCTAAAAATAACAAGCAATTTTCTGGAACCAATTCTTTTTTGAAAAAAGAACTTAAATAGGTCATGACAGTGCGAGGATTATTATCATGAAAAAAATCGATAAATGATTTACTTTGTTCAAAGTTGAGTTCAATGAGTTCGCGGTTGGCAGTCTTAGCAAGTTTACGCACGATCCAAGTCTTACCAACTTGTCTTGCTCCACGCAAAATCAATGGCTTACGGTCAGTTGTGCTAAGCCATTGAAATAAATAGGATTCTATTTTTCTATGCATTAATTACCCCAAATTATATTTATATTTTAATAAAATTATAGGTAATTATCAATTGATTTATAATATTTTTATAGGTAATTAAATAATGGCAACTTTTGATTTTGGCCATTTTTGTGAGCAGAAATAAAATAATTTTTGAGTATAATAGTTTTTTGATTACCGAGCCCAAACAATATGTCTGAAACACTATTACGTTTTTTTGAACATTATCCTGAAAATAAAGCCCCTTTTCTTCATAAGCAATTAAATGAATGGAAACGATCCCAGCCACTTAAAGGATTTACCGTTTTGCACCACGTGCCATTAGTGCCAAATACATTGCTTAAAATCGCCTGTTTAGTAAACGCAGGCGCTAGCGTAACGGTCACCAATCCCAATTTTATGTCCGCTCATCCTGAGGCAGTCGAAGCCTTGTGTTTGGCAAATATCCCTTACGTCGAAAATATTTCAACCCTACGTGGAACAGATTTTGATTTTTATTTCGATTGCGGCGCGGAATTATTTCAAGAATTAGGAAACCCCCGCAAAGGCGCGATTGAATTGACAGCATCGGGTGATCACTATTATCGTCAGCAAAATCTTACTTTTCCAGTCGTGAGCATTGATCAAACTTACACGAAACAATTAGAAACCGTTTTTGGTGTCGCTGAAAGTGTGAATCTTGCGATTACTAAATTAATTAATCAACCACTGCGCGATAAATCTTGGATGATTTTTGGATTTGGGAAAATTGGACGTGGGCTTACTTATGCTTGTGTAAAAAACCAAGCGCCCGTAGTCGTCGTTGATATTGATGAAAAAAGACGACAATCGGCTGAATCATTCGGCATAAAAACGATTGATCCTAAAAATCACATCGAACTACAAAAAAAATTATCTGAAACCGACATCGTTGTCACTGCAACCGGACACAGTAATAGTTTGAAAAGTTTTCCAAAAAATTGGTTCGACGGAAAAATTCTTGCCAACATGGGCGTACTCGATGAATTTGGTCCTGAATTTCAAGCGCATGAGGTTCTCAATAATAAATTACCCGTAAATTTCGTTCTGGATGATCCAACACCGATTCAATATATTGATCCTGAGTTGTATGCGCACAATATTGCTGTGCTTGAATTACTGAATAATGATCCCTTTTCTGGTGTAACTACGTTATCCAAAACAACCGATCAAGAAATTATTTCCTCCTGGTGCCACTATCAAAACCTCCCCATCGAACAAGTGACCTCTTGGTTCGTGAAATAAAGGAATAAAAATGGCAAATCGAAAACTATTATTAGCAAAAGTTCGCAATGGCAATTACGCCCACGCAGGGGAAGAAGAAGCCATTGAAATTGCCATGAATCATGTGCCTAAAAATCCGAATCAATTATTACTGGATGTAGGCGCAGGTTTAGGCGGCACTGCAGCTTATTTAAATCATCACGGTTGGGGGAACGTCGTTGGAATTGATATTGATTCAGAGATGATTTCTCAGGCCAGAAATTTTTACCCTGATCTAGAATTTCATCAAGCGGATGCTCTGAAAATTTCAGATTATTTTACCCAACTCAAATTTGATGTCATTTATAGTTTTAATGCGTTTTTTTCTTTTGAAAATCAGGAAAAATGTTTGCAGGAATTGAGAAAAGTGGCAAACCAAAACGCTACCCTGATTCTTTTCGATTATTCCAGTCAAAATCATTTTTCAGAAATTAATTTATTCTACGATAGCAAAATCACTCATACACCAAAACTTTTTAATCCCATTAATTTATCAAAAATTGAAAATCAACTAGAACAAACGGAATGGAAATTAAAAAAATTAATTGATTTAACTTCTCAATATGAACTTTGGTATCAAACATTAATGGCTAAAATGCAACAACAACGCACTGAATTAGTCGCTCTTTTTGGCCAGGAAACATTTGATGATTTATATGAAGGTTATCGGCGGTTATATGTCCTAATTAAGGATAAAGTTATCGGCGGAGTCGTTGTTTTGGCGGGCGCCTAAAATATCGTAATTGATAAATATCAAGAAAGAAGATTATTTTCTAAGTTTTTTATTTCGTCCAATAGCTCATCCCAATCATCAGGTGGATAACCTGAATTTAACATTTTTCGAAATACATGATATGCATCTTTTTTACTGCCATATGCTCGTTTCGTGCTTTCATCATTGACCCACGCATAGATTATTATTTTACTTTCCAAATGATATCTAAAAAAAAGACGATATTGTTGAAAAAACTTAGCACGAAACCAATGCTTATATTCATTTCCAAGCGTTGTCCCTTGTCTATATTCAGGCAAAGTCGGATCTTCAGGAATTTTCTCAAAAATCAATTTTTGAATCGCAGCTAATCGCTTCGTGCAATTTTTCTCTTTGTAATTAGAAGGATTTTTTTTTCGATTTATTTCAACTTCTTTTGTCAACTCTTCATATTGATCCAAAAATAAATCGTGAGCTAACAAGCACCAACCATTTACAATTAATTCTTTTTTTTTACTCAATGGTTAATCATCCTTTTCATCGAGGGGGGCATTTAAATCAATTTCAACATCTGTAGTTAAGTTACGTGCACGATCAATTAAAGTCTGGCTAAAGGATTGGATATGCGATGGATTGTTTTTTATATCATTTGCTAAAAAATTCAAAAAATCACCAATTACTGGATCATCTTCTGTTGCGCGCGAAATTAAAACTTTACCATCGTCCTCAATCGTATATGTAATTTTATCGCGCTTATTTAAATGAAGTAATTGGCGCACGGGTTCTGGTATCGTCGTCTGATAGCGATCAGTTAATGTGGATGCTGCTTGTAATATCTTGCTCATTTATTTCCTCCAAATGCGCTGTTCTTATAATAATGGTAATGCATTTGCATTACTTTGGCAAGCTTACTAACTTACTGATTTAATTAGAACTATTAATTAAATGGACAAAATACTTGAATGTTCAATAAAATAAATGACAAGACACAGGGCCCACTAATAGTGCATACGGCCAAATTTCTTATTTATACGGTCATTTTTCAATAATTTTGGCCATTAAAATGGCCATATGAGGCAAGACTAATGATTTTACCCTGTAATTTTAATATTTGATATTAAAATAACGGGCTAAATATAGATTTAATGCTATTTTTCCTGTAAAATTAACATATAATGTTAAAATTGCAGGAATAAGCCAATGGCCGTCTATATACCCAGAGTCGCCGAATCCACATTACGGCGTTATATTGCTTCTTTCCCCGTTCTGGGATTAACAGGCCCCCGGCAATCCGGTAAATCTACCCTATTACGCCACGTCTTGCCGGATTACCAGTATCTTACATTTGATGATCCCAAAAACATTATTTCATTTGGAGAAGATCCCGAAGGGTTCTTACGAAATTTTTCCAAAAAAGTTATTTTTGACGAAGTGCAGTATGTCCCCGAAATTTTTAATTATATAAAAATACGCGTTGACCAAGACCGAACACTTTATGGCAATTTTGTGCTTACCGGCTCAAGTCAATTTAAATTTTTACAGCATGTAACAGAATCCTTGGCTGGCAGAATTGGATTAATGTCACTCCTGCCATTTCAATATTCAGAAATGCCAAAAGCCTGGGTGCAGGAATCCATTTTTCACGGTGGTTATCCGGAACTTGTGATGCGACATTATCTAGAATCCGAACTCTGGTTTGGGTCCTATGTTGAAACCTATCTCAGTAAAGATGTGCGAACTTTAGCAAATATCGGTGATCTTCGAGATTTCAGGCGTTTTTTGCAATTATTGGCCGCACAGGCAACTCAATTATTGGATATGTCTTCTTATGCAAGAGATATCGGTGTATCCGTTCCTACCATAAAACGTTGGCTTTCGGTCTTGGAAGCATCTTATATTATTTTTATTGTTCCTCCTTATCATGAAAATTTTGGGAAACGTATCACCAAAAGCCCAAAAGTTTATTTTTATGATACGGGTTTAATTTCTTATTTCACCGGGATCACAACGTTCGAACAATATGATCAAGGACCTATGGCTGGAAGTTTATTTGAAAATTATGTTGTGAGTGAAATTTTAAAAAAAGAATTGCATACCGCAACCCAAAGCGATTTATATTATTTCAGAACACAGGATCAAGCAGAAATTGATTTGATTGTCGATCGTAAATCCTCTAAAGATTTTATTGAAATTAAAAAAACAGCAACCTTTCATCCTAAGTTTATTCAAGCATTAAAAAAATATGCTGATAAAAAATATCAACGTTTTCTACTCTATACAGGTGAGAAATATCGATATGATGATATTCAGGCAATTCCCTATTGGGATTATTTAAAGGATTAAATACAGTATCTTCGTTTGATAGTTTATTATCGCAGAGAACCGTCAAACGAACACATTAATGAAGAGCAAGCGTAATAAAAAAGGTCGCTCCCGATCCATTAGGTGCTTCAACGCCCACTTCTCCACCTTGCGATTCCACTATATGTTTAACCAATGCCAAACCGATGCCTAAACCACGATATTTCTTTGACATACCTGCATCGAGTTGTTGGAATGGCACGAAAAGTTTAGCGATCTCTTCTTTTTTTATACCGATGCCGGAATCGATCACTTCGAGTCGAAATTGTTCGCGATTGAGGGGCGTCGCGCGAACTTTGATGGTGCCTTTTTCTTGGGTAAATTTAATCGCATTTGAAATAAGATGAAAAAGTACACGTTTAAATTGAGTGAGATCAGTAGTAATGAAAGATAATGAAGAATCAATTTCGACAATAAATTCTAATTTTTTTTCTTCGATCAATTTATTAAACATTTTTTTCACTTCATATATCATCTTTTCTAATTCAAACTGTTCTGGCTTGACTGTCTGTTCAAATTCATGAGTTTCAATGGTCGTAAAATATAAAATATCACTAATCATTTGAAATAGATGATTTGCATTGGTCAAAATATCGTTAATTAATTCATTTTTTTCCTGTGCGCCGACTTTTTCATTAGATAATAATTCCGTGCCACCGATGATACCATGCAGCGGTGTAATCAACTCGTGGGTTACGTTACGCAAAAAATCGGTTTTAATTTGATTAGCACGTTCTGCGAATTGTTTTGCTTCGGATAAATCTTTAGTACGCTTTGCGACCGCGCTTTCTAAGCTTTCGATTTGCTGCATTAACTTATGTGTTAACTCCCACTTCTTTCTTAAAGCCGATGCGATTTGGATAATTTCGATAGGATCAAAAGGTTTTTTTAGAATTAAATAATTATCCGAAACACCCAGTTGAACAACGATACTTTTCCAAGAATAGTCAGAATGTGCAGTGCAAATGATGATTTGAATATTAGGATCTTTTTTCCAAATATGTTTGATGGTTTCGATACCATCCCACCCAGTAGGGATTCGAACATCCACAAAGGCTAGAGCATAAGGTTTTCCAAGTTCACAGGCTTTTTTTACCAGCTCAAATCCTTCTTTACCTTCATAGGCAGAATCAATCTTGTAAGAGGGCGGATTAATATTTTTTTCGGGTTTATTTTCAATTCGATCAAATAACTTTTCTTCTATTTTGTCAAATTCAGAACTTTCTGTTTTGAATGAAAGAATTTTGCGGATATCTTCATGAATTTCAGTTTGATCATCAATTATTAAAATTCGGTTATTTGATTCTGCCATTTATTTCACTCCTTGATTAAGTCGGCTTATAAGGCAAAATAAGAGTAAATGTTGCTCCTAGCCCAGGGCCTTTGCTTTCTGCCGATAACGTTCCACCTAATTCTTGTGCGAATGCAGCACTGTTATGCAAACCAAAACCATGCCCGGCTTTTTTTGTGGTGAAGCCGTGTTGAAATAGTTTGGAAATATTTTCTTTCGAAATTCCAATTCCATTATCAATAAATTGTATCATAAAAGACGAATGGTCTTTTTCTTTCACAATGATTGAAAGTTTTTTTTCAATTTGCTCGCTTTCCATTAAGGCTTCGATATCATTTTTTATTAAATTAATAATAATTTGATATAATTTATCTTTATTTATCACGATGCGTTTAATCGGTTTATAATTGCGTTCTATTTTTATATTGGTATGCTGAAATAATTGTTTGTGTACTGCAATGGCTTCATCTATCATTTCGGGTAACAAAATTTCTTCTACCATTTTTGCAGCCCGGCTCATCGATTGTTGAATCATGATGATATTTTTTATATGAGATACATTTTTTATTAATGAATGAAGTTCATTTTGAAAAAATTGGTTTTCGTTAACCCATTCATTTGATAAAAGCGATAAAAATTGTGGAATACTTTTTCCTTTAGCATCATTTGCTAAAAAATTAGCTATATCCTCTTTGTGCTGTTGAAAAAGTTCGTTAAGTTTGATCATTGAAGTGACTTTTGATTGGGAATTTCTTTCTTCCATCAGTATCACGGAAGTGTTAATACTTGTTAATGTATTCCCTACATTATGTAAAACATTCGATGCAACTTCCGCCATCCCAGCGATTCTGGACAAGGAGACCACGTGTTTTTGAGCGTGTTCGCGTTGAATAAATATTCCAATAATATTGCAGACATCCTGTAACATCGTCATTAATTGTTGATTAATTGATATTGAATGAACCTGATCAGTGAAAAATTCAACTATACTATATACTTTATCTTCAATGATAATAGGCAAAGCAATTCCACTCTGTAATCCTGCTTTTTTAGTTAGATTTATGCGTGTAAAATTAGGTTCGAGAGCAAAATCGTTAATGATATATGGTTTTTTTGTTTCCCAAGCTTTACCGGGTAACATCGAGCCTTCTTTAAAAATAAGTTCTCTTGATTCTTCTGCGAATTTTTTAATTTTTAAATCATCGGTGGTCCAAACAAACGTACAATAAATCAAATTATTATTTCTATCAATTTGCCAAAGGCCCCCATATTGAAATTGATTTTCTTCACAAATTATTTTAAAAATGTTAGGAATCACTTTTTTGAAATCTGAACCTTCGATCATAATTCGGGTGATTTCATAGCGGATATTTAATAATTTTTCCTGCTTGATTCTTTCTGCTATTTCGATATTTTGACGATCAATACTTTTTTCTAGATAAGTCGTCATTTGATTAAACGAAGTGGCTAATTGACCTATTTCATCATTTGATAATCGTTTTGCTCTTTCTGTAAAATCTAATCGAGTAATTTTTTTAGCGACTCGAATAATTTCATCGATGCCTCTTCGAATATCAAACGTGACTAAAATTGTAAATAATAAACCACTTAATTCAACTATGATGGCAATGGTAAGAACCGTTCTTAATACAACATGTTCAAGCCAGCGCGAAGCATCCCCTAGCGCATAAGAAAAATTTTGTGCAATTATCGTCAGTTGAAAATTAAGATTGTAAATATCGTCTAGTAATTTGTTTTGTTCGGTAGGTGTCAGAGTATTATTCTGGATTTCTTGATGCAAAGTGGCGCCGAGTGCAAGTAATTTTGGAATAAGTTGATCTGCCTCTATCCAATAGGTAGCTGCTTTTTCAAGATGGGATTGATATTGAAACAAATTAAAAATTCTGATCATTCTTGCAATATCATCCGGTTGATTTTTCCCTTCAAGAAATCCTTGATAGGCAATATTGAAATCGGGATGAGATTTTTGTAATTCTATTCGGGCTTTTTTATCACCGAGGGTCACATCGATAGAGGTTAAAAATTTCTGATAATCACTCTCATCATGGGTATTGGCATATTTTAATAAATAAATTGTTGCATCTTTTTCACCTTTGGACCAAAGACTTTCGCCACCGACATAAGCGCGGCCTGCCGATAACAAATAAACCATGGTATAGAGTGTCACTAATTCAAGCGCAATAAGAAATAGCATGACTCCGACAATAAAATATAATTTATTTTTTATCGAGACGTTTTTAAACCAGGTTAAGGCGCCTTGGCTCATTTAAGCAAGATCCCATGTAATTTGTCCGCTAACAATATCCGCGTGTGTTCTGGAAGTACCATTGGGAGTGGATGTTTGGCTTGCGATCGTGATTGGCGCTGTGATATTCGCATCTTTCAGCCAAAGATGCGACCAGCCGAGATCAACCCCAACTTGTTTCAGAATTTGATAATGTGCGCCAACACCAAGCGCCCAACGATTGGCATCGGGGACTGCTGGAATGACTTGATTACTGGGTATGGGTGTTTCATCGAAATGTGCACCGGCACGAAAAGTCCAACACTCGCTAGCTTTGAAAATACCGCCTAATGCAAATAACCAAGAATTTTTATAATGCCATGGCTGAGTGACAACGGCTGGCGCACCGGGTGCTGCCACATTGTAGAAAGTCTGACTGCCATTATTGATCGAACTCCATTGGGTATAGTTAATGCTGCCATCGACAGCCCAATGTCGATTGAGATCTGTGTATGCACTTAACGTGGTTTCTGCAGGAAGAACGATCGTCGTATGGAAATTATTAAATGTGGCATTAGCCAATGGGCCTGAGATAGTACTTTGACTTTCTGCGAGGATACTAATACGAGAACGATAATTTAAACCAAAACGAGTGCAAGGGGTCATTTGATAAAGAAGACCCACATGGCCACCAAAACCCCAACCATCGCCGGTATTTTTTGATTGCGTATCCGAAGTCGTCGGAGCCGCAGGCGTTAAACTCGGCAGACCTGCCATGGCACGATAAACAAAATACGCTTGAGTAAGATCAACACCCGCACCGGCTGACCATTGCTTGTTAATATCGTAAGCAACCGCGGGACTAATATCGATCACTTGCAATTGAGATTCAGTAGAGTTGTAGCGCACAATGGAAGTATTGGGATAAGAAGTCAATAAACCATAAGTAGGAGCCACACTAAAACCAAAGCTAAAACGCGAGTTTGTCGGTATTACCAAGTGCAATGCTGGGATAAATTGAGTAGTTTGACTTTGTGCAGTGCCCGTTTGGGTATAAGTGTTCAGAGGAGCAGGCAGCAAAGTGGTATTCCAGGTATTGCTTCCCGTAAATTTCGCATCCACCGATAACAAACTTCCCACCGCGACTACTTCAGGTTTTTGAATGCGAACCATACCAGCCGGATTGGTAAAAACAGTACTGGCATCTTGTGCTAACGCCGCACCTCCCGCACCTGCATCACCGGTTGCAACGGCGCTATAAAAATAATCGGTGACTTGATAAGCTGCCGCCAAACAATTGGTGAAAAAGCTGATAGAAATTACGAAGGTTGAGACAAGTATTAAGATTTTTGAGATAGAGCGTAAAAGTCTATTCATGGCTTATGATTCCATTCAATAAGTTATCCTACGATTAAGATATCAGATGTTCTTATTGAATAGAAGCATACCAGTCCAACTATGGATTGGATATTTTAGATGCGATCAAGTTCTCGCATTCTCAACTAATTTTTTATAAATCTCACCAAAATTAATAACAAGATAAGGGAAAGACCAAATTAGCCCAATTCCCAGTGGAATGGCGCTAATAAGTAAGATTAAAAAATTAATAAAAGCAATTCCTATCAGCTCCAACACGTGAGATTTAGTCACACGAAACGAAGATTTGAGCGCCTTGATCGGATTATATTTTTGGTCGAGTATAAACGCATTTGCAACCGCCAGTCTGATCATGACATAGACTGCTAAAACAAAACCGATAATGGAAACCAAAATAAGAACCACTGAAAGAGCTGTGCTGAGATCCAATTTCATTACGGCGAAAATGGGCGCGATAAATAAAAATAAAAAGGGGATCATAATTAAGTATTGCAAGATAAACAGTCCAATCATGCGAATGATAATGGAAAACTGCAGACCATATTTGATAAGACTGAATGCAATGGGCCTGTTAAACGCTCTTTGAATTCCAAGATAAAGTAAACTGAATGAGATGAATGTTCCGATTAATTGCGCGATGAGTCCAATGAATGCATAGGTAAATGAATAAGATTCTTTGTTTAAACTACCCATGATTCCATTGATTATGTCGAATAAAAACATAATCAGAAAAATGCCCCAAAAGATCCCTTTGGTGCCTTTTACTTTTTCCCAGGCGATTTTGATGGTATCAAATAAGGTAAAATTTTCCATTGAAAATCTCCCATTGTCCAATATCACTATTTTAACCTATTTTGAGTGCTAATAGGGCCGTTTTATGGCTAATTTTGATTTAAGTGACCGCTAATGTATAATATATGACCCGAATCAAAATCGGATAAAAGACCATGACTAATGTGCGCCAAAATTCCGTGAGCCCATCGGGTCCTTCTGCTGTTTTTTTTACTGAACTCAAAAGTTCGCCACTAGGGCTTGCAAAGATTCCCTATCGTAGTACATGGCGCCGATTAACGGGTTCATTAATCGGCTGCGTAGGAGAGACCAGAGAGGGACGCTGCATGCAATTGGCACGCGTTGATCGAGATGGGACTATCGCCCAGACGCTTGCGCCGCCAAATGATGTTTTAGCGCTCACAGCCGCTCCAGATGATACCTTTGTCTGTTTGACTAAAAATTCATTTATTCGCTGGGATGCAAAAGATAAGTCGCGTGCGCCCAGAATCATTGATTCGTTTAGAGCAGATACTTTTACTGATGTGGTTAGTTTGGAATGCATTTCTGCAGACGGGCGTCACTATCTCACAACTTATCAAGAAAATGGTGGCGTTTTTTTATTAATTGATACTGTAAAAAAAACGGCGAAAACAACTCATGTTTTTCAGCCTAATGAATGGCATATTCAGCCCACCACTCTATCTCGTCCCACGGCTACTGGAATTTTTTCAGTTACCACAATATATAGACATCAAAGTTACAATTCTATTTCAAAGCTATTGATCGATGGCGAGATGAAAAGAATAAAAGCATTGAACATCGAAAATGATTGGTCGATGCGTACTTTATTAAGTTGGCCAGAACAAAATGTTCTGATTTGCGTGAATCTTTCAGATCACCGACCGAAATTTATGCCATTGAACAATGATTTCCCGATGTATGCAACCACACTGAAAGAAATTCCTTTTTTAAAAACGCCTTTTATTTTTGATGGATGTTTATATTTTTGTAATGAAAAAAATTGTCTGGGATTTGTAGTGCCACCGGGTCGAAAAGATATGGCACCCGGATTATATCAGACACTTTTACCTTATCCGGAATGTGACAATGTCATTCTCTTGGATGATGGATTAATGGTTGCGATAAAAAATCCGGAACAGAAACACGAATATCAGACAGCAACGGTTTATCGATTACCGACCATGAATCAAGAATATCAAATGACTGAAGATATTTTATTGTCACTTATGTCGCGACCCGTCATTCGACTGATCGGAGGATACGCTGGCTATTCCATGTGGAGTAATTCCATTCGATTATCAGAACAAAAACCAATAGAAATTTCATTTCCAACGATCGAAGAAAGAGTTGCGAAATTAATTACTGCTAGAAAATCGAGTGAAGCAAAAGAAGGTTCCTGCCAGGCAAAATCATTAGCTGCTTTAGTTCGATTTGAATTGGCTTTAAAAAATAATTCTGAAAAGGAAGGATTTTCTTATCAGAATTGTTTTGAGGAAATGCAAAAAGCATTGGGAGTAAAAATAGAAGAATTGGATGAAGAGACTCAAGCGTTTTTTAAATTGGTGAGTGAGAATTTTGGGAATATTCCGAGAAGGAAAAGTCCATAAATGACGATCCTGTCGTGTCAGCATGCTGTTAGCTGGCACCTCCAGACATGGAGGAATTATAAGCTTGTGGATTATAAAAAATATTCTATTTACTTTGGATTAGAACACAACGATTTCGTATTTTATACATTCCTGAAAAAATAGCGTCACTAATTTGTTCTGGAAAATTGTTGGGTAATAAATTTGTTACACCATTAATTACATTTTGCATCTCATCAAATACTTCGTCAATTATATCTTGCATTAGGGTTTGCGAAAATTGACATTTTTCCGCCATTGCTAACCAATGTCGTATTTGAATATCACTCCATAAATAATGGGTATTTTTACTTTTTAATGCCATTGCCATTTTTAAATTTTTCCATTCTAATTGTCTTTTGGCGGCGATGGGATATGCCGAGATGACATCATATAATGGAGTGAGCTGATAACGTCCTTCTGGTTCAATGAAAACACTAAAGTTTTTTGCATGACCATCTATCGCGCCTAACACCCAAAACAAAAAAACGGATTTCATAAACTGAGTTCGATCTTTCAATGAATTAACCGACCCAAGTAACATTTTCATGATTGTTTGTATCCCGGGCCCTCCATCTGATTCATATTTAAATGCTGAAAAAATTCCTAATGCCTGACACAAATCTTCTTGTGGCAATCGCATTATCCATTTGCCATTGGCTGCTGTGCGTCGATCAAATCTTTCTAGAACTAATGTTTTTACATCATCAAAATAGGTGATTTCAGCCTGATTAACAGGTAAATTAAATGCAGATAAAATCTTAAGGCAAAGCCATTCATTTTCAATACTATCTGATAAATCAATACCAGCATGTTGAATATAACCAATTGGCAATTTTATGATGTGACTGGTTGGCGTCGCGCCTTGCGGTAAACACCATTTTTGTTCATGCATTAACAAAGCCGTTTTTTCTTGTGCGCCTGCAATTGAAATTCGGAAATCTAAATTACGATCCATGCCTAACGGAGCAGTTTGATAATGTTTTAACAAAGTTGCTATTTCTTTATCTTTAATTGGATTTGCGAGAATTTTCTTTACATTTTTCACTTTAGGTTGCGTTAAGAGTTGTAATGCTCCAACGCAATCTACGCCAATTTGTGACAACAAATCGAAACAATTATCAGAATTGATATTAAAACGAGTCTGAATACGTCTACGTATCAAATTATTATCCGGAAGTAAATTATCGAAATAATTTTCAACGATAGCCCCTTTGTATGGAATTTCCGTTAAGGGCATGGATAAACTAATGGGGCGTGTATTTTCGGCATTAAGCCAATCCTGATCATAAGTAAATACAAGAGCGCCACTAAATTCACGCGAAAAAGTGCCAACACGAATGCCATTCATGTAAACATATAAATCGTGATATTTTTTTTTACGCGTCATTTACCATTCCTCTTTCCATTTACTTTTAACTGCTTTTTTTGGACGAATTATCATTTCGAGATCCAACGCGGCTAGTACTCGAAACAATGTTTCAAGACGTGTTCCAGGTGCGCCCTGCTCTATACTCGAAAAAGTGCTTTGTTCAATTTTAACTGGGCTTCCTGCTACTGTTTGGCTGAGCTTTTTTGATTTTCTTTGTCGTTTGATTACCTTGCCAAGTAATTCTGGCGAGTAGACTAATTGTTCCATATCAGATTCCTCATGACCCCTTAATCCATCTCTATTTATCATATAGTAGTTCAGCTATAAATTCAAGTTATATATGTACAGCTATATTTATTATTTATAGCTGTTTCGCTATACTATGAAACCGATAAATTATTATTGGGAAACAGGGGTCAGATTCATGGATGTAGACACATATCTACATTTTTGCTATACTTCTAATAAGCAATTGGCTAATGTTTTGCGAGGAAATTTGTCATGACTATCACGACTGTCACTAGCAGGGAGTTTAATCAAGATGTAAGCAAGATAAAACGCGCCGCGCTAAAGGGGCCAGTTTTTATTACAGATAGAGGCCATCCAGCCCATGTGCTATTGACAATGGATGATTATCAAAAACTTACCGAAATAAAAGAAAATATTATTGATTTGTTAGCAATGCCCGATGCGGCTGATATTGATTTTGAGCCCGGTAAACTTGACAAAGAAATTTATCGACCCGAGGATTTTGATTAATGTACTTGCTTGATACGAATGTTGTTTCCGAATTGAGAAAAGCTAAATCTGGAAAATCCAATAAAAATGTCGTGGCATGGGCAAAAAATATTTCGCCATCCAGTTTGTTTTTGTCAGTCATTACTATTTTGGAATTAGAAAGAGGCATACTTTTAGTTGAGCGTCGCGATCCATCACAAGGTGCCGTTTTACGGTCTTGGCTAAATTCACATGTCCTTCCCGTCTTTTCAGAACGTATCTTAAATATCGATGTAGCAATAGCTCAGCGTACTGCAAAACTTAACATTCCCAATCCACAATCAGACAGGGATGCCATCATTGCAGCAACCGCGTTGGTACATGGCATGACTATAGTAACTAGAAACGTGAGTAATTTTAATCAAACAAAAGTTGAGATACTAAATCCTTGGGAACCGGCTGCTTAATTATTTTATGATATACTTAGAAAGATCGATAAAGGATTATCGCTGGTATGCCAACTTATTTCAATGATTACGCAAAAGCCGCGACGAATCTCATCGAACAGGTCGGCAAAAAAATCACAATAGGCGTGCCACTTGGAATTGGTAAACCCATTGGTTTGCTGGATGCTTTATATGAATTAGCTGCTAACGATCCTACCCTTTCTCTCACCATTTTGACGGGGCTTACTTTATCAAGACCGGTTTTAAAAAACGAACTGGAAAAACGGTTTGTTGGGCCTTTGCTTGAAAAGACATTAGGCGACTATCAAACTCCGCTTTATGAAATCGCGCGGCAACAAGAAAAATTACCATCGAATATTGAAGTCATCGAATTTTATTTGACGCCTGGAAAATACTTAAAAAATAAATCGGTGCAGCAACATTATGTCAGCACCAATTATTCTCACGTGATTCGCAATATTTTGGATTATTCCATCAATGTGATCGCGCAAGAAATTTCAGCCGACAGTTCTCATCCTAATGTTTACAGTTTAAGTTGCAATACGGATTTATTTTTAGAAACGGTAAAACAACTTCATAAAATGCGTGACCGCGGCAAAACAATTGCGATTGTCGGTGAAGTGAATATTAATCTGCCCTTTATGTTGGGCGATGCATTAATTCCTGCAAATATTTTTACGGATATTATTGATACCAAACACTATCGTTCCATTTTTGCGATACCCAAACCAAAACTTTCCGCGACCGATCATTTAATCGGTCTTTACACAAGCACTCTGATTCCAGACGGCGCTTGCCTGCAAATTGGCATTGGCAAAATGGGGGATTCGATTGCAAGTGCCCTGCTGCTTCGGGAAAAAAATAATAGTTTATATCGCGAAATTTGTAAAAAATACTTAAATCAATTTGATTCGACACTCACTATTGGCTCCTTGGATAATTTCAAAGAAGGCTTATATGCTTCAACAGAAATGTTAAGCGATAGCATACTTCATCTTTTTCAAGAGCATATCATTAAAAAATCCGTTTATGATCATCCCGGATTACAGCGTCTTTTGAATGATAAAAAAATTACTGAAAAAATTACACCGGATTTTTTAGACATTTTAGTGAATGAGAAAATTATTAATAAAATTCCAACGCCGGATGATATTCAATTTTTAGAAAAATTTGGAATTATAAAAAAAGATGTTACTGGCGAGATCGAATTAGGTCCTCATTTATTAAAGGGCATCATGATTCATGCGGCCTTTTTTGCCGGTAGTTTTGATTTCTATCAAAAATTACGTGATTTATCTCAAGCGGATTTGCAAAAAATTGACATGACATCCGTCGAGCGCACCAATACGGTGTTATGGTCAAAAGAATTATCTGAATTACAGCGGCAAAATGCGCGATTTGCAAATTCGGCGATGATGATTACGCTGACTGCGGGCATTATTTCAGATGGATTAAGAAACTGGCAAGAAGTCAGTGGTGTGGGCGGTCAAGCGGATTTTGCTTATATGGCCGAAGAACTTTCTTCAGCGCGCTTTATTATTAATTGTCCGAGTACGCGCACCGTGCACGGCAAAACCTATTCAAATATTATTTGGGAATATCCTAATCTCACGCTGCCGCGATATGCACGCGATATTATTGTGACGGAATATGGCATTGCCGATTGCCGCAGTAAAACCGATTCGGAAATTATTCAGGCGATTTTAAATATTACGGATTCGCGTTTTCAGCAACCCCTTTTGATAAAAGCAAAAAAATACGGGAAAATTCCAGATGATTATCAAATACCCTTGGTTTTTCAGAATAATTTTCCTGAAAAATTCCCACCTCTTATTGCTGAATTAAGACAGCATGGATTTGCAAAACCGTATCCGCTGGGAAGTGAACTGAGTGAAGATGAACAAAAAATTCAGGAAGCGTTACTTTTTTTGAAAAATGGTTCGCGATTGAGATTGTTTTTTATTACGTTTATTTCGGTATTTTATTGTAATCAAGAAAAATATCAAAAATATTTAATCAGGATGCAATTGCTGTATCCTAACAATTTTAAAGAATGGATTTATAAAAAATTATTGCAGTATGCGCTGAAGAGAACTTCGTAAAACAAAGCCATCGGCCTGAGCGTCATTGCGAAGCCTGCTTTTTAGGCTGAAGCAATCTTTGAGAGATTGCTTCGCCGCATAAAACGCGGCTCGCAATGACGCCAGGATCGATCAAATGGGCTTAATAATTTTCTAGGGTTTTTTCCCAGTGACCCGGTCTCCAATCCCAAGCTAAACATTCACCGTTTGTAGCTTGTGTGCAGGCCCAGTATCCTTCGATCCAAGCGACACCTTCGGGAGAATTGCTGTATTCGCAAACGCGATGTTCAGGATACCAAACGCCTTTGTACCATCCTGCAGCAATGGTATTGCAGCGAACATAGCCAGCTGGTGTTGCAACCACTTCTTTTGCGGCGGGAACAGGGGTACGGACGGTGGTGGTTTCGACTGTTTTAGTCACCTCACCGGTTGGACTTTCGGTGACTTTGGTTACAGTGGTTTGCTCATCGGCAAATGCACCGTTCATCCAAAAGCATGCCGCGGTTAAAATTGTTAGGATCTGACAGAATAGACGCATATTTTAAACACCTCCGTTGTGAGAACTAGTATGAACACGCATCGTCTTGCGAAATTATCATTACGCGCGACATTGACGTAAACCCTAGTGTACTAAACTTTTTTTCTGAAATATATTCAATTTACTATGCAATCAAATACTTTTGCTAATTGCGAGGGCTCCAAAATGAGCTGTTCTTTGGCTTTTTTTGTTAGCTTTTTAATATATCGTTCAATTTTCATCGCCTCCGCCTTCTGGCCTTCCATTTGCCAACGTTGGGCAATTTCAAGCGGTTTAAAACTGCGGGTATATTTACATTTCGCCGTCCCCGAGACGTGTTCGGCGAAGCGTTTCATTAAATCAGGGGTATAGCCGGTATAAAAGCTCCCATTGTCACAACGCAATATATAAATCCAGTAGCGAGTCATTAGATTTTCTCTGTAATTCTGGTAGAATGGTACTGTTATTTTTAAATTTGATGAAGGTTAAATATTATGGCACGTGAAAAAGGCACCGTTAAGTGGTTCAACAACAGCAAAGGGTTCGGGTTTATTCAACGAGATAAAGGTGATGATGTGTTTGTTCATTTCAAATCCATCACTGGTTCTGGCTACAAATCTCTGGAAGAAGGCCAGCGCGTAGAATTTACCGTGACACAAGGTCAGAAAGGGTTACAGGCCGAAGAAGTCACTGTTATTCAAGAATAGCAGACCATTATATAGCGTCATTGCGAGCCGCGTATTTTGCAGCGAAGCAAGCTTTCAAAAGATTGCTTCGTCGCAAAAAAGCGCTCCTCGCAATGACGATTTTTTTTATGAAACACAATCATAAAATTGATATTCTTTTTTCAATTTTATAAATGCCCTCGAAATATAATCCACAATCAGCGGATTAAAAGTGACTTGCGTTTCGGGTATCACACCCGTCCTATACCCTTCCCAAAGTTTATGGCTTAATTTTCTGTGATTGCCATACACTTCATTAACTAAAAGATTCCATTTTTCAGCAAGCATCATTCCCGTTTCACTTTCAGGATTAGTATGCAAATTGGATTCGATTTCGTTAAATAGCTGGGACCAGCGATTTCCGTAAGAGGTCCAATAGTCTTCCGTACGGCTTGTTAAAATCATTTCAAATTCGGATTTTTCTTGGTGTGAAAAAAATTTTTTGTGCCAAAAAGCTTGTTCATGCTCATCGAGTTGTCCCACTTCCGTTACTTTCTGTATCACATTCCAATTGATCGGATCATTTAATTCGGTTTTTTTGAGTAGATGTTCTAATAATTTTGAAGCTTTTAGTAAACGCGCCGCTTCTTCGTTCATATTTTTGCATTGTGCTTGCAAAAAATTTTTTGGATCAGAAAATTTCGTTTTCAGAATTTGTTTAATTTTATCTAGCGGAAAATCCATGAATTTTAGCATGGTAATTTGCTGCAAAATCTGCACGTCGTCTTCTGAATAAAAACGATGGCCTGCACTATTTCTGAAACTGGGTTTAAGAAGACCTAACTCATCATAGTGATGTAAGCCACGAATACTAATGGATGTTAATTCACTGAGTTCTTTGACGCGATATAATTTTTTCATGGGTTAATTCCTTAGGCTCGTAACATTCCATTGATGTACCCACACATATTCTGTAATAAAATCATAGCTACAAAAAGCAATTTTATTTAGTTTTTTTAGAGCAGTTTTGATTGATTTTGCAGGGATGCCAGTTTCATTCATCACCGTTTTGATTGGCAGATAATATATTTTGATATTATTAGCGAAAGGCGAACTCATCAGATATAAAACTAGTAACTGCACTTCTCTGCCTAATTTGCGGATTTCCTCGCCTTTTTGGCTGGTCCAAAAAGATATTCGATTGTCTTTCATTGACAAGATTCCCTATTTGATTAAAGAGACTTTTACCCTAAACCTGACGTAAGGTGAGGTTGCAAGGGGTAATGAAAACTTTTTACCCGCTGACCGATTGCGCTTTTATCAAGTTATTGGTAAAATAAAGAACATTTTTGGCGTATTAAATATGACCTTAAGAAAACAAATCGATGATAATAAAGCTGAAGTTGAGCTGGAAAAGCAAATTATTCATTACCCTCGTCCCGAAAGTCCGAGCTATAGAAAAAAACTTTTAGAGCTTGAATCACTTCGTGATGCTCGCGCAGAAGAGAAAATATCGATTCATCAAATTAAATTGAAAGGGGAATTGCTTGGTGAAGGCGGTTTTGGAAAAGCCTATAAACTGGGAGACAAAGTTTACAAAATTTATCATTCACATGTCGAAAATACAGCAAAACGCAGCGCGGGTTATTGGAACAAAATCTATAAGGAGATTTATGATGGGAAATATGCACGTTATGCTACTGCAATTCATCAAAAAATAGATGACGAAGAAGTACTTATTACGCCTTATATCCAAGGTCGAAAATTTAATTCTGATTGCTGCTGTATTCCAACCGCTCCGCTTAAACGCTTTACTAAGGCATTCAAAAAAATAGGATTAGGAATGCAAGACCCTGATCAAGAGGGAAATTTGTTAATAGTAGGTGAAGACCCTTTGCCTGTTGATCTGGATAATGTTTACCGTCTGCCGGAAAATTATTGTTTTTTCTTCTATAAATATTCTTCTTATGATCCACCTAGCCCGACGAGTTTGGCTTGTGCCAAAGTAGTTCATTTTTTTCTCCGCACTGATAATGCAAAGAAGACAAAACCTATTACTGAAATTAATGACACCATTGGGTTCAGATCCATTTTTATGAGAGCTTAAAGAGGAAAGGGATCATATATGGACCCCTTTTCGTTTTTACCAAATATGCGGATTAAAAAAATCATCCAACGAAATAATTCTATCAAAATAAGCGCGGGATTTGAGATGATCATTGTTTTGTTGATTGGTGATGAGAATTTTTTGAATGGTCTTATTTTTTGGATTGGGTAATAAACTGACTTTTTCAGAAAATTCATCGATGACTGAAGTACTGATTTTGTTTTGTGAATATTTTATTTCACAAATAGATATGACTTTATCATCACGATCAAATAATAAATCAATTTGAAATCCCGGCGAAATTTTTTCAATTTGCCGACTGAAAAAACTTCCCGCTTGATACTTAATCCCTGAAAATCCTAACAGTGTTGCAATTTGTCTTTCATATTTTCGACAAAATCGTTCAAAAGCATATCCAAGCCATTGGTGGAAATGCGACATGTTTATACCTGAAGAAAGATGATTGATAAAATGGCCTTGTTCAATTTGTTTGGTTAGAGGTTTTAAAAATTTAAAATAGTAATGCAAATAAGCATCGGCAATACAATATCGTGTTAATAAACTATTTTCAGGCTTGTTATAGGGCGAATATTTTTCTATAAATCCACAAATTTCTAAATCATTGAGTAATGAAGTTAACATACCGCCTGAGCGAATTTTTAATTTGGCTGATAATTCTTTACGCGTTGCGAATTTTAATTGGCTTAAACAGTCTATTATTTTTTTATAATATTTATTATCAGCCAGACTACTTGTAAAAATTCGCTCATATTCATGCAGAAAAAAAGCGCCAGGTAAAAATGATTCGTTAAGTAAATTAATATAAATTGAATTGGGATTGCGTAATCGTTTTAAATATTCTGGCATTCCACCCAATGTAAGATAAGCATCCAGCACTTCCGAATTGGATCGTTGATGCAGCATGGCTTTTGATTCGATTAAATTAAATTCACGTAATGGCATTTCATGCTGCGAACGATTATAAAGCGCTGACGATTTGACTACATGATTAATCATAAATGCGGGTGATGAACCGCAGAGAATCAAAATTAATTCTTTGTTGTGACGGAAATAGTTGTCCCAAACATATTTTAATGCGGAAATAAAATCATCTTCATAATTTGCTAACCATTGGACTTCTTCGAAGTACAATGTGAAAGGCCCTGTTTTTGTCACCTCGGCAATATTGACTAAGACATCCACCCAATTGGTTACCGCAATTTTGGTTAATAGCGGTTGTTCCGCATATTGCGCTAATTGCTGCATCACAAACTGTCTCTGTTCTTCGGGTGAAATATGATCTCTGCCTTCAAACTTTAATAATTGTCGGGTATAGAATACTTGTTCTAATAGCTCCGTTTTGCCGACTCGGCGCCTGCCATGGACCACAATAATATGAGGTCCAGGTTGTGACATAATCGAGACTAGCCTCTCCATTTCATAGTCACGATCGATAAATTCTCTATTTTTTTCAATGGGATAGTATTTCATAACGCCTGCTTATAAAATAATTGGCGTAAATTTTTAAATTTTTTACGCCAATTAATGGTAATTATAGGCTTAATTGGCGTGAAATTCAAAAATTTTTACGCCAATTATTAAGAATAGTAGTGACAAATACAACTGGGAATTGTGTATCTATTTGATTTATATAATATTCTAATGTGCGTTGACTGTATATTTGGGCACCACCGTCCAATTTATATTATCACTATAAATTGGACGATAGGGTAAGCGCAATATTATTGGTTATAGATGGACCCTTTTCTCTTTTAACTCATTGCTGTATAAGAAATATACATTATATGATACAATGGTCACACTTTTGTAGGTTTCAACTCATGACCCAAACACGCGATAAAAAATACCTCAATCTAGCCCAAGCGGATATCGACATAACGGAATTTTTTAAGGCGCATCCCTGCACCATGGCGCGGCGCGCTTTTTTGCAACGAATTCAAGAACTCATTCGCGAAGCGCATTCATTAAGTTTTTTATCGGAAAGTAAAGATCCTTTCGAAGCCGCCAAAGAAAATGCTAAAAGAAAACAAGCCCCTGTCAAGAAAATTGCTACAACGATTCTGCAATTAATTGAAGACGAACTGGAACAACCCGTCGTACAGCTTGGGGAAAATACCTATCTTGAATTACTCCAGTCGGTAAAACAGTGCGCTGCGAGCACTCTTTCATCAACAGACATGATTACTTCCAAAATGATTGAGATGCACTATTCCCCTACATCGAGCATCTATCAGTTGGCTTCTGCTTTCGGTATCGATGTGATGCCCATGAGCCAAAGTATGGATCCTTTGAAAGGTAGTGATTTCTCTGGAACTTGTTTTGGTTATACAAAGCAACAGATCGATAAAAAAGAATGTCAACTGGATGCAAAGGTATTAGCATCACAAAAAAATGTTCGTGCCTATGCAAATCGATTTTATTCTCTATCCAATGATATTTATTCTCAACTCTACAATGTGATGGAATGGCGTGGGGGAAAATCCATCATCAGTATTAAAGACGGGGAAGCCACAGCACACGCTGTTTCGCTTTATTTAAACGATGACCAGTCATATATTTTTTTCGATTCCAATTTTGGAAATTTTACCATTCCAAAAAAATTAACTTACGACTTTTTGGTATTTTTAATCACTCACTATTCTACTTATCGTGCTTCGGTTGTGACGGTTGCAGAAGAACCAAAACCCGAGCATGCGGAACCCGCACAGCCAAAAAAAATGGATCAGCAAGTTCTGAATCAATTTGCAAAAACACATTGCCAATCATTTCTACGTAACTCTCAAGCAAAATTACGCAAAGCAACTTCGGTAGTGGCTCAAGTTAAGGCATTGCGAGAAATTGAATATGCTTTTTGCTCACAGCTAAATCCCATTTTAAAAAATGTCAGTGATGAAAAAACCTTAACAGAAATTGCCGTTATGCTTGATGAAAGTAAGTTAGTACCCGCTCCATCAGAAGCACAAGAAAAAATGTTAAAAGAACAATTGAAAAAGAATTTTGCCTACTACAAAAAACACAAAGGGAGATTAACTCCACAACATGACGGAGCTACTCTGTCTGATATTGATAAATTGGAACAACAAATGCTGAATGCCCCTAGGGCACTGACTTGCGTGACGGTTCTTGAATCATGGTATCAGGAAAATGGCTGCCGCTTTTCCGAAGTACGATCATCCGTGATCTTTAGTATCATTAAACCCCTTGTAGATTGCTGTCCATTTCGCATGGCAATTCATCAAGAAAAAAGCCGTCTTATTAAAATACTGCAAAACGCGTTGGCAGAAAAAATTCGTCATCTTGTTAGTTGGTCGAATCCCGAAATTAATATGAGTCTTTATGCGAATACCATCCGGTCATTACCACTCAATATTGATTTGAAGACAATACTCAAGAAGATGGAAGCGATAGATGAAAGTATTTTTCCTTTGTTCCGACCGGCAAAAACTGACATCGATTATTTTTTTGTAAAAGTCAGAAATGTTGATACAAAAAATCCTGAAGGATTAGAAGAATTATTAAGATCAGTTGATCAATTGCTGGCAAAACTGGAAAAACCGGTGACAGCTCCTCATTTCAGCCAGGCTGCCACTTCTTTGGCAAAATAAGTAATAATAAAATCGGCGCCGGCGCGTTGAATCGCTGTTAAAATTTCGAGTGCGCTTTTTTGCTCGTCCATCCAGCCTTTTTCACTGGCCGCTTTGATCATCGCGAATTCACCGCTGGTGTGATATGCGCATAAAGGCAATTCGGGATACGTTTCTTTGATGCGATAAATTACATCCAGATAAGTGTGTGCGGGTTTTACCATGAGCATGTCGGCGCCTTCGGAAATATCGAGAGCGCATTCGCGGAGTGCTTCATTGCTGTTTGCGACATCCATTTGATAAGTGCGCCGGTCACCAAATTTTGGCGCACCTTCAGCGGCTTGTCTAAAGGGGCCGTACATGGCGGAGGCATATTTTACTGAATAGCTAAGAATTGGAATATGCTGAAAACCCGCATCATCCAAGCCATGTCGAATAGCGAGAACCATTCCATCCATATTCCCGCTCGGTGCAATAATATCCGCGCCCGCTTTGGCGTAACTCACAGCTTGTTTTGCTAATAATTCCAGGGTTTTATCGTTATCAATATTCACTTCGGCGTGCTCGTGTTCTATTACCACACCGCAATGGCCATGATCGGTATATTCACAAAAACAAACATCGGCCATCACCAATAAATCGGGGGCTGCTTTTTTTATCACGGGAATCGCTTTTTGAATAATTCCGTGGTCGGAATAAGACATTTTTCCGAGGCCATCTTTTTCACTAGGAATGCCGAATAACATTACACTTTTAATGCCTAGTTGAGTAATGGATTTTATTTCTTCTGGGAGTTGATCAACGCTCAATTGGAAATGGCCGGGCATGGAGGCAATAGGATTTTTGAAGTTTTTCCCCTCTTTTATAAAAAGTGGCAAAACCAGTTTACCGGGATGAAGGTGCGTTTCGCGCACTAAATCGCGGATATTGGCGCGTTGGCGTAAGCGGCGTAAGCGTGTGATTGGAAATTGGCCCATAAAACCCCCTCGTTTTTTGAGGGAATATTATATACTTTTTAAAGTCCTATGTAATTATGGTTTTTTTACCCATATTGACAAATGTTTTCTCTTGGCATATGCTTAACATATGCCAAAACGATTTATCCGTATGGAACAATATACACGTCATGCTCAACTATTTCGTAACGGGCGTAATCAAGCCTTACGTATCCCACGTGAATTTGAATTGCCCGGTAAAGAAGTATTAATTCACAAAGAAGGAGGTTGCTTGATTATCGAACCCATTAAAAAAAGAAATAACCTTGCAAAATTACTTGCTCAATGGAAACCGTTAAAGGAAAAATTTCCTGAAATTAAAGACCTCCCTGCAGAGGATATCGATCTTTAAGGCCTTTTTATGAGCCATTTTACCTATCTTTTTGATACTAATATTTTATCTGAACTAATCAGACAACCATCGGGGCCACTCGCTCAAAAAATTGTTGCCTTAGATGAAACATCTTTTTGTACGAGCATTATCGTTGCTTGCGAACTCCGTTATGGTGCCCGTAAAAAAGGTTCAGCTTCATTAATTAATAAAGTTGAGCGATTACTTGCAAATATGATTGTGAAACCATTTGAAAATGATGCAGATCATTACTATGCTGCTTTGCGTGTCGCCTTAGAAAAAAAAGGCCAACCTATTGGAGCCCATGACATGCTGATTGCTTCGCACGCATTGGCTTTGGAGGCAACATTAGTAACAGCTAATGAACGCGAATTCACACGTATTCCGAAATTAAAAGTGGAAAACTGGCTTCTTGAGCCAGTTGGATATTCGCAATAATTCAAATAACATGCGCTTTAATTTGCCCGCCCCGCCGTTCCAAATCGAATTGTTAATCCAACATTCACCACCGGTGAATTGAAACTATTTTGCAATGCTTTGACTTCACCCACGCTCGCTTGCAAACCTAACGAAGGTGTTAGGTAATAATGGACACCTACTACGGGTTCAATGATGGATCCACCACCGATAGTCAATCCACCGCCGCCACCTGCGCCGATTAATAATTCTGCGTAGGGTTGTAAGCGATTGTTGCAGAATGCAGCAGTTTGTAATCCGGGGCCAATCATGCCGGTTGCAAATCCACCCGCGTGAACGCCTGCATATGCGCTTGCGCCTTGATAACTGAAAAAGAAATTCGGCGTAAATATCTGGTCGATTTGCACGCCGATCAAATTATCGGGTGAACGCGTTGTTTCAGAAGTGCGTTCCGGGCGCAAATAGGTTTGATTGAAAATGTGAATGCGCCAGTCTTGCGTGCGTAACCAATCAAAGTGCACACAAGAAGGTGTAGATTTTGCCGTGGCTAAATCCAGATGGTACAACAATTCTGCCATCGCCGTTGGCGCGCGCAACTGGCCTTGTGGGGCCCAAATGTATCCGCCATTGATACGGCCCGAGAACTGACAACCCATCGGCCATTCAAAACCGAGTTGTGGATGAATCAAGATTCCACCGCCGGTGTCGACATTGCCACCGCCACCTGCACCCGCTGCCAATTGCGGCACCAATGCAAATCCGTGACCCAATTCCGCATGATAGCCAACCCCTGCCAACACATCCATATAACCATTCGGCACACCATGAAAAGCACCATCCGCGCGCAACGATCCAAAAATCGATTGCGTGAAATAATGATCCAATTCCGCACCGACTAATGACATCGTGCCGTCTTGAATCACGCCATCGACATTTTTCGTGCCGCTTTTTTGTTTATACATTTGTAAGAAAATGCCAAAATCGTTGCGCTGGAAATCCAAAAATTTGCTATCGAATAAACACAGACGATTAAAACAGCTTTGGCCTGTTCCTAAATAATTGACATAATAAAATTCGTATGGAATATCTAAATCGAGTCCCACTTGGGAGCTGCGAATTTTTCCCGATGGAAAATCAATATAACTGTAATGAACACCCAGCCGCACCCAATGAAAATCATATTGCAATCCCGCATGCGGCCGCACCATCAAACCACCGCCAACTAACGATGATCGTCCACCGCCACCGCCTGCATATAAACCTAAATCACCCCAAATATGGGAAAATAATTCATGATGCAAGCCACCTTCTAGACCGAGCGTAAACAATCCGCCTTGTTTGCCAGTCACCGCGCCATGCGCGCCGAGACCGCCGTACATGTACGGATTCAAATCCACTAAATAATTCGCACCTAATAATCCCAAGCGCTGGTTTTGATTAGGTATCGCCATATTGTCATAACTAAAACGAAAAAATCCCGGTTGCGGGAATAACCCGAGCGAATTAGCGGGCGTAGGGGATGCTTTTGCGCTAAGACAAAATACGGTTGCGATTAGCATCAAAAAAATTCGGAGTTTCAAGGGGTAAGTCCTTTTTATTTTTTGCGATTTTTATGAAACAGTATAGTATTCTTTTACTGACTGAATTTTCAAGATTTGTATGAAAATATTTATTCTAATTGTCATATTGAAAAAATTAAACAGATCCTTCCCTTTGCTCAGGATGACATGTGCCTTGGCTGTCATCCTGAGCAAAGCGAAGGATCTGTCTAACATGGCTTCTTTACAAAAGTTTCAGTAGTTTAAAAAGAAAAATCCAGAATAGAAAATTGATCATCACGGTAAAAATTTAAAAAGATCCTTCGTGGAGATCAGGATGACAGCTGATTTCGTTGAATTGTCAGCATTCCTATTTTCCAAATTCCTTTTTTTCCATTTCAGGCCAAACATTTTCGGTAAAATAACTTTTTAAACTCGCCACTTTCGCGCCTGTTAAACGGTTTTTTCGAATTTCTTCTGGAATAATTTTATCTTTTTCGGCTTGGGTTAATTTCGCTTGCCAATCATCAAACGCCATGTTTAATAATTCTTTGAGGAGATGGTCGCGCTTTTCTTTTTCTGCTTTTTTTTGTGCGATTAATTCACGCAGCGCTCGGTCTTTTGGTGATTCGTAATTTTCAGGTGCGTTATAGACGCTCGCTCTTTTTAAAATACCCATGAAATAACCGATCGGACTACTTTTGGTGATGCTCGCCTGTTTGTTGTTGTATTTTAAATCGTAATAAAAATGATTAATGGAGTCTTGCACGACAGCTGCCGTTAAATCATCTTGTTTGTAAAGTTGCAACAAATGCCCTTTGGTAAAACCAATTTGGCTTAGCGGTTCAATATCAATTTCATCCCATTCTTTCGGTAAACTGGATGACGATTTGCGCGCATCGAATTTGGAAAAGTCCGGATTTGGATTGGGATCGGCTTGCTGTTTTAATGAATCCAGTTTTTCAACGGAGATCAATCTTCGGTATTCCATTGCGGCGTCATTGACTTCTTGACTGATGCCGAAGCAATAAAAACCTCCCCTGCCCCGCTTGCCGTTTTCGCGTGCGAGTAATTTTTTTTCGACCAGGCGTTGAATGGAGGTGTTCACCATTTTTAAACTCGTATTCGTAAGCGAGGTTAACATGTCGCTGGTAATGCTCCCGCTTGAAAGTAAACCGCGTGAGACGCAGCGTTCTAAAATAAAAGTGAATATTTTTTTCTGGTGTCCTGATAAGCGAAGAATATTGTAAAGAGGACTGGCGAGTTGTTCTTTTGTTAAAACATTCGCGTAAGAAATCGCGTGATGGGCTACGTTTTCTTCCTCTTCAGGAATCGACGGTTTGGGTTGAAAAATCGTTTGGGGTTCGGGCGGCGCTACAAATTTTTTCTTTTCCGCCTGGGGTGCATAATCAATGGGTGGTTCTTCTTTTTGTGCTGGAGCTTCCGCTTTAATCGCTTCCGTCACAGGTTGAATGGGTTCGAGTTTCACTTCTTCTTTTTCTTCTTTTTCGATTTCATCCATATAATTCCATGGACGATAAGAAGATTTTTTAAATTTTTTCTTGACCGTTTTCTCTAATAAAGACGCAATATCGGGCATGGCGCATCTCCTTTATTTAAGCGCTGATTGCCTTTAATCGATCGGTGTCGATGGGTGCAGATTTTTTCGCGAATTCGCCTATTTTTAGTAGTTCACGGGTTAATAAATCCACGTCTTCTTTGGCGGAAGAATTGGCGAGCGAATCGAAAATCGACATGCCTTTGGTCAAGACGTTTTCGAATTCTTGGCTTCGGCGAATCGCGGTTCGAATAAGATGCTGGCTGTGTTTCGGATGCGTTACTAAAAATCGCATGGTGTCATGGGATAAAGAAGTTCTTGGATCAAATTCATTTAGCAAAGGACACACGGGAACGGCTTTTTTGAAGGATTTTTCGATGTTCGCAACTTCCCTGCTGGTAATTTCCAAACCTTCCAAACTGAATTCCGATGGTGTGACGGGTGAAATGACGCGATCGGATGCGAGTGATGCCGCGGTCACTGAACTTCCCAATGCGGGTGGGCAATCAATCAAAATTAAATCATATTGGTTTTTTAATGAATCGATCATGTCTTTGTAAATGCGGTCTAGCGGTAAACGTTTTAGCATGAGGTTGCTGTCGAGCAAGGCATTTTCGATGCGGCTGGGTAAAATATCCAATCCTTCGTAAACGGAAACGATGCCCTCTTCGACTGGGATATCTTGATTGATGAGTTCAATCATGATGGGTTTGTCATGTGATTTGACGCGGCAGGCTTTGGTTAAGTTGCCTTGTTGGTCAAGGTCAATCAGCAACGTGCGCGCACCATATAACGTCGCGCGTATGCCTAAACCTAAACAGAGCGATGTTTTTCCTGTTCCCCCTTTCACGATCTGGAAAGAAAAAACTTGGGGGTTAAATTTTATTTCAAATAATTGGCGCGCGGTTTCGTAGGCAAAATAAACACGATTTTTGCTTTTTTGGTGTGGTAAATTTTTTCGCTTAATTTGGTTGTGTAAGGCTTGAACCGTGGTTCCCATGACTTCTGCGGCATCGGTGACCAACATTTTTGGTTCCATTTGTACCTCCGTGTTTAAATTGGAAGATGTTTCTTAACATTTATTTAAACACGGCATTTTGGTCGATGTCAACTTGTCAGTGGTTTTTTTCTTAAGGTCTTTCTTTAGTTGTAGTAGTAATTTCTTTTAACTACTACTATAGAGACGTGAGAGAATAATTTGGATCGTTTTTCTGATTAACAAAAGATTAAGAAATGATAAAGAGATGATTAAGATAAGATTAAGAAAAGATTTACAAATGATTAACAGATTGCGAATGCTCGGATTAACAAATGATTCAGAAAAGATTAAGAATTGATAAAGATATAGCTGCCTATATGTTTCGTTTTGCTTGCAACTTCAATGAAAATTTTTTGTAAGTCATTAATAATTTGATTTTTATTTCTATATCTTAATCAATTGTTAATCTATAACGATTAATAAATGATTAAGATATAAATCATGGATTTTCAGTCGGGCTAATCGCGTTTGATAAACAAATGATTAACCAATGATTAAGATATGATTAACAAAAGATAAAGAAAAGATAAATAGATGATTAAGAAAGGCTGTTTTGCCGGATTAATAATTGATTCACAATTGATAGGTGAATGATAGCTGGATGATTCATTAATGATAATGAAATGATAAGTAAATGATGGCTGAATGATGGTTAGATGATTGCTAATTGATTAAGAGATGATTCGTAGATGATTAAGTAATGATTAACAAAAGATAAAGATATGATGTTGATTAATGCAAATCATTTATAATTGAATAATTATATATAATTGTATGATAAAGAAATGATTAACATATGATAAAGATATCGGGGCGACGTGTCATTCTGAGAGCGTTTTTTGCTCGAAGAATCTCTTTAATGTTGTGAGATCCTTCGCTTCGCTCAGGATGAAAGTGAAAAAGCGATGCCACTGAAAAAATTGTTATACGTGGAACATTTTATTCTTGTTCTAAAGACAATATGCGTTTACCATTTTGAACGTTTTAAATAATTGTCATCCTGAGCGTAAGCGAAGGATCTAACACCAACAGATTCTTCGAGCAAAAACCGCTCTCAGAATGACAATCGTTTTTATAAATATAAATGGTATAAAAAATGTTTAACAAAATTCTAATCGTGTGTCTTGGAAATATTTGCCGCAGCCCGATGGTTGAAGCCATTTTCAAACATCGATTATCCGCAAAACATCCACATGTGTCTGTGAGTTCTGCGGGAATCGCAGCGGTCGTTGGTAAATCCGCGGATCCCTTCGTACAAGAACTTTTGCGCCTCGAAGGCATCGATTGTTCAGAACACCGCGCGCGTCAATTAACTTCTGCGATGTTATTAGAATCGGATCTGGTTTTAGTGATGGAAGAAGACCAACGCAAAGAAATTGCATACACGTTTCCAAGCGTTTGTGGTAAAGTGCATCTTTTAGGAAAATGGGGCGGATTCGAAGTTCCCGACCCATACAAAAAACCAAAGGAATTTTTTAAGGAAACATACCAATTGGTCACCGCTGGCATTGATCAATGGCAGACGAGGTTATGGAAATAAAGCATGTTGCGTGCATTCATTTTAGTTTTTTTAGTGATTAATTTAAGTGGTTGTTTTATTGCTCCTGGCATGAAAATGCAACCACCGCCGCCAGATGTGAGGTGTTCGGCGGCGAGATGTAAGCCTGATCTACATTTTATTCCCATCGATGTTTGTTTGGTTCGCCAGTTGAATCAGATGAGCAGTACTACACTCGATGAAGCCTATTATTATCATGTGGGTGCGCATGATATTTTGAATGTTTATGTATTTGGCCATCCCGAATTAATGGGACCGATTGGCATTCCACCAGCAGAACAGAGCACAGGATTGTTAAATCCGACGTTAGCGCCTGTTGGCTATTTAGTAAATACAGATGGTGATATTTATTATCCAATGGTTGGAAGAGTACACGTTTTAGGAAAAACAGTAGAACAAATTCGTGTACAACTCACTTCTTCATTAAAAAAATATATCCGTAACCCACAAATTGATGTTCGTGTTTCAGGATTTCGCAGTAAAAAAGTTTATGTCATGGGCGAAGTCCAAAAACCTGGATTATTACCTTTAACCGATTCTCCTATGAGTATTACTGATGCCATTAATCTGGCGGGGGGATTTGATCTCAAAGCGGCGGATCCGAGTCATATTTTTGTTATTCGTGGCGATTATGCTCATCCGGAGATTTATTGGCTGAATGCGGGATCACCCGAAGCGTTGTTACTCGGTGAAAATTTTCGATTAAAAGGCCAAGATGTCATCTTTGTTTCGACAGCAGAAGTTGCTCGTTGGAACCGTGCTATCGATCAGATATTGCCGACTATACAGGCTGTCTGGTTTACTAATGCTTTAATTAACAGTAATTAGTTTTTTTAAGGTAACAGGATTTATGTCAGGGAACACGGATTTAAAAACAAATTTAAAAAATTTCTCTCTTCCTTTTATCGAGGATAAAATTGATTTAAGAAGTATTGTTTACACTTTATTAGCTGAAAAAAAACTGATTATAATGGTCACCTTGATCGGATTAGTTTTAAGCATTATCTATGCAATTCTCATTGTCCCACAATATCAAGCCAATCTTTTAATCCAAGTAGAAAATAAACAATCCGGCGCTGACTTATTAAGTGGGAATGCGCTGTTAGGTGGTCTCGGCAAAGAAAGTTCCCCAGCCGATGTTCAAACAACGTTGATTAAATCACCTTTTATTTTAGTACCCGTTGTTGAATCCTTGGGATTAGATGTTGTCGCGCGTCCTCACTATTTTCCTGTTTTGGGTGCTTGGTTTGCTCGTGGACGAACTGAATTGCATTCACCCGTTTTTGGTTTAAAAAAATATGCATGGGGCGGTGAACATCTTGAAGTGACTAATATGCATATTTCCTTGAATAAAGATAACCTAACATTCAAATTAATAGCCAGACAAAACCAAACCTACGAACTTGTAACGTCAGATGGAAAACGCATTCTGACAGCTAACGTAGGACAATTAGCGAAAATCAAAAATAATAATTTAGAATTAACAATTCTAGTTAAATCAATGACGGCAAATCCTGGAACAGAATTCTTTTTATCCAAATTGTCTACTGAATTGCTAGCAAATAAAATCGCATCCCGATTGGATATTTCAGATTTGGGACAGATGAATCAAGTAGATAAAACAGGGATTTTGCAAATTTCATTAAAAGATCCATCCCCACAGAAAATTGTCGATATATTGAATACCATCGGCACGATTACCATTGATAAGGATACTGAACGCAAATCACTCGAAGCGGCTAAGACTTTACAATTTCTTGAAGATCAATTACCGCTAGTAAAAAACGGCTTGAAAGAGTCCGAATCAAATTTAGATAAATATCGGATGAAAAGTGGAACCATTGATCTGAATATCAAATCAAAAATACTATTACGGCAATTGTCCGATGTACAAAGAGAGCTATCCAAAGCTGAATTATCTCGTATTATGTTATTACAACAATTAACCCCGGCGCATCCCTATATTATTGCTTTAAACAGTAAAAAAGTTGCTCTGCAAACTGAATTAAACTCCTTAGAAAGCCAACTATCAACTCTTCCCTCATCCGATCAAGTAGCTGTAGGATTGATACGTGATATAAAAGTCAAAAGCCAGCTTTATTTAATCCTGTTACACAAAATTCAAGAATTGGAAGTCGTTAAAGGTGGAACCATCAGTGATGTACGAATTTTAAATTGGGCTCATTTGCCTGATTCATGTCTACCCACAGGCCGATTTTGGATTATATTATGTGGTCTCCTTATGGGATTTGTAGCGGGAGCTGGATTTGTCGTTGCTCGTAAATCCTTCCTCAGTTTTGTGGAAGACCCCAATTGGTTGGAACAGCACTTTGGTATTCCAACATTTGCTATAATTCCTTATAGCAGCCAGCAAAAATCACTTATCAAAGACCACAAAGAAAATAATCGTAAATTAGAACTATTAGCTCAGAATCAACCGCGCGATTTATCTATTGAAGCACTGCGCAGTTTACGAACCAGTTTACAATTCGCATTAATCGGTGCGAAAAATAATATTATTTCCATTATGGGTATCAGCCCAGGCATTGGAAAATCATTTGTATCGGCGAATTTTTCTTATCTTTTAGCAGAGTCAAATAAACGAGTTTTATTAATCGATGGAGACATCCGAAAAGGGTATTTGCAGGATTATTTTTCTGTAAAACGCGCTCCGGGTCTCAGTGAGATCATCAGTGGTGAAATTCCTCTGGAACATGTTATCCACAAAACTAATCATCCTAATTTAGATTTTATTGCAACGGGTCATTTTCCGCCTAATCCATCGGAATTATTACTTAGCAATCAATTCAAAGAAATTTTAAGTGCTGTCTCGACAAATTATGATTTGGTTATCATCGATACTGCACCTGTTCTTGCTGTAACCGATGGAATTATTATTGCCAATCAATCAGGAATTAATTTCCTTTGTATTGCGGGTGGGGTACATCAGGCACCCGAAATTGAATTAGCGATAAAACGTTTACAAAGCAACGAAATCAGAATACAAGGCACAATCTATAATAATATCCATGCGAATAATGCGACCCAGGGTCGTTACAATTATTATTACGCATATGATCAAGCTTAAAATATAAGGAAGTGTTAGAATGACAAGAAAAATTTCTGTGATTGGCTTAGGTTATGTGGGTTTGCCTGTCGCCGTCGCTTTCGGCGAAAAACAAAGAGTCATTGCATTTGACATCAATCAACATCGCATCGAAACATTAAAAAAAGGGATTGATCACACAGGCGAAATTACTAAAGAAAAACTTTCGCAAACCGATTTGCATTTTACAAGTCACCCTGAAGATTTACGCGAAGCGGATTTTCATATCATTGCTGTCCCAACGCCCGTTAATCTCGCGAAACAACCGGATTTAGCTTGTTTAATCAGCGCTTCCAAAACGCTAGGCGCACAACTTAAAAAAGGCGACATTGTCGTCTATGAATCAACGGTTTATCCTGGTGTCACCGAGGAAGAATGCGCCCCTGTACTAGAAAAATATTCCGGCCTAAAATCCGGCGTCGATTTTTTTCTGGGATATTCTCCCGAAAGAATTAATCCAGGCGATCCTTCACGGACTTTTTCATCGATTCGAAAAGTTGTGTCAGGCCAAACTCCCGAAGTTTTAGACATTATCGCTGAAACCTATGGCAGCGTAGTGACCGCAGGGGTTTACAAAGCCTCCAGCATCAAAGTCGCAGAAGCCGCCAAAGTCATTGAAAATACTCAACGCGATTTAAATATTGCATTAATTAATGAGCTTTCCATTATTTTTAATAAATTACACATCGACACCACAGAAGTTTTGGAAGCCGCTGGTACCAAATGGAATTTTTTACCCTTCAGACCCGGATTGGTCGGTGGCCATTGCATTGGTGTCGATCCTTATTATTTAACACACAAAGCCAATATGCATGGCATCCATCCCGAAGTCATTTTGGCGGGTCGTCGCATCAACGATAACATGGGAAAATATGTCGCCGAACAAACGATTAAACAAATTAATCGTCTGAAAAAACCCGTGCACGGCGCAAAAATTGGTATTTTAGGTCTGACATTTAAAGAAAATTGTTCTGACATCCGAAATACCAAAGTGATCGATATTATTCAAGAACTCAATCACTATCACGTCGATGTGGTGCTGCATGATCCTCGCGCCAATCCCGAAGAAACCCACAAAGAATACGGTTTAAAATTATCCGCCTGGAATGATTTTTCGGGTCTCGATGCCATGATTTTAGCGGTGGCACATGATAATTATCGTGATCATTCCGCCGACGAATGGGCAGGGCGTTTAAATGATCCCAAATTAATGATCGATGTGAAAGGGGTGTTAGATAAACATCATTTAAAGCAAAAAGGCATCCATATTTGGCGGCTTTAATAAGGTCGTGTAACGCTTGTCATCCTGAGCGAAGTGACAGAGGTAACCAAGGAAAAACAAAGTGCAATTTGAAAAAATAAAACAAGAATTAAAAAATCATCCCCGCACCTGGTTAGTGACAGGCGTCGCAGGCTTTATTGGTTCAAATTTATTAGAGTCATTACTGAAATTAAATCAAAAAGTCGTAGGCTTAGATAATTTTGTCACAGGCCATAAAAATAATCTGGATGATGTATTAAATTCAGTGCCGACAGCAGCGCGAAACAATTTTACGTTTATTGAAGGCGATATCTGCCGCTTAGAAGATTGCAGAAAAGCCACACAAAATGTCGATATTGTTCTTCATCAAGCAGCGTTAGGCAGCGTGCCACGATCCATTGCAACCCCCGAAGTCACCAACGAAACCAATGTCACTGGGTTTTTAAATATTTTACTTGCGGCAAAAGATGCAAACGTAAAACGTTTTGTTTATGCTTCTTCCAGCTCCGTTTATGGTGACTCACCCGTTTTACCGAAATCCGAAGCACATATCGGCAATCCATTATCACCTTATGCCGTTTCAAAATACACGAATGAACTTTACGCAAAAGCGTTTTCAAATTGTTACGGAATCGAAACAATCGGTTTGCGCTACTTTAATGTATTTGGCCCAAGACAAAATCCCAGCGGCCCTTACGCAGCCGTTATTCCACTCTGGATTTTATCATTATTAAAACAAGAACCCGTTTACATTAATGGCGATGGCGAAACCTCTCGCGATTTTTGTTATGTAGAAAATGCGGTTCAAGCCAATTTATTAGCTGCGATGATTACCAATCCAGATGCATTAAATCGTGTTTACAACGTGACAGTCGGCCAACAAAAAACATTAAATCAATTATTTGATAGCATTGCTTCTTATCTAACCTTAAAAATCAAACCGATTTACCGCGATTTCAGAGCGGGAGACATACGTCATTCGTTAGCCGATATGAGTAATTGCAAAACGTTTTTAGGTTATGAGCCCACAGAAAGTGTAGAAAATGGCTTGAAAAAAACAATTAATTGGTTTCAAACAATTCATAATTGAGACAGGATGTTATGCAGAAAAAAATTATATTAGATCGAAAAATTAAAATGGCACTCGCAGGATGCGGGCGGATTTCAGCCAATCACATCAATGCAATCAAGGCGCACCCAGGTGATTTGGAATTAGTTGCGATTTGCGATGCTGATCCAAACCGTTTAGATACATTAAAAAAAGAATTAAATGTAAAACCATTTACCTCCTATGAACAAATGCTAAAAGAATCTGATGCGGATGTCATTGTTTTATGTACGCCTAGCGGATTGCATGCAGAACAAGCTTGTCTTGCAGCAGAATATGGCAAGCACGTCATCACCGAAAAACCCATGGCAACTCGCTGGCAAGATGGGATCCGCATGGTTAAAGCCTGCGACCGTGCCGGTGTTTATTTATTTGTTGTCAAACAAAATCGCCATAACGCCACCATCAAAGCATTAAAACAAGCCATTGATACCGATCGATTTAAACGAATTTATTTAGTGACCTCCAATGTTTTTTGGACACGCCCACAGAGTTATTATTCACAAGATCGCTGGCGCGGCACATGGGAATTTGATGGCGGCGCGTTTATGAATCAAGCGAGCCATTATGTCGATTTACTGGATTGGTTGATTGGTCCTGTGGAATCCGTGCAATCCATGATGGGAACGCTCGCGCGCAACATCGAAGTCGAAGACACCGGCGTTTTAAATATCAAATGGCGTTCGGGCGCATTAGGTTCTATGAGTGTGACCATGTTGACCTATCGAAAAAATTTAGAAGGCTCAATCACTATTTTAGGTGAAGCCGGAACCGTAAAATTAGGCGGACCTGCATTGAATGAAATTCAACATTGGGAATTTGAGGACAACAAAGATTCTGCAGACGAAATCAAAAAATTAAATTACGAAATTTCATCTGTGTATGGCTCAGGTCACCAACTTTATTATGAAAACGTGATAAAAGTTTTCCGAGGCGAAGCCAATCCTCAAACCGATGGACGAGAAGGTTTGCGCTCACTGGAATTATTAGTTTCTGCTTATTTAGCGAAAAAAGAGGGGAAAACAGTCCATCTTCCTCTGGAGTTATAAATGACAAAAAATTATTTTGCACATGAGACCGCGTTGGTCGATGACAATGTTCAAATTGGCGAAGGCACGAAAATCTGGCATTTTAGCCATATTTTATCGGGTGTCGCGATCGGCCAAAAATGTTCATTCGGCCAAAATTGCGTTGTGGGCCCACATGTCACTATCGGGAATGGTGTGAAAGTCCAAAATAATGTTTCAATTTACGAAGGCGTTATTTGCGAAGATGATGTTTTTTTAGGGCCTTCGATGGTTTTTACCAATGTGATTAATCCACGCAGTTTTGTGGTACGCAAAAGCGAATTTAAAAAAACACACTTAAAAAAAGGTTGTTCGATCGGTGCCAATGCAACCATTGTTTGCGGCATTACGATTGGTGAATATGCTTTGGTCGGCGCAGGCTCGACTGTCACTAAAGATGTGAAACCATTCGCGCTCGTGTATGGTGTTCCTGCAAAACATCAAGGTTGGGTCAGCAAAGCAGGCAACAAATTAATTTTTAACAAAGAAAATATCGCGATCGATGATTTTGATCATACTCAATATCGATTAATCAATAATGAAGTGCACATGATGTAGTGAGGAAACCTATGAAAATCAATTTTCATGATTTACAAACTCAGTATCATTGCTATAAAGCTGAAATCGATCATGCCATTCAAAAAGTGTTGAATTCTTCGCAATTTATCATGGGCCCTGAAATTCAAGAATTTGAAACCGCACTTCAAAAATATCTTGGAAATACGCACGTCATTTCTTGTGCCAGTGGCACCGATGCATTAATGCTGGCTTTGATGGCAATCGATATTAAACCGGGCGATGAAGTCATCACGACACCTTTTACTTTTATCGCCAGCGCTGAAGTAATCGCTTTGCTCGGCGCTAAACCCGTTTTTGTCGATATTCAAAAAGATACCTATAATATTGACCCTTTTAAAATTGAAGAAAAAATTACATCAAAAACACGCGCCATTATTCCAGTGTCACTCTACGGTCAACCAGCGGACATGGATGAAATCAACGCGATCGCTAAAAAACACAATATCGTTGTAATCGAAGACGCCGCGCAGAGTTTAGGCGCAGAATACAAAGGCAAAAAATCCGCTAATTTAAGCGATATGGGCTGCATCAGTTTTTTTCCCACTAAACCCTTAGGTTGTTATGGTGATGGCGGTGCGATCACCGTTAAAGATGAAAAATTAGCTGAAAAAATTAAGAGTCTTCGTGTGCACGGTCAGACGAGACGTTATTATCACAAATATATCGGATTTAATTGCAGATTGGACACCTTGCAAGCGGCAATTTTAAATGTGAAATTGAAGTATTTTGCAGATGAAATCGAAAAACGACATCAGATTGCAGCACGTTATAATCAATTACTGGCTAAATTAAACATTGTTCTACCGTTTGTAAAACATGACAGAACCTCTGTATACGCACAATATTCGATTCGATGCAAAAACCGTACTGAATTATTGGATTTTTTGAAAAATAAAAATGTTCCAACCGCGGTGCATTATCCAGAAGCGTTACATTTACAGGAATGTTTTCAGTATTTGGGTTATAAGCGCGGCGATTTTCCGATTGCTGAAAAAGCAGCAAGTGAAATCATGAGCCTGCCGATGAGCGCTTTTATTACTGCAGAAGAACAGCGTTACATTACCTATGCGATTCAAGAGGCATTGGAACATGAACTCGTGGTCTAATACATTGCAGAAGGGAAAACGTTTTTTAAAATCGCTGCTGATTTTTTTAAAATTATACCCTGAAGAAACGAAAATCGAGGATGTTCCATTTGTCTATCGAGCATGCGACACTCAGATAGAATTTTTGTCTGCAAAAAAAGGGACGGCAAATGCTTTACCTGAGCAGTTGATTATTGAACCCAATCATTATCTATTTGATAACAAATGCTATGACCTGACGAAAGAAGGCCTATATCGTTTTTCATTGCCCCGAAAAAACATCAACATTCAGCGTATCGTTTTCAAAAAAAATACGGCCGCTTTAATTTCATCGTTAGCCTGGATTGCAACCCATGGCGCAAGAGACGATGCACGTACCCCTTCCGAGCTGATTGAGATCGCAATGACGGATAAATTGATTTTAACTTGCGAATCCCAAGCCCGATTAGGCCATGCGATTTTAAAAGAGTGCCTGGTTCAATCCAGAATAATCGGCGGAAGAACATTAGAAACCATGAATGGTTTTGATGACGGCCATTATTTATTGGAAGTCTATCGCGAGGATCTCAACAAATGGGTTTTATATGATTTAGATAGTGACACCTGTTTTCAAAAAAATAATCAGTTGTTATCTCTTGCTGAATTTATTCAATGCCTAGATCAAAAAGATTATGAGATTTGCTATTTATCCAGCGATATTCGTGCCGCAGTCAGTGATTCACAATTTAGTTTTGTCTATGAGGCAAGAATTGCGAATCTCAAATCATGGTATCAACGCATTATGCAATTTACTTTTATTATTGCGGATGATGAAAATATTTCATGTTCGGAACCACCTTTGATGTATCGTTATCCAAAAGGTGCTTTCCCAAAAATAAATTATTTAAGCAAAGAAGCATTCAATCATCGTTTTTATTAAGGATTTTTTATGAAAAAAGAATTAAAAGGACAAAAAGTTTTAGTCATCGGCGGTGCAGGATTGATTGGTAGCCACGTTGTCGATGAATTGTTAAAGGAAGATGTCGCTGAAATCGTGATTTATGACAATTTTGCGCGTGGCACTCATGACAATTTAGAGTATGCAATCAAAGACCCGCGAGTCAAAGTATTTGAATTGGGTGGCGATATTTTACAAACTGATATTTTAGACCAAGCAATAAAAGGAAAAGATTACGTTTTCCATTTAGCAGCACTCTGGTTGTTGCATTGTCATGATTATCCCCGCAGTGCATTTCATGTCAATATCGAAGGTACGTTCAATGTTTTAGAAGCCTGCGTGAAACACAAAGTGAAAAAACTGATTTATTCTTCCTCTGCGTCTGTTTATGGCGATGCCGTGGAATTACCGATGACCGAAGATCATATTTACAATAACAAAACGTTTTACGGCGCAACCAAAATTGCCGGCGAACACATGTGCCGAGCCTACTTTCACCGTTATGGCTTAAATTATGTGGGTTTGCGTTACATGAATGTTTATGGTGCAAGACAAGATTACAAAGGGACTTATATTGCCGTCATCATGAAAATTTTAGATCGCCTCGATCAAGGATTGTCTCCCGTTGTTTATGGCGATGGCTCTCAAGCGTATGATTTTATTTATGTGAGTGATGTTGCGCACGCAAATATTTGTGCGATGACATCGGATGCCACCAATCAATGCTACAATGTCGGCAGCGGTGTTCAAACCAGCATTCGAGAATTAACTGAAAAAATCCTGAAAATTACAGGTTCCAAATTACCTATTCATTATGAACCCGCAGGCCAAACGTTTGTGACCAATCGCATCGGTGATCCGACGCGAGCGACCAATGAAATGGGCTTCAAATACAGCATTGAACTTGAAGAAGGTTTACGAATGCTAATTAAATGGCGAAATTCGCATAAAGCATTAGTGACCAAACACCGATTAAAAGAAGAGGCTTGTCACGCATGAAAATACCGATTACCAAAGCAATTTTTGATGAAGCTGAAAAAGCAGCGATTCTCAAACCACTCGAATCCGGTTGGGTTGTACAAGGACCTAATGTAGCGGAATTTGAGAAAATGTTTGCAAAACATGCGCATACTCCATTTGCTGTGGCTTTATCAAATTGTACGACTGCATTGCACGCTGGACTGGTTGCAATGGGTATTGGCGCAGGCGATAAAGTAATAGTCCCTGCATTTACATATGTTGCATCCGCAAATGCGGTTGAATACACAGGCGCAACCGTGGTTTTTTGTGATATTGAATTAAGTACATTTAATATCGATATCCCAAAATTAGAACAATTGTTAAAAACAGAAACGAATATCAAGGCGATTATGCCAGTTCATTTATTTGGACTTTGTGCCAACATGCCAGAAATTATGAAATTGGCACACAAATATCATGTCAAAGTGATTGAGGATGCGGCTTGCGCTTTTGATTCATGGATTAATAATCAGCATGCAGGGACGTTTGGCGATTGCGGTTGTTTTTCATTTCATCCACGCAAAGCGATTACCACAGGCGAAGGTGGGATGTTGATTACAAATCAAGAATCTCTTGCCAAACACGTTTCGCAATTACGAGATCATGGCGCGAGCAAATCGGATTTACAACGCCATAAAGAAAAAGGCGGCTCCTTGTTACCGGATTTCACAATGCGGGGCTATAACTATCGCATGACAGATTTACAAGGTGCATTGGGTGTTTGTCAAATGCAAAAAACTACACGAATCATGCATGGCAGACGTGAAATCGCTAAGCGCTATGATCATGATTTAAAGCAATTTCCTCAATTGGTAATACCGGTTGTTCCCAAAGGCTATATCCATGGATATCAGTCTTATGTGTGTTTGTTTGCGGGTGAAGAAGGCTTAAACCAATTGACCAAAGAAAAAATTGATCGGTTAAACCGACAGCGTAATATTTTTATGGAACAATTAGAAGCGAAGGGAATTGCAACACGTCAAGGTACTCATGCTGTACATACTTTAAGTTATTACAAAAATCGCTATCAATTAAAAGAGAGCGATTATCTTATGGCATATGCAGCAGATCGTCTTAGCATTACTTTTCCCGTTTATGCCGGCATGAGCGATGCTGAATTTAATTATGTAATACAAAATATCCACGAGGTATTAACGCAATGTGTGGAATTAGTGGAGTAGTTTGCTTTGGCGGACGTACTCTAAATACAGAGGATATTAAATCGATGTGCGATGTGATCGCGCATCGAGGCCCTGATGGCGCCGGCTATTTTGTTGCGCAACGAGTAAAGTCACACGATAAAAAACTAGCAAAGAAAATTTTATTTACCGATCAGAAATTCCAATCAACACATTCCGGTTTGCTTGCGATCGATTCCAACGAAGGAATCCGTGAACTAAAAAAAAATGACTGGAATATTTTTTTAGGTCATCGCCGTTTAGCCATTCTGGATGTTACCTCAGCGGGCCATCAACCCATGAGCGATTCAGCCGGCGAAGTATGGATCTCTTATAATGGTGAAATTTATAATTTTAAAGAAATTAAAGCGGAATTAAGCCGAAAAGGATATTCATTTCATACTCATACCGATACTGAAGTCATTCTCAGCGCTTATCAAGAATGGGGCATTGATTGTATCCATCGGTTTAATGGTATGTTTGCTTTCGCACTTTGGGATGTTAAAAAAAATCTTTTTTTCCTGGCGCGTGATCGTTATGGCATTAAGCCGCTTTATTATACGCAACTGACTGATGGGACATTGGTGTTTGGTAGTGAAATCAAAGCAATTCTTCAATACAAAAATTATCAGAAAGATATCGATTTCGAAGCAGTACTGGAATATTTTACTTTTCAGAATATTTTCACCGATAAAACGTTTTATAAAAATATCAAATTATTACCCGCTGGTCATTTTATTCAAATCAATTTAAATGATGAAAATGCGCAAATAAAGCCAGAACAATACTGGGATTTTAATTTCAGAGAACCTGAAAAAATTGAAGATGAGCGAGTCTATCTTGAAGAGCTGGATCGACTTTTTCAACAAGCCGTTGAACGACAGCTGGTGAGTGATGTTGAAATTGGTAGTTATCTCAGTGGTGGCATGGACAGTGGTTCCATTACTGCGATTGCTTCTAAAAAAATTCCGTATCTTAAAACGTTTACGGTTGGTTTTGATCTTCATAGCGCGTCGGGTCTTGAGCTTGGATTTGATGAACGCGAAAAAGCGGAACACATGTCTTATCTTTTCAAGACGGAACATTATGAAATGGTTTTGAAATCCGGTGATATGGAACGCTGTTTGCCTAAATTTGCTTGGCATTTAGAAGAACCGCGCGTGGGTCAAAGTTATCCTAATTATTACGCGAGCAAATTGGCAAGTAAATTTGTGAAAGTGGTTTTGGCAGGTACGGGTGGTGATGAATTATTCGGTGGTTATCCCTGGCGTTACTATCGCGCGGTAATTAATGATGATTTCGAGCACTATATCGATAAATATTATTTGTTTTGGCAAAGACTAGTTGATAATTCTCAGCTTAAAAAAATATTTTCGCCTATTTGGGATAAAGTTTCCCATGTCTGGACGCGGGATATTTTTCGTGATGTTTTTCACAAACATGCAAGCACTCTCACACGCCCCGAAGATTATGTAAATCACTCACTTTATTTTGAAGCAAAAACATTTTTGCATGGTTTACTTTTAGTGGAAGACAAACTTAGCATGGCGCATTCTTTAGAAACGCGCGTTCCATTTTTAGATAATGATTTAGTCGATTTTGCGATGAAAGTGCCTGCCAATTATAAATTAGGTAATCTTCAAGATGTAATCCGCATTAATGAAAATGAAGCGGGTGACAAAGCGCGAAAATATTTTGAAAAAACCAACGATGGAAAATTAATTTTGCGAAAAGTCCTTGATAAATATATGCCAAATAATATCACCCAAGGAATTAAACAGGGATTTTCTTCACCTGATGAAAGTTGGTTTAAAGGAGAAAGTATTCAATATATTAAAAATAAACTATTTGATGCAGGGCGGTCAATCTACCAAATTTTTGATTTTGCTGCTGTTGAATCAATCTTGCATAAACATATGCAGGGAGTAGAAAATAAGCGATTATTTATTTGGTCATTACTCAATGTAGAAGAATGGTGTTCTCAATTTGGTGATTGAAAATGATAGAAATTGAAGAAAATGAAATCAAATCAAATAATATAGCTTATACATTAGCAAATAATCTGGTTGCGCTGCTTAAACTTCTTTGGAAAGTTAAGAAACGTAAATTCAATCGATTTTTGCCTTTAGGCGAATATTTTATAGATCGTCACGAAAAGGCTAAATTGATGGGGTTTGGTGAAGGTACTACGATTTATGATAGCACTGTTGTCTTGGGAAATGTAACTGTTGCCAAAAATACCTGGATTGGACCTTTTGTTATTTTAGATGGATCAGGTGAGTTGATGATTGGCTCAAATTGCTCTATTTCCGCTGGCGTACAAATTTATAGTCATGACAGTGTCGATTGGGCAATTAGTGGAGGAAAGGCCGCTTATGTTTATGCCAAAACAGTGATTGAGGATAATTGTTATATTGGTCCTAATACAATTATTCAAAAAGGTGTCACGATCGGAAAAGGCAGCATTATCGGAGCCAACAGTCTGGTTAATAAAAATATTCCGCCAAATAGCAAAGCATTTGGCACTCCAATTAGAATAGCAAATCCAGTGACTGCAGGAGTTGAAATAAATTGAAAATCGTCGTCATTGATTACCAACTTGGCAACATCAGCTCCATCATCAACATGTTTAAAAAAATCGGTGTTGATGCCATCCATTCAAGTTCAAAAATCGATATTGAAAATGCTGACCGACTTATTTTACCTGGCGTTGGCGCATTTGATCATGGTATGAAGCATTTGCAAGATTCAGGTCTTGTATCGGTTTTAAATCATGAAGTGCTTGAGAAAAAAAAACCTATTCTAGGAATTTGTTTAGGGATGCAATTATTATTGGAAGGCAGTGAAGAAGGACAATTACCAGGATTAGGTTGGATAAAAGGAAAATGCCGACGGTTTACTTTTCAAAACAATAATAATCAACTAAAAGTTCCACATATGGGTTGGAATGTGGTGCAATCTTCCAATTACATTTCCTCGCAATCGGAACCGCAAACGGAGACTCGCTATTATTTTGTTCATTCCTATCATGCAGTTTGTGATGAACCTGAAAATATATTAGCAACCGCGCACCATGGCTATCCTTTTCCCGCCATCATTGGGCGCGATCATATTTTAGGTGCGCAATTTCACCCTGAAAAAAGCCATAAATTTGGCATGAATTTTTTAAAAAATTTTGTTGAGCGGCCATTATGTTAAAAACACGCGTTATTCCTTGTCTTTTACTGCAAAATGGCAGATTGGTCAAAACCATCAAATTCGCTAAACCGAATTATGTCGGTGATCCGATTAATATTGTCCGTATTTTTAATACTAAAGAAGTTGATGAAGTGGTTTTTTTAGATATTTCAGCGACACCTGAAAAACGCGGACCATCCTTTGATTTAATTCAGGAAATTGCTTCAGAATGCTTTATGCCATTTAGTTATGGCGGTGGAATAACTACCTTGGATGAAGTTAAAAAATTATTTAATTTAGGGGTTGAAAAAGTTATCTTAAATAGCAAAGCCATTGAAGACCCCAATTTTGTAAGCGAGATCGCAAAGCGATACGGCAATCAAAGTGTGATTATCTCAATGGATGTTAAAAAAAATTTTTTTGGTAAATACCAGATTTATTCCCGCTGCGGAAAACTCAAATCATCTATTGATCCATTGACACATGCGGTTAACATGGAAAAACAGGGCGCGGGCGAAATTTTACTGACTTCTATCGATTGTGATGGAATGATGCAAGGCTATGATATTCAGTTGATTAAATTGATCGCTAAATCCGTCACTATTCCAGTGATTGCTTGCGGAGGCGCGGGCGCATTAACTGATTTTGCTGAAGCGGTAAATGAGGGCGGTGCCTCCGCGGTTGCCGCTGGGAGTATGGTCGTTTATCAAGGAAAAAATAGGGCGGTATTAACCAAATTTCCAAAACGTGAGGAATTATTAAGTCTTTTACCTTAGTAATGAACGGATAAAAAAATGTATCATCTAAATGAAATTTGTAACAAAATCGACGAAGAATTTTTTTTGCTAGATTCGACCCAAAATACTTTTGTCGATAAAATTACGACGCCCCTTAACGCAGATGATAAATCGCTTGTTTTTATCTCGCCAGGACGCACGGACAAACAGGAATTATTTGATAAAACCAATGCAGCCATTGTTATTTGCGATGCTTCAATTGATCTAACGGATGCTTCCAATAAATGTGTGATTGTAGTCAAAGATCCTAAATATTTATTCGCAAAACTTGCCAAAGCATTTTTTTCTGAAACACCTAAGTATGAAATTCATCCGACAGCGATCATCCATCCAGATGCAATCATTCATCCTAATGTTTCGATTGGCAGCAATACTTACATTGGAAAATGCGAAATAAAATCTAATACCATCATTTATGGTAACTGTTATCTCTATGACAATGTAGAAATCGCTGAAAATGTTATCATTCATGCGGGCGCGATTATTGGCGCGGAGGGTTTGGGTCATATTAAAGGCCCTGATGGACGATATCTTTCTTTTCCACATATTGGTAAAGTCATCATCGAATCGCATGTTGAGATTGGCACCAATTCCTGTATTGCCAAGGGCGCATTAAATGATACTGTCATTAAAAAAGGGACTATTATCGATAGTTTTGTCCAAGTTGGGCATAATGTGTTAATCGAAGAAAATGTGTTAATTTTGGCAAATTGTGTTATCGGTGGCAGCAGTATTATCAAAAAAGAAGCCGTACTCGCGATTGGTGCGCATATATGTGATTATATAACCGTTGGCGAAAAAGCTCATATTGGCCCCGGCGCAATTGTAATCAATCAGGTTCCTCCCGGTGCAAAAGTTGTTACGCGAAGCCCAATGGTATTGACTCAATAAGGATAAGTCGAATGAAAAATGACATCATAAAAAAACATCTGCTGAATCAATCTGACCGTCTTTTTTTAATGGATGAAAAAACACAATCTTCTGAAACCTATCGATCCTTTTTTGATGCAGCTTGCACCATCGGTGGTTTTTTGCAATCAGAAGGATTGCATAAAGGCGATCGCATCGTTGTCATGATGGATAATTCAATTTTGCTTGCAAAAATTTATTTTGCCTGTCTTTATGCGGGAGTTGTTGTGGTCCCCATTAATCCCAGCACAACTGCGGAACAAACAGCGTATATAATTGAACACAGTCAACCGCGTTTAGTCCTGACATCTGAATCCTACAGTCAAGCGTTTCAAAATGACAAATTACGAAAAATTATTTTTAATGAAGAGGCTATTGCTAAGTTAGTATCCTATTCGAAAATCAATCCGTTAGATCGATTAGATTTACTGAATACTGCCATCATTATTTATACTTCAGGCACAACATCCCACCCCAAAGGTGTGATCCATACTGTCAGTGATTTAGTTGGAAATGGATTGTTATTCGTTAAATCAATGGGAATTACCTCAAAAAACCGTTTTTTTAATATGCTGCCGATGACGTATTTAGGGGGATATTATAATTTACTGCTCATTCCCTATTTGGCCGAAGCAAGTGTCGTGATTGCCGGTGCATTTAGTCCGCAAACGATTATGCATTTTTGGAATAATGTCATTAAGCACGAAGTGAATACTCTCTGGCTGGTTCCAACGATCATGGCCATTTTAATGGAAATTGACCGCAGTGAAAATTCGAGAAAATATTCTCAAAAACATATTATCTTAGGATTAGTCGGGACCGCACCATTATCATCCTCGTTAAAACAAAAATTTGAAGATTATTATGGATTTAAAACATACGAAAACTATGGATTATCTGAAACACTTTTTATTACATCCCATTTACCTGGTATTCCAACCAAAGGTGTCGGAAAAATATTGGAGGGTGTTCATTTAAAAATTGTCGATAAACAAGGAAATGCCGTTGTAACAGGCGAAGAGGGTGAAGTAGTGGTTGAGACACCTTATGTTATGAATCATTATTTAGGGATTGAAAATAGTTTTACTAAAAATAAAGATCAATGGTTTTTAACCGGCGATGTGGGTTATGTTGATCAAGAAAACAATTTATTCATTACAGGACGCATTAAAGATTTAATCATCAAAGGTGGCGTCAATATCAGTCCCGCCGCCATTGAAGAGGTGATTTCAGAATTACCCATGATAAAAGATTGTGCGGTGGTGGGCGTCCCGCACGCATTAAGTGGCGAAGAAGTCATTGCGGTCATCAAGCTCGACACGGAAGAAAATTTTTCAGAAATTAAAAAAGACATTCTTAATCACTGCCGGAAAAAATTATCACCTGTGCAAGTGCCGGCGGATGTTATTAAAATAGATGAATTACCTCGCACTTTTACGGGAAAAATCCAAAAAGCCAAATTGCGAGCTTGGATTGTTGAGGGTAAAAATGCCAAGACCAAAGCAAAAGAACCCCAAGAGAAATTCTTTAAACCTTCTCATGTGGTTTCAACTGCGATCCCAGCTTTGTCCGTTGCTTACAATAACATGGTTTATGAACTGCAAAGTCAGAATATGGATGTAACAGTATTGTCATTAGGCGAAGCATTTTTTGATCTTCCCCTCTATGATTTTAGCAAACTGCCTTTTCCAGCCTCTTATCATTACAGCCATTCGCGAGGCATTCCGAAACTGAGAACCGTATTATCGGATTATTTTCAAGAACAATATGATGTGAAATTTAATCCTGATTCGGAAATTATTTTAACGGCCGGATCAAAAATTGCCATTTACATGACATTAATGGCATTAGTCAATCCAGGCGATGAAGTCCTGATTCCAGAACCTGCCTGGGTGAGTTACCCTGAGCAAGTTAAATTGTGTCACGGCATCCCTGTCAGTATTCCGTATTATGAAAGCGTGTATGATTACGAAAAATATATTACCAACCGCACCAAGGTTTTAATTGTCAACAATCCAAATAATCCGCGCGGATCGGTATTTTCGTTGGATGAAATTGCACATTTATATAAATTAGCTGAAAAATATCATTTATATATTTTATCTGATGAAGCGTATAGTGATTTTGTTGTTAACAAAGAAGAATTTATTTCGATCGGCAATTTTGATAAAGATTTGAAATTTTCAGTGATTTGTAATTCAATTTCAAAAAATTTCGGAATTTCCGGATGGCGAATTGGATATGTTATTGCGAATAAAGAATTAATTTCGCAAATTTTAAAATTAAATCAACATCTGATTACTTGTCCTGCGACTATTCTCGAACATTATATTGCGGAACACTTTTATGACATTTTAAAAGTGACGAAACCACAAATCCTAACATTGCTAGATAAAAGAAAAAAAGTTATCGAATATATGAACAAAATCGGTTTAACAGCGCTGGAAGGCGAAACTACTTTTTATCACTTTGTTTCGATCGAGCCTTCTATGCTCACATCCGATGAATTTTGTCGAAAATTACTGAATGAAAATCGCATCTGCGTCGTGCCTGGTATTGGGTATGGTGTGAGCTGTGATAAGTTTGTCCGTATGTCGATTGGTACTGAATCGCTCGACAGAATCTTTATAGCCCTGGATAAGATGAAAGCATTAATCCAGAAAACTCAAAAAAGTAAATCCGTTGTTTCTGTGACGCAGAAACAAGTTGACTTAGTGGAGAATTAAATGGAAAGAACACCTGAAAATGGTTGCCGCATGTTAGTTGAAGTGTGTGCAGATCTCAAATCTCATGAAACAGCTTTAATTATTTCAGATCCGACCACCCAGGATCTTGGTGCAATGTTGATGACAATAGCCTCAACAGTCTCAAAACAGGTGAAACATGAAATCATCCCCGTAGCTGAAATGCATGGAAAAGAGCCGCCACAGGAAATTGCTGAAAAAATGAAACAGGCTGATGTGATTTTCGGATTAACTAAAATGTCGATGGCGCATACTCAGGCGCGTTATTTAGCTAATGAAAAAGGCGCGCGTTATTTGAGTTTGCCGGATTACACCCTGGAGTTATTGACTAGACCCGCGCTTTTTGTTGATTTTCGTGAATTGACATTACTTTCAGAAAAAATTGCAAGGGCGTTTACTGAGAGTAAACACATCAAGTTAACAAGTGCATTAGGTACTTGCCTCACACTGGATATTTCAGGACGAACAGGCAACGCGGCCCCGGGTTGGTGTAATGGCAAGGGCACACTCGCGTCCCCACCCGATGCAGAAGCGAATGTTCCGCCGGTTGAAGATAAAACCGAAGGTGTGTTGATCGTGGATGGCAGCATTCCATGTAAAGAATTGGGCATTTTAAAGAGTCCGTTAACGCTTCATGTGCAACAGGGCAAAATTATCAAAGTGGAAGGTGAACAAGCAGACGTATTAAACCGTGTGCTAGATCGATTGGGCACCGATGCGACACGCGTTGCAGCTGAATTTGGTATTGGTTTAAATCCCAAGGCAGAGTTAATTGGTTCAATGTTGGAAGATGAGGGTTGTTTAGGCACTGTCCATATTGGTTTTGGTTCAAACATCACGATTGGCGGCAAAAACAAAGTGGCGTTTCATCTCGATCATATTATTCGCGATGCGACAATTTATCTTGATGGTAAGCTGATCATGGAAAATGGCAGTATCGAGCCATTTAAACAATTTGAACAAGAGTTAATGGTATGAATATTGAAGCAAAAATTAAAGATTATTTTTTGAAAAAAGATCAGAACGATATATTAAGCAAAATTGATATTTTAGCGTTTAATTATCTAGATCATCATTTTTTTTCATCCATCGAATTTATTGAAATGATTTCGTATCTCGAAAATGAATTTTCAATTACATTTTCGGATAGTAATTTGAAAAATGTCAATTTTGGCACTGTTGGCGGTTTAATTAAAATAGTCGAGCATCTTACGATGGCAACCAGTGCATAATCGATGATGGATAAACATAATGTGCGGAATCGTCGGCTTTTTTGATCGAAAAAATACTACCACGCAACGAACACTCGAAGCGATGATGGCAAGTCTTCGTCATCGCGGGCCGGATGCGGAAGGATTTTATTTGGATCAAATTGAAAGCTCTCAAGTTGGTTTAGGCCATCGACGATTATCGGTGATAGATATTTCTGATCACGCCAATCAGCCGATGAGTTTTGATTATTTAACCATTGTGTACAACGGCGAAGTTTATAATTTTAAAGAAATCCGAGATAAGTTAATTAAAGAAAATTATTTTTTCACAACGAATGGTGATACTGAAGTCATCTTAAAAGCATTTCATAAATGGGGTGTTCAATCCATTAATTTGTTTCGAGGTATGTTTTCCTTTTGTATCGTTGATAAAAAAAATAAAAAATCCTATTTAGTCCGTGATCGAGTCGGTGTTAAACCGTTGTATTTTTACCAGAATCATTCGATTTTTCTCTTTTCAAGTGAGATGAAAGCTTTTTATGCCCATCCTCTTTTTAAAAAATCGATCTCAGAAAAAAGTCTGCAATTTTATTTGCATTATGGTTATATGGGACAAGATCAAGCGATTTTTGATCGCACTCAAAAAGTTAAACCAGGTCATTATATCGAATATGATTTTTTAAAAAACGAATGGAGCGAACGATCTTACTGGAATTTAACGGATTTTTATCACGCTCCTAAATTCGATTTTAACGAAACTCAATCGATTCAGCAATTACATGAATTATTAATTGATTCTTTTTCATTAAGAATGGTCTCTGATGTCCCAGTAGGTGTTTTTTTAAGTGGTGGAATCGATAGCTCATTAATTGCAGCCATCTTACAAAAAAATTCCTCAGAAAAATTAAACACCTTTACTATCGGTTTTGGTAATAAAAATTTTGATGAATCGCATCACGCACGTAAAATTGCCGAGCATTTAGGTACCGAACATCATGAAAAAATGTGTTCATCGAATGAAGCAGAAAAAATTATAGAACAACTCCCTTTGATTTATGACGAGCCGTTTGCAGATATTTCCGCGATTCCGACTACTTTATTGGCTGAATTCACTAAGCAAAAAGTCACTGTTGCCTTATCCGGTGATGGTGGTGACGAATTATTTTGCGGTTACAGTTCTTATTTGTTGAACCAAAATCGATTTAACAAAATAGCCAATTTACCTTTTAAAAAGCTCTTGGGAAAAATTTTAAATAAAATCCCAGACCCTTTTATGGCCTTATATCATACTCACTATGATATTTATAATCGTTATTTAAAATTTAAATCGGTTTTATCAAACGAACAGCTTGAAGAAAAATATCATTCTATTCTTCATACTTTTACCCAATATGACATGAATAAATTAATGCTGAATAATCAACATCCCATCTTATTCAGCGATTCATTCTCCAATTTAAATACATTGGAACGCATGATGATTATTGATTTTAAACAATATCTGCCTGATGATATTTTGGTAAAAGTCGATCGAGCGACCATGTATTATTCATTGGAGGGTAGAGAGCCCCTCTTGGACCATAAGATTTTAGAATTTGCCGCTCAATTACCGATCCATTTAAAACAAAATAAATGGATTTTAAAGCAAATTCTCGCGCAATATATCCCGAACGCTTATTTTGAACGAAAAAAACACGGTTTTGGTGTGCCAGTCAATCAGTGGCTACGGACTGAATTAAAATATTTGCTCGATAAATATTTGGATCCAGGGAAGATTAAAACTCAAGGATTATTTAATCCTAATTATATCGCCAAACTAAAAAAATCTTTTTTGCATAGCAAAACAAATGATAATAGAATCTGGACATTATTAGTTTTTCAATTATGGCATGAACAGCATGCTGGAACCCATTTTTAAAAAAGGATTAAAATCTTATGAATTTGGAATTACTGAAAATTTTACGTTGCCCATCATGCCGCCATGAATTAAATTGTTTACCTGAGAAAATCAGCGCGAAAAACCTTATTATCGAAGGAAAATTACAATGCGTTCATTGTTCCAAAAATTATCCAATTGTGCGATCTATACCACGGTTTGTGCCCATGGAAAATTATGCCGCCTCTTTTGGCTACCAATGGAATTTATATAAATATACTCAGGTTGATAAATACTCTAAGGCTAATTTTTCTGAACAGCGTTTTTTTTCTGAAACCGGCTGGAGTCGAGAAAATACTAAAAACAATTGGATTTTGGATGCCGGCTGCGGCAATGGTCGTTTTATTGAGGTCTGCTCAAAACTCGATTGCCAAATCGTAGGGCTGGATATTAGTTCAGCGATTGATGCGGCTGGTGAATTATTTCATGATCGTGAAAATGTGCATTTAGTCCAGGCCAGCATTTTTGATTTGCCATTTGCCGATGAATCATTTGATAAGTGTTACTCGATCGGTGTTATTCAACATACACCTGATCCTAAAAAAGCAGTGGATTCCTTACCGAGAGTGATAAAAAAAGAAGGGGCGCTGGTGCTGACTATTTATGAACGAAAGCCCTGGACGCTTCTTTATAGCAAATATTGGTTAAGACCGATCACCAAACGAATGAACCAAAAAGTTTTATTATGGATGATTAAATTGCTCAGTCCGATTCTTTTTCCAATTACCGAAATTCTTTTCAGAATTCCTCTGTTGGGAAAATTATTTATTTTTATGATTCCATACGCGAATTATGTCCATATGCGCGAATTATCCATGAAACAACGATATGAATGGGCCATCCTGGACACTTTTGATATGTTGAGCCCTGCTTATGATAAACCCATGACTGAAAAAACGGTCCGCCAAATCCTGGAAAAAGGCGCCATGAAAAACATCGAGCGTTTGCAAAATCCAGGACTCAACATGGTTGCTATAAAATAAAATTAGACATGATAATGTAAATGATACCAAGCCATGCCTATATATTCCCGCAATGCGATAGCGCTAAACTCAGCGCTTCGGTTGTGGGTAAATAGGTAGAAAACGATCCCAGATTATTTTTAATTTTTTTATACCCAGTTGGTGCTGGGATAGATGGTATGAGAATGGTAAAACGCAAATTAAAAAAACTAGGATAGAATGCTCTAAATTTTCTTTTTATTAACTTTGAGTTCTCGCTTTTGTAATTTTTTTTCTCGTTCTTCATCCGGCGGAGGCTGAGACCATAAAAAAGAATGATAAGGATTAGCTGTTTCTTCTTGCAATTTTTTCTTTTTCCTTTCTAGAAGTTTGTCTTCGTATTGTTTTGATCGAGCAGGTGTGTCAGCATTTTTCTTTTTATCAATTTCTGCTTTTCGTCTTTCATTTTCTGCATCGGATTTTTGTTTGAGGTCAGCTGCTTTTTTTGCTTCAGCTTCTACTTTTTGGATTTCTGCTTTTTGTATTTCTTTTGTTTGAGGAGTTTGTATATTCACTGGCATGAGATATTCCATCACCAATGGTTGTAAATCAGTTGGCAAAGGAGTCGCTGCGTGAATTTGTGCTTGTATTTTGGCGAACAGGATTGCAAATTTTTGATAAGCGTCTGGGTTTTTAATAATTCCAGGGCCCAATAAATCCCTTACTCGAGGAATGTCTTGTGGATATTCTTCTAAGAATGCAATTAATTGTTCAGGATAATTTTTTGCAAGCTCATTAAATGCTTCAAGTATTTTCTCCTTTTCTATAATGATAGGCCTATCATTATCATCTGGATCTGGTATATAGACAGAGCCATCTTCACGATGGTTTAAAAAATAATTATCTAAACATAACACTAAATGACAAAGAGAATAAGGATTACCTTGATTTTTACAATATAATTGATAGAGACGACTTATTGAATTTCTGGCAAGCCATCGATCATTGCTTGAGTTTACTGCTAAATCTAATGTTTGGCGATAATAAGCGGCAGCTTTCTTGAAATCATTGGGCAAGCCCATTTTTCCAAAGCAATAGGAATCTGCCATATCATATAGAGCAGGAACATTTCCTTGTTCTGCTGCGAGCTCCATATATTTTTTTGCTTCTTTTAAATCCTTCGTAGGAACACCAGCTGTCCCACCACACTCTCCTTTCTCATAAAGACCTGACAAGAAGACTTGAGCATCAGCATTTCCTTGATCAGCTGCGAGTGTGTAATATTTTACGGCTTCCATTTTTATGGCTTTTTCCTTTTCTTTTTGTTTGTCTTTTACTAATCTATTTTCTTTTGACTCACAGAGTGAGTTATAGTCTTTATAATGTCGTGCTAGTCTATTTTGCGCGGGGGAAAAACCTTGTTCTGCGGCAAGCTGACAAAGTGTTATTGGTCCTCCATCATAGGATCCAAAGCGGTGTTGTTTTTCCCATATGTTAAATTGAGCTGGTGCATAGCCTTGTTCTGCCGCCAGATTAAGATATTTCGATGCTAATTTTTCATCATGTTTCGTTACTAATTCTTCATTTTTTTTTAGACATGTTCCGTACAAATAGCATAGGCCCAGAGCATATTGCCCTGCAGCATCACCACGATTTGCAGATACATTAATGTTTTTGAAATATTCCATGGCAAGTTCAGAATTTTCCGGAACGCCCAAACCGTTAAAATACATAAATGCTAACCCAGACATTGCAGTCATACTTCCCATCTCGCTCGCTTTCTTAAAAAGTTCTAAAGCTTTTTGCTGATAGATGCTCACAACATTTAATACAGGGACATTTTCGGCCTTTAGCTGGCCTAATAACTTACATGTTGTTTCCACATAGTAATAAGCTTCATAAGCTAATGCTTCTGCTTGTAGTAAAGTAGGTTCCGCATGTTTTTTATCAGGAAGATGTTGCATGTTTATTTATCCTCGTTGGTATATTAATTATAGCATTGGGGATCTATATGTATCTTATTGATCTTACTGGTATTATTCCTGATTTCTGCCGAACTGCTACTTTGGTATTCTGTTAAATTTGTTTGTAATGTGATTCGTTTTCCAGTCAGTGTGTCTTGAAATGAGCTTCATGTACGTTCCAGAGAATATCTCGTACGCGCTGTAGAGATAAGCCTGTTTTAATTTCTAGAAACTTCTCCATTATGAGCGCCATGAAACAAAGCAAAACATGAGATTGAATTGCATAAAATCAGATATGATAATGTAAATGATACCAAGCCATGCCAATGTATTCCCGCAATGCGATAGCGCTAAAGCTCAGCGCTTCGGTTGTGGGTAAAAATCCAGATAACGCACCCAGATTATTTTCAATTTTCTTATACCCCGTTGGTGCCGGGATAATCACAAACCCTTTATTTTGAAACGATTGCACAGATCGCGGCATATGTAAGGCATGGGTCACTAAATAGATTTTTTTTATCCCAGATTGTTTTAAAATGTCAGTGGCGAATATGCCTTCCTGAGCTGTATTAAAGCCTCTGTCTTCTTTCCATTGAGTCGATACATCAAAATAGTCTTTTAAAGCGGCTGCCATATAATCCGCTTGATTAATCGTTGGGTGAGTTGGATCATTCCCGGAAACCATAATAGGTATACCCGTTTTTTTATTTAAAAAAGCGCCATATCGGATGCGTGTGAGGGTATTTTCACTGACCGTGGGTTCACCGTATTCAGGTGTTGATAAATTGAGACTGGCTTCGAGAATGACGATGGCAGCGTCTTTTTCAGGTTTTAAAGTCGAAGGTGATAATGCAGGATACTTATTTTGCAAACCATCTAATAATCGCTGTGCGACGACAGGCATGCTAAAAATCCAAAAGCTCACTAAGGCAAGAACAATAAAAAACTTTCCAAGCGGATTCGCGAATTTTAGCAGCAAAACGCCTAAGAGCAACAGCAGCAGGTTGCATCCCGGCGGCAATAAACACACTTCCATCGCACGATCCAGATAAAATAACATCATGAGGTCCTTCTATTAACAGAGACCCTAATTTATTTGAACAATCCGGTTGAAGCAATAGAAAATTTTATACATAATCATGCAAATATTTTAAAAAGGAATGTACTATGAAAAACTTTCAAACCAATAGCGATGTGATCAAAAGAAGATTTGAACGTGATGCGGTGTCTTTTGATGCTATTTATGATAGTCAAAAAAGTGAATTTTCTGGATGGTTCAATAAATCATTTCGAAAACCGATTTTTGAACGTTTTGATATCACTTTTGAAAAAATGGGCGAATTAAAGAACAAAACGGTTCTGGATGTAGGTTGTGGCTCCGGCGTTTATTCTGCCAAATGTGCAATGAAAGGCGCAGAAAAAGTAAAAGGGATTGATTTTTCAGCACCCATGCTCGAACTCGCTCAAAAAAGAGCAGCTACTCAAGGTGTACAGCAAGCTTGTGATTTTGAATTAATTGATTTTCTAAAAATGGACGTCAAAGAAAAATATAATTACTCCATTGCCATGGGTGTATTTGATTATTTATCAGACCCTCTGACTTTTTTGCATAAATTAAAAGCGGCGACCAAAGAACGCATTATTATTTCGTTTCCAGGACATTCTTGGATACGCGAACCCTTACGCAAATTGCGCTATTTTTTCACTTCAAAAGGGCGCGTTTTTTTCTATAGTTTGAAAGATATCGAACGACTGGTTAGCAATATGCAGTTTCGACAGGTTGAAATACGTCCCTTAAAAACGGGTTCGGGTTATATTTTAATCGCTGATGTTTAATCGGGGCATGATGAAGAATAGCCTGCTAACAGCAATCGTTGAAATTTGTCTTTCATTAGTGGCATTAATCGTATTATTGCCACTGTGGTTGCTCATCAGCCTTTTTATTAAACTAGAAAGCCCTGGGCCTATTTTTTATCGACAAAAAAGAGTAGGCCAACAGGAAAAACTCTTCACGATTTATAAATTTCGCAGCATGCGGGTGAATACGATACCACCACTGGAATTGGGCGCAGTGAAACACGATCATCTGCTGGTGACGAAAATGGGTTATATCATCCGACGGTTTAAATTGGACGAGACGCCGCAAATTTTGAATGTGTTAAAACGTGAAATGAGTATTGTGGGGCCACGCCCTTGTTTGCCTGAGCGATTGCCGACAATGACGCCTCATGAAAAAACACGATTTTCCTGTCTTCCTGGTTTGACCGGTTGGGCCGAAGTCAATGGCAATGTTGAGTTAAGTTTTCAAGAACAAGTTGCCCTTGATATTTGGTATGTTCAACATCGATCACTTTGGCTAGACATAAAAATTATTTTAAAAACGCTTTTCGTCGTTGTGGTCGGATCACATAAAAATGAATCTGCCTTAAAAGACGCACAAGCGTTTTATCAAAAAGGATTTGATTAAATTATGCAGATATTAATTATTGCCCCTCATCCAGATGATGAAGTGTTAGGATGTGGAGGCACCATCGCAAAATTGGCAGCGGAAGGACACGATGTGGTTGTTGCAATTATAACTAAGGCAAGCACTTCGTTATTTCCGAAAGAATTGATTGAACAAGGTAGAAAAGAAGCCTTATTAGCGCATAAATTACTAGGCGTCAAAGATACCATTTTTTGCGACTTACCTGCGGCGGGATTGGACAAAACCGATCACTCAGAAATAAATCAAGTTTTAGGAAAATTAATTTCAGAATTTGAGCCGGATATGTTGTTCATCCCTTTTTTGGGTGACATGCATCTCGATCATCAACGTATTTTTGTTTCGGCATTAGTGGCGGCAAGACCAAATCAAGCTGTTTTTCCTAAAAAAATATTAGCCTATGAAACCTTATCCGAAACAAACTGGAATGCGCCGTATTTAACGCCTGGATTTCATCCCAATTATTTTTTTGATATTTCAAAATTTTTGGACCAAAAATTAAAAGCGTTTGCAACTTATGAATCACAATTGAAGACTTTTCCCCACGAAAGGTCTTTGGTTGCGCTCGATGCGCTAGCAAAATTACGCGGCGCCACGGTTTTTTGTCAAGCAGCGGAAGCCTTTGTCTTAATTAGAGAAGTTATAAAATGAATCAGTCACCGAATCAGTTAGTTATCGTAGGCGCTGGTGGACATGCGAAAGTAGTCCTCAGTGTCGCCGTTTCAAATATGATAAAAGTACAAGGTTATTTGGACGATGATATTTCATTATTGAATAAAACTATTTTGGGTTGTCCCGTCATTGGAAACTTTGGATTGTTAGAATCACAAATTCAAACCGCCGTTTTTGGTTTAGGAAATAATGCATTGCGTCGCACGCTTGCAGAAAAATATCATTTCATTGAATGGAAAACACTTATTCACCCGAGCGCCATTGTTCATCCTTCTGCAAAAATCGGTAAAGGAACCGTGGTTTTTGCCGGTGCCATTATTCAGCCAAATGCAGTGATAGGTGATCATTGCATTATTAACACGGGCGCAACGGTAGACCATGATTGTGTACTGGAAAATTTTGTGCATATTGCGCCAGGTGTCAATTTGGCAGGCGGTGTGCACCTTGGTGAGGGAAGTTTTTTAGGAATAGGCAGCGTTGTCATTCCTGAAATGACAATTGGAAAATGGGCGCAAGTCGCAGCGGGTGGCGTGGTTGTGACGCCGATTGCCGATAAAAAAATCGTAATGGGTGTGCCCGCAAAAGAGCGAATGACCTCATGTTAAAAGCAGTTAATCCGGTTGAAAAAATCGCATTTCCATCTTGGCCAATTTTTGCTGAAGATGAAATTTTAAAAGTCTCGAGTATTTTGCGTTCTGGTAAAGTCAATTACTGGACGGGACAGGAAGGAAAATTATTTGAAACAGAATTTGCCAAAGCCATCGGAACAAATTATGCGATTGCTTTAATGAATGGCACAGTTGCCTTAGAGGCGGCCCTTGCCGCGCTAGACATCGGTCCAGGCGATGAAGTCATCACGACGCCACGAACGTTTATCGCATCCGCAAGTTCAGCTGTCATGCGGGGTGCTATTCCTGTTTTGGCGGATGTTGATCCTGATTCGCAAAATATAACAGCTGAATCGATAAAAAAAGTCATTACCCCGAAAACCAAAGCCATTATTGTCGTGCATCTCGCGGGTTGGCCGTGTGAAATGGATTCTATTCTTGAACTCGCGAAAAAAAATAATTTATATGTGATTGAAGATTGCGCCCAGGCACTGGGTGCAAAATATAAAGACCGTTATATCGGAAATTGGGGAGACATCGCCGCTTTTTCATTTTGTCAGGATAAAATCATCACGACCGGCGGTGAAGGTGGCATGATCACAACGAATAATAAAAAAATATGGCAAAAAATTTGGTCACTCAAAGACCACGGCAAAGATTATGACACCGTCCATCGCGAACACCCGCCAGGTTTTCGTTGGTTGCACCATTCATTTGGCACCAATTGGCGGATGACAGAATTGCAGGCTGCGATTGGCAGGATTCAATTAGCTAAATTATCCACTTGGATTAATTTACGTCGCCATCATGCAGCGCTGTTAACAGAACACTTTAAAACCATTCCAGCGTTCAGAATGACTGCACCGCCCTTGCATATCGAACATGCGTATTATAAATATTATGTTTTTATTGTTCCTGAAAAATTAAAAATGGGTTGGGACCGTGATCGCATCATGAATGCTGTTAATGCTCAAGGTGTGCCTTGTTTTTCTGGTAGTTGCAGTGAAATTTATTTAGAAAAAGCCTTTACTGATTTAAATTGGGGGCCAAAAGAACGTTTGCCCCATGCAAAAAAATTAGGTGAAACCAGTCTGATGTTTCTGGTTCATCCCACACTAACAGAAGAACATATGTTTAAAACCATCAGCGTAGTAAAAGAAATCATGAAGGAAGCAAGCCAATAACAATAAGGATAGGGTATGTTTAATTTTATTAATCGCTGGCGTAACCGTCTCATCGCATTTTTGTTTGATGCGTCAATGGTGCCGATCGCGTGGTTCGGGGCTTATTGGTTACTCTATGATTTTCATCAAATTCCTTCTGAAATACTATCACAAGCCTTATACATGGTTTTGCCATTAATTTTTATCCAAACAGTATTATTCTGGGCGTTTGGATTGTATCGCGGTGTCTGGCGGTTTGCTTCCATCCCCGATTTATTCAGGATAACCAAGTCAGTACTCACTGGCACGGGTTTTATTTTAATTGTTTTTCTTTTCATGCGTGGGACGATGGAATCGCCGCGGGTAGTGCCGTTTTTTTATGGCATGTTATTAGGCGCATCACTCACCGCCGCCAGAATTTTGTATCGTTGGTTGAAAGATTATCGACGCGTTTTTTACGATAGTGAGCGTGTTCTAATTGTAGGTGCTGGATATTCTGGCGAAGGACTGGTGCGTGATTTGTTGCGGCATGAAAATCATCTTTATCAACCCATTATCATGGTAGACGATGATCCGGCGAAATTAAAACGAGAGATTCATGGTGTGAGCGTCGTTGGGAATTGTGATCAAATTCCCGTTTTGGTTCAGCAACATAAAATTGATTTAATATTAATAGCCATTCCTTCTGCAAGTTCAGTACAGATGCGGCGTATTGTGAATTTGTGTGAAAAAACCAAACTCCCTTTTCGAACGTTGCCGGGACTCGGTGATTTAGCAACTGGGCGAGTTGATATAAAATTACTGAGAAATGTTTCATTAGAAGATTTATTGGGTCGCGACCAAGTTGAATTAGATTGGTTGACGCTAGCCAAAGATTTTCATGATAAAACCATTTTAGTCAGTGGCGGTGGTGGTTCGATTGGTTCTGAACTTTGTCGTCAGATTAGTCGTTTGAATCCTAAAAGATTAATCATTTTAGACAATTGTGAATACAATCTTTATTCCATTGATATGGAATTACAGAAAAAATATCCCAATTTAAATGTCCAAAGTGTGTTACTCGATATCACTGACCGGATCGGCGTACAGAAAATATTTTCTTCCCATTCGCCCGATATGGTTTTTCACGCGGCAGCTTATAAGCATGTTCCTTTACTAGAAACTCAGGGACGTGTTGCAATCCATAATAATATATTGGGCACCCTGATTTTAACCAGTATCTCAGCGGCAATGGGCGTCAAAAAATTTGTTTTGATTTCGACAGATAAAGCAGTCAATCCAACCAATTTAATGGGCGCCACCAAGCGCGCTGCCGAAATGATTTGTCAAAATTTATATGAAAATTCCATTACCAAATTTATTACCGTCCGTTTTGGAAATGTTTTAGATTCAGCAGGCAGTGTAGTGCCACTTTTTCGTAAACAAATCCAAGAGGGCGGTCCCATTACAGTCACCCATCCTGAAATAACCCGTTATTTCATGTCTATCCCCGAAGCATCTCAGCTCATTATGCAGGCTGCGGTTTTAGGCAATGGCAATGAGATTTTTGTGCTCGACATGGGTGAGCCGATAAAAATTCAGTATTTGGCCGAACAAATGAGTAAACTAGCGGGCAAAAAAATTGGCTATGATATCGAGATTATTTATACCGGACTCCGACCCGGTGAAAAACTCTATGAAGAATTATTTTATGCAAACGAAAAATTAAATCCAACTACGCATAACAAAATTTTATTAGCCAGCGCATCCTCTGTCGATAAAAATCTTTTGATTGACATTGTAGAGAAAATGGAAAAATTATTTCAACAAGGTGATGAGGTCCATTTACATCAATTACTTAGTCAGCTCGTTTCAGAGTACAAAAGTGAGTTTAATCGATCAAATGCGATAACTGCTCGTTTTAGCAAACCCGATAATTTGATTTCTGACTTGATAGGTGAATCTGCAGCTATTTAAGCCTCATTTATTCAGGCAGAATATTTTTTGTTGATATGATCTTGCTGTTTTTCTTTTGATATTGATAAAAATACATCTTTAAACAAGGGCTTTAGTTTCAGTGCGCCATAATCTGAAAGATGATTAAAATCAAAATAAAGAGCATGATCCTGTTCGATACCATGGCAAAAATAGTTGTCGCACAGAAGCGGTGTTGGATCAAGGATATGTGTTTTTTGCGTTTTTAAACCATCAAATACACTATTTACAAATAATTGGCGTTTTAAATATTCTGAAAGAGGTCGACCTATTTTATTTGTATCACCACCAAATTTTAAAACTTTGGCCAATTGATTCGCTATCCAATATCGATGGGCTGGTACTTGCTTCATGATCCATACATTTGCATTGGCACTTTCTAATTTTTTAATGGTTTCAATAAAATGCTTTTGAAATACGACTCTTGCTTGGGATGGGGAAGTTGATTTTATCGTTTCATCGGCATAAAACGGATCTCGTTGCCCTGCGCCTTCCATTGGAATTTCACGTCCTTCTGTAAATTGTGTCCAAAATGATGCTAGGAGAACATTTTTAATATGTTTTTGCTCAATGATGTTAATCATTTCATGATTTGAAATATAACAGTTTGATCCAGTTAATGACCCATGTTCATTAACTTGATACACATCAAGAACAGGTATACAGCTGTAATACCAGAAAGTTAAATGGTATTGGGATGCCATTTTTTCAATCATAGGCAATAACATGGCAGCATGGCTATCGCCCCATAATAGGAAATCAGGTGTTTCTGATTTATCGCTATTAGAAATAACGCTAACATTTTTAGAAATCCTGACGGTTTGGCAGGTTGTCGATGAATGATGAAATGCCTCTTGATAGGCAGTTAAAATAGTAGGGGGCAAACGTTCCGGAAATCCATTGTTAAGATCAATCAGTAATCCTGTTCCGGCAATGGTACAAATCGCAACTGTAATCGTTAAAATAAAGGTTTTTGGGTGGATCAAAATGCTTTTTTGGCGAATGGGAGTTTCTATCCAGATATAGGAAATCCATGCCGTAAAGACACTTGCTAATAAAATGATAACAGTTTGAAACTCTGTCAGTTTGGTATCAAAAACATATTTTGCAAAAACTAAAAAAGGCCAATGCCACAAATATAATGAATAAGAGATGAGACCTATCATCACCAGGGGACGCAGAGAAAGTAAGCGCCCTATCGAAGTCAGTTGATTGTGGTTTGAGGCTATAATTGCGGCTGTTCCCAAGCAAGGTAGAAGTGCCGCCCAACCTGGAAAAAGGGTATTTTGATTATAAAACAAAATAGCATAGCCGATTGCCAGAAGACCCAGCGAACTAAGGCTTTCGTTAAACCATTTTGGATTCGACTTATCTTTATGTAATAAATAAAATGCGATCATACTGCCAGTTAAGAGCTCCCAGGCCCGCATTGGCAGAAGAAAGAAGGCGGCAATTTGATGATTTTTGATTTCCAATATCGCTAATGCAAATGACAATAGCATAAAAGAAAAAATAATCTTGGTACGTAATGTTGGAATATAACGTGTAATGATGCACAGCATTAAAGGAAAAACGAGGTAAAACTGTTCCTCCACAGCGAGAGTCCAAGTGTGCAACAGAGGTTTTGTTTCAGCTGGGGCCGTAAAATAACCCGTTTTTAGCCAGAAATAAACATTGGATGCAAATAATGAAAGTGAAAAAGCCGACCGGCCAAGACTTTTAAAGTCATCCGGCAGGAACAGAAACCAACTTGTAATCAAAGAAAAAAAAACCACACAAATAAGCGCAGGTAGTATACGCCGCGCTCTTCTTAGCCAAAAATCATAAAAATTAAATAATGCATGATCTAAGTCATGTGCGATCAATCGGGTAATGAGGTAGCCTGAAATTACGAAGAATATATCAACACCAACAAATCCACCTTTTACCCACGAGAAACCCATATGAAATAAGATCACCGATAATACTGCAATACCACGCAGCCCATTAATCTCAGAGCGATAGTTATTTGTGGTCATAATATTTGGCTGTTAGTAAAAACACTGGTATATTTGCCATGAAAAAACGATATTGTTTAAATTTTTTCAATATTATTACTGTATATATTAGATTGAAAATAGTGATAATACCTTACTATAATCTAAAGTCACGTAGCAATATTTAGATCTTTAGTATACCTCATCGGTAATTGATCAGGAGAGTCAAATATACGATGAATAAGACTGCCGATCACTTTAAAGGATTTTTGTCCAAAATGAATGCAATAATGAAAAACGTTCTTATCATCACTGATTTATCTTATGCTTCACCAAGAATTCCTGGTCTATGCCAATATTTCGCTGAGGTCGGTTGGAAAGCGACTGTTTTAACGGCTCCCTTAGGAACCATGCACAGAGAACGATTAGTTGTGCCAAGCAAGTATGTTCGTATTATTGAAGTTTCTTACAGCGGTATAATCGATTTTTGTAAGAAATTAATGGGATTCAAATCAAATCTCAGCGTTTTCTCGCAACTCGAGCAAAAATTTCCTACGGCCAAAAAAAGTTTTATCGAATCTCTTTTATTTCGGCTTTTTATTTGGGGTGGAACGTTCTTTGCTTATCCAGATGAAATGCGTGGGTGGCGTAATCCCGCCATCAAGGCAGCTAAAGAATTACTTGCTACGGAGAAATTTGATGCGATACTCTCCAGCTCCTTTCCAATTACCTCCCATTTAATTGCACGAGAGCTAACAAAACAGACGGGCATCCCATGGCTTGCCGATTTGCGAGATCTTTGGACACAAAATCATAATTATTTATTTCCGAAACGAAAATTTTTTGAAACAAGGCTTGAGAAAAGCACGCTTTCTAAAGCGCATGCCCTTTCCACTGTTTCAGAATCTCTTTCACAAAAATTACAAAGTCGTTATCAAAATGCTCATATATCTGTCATTACCAACGGATTTGATTCAGAATTGATTAATGAGCCTGCTATTCCACTTACCAAAGAATTCACAATTACCTACACAGGATTAGTGTATCGGGATAAACAAAATCCAGCTAAATTGTTTGAAGTTATTCAGGCGCTAATAGCTGAAGGCTTGATGGACCGTTCAGAAGTTAGAATACGTTTTTATGGCACCGTACAAAAATGGATTACACAACTTGCGATCGAATACGGGATTCAAGATATTGTCACCCAATATGGACCCATTATTCGGAATGAAGCGATCATAAAACAACGGGAATCTCAGATTCTTTTGTTTTATGGATGGGAAGATGAATATGAGCTTGGCGTGCTGCCCCTTAAAATGTTTGAATATTTTGCTGCTCGCAGACCCATTCTAGCAACGGGTGGCACTTCTCAAGAACAATTTCGTAATATTCTTGACGTCACTAAAGCCGGACAACATGCTATCAATATTAACGATATTAAAAGAATCGTCTATGATCATTATCGCGAATATTGTCAAAAAAAAGAAGTTACCTACACTGGCAACTCTGTTGAGATGGATAAATATAGCTACCGTCATATGGCAAATAAATTTTCGTATGTGCTGGATAAGATTTCTGAAAACCCTAATCAAAAAAAAGGGTAGCTCATATCAATGGAAAATAGGATCACAATTATTGATTATGGCATGGGAAATCTAAATTCGATTAGCAATATGCTCGCGCGATTAAACATTCCTTCTATTATCACCGATCAACCAGATCTGATTTGTAAAGCCACAAAACTGATATTACCTGGCATTGGTGCTTTTGATACCGCGGTGAAAAATATTAAGGAGCGAAATCTTTGGGATAATATTCACAGTGCCGTTATAGACAAAAAAATTCCTATCCTGGGAATTTGCTTAGGCATGCAGCTTATGACAAAGAGTAGTGAAGAAGGCAAACAATTAGGCTTTGGCTGGATTAATTCAGATACAAAAAAAATTTCACAGAATAAACAATATAAAGTTCCGCATATCGGCTGGAATACTGTCAAACCTCTAAAACACCAGAATTTTTTTGTAAACTATCATGATGAGATAAAATTTTATTTCGTTCATTCCTATTATGTAGATTGTTATCAACCCGAAGATATTATGGCAGTTACGCATTACGATAAACCATTTACATCCGCATTTCAAAAAAATAATATTATTGGCGTTCAATTTCACCCAGAAAAAAGTCATGCGTATGGTATGGCTTTTCTAAAAAATTTTTATGAGAATTTTTGATGGCTAATATTCGCATTATTCCATGTCTTTTGATGCAGAATAAAAAACTCATTAAAACCATTCAATTTAAAGATCCACAATATATTGGCGATCCTCTTAATGCTATTAGAATCTATAATAGTCTCTTTGTTGACGAAATAATGTTGCTTGATATTCATCAATCTGCAAGCTCATCCAGCATAGATTTTGAATATCTAAAAATACTGGCATCCGAATGCTTTATACCCATTTGTTATGGCGGGGGAATTTCTTCTCTTCCTGTAGCAATAAAATTATATTCTCTAGGCTTTGAGAAGTTATCGATCAATGCAGCCGTGAGTGAAAATCCGAAAATTATAAAAACCTTATCTTCGTATTTTGGCTCACAAAGTATTGTGGGCGCGATAGATTGTAAAAAAACCCTTTTATCACAGTATAAAATTGTTGTTCATAATAAAAAAAGAATCCGATATTCACTACTCGATTATGCCCGCATGCTAGAAGAACAAGGTGCCGGCGAAATATTAATTAATGCGATTCACAAAGATGGATTAATGACAGGCTATGATCTCGATTTGCTTGCAATGCTGGCTGAGAAAATATCCATTCCCATTATTGCTAACTGTGGCGCAGGACACCTTAATCACATGAAGGATGTCTTTACTAGAACAGGGATCAATGCGTTTGCTGCAGGCAGTTTATTTGTTTATAGCGGCGATTTAAAAGGTATTTTAATTAATTATCCTGATAGGCAGGAAATTAAAGAAACATTTGGAAACTAAGGCTTTACTATGCTGACTTACAATATGTGCAAACTCTGTATCATGGATACTACCGATCCCGAAATTTTATTTAATGAAAAAAATATTTGTAATTATTGTGTTGAGCTTGAAGCGCTTTATAAAAAAAATCAAGTCAAAACCCAAAGTCAAATTGATGCAGAATTGCAAGCGACAGCAGAATTAATTCGCAAGCGGGCAGGTAATGCAAAATATAATTGTATTTTGGGATTAAGCGGTGGCGTTGATAGTTCGTTTACAGCAGACTTGATCGTTGACAAAATGAAATTAAAACCACTCATTGTTCATTTTGATAATGGCTGGAATTCTCCCATTGCTGTCGAAAATATTAAAAAAATTATATCCAAATTAAAACTAGATATGTTGACCTATGTCATTGATTGGGACGAATTTAAGGATTTACAGAAGGCATTCATGCGTTCATCTGTATTGGATATTGAAATGCTCACGGATAATGCGATTTATGGCGCATTAATCAAAATTGCAAAAAAACATAAAATTAAATGTGTTGTCTCAGGTGAAAATTTTGCTACCGAAAGTGGGCTTCCTAAAGCATGGCGTTGGGAAAAACTTGATGCAAGAAATATTAGAGCCATTCATCGTCAGTATGGCAAATTAAACTTAAAAAGTTTTCCAATTTATGGACCCTGGAAATTTATCTTAGATAGATCGTTTAGTGGTATTTATTATTTTTATCCCCTAAATATTATTCAATATAATAAAACGGAAGCCATTAATTTGATTAAAAACCAGTACCATTGGAATTATTATGGCGGAAAACATTACGAGTCCATCTATACTAAATTTTATCAAGCCTATATTTTGCCAAATAAATTTAACGTGGATAAGAGGCGCGCTCATTTATCCTGTTTAATCAGAAATAAAGAGATTAGCCGGGATGAGGCGCTAAGCGAAATTGCAAAACCGCTTTACAACTCTTTAGAATTGCAGCAAGAATTACAATATATATTAAAAAAACTGGATTTTTCTGAACAGGAATTTAATGAAATAATGATTGCTAAACCAAGAAAACACATTGATTATCCTTCAGATATCAATATGCTAAACGCTATAAAAAAAGTGGCGCGTTTATTGAAACTTAAAAAAGGTGCATTTGCATAAGAAATAATAAAAATAGAATACTATTCAAGTGGGTGAGGAATTTAAAAATATTTCATGCCAGACAGCGATATTTAATAGTCTGATTTTAACCGTGTGGGATATTTTATCGAGATTTTTTATCGCGAAAAATCGCTGTTCTTTTAAAAATTCAGAATTTTTAATCGTCTTGTTCACCCATTCCTTTAAATGATTTTCTAACCAAAAACGTTCCGGAATAGGCCAGCCCAGTTTATCTTTATTCCAATTGATACTTGCTGGCAATAGGTTATCAAATGCTTTTCTAGCCAAATATTTAGTTCTGCCTTTTGCTAATTTATAAGCGATTGGAACCGAAGCTAAAAATTCCACCAACCGATGATCCATAAAGGGTGCGCGGTGTTCGATAGAAAATGCCATAAAAACGGCTTCATCAATATGATGTAAATTAAGCAAATTGCTTTGAATATCTTCTTTTAATTTTTCATTGGGAGGGGTAAAAATTTTTTCTTTTCTGCCTGTTTTCGTATATAAATATTGGGTAACTCTTTTTCCTAGAATTTTTTGTATCGCGTTCATCATTAATCCTACTCGTATATAAACGCGTGCTCCTGAAATGGTTTTAAATATTTTATAACTAGACAATGTGTGACGAAAACGCATGTTTGAAAAATAATAGGTAAGGTATCGCAAATATCCTGCTAGTTGTTCATCGGCTCCTTCTCCGGTCATGGTGACACGGGTGTTTTTTTGATTAATTAATTTTGCCGTGTACCAACTAGACATTAATGTTGATTCGGGTGGGGAGTCCATGTGATAAATCATTTTTCGATGTTCTTGGGGAATATCCTCTGGGCGAGGTTCAGTTTGATGGGACGTAATATTTAATTGCTTGATCATCTCATTAATAGACGAACTTTCATCACAATCCAGCGTGCCGGGTGATTGATAGACTGAGGAAAAAGTTTCTAATGGGATTGAAAATGCAGCATTTTGCTTAACTGAATTGATTAGATAGACGATAGAAGAGCTATCTAAGCCACCGGATAAATTTGCGCCTACTTTTACATCCGCTCTTAATCGGATTTTAACTGCATCTTCCAATAATGAATAATACTCTTCAGAATAACTTGCCAATTTTTTTTCGTCCAATGTTTCATTAGAAAGATTGGGTGTCAGGGACCAGAATCGTTTTATATTGATTTTGTTAGGCTCTAACAAATTTTTTATAGGACCTGAAAAATAGCTAGCAAAATCAAAATGAAAAATATTTTTAAATGCAGTTTCTCTATCATATTCATTTGGCCCATGTTTAATATACTGATATAAATAATGTAGATTGGGTTCTCGATTAACCGCGGGATGTTCTAGAATTGCTTTAATTTCAGATGCAAATAAAAATAAGCCAGGAGTAGAAAAATAATATAAAGGCTTAATACCAAAACGGTCTCTTGATATGAGAATAGTTTGATTCTCTTTATCAATGAGTGCCAGCGCCCAATCGCCATTAAATTTATTCAAGCAATCTTCGCCCCAAAAATCATAGGCAGCTAAAACGACCTCCGTATCGGTTTGGGTGTGAAATGTGTAACCTTTTTTTTCCAGCTCTGTTCTTAACTCAATAAAGTTGTAAATTTCACCATTAAATATTAACCAATATTTATCTAGATATGACATGGGTTGATGTCCAGCTTCACTTAAATCCAGAATAGCTAGACGTCGATGCGCAAAAACTAAATGAGTATTAGAAAAGTGATCTAACTGATCGAGTCGATCAACGGCTTCTTTATTGATAGTCTCTCTTGAACACAAATAACCATAACTATCAGGGCCCCGATGGATGAGTTTATCATTCATTTTTTTGACATGGATCATATCAATCGGTTGACGACTTATAACACCCGCTATCCCACACATATTTTTTTATCCCTGACTGAAATGATCCTAAACATTAAAAACCAGTAAAAACTATATAAAATGACCCAAACGGCGGATAAATGTAACAGCATCGTCAGAAATGATTTGTCGCGATAAAAATAAATGACTGTCACCGTCAATATTAAATAAAATATTTGCCAAATGGAATCGACACCATTTCGATTGAGTAAAACAAAAATAGCTGAAAGCGGTGATACACAAAGTGTTATGGCAATGATGGGTGCCAATAATTTTAAAACAGGGTTAGTTTCAAGCCATTCGTGTCCAAAAATAAACGGTGTATAAGTTGCGATGAACCACATCAGCATTAAATAAAATAAAGCAATGCTTGCTAATAATAAAGATGATTTTTTGAATAATGGCAATATAACCTGTTTATATTTAACTCGATCTCCAAGTTCTTTTAACAGGACTTTAGCCATCGCGGTGCTTAATAATCCTGTTGGCGCATTGAATACGCGGTAGATTAAAAAATAAATGCCTAATGATTTAGCGCCATATAATGGTCCAATCATTAAGACAGGCATTAAAGTAGAAGCTGATTCAATTAATGTTGCCCAACTGCTAAAAAGGGGTAATTTATAAAAGCGTTTTATTATAAATAATAAGCGCCGTTGGGTTAATTTAATCCGGGTACGAAAGAATTTTTTTATTAATAAAGCTCGGAAATAAATTAGATTGGCTATCAAGCCTGCTACCAACCCAATTAATAAAGCGGTACTCGATTGAAAAAAACATAAAGCCAAAAGAATTTGAACAACGATCATGCTAGTGTTTTGAATTAGTTTTCCGTGTGCAACCATTGCTGCCTTTCCATCAGCGATTAGTAGGATAGAATAAACCTGAAGGATGCCTTGAAATAATAAAATGGCAAAACTAAGTAACAGAATCGCAATTTGAATGTTAAAAGCAGGATATTTTGAACGGATGATTAAACTTATAAATAAGATTGCAATTGAAGTACCTGTCACCAAATAAATACAAAGTCTTGTTAATAGCTGAACCATTTTTTTGGCTTTGAGTAATGGGATAGCATATTCATATTGAAAACTAGCCAAAGGTAATATGACGATCACAAAAGACACGATATAACCAAAATAGGCAAAAGCAGAAGGTGCATAAAGTCGGGTAAGTATTGGCGTAGCAAGCAGCAAGATAATTTGCGCCGCACCAAAACTCATTAATAAGGCCAATACTTTTTTTATTATTTCACTATTCAAGGGCTGTATTCTTTACTGGCAATGTTTTAATAACTGTTGCAGGAACGCCACCTAATACACAATGGCCTTGTAAGAACGATTTAGTGACGACGGCACCGGCCCCTACAATGGTTTTATCACCTAATGTCACCCCAGGCAAAATGACTGCATTCATTCCTATCCAACAATTTTTTCCTATGACGATATCTTTACCTTCCTGATAGTCATCCAAGTTATCAAACTGATGATTAGCGGTTAGTAATCCTACATTGGGCCCAATATAAGTTCCTTTTCCTATGTGAATCGATTTCCTAACGCAGTCAAAATAAATACCAGGTGATTGAAAATTATCTAAATTATCTACGTCAAAAAAAATATTATTATAATGATAGATGCGCGCGGTGGGGTGACAGGGAAAGGGTAAATAACGATTGAAACCTAAGATTTTTTGCTTCCAAATGCCATTTAAGACCCAAACCCAACCTTCTAATGATTTCCCTTCAAAATGTCTTCCCGTTAAATATTTTTTATTATAAAAAATATAAGCTATCCATTTAAACCAAGGTAGAATAGCAAATCTAAAAATTTTTTTGCGCATGATATTTCTCAATTTAAAACAAAAAGACAATCAGCGTAAAATAGGATATCATTATGCCCGCATCGTAACAATATTTTTCAACAGCCAAGTAGCGTTCTGCTCTTAATTTGACAGCTTTAGGTCGATATTTGGCTCGGTAGGGATTGAGAGCTAAGAAGACTGTAATGAAATTAAAAACCATCCTAAAATCGATAGTTTATCGAGCTTATTACTTAGGAAGATATCATAATATTCTTTATAGTCGGATAAAAAAAAATGATTTTATTCCTATTTTAAGTTTACATAAAATATCTCCAGAACGTAATTCATTTTGGCAGCCATTACATCCTTCTATTTTTGAAAAATTAATCATCCATCTAAAAAAACAATTTGAAATTGTAACTCTTCATGAGCTGGAGCAGGTAGTTTGTAAAAAACCGAAGTTAGTGCTCTCGTTTGATGATGGCTATTATGATTTTATTGAATATGCCATGCCGATTCTTAAAAAACATCAAATCAAAGCTAATTTAAATATTATCCCCTCACAATTAATGGGTGAGAAAGCGTTATGGAATATTGCAATTTATGATTTTTTAAATGCGGCACCTGTTTTGTTGCTTAAGGAAATAAAATTCTTAAATTTTGATGCAAAAAAATT
>Ga0209062_1000465_pt1 | contig 121974 bp, 110 predicted proteins | sample Coa_R2_2_FD_187158 | JGI IMG/M metagenome (GOLD analysis project Ga0209062, IMG submission 187158) | Surface soil microbial communities from Centralia Pennsylvania, which are recovering from an underground coalmine fire - Coalmine... | ecosystem: Environmental > Terrestrial > Soil >... | reverse complement strand
AAAATGGAGGCCATAAGCAGACAGGCGTTCGGCTTCCGCAACTTCGAAAACTACCGTCAGCGTGTGCAGGTGTTGTGTGGTTAACTGTTCTTGGGATCGGGGTTGCCCCCGGAATTGGCGTAGAGCCCGTCGGCCTTGGGGTTGGTGGACCTGGTGAGATTCGAACTCACGACCTCTTCCATGCCATGGAAGCGCGCTCCCAACTGCGCCACAGGCCCATCTCTGTTTCGCAAGCCTTAAGGTCTGGTGGCGAACCGGCGATATTCCACTGCGGCGCGCCAACTGCCCTACGAGCCCTGACTGAGAACAGGGTTCCTTCGATGTACTATAACATAGCGCTGCCTCCTTGCGCGTTGACAGGATTGTTTCGCCGCCGCCTACAATGAAGCGATGGTGCGTCTCCGCGTCGGCGCCGCCGCGCTCCTGATCTGCGTCACCGGGATGGAGTTATCTTCGTGTGTCGTCAAGCGGCGACTCATTGTTCGCCGCGGGTCTCCCACCTCACACCCCGTGCTCCTGATAGCGCGGGCGCCGGACCTGATCCGGCGTATTGCCGATCAGTATGGCGCGATCAACAACTTCAGCGCCACCGTCGACATGACTCCGGCGATCGGGACCACCGAAAAGAGCCGGGTTACCGAATACAAAGACGTCCGCGGGTACATCCTGTTCCGTAAGCCGGACGATATCCGCATTATCGGGCTCTACCCCGTGCTTCGCAACACGGCATTCGACATGGTTTCGACCGGTCCGCAGTTCAAGCTCTACGTGCCCGCCAAAAACCGGTTTTTAGTGGGCGACAATGCGATCGAGCAGCCTTCGAAAAATAAGCTGGAGAATCTGCGTCCCCAACACTTTCTGGACGCGCTGCTGGTCCGGCCTGTATCGGAAGCTGCCAAGGTGCTGCTGGAGAACTACACCGACGAAGACAATGCTTTCTACATCCTGCACGTGGTCCATGAGGGCGGCGGCGGTCAACTGCTGCTGGACCGCACTGTCTGGATCAGCCGCGTGGATCTGAAGCTGGCGCGGCAGATCATCCTCGATCCGGAAGGCAATATCCTGACGGACGCGCGGTATTCCGAGTGGGCTTCGTTTGACGGGGTGCCGTTTCCGAAGCACATCGAAATCGACCGGCCGCGCGACGAGTACGCCGTGGTGCTGGATGTCCAAAAGATGGACATTAACCGGGGCGTATCGGATGATAAGTTTGTGCTGATGCAGCCGGAAGGCACCAAACTGCAGATGGTGGGACAGGCATCTGTCCCTCCGCCGGCGGCCGAGCGGTCCGCTCCGGGAAAATAGAATACAGGTGACTGGAAAAATCGTTTTTGAAAATCTAAGGCACAGGCCGATGCGCGCCCTGCTGAGCACGCTGCTCATTGCGGTGCCGGTGACCCTGATCCTGACCCTGGTGGGAATGACGCGGGGGATCCTGGCGGATTCCGAAGAGCGGGCGCGGGGAATCGGCGCCGACATCTGGGTGCGGCCGGAAGGCAGTTCGTTCGGGACTTCCTTGAGCGGCGCTCCCATCCCGGAAGGAATGGTCAAGTACTTCGAGATGCAGCCGCACGTGAAACTGGCGCTGGGCTCGGTGGTTCAGCCGATCCAAGGGGTCACGCTGGGCGTGAGCGGGGTGGATCTGGACAAATTCAGCCAGATGAGCGGCGGCTTGCAATACCTCGAGGGCGGTCCGCCCCGCGGGCCGGACGACATCATCGTGGACCAATATTATGCCGCGCAGGAGAAACTCCGGGTGGGAAGCACCATCAAGCTGCTGGGCGATCACCGGTGGCGCGTGAGCGGTATTTTCGTCAGCGGAAAGCTGGCTCGTATCATTCTTCCGATCCGCCGGCTTCAGGAACTGATCTCGGCGCCGGGCAAAGTGACCCAGATCTTTCTGAAGCTGGACGACCCGAAGGAGACCGGCGCCGTCATGGGGGAGCTGAAGATGAGAGTGCCGAACCTTCAGTATTATTCGATGGCAGACCTGACGTCCCTGTATAGCGTGAATACCTACGCCGGTTTGAGCGCGTTCATCACGGTGATCGTGGGGATTGGCGTGGTGATTGGGTTTTTCGTGGTCTGCCTCTCGATGTACATGGCGGTACTGCAGCGCACTCGAGAAATCGGGATTCTGAAATCGCTCGGCGCCTCGAACGGGTTTGTGGTCCGGATCATCCTGCTCGAAGGGCTGCTGCTGGGACTGGGCGGCACGATCATCGGAATCGGATTGAGCTTCGGAAGCTGGTGGCTCATCCGGACGCTGGTGCCGGCGTCCGTGCAAATGGCCATCGTGACGGAATGGTGGCCGATCGCGGGAGCCATCACGCTGGTGGGAGCGGGCCTCGGGGCGCTGTATCCGGGATTAAACGCAGCCAGGCACGATCCCATCGAGGCGCTGGCCTATGAATAACGGCCGGCCCATCATTGAAGTCCGCGGGCTCACCAAGGTTTACCGCGTCGGCAAGGTCGACGTGCCGGCTTTGCGCGGTCTCGATCTGGAGGTGAAAGCGGGCGAGTTTGTCTCGATCGTGGGCCCGTCAGGTTCGGGCAAATCGACTCTCTTTCACATTATCGGCGGCCTGACGCCGCCAACCTCCGGGCGGGTTCGGGTGGCCGACCGGGAACTTTCGGAGGCCAGCGAGGCAGACCGCACGCGGCTGCGGAAGCGAACGGTCGCATTCGTGTTTCAGAAGTTTAACCTTTTACCGAACCTGACGGCGCGGGACAACATCGCGGTGGCGCGCTACCTGGCGGGGATGGATCGCAAGACGGACCCGGAATTCGAACAGGTGCTGAAGCTGCTCGGCATCGCGCACCGGCTCGATCACCGGCCCAACGCGCTTTCCGGCGGCGAACAACAGCGGGTGGCGCTTGCGCGCGCGATTGTTAACCGGCCGGCTATTCTGCTGGCGGATGAGCCGACCGGGAATCTGGACACCGAGAATTCGCAGGCGGTGCTGGGAATCATGCGCGATCTGAATGAGCGCCTGGGCCAGACGGTGCTCATGATCACGCACAATCCGGAAGCCGCGGCATACGCGCATCGCACGCTGCACATGCGGGACGGCCGGGTGGTGGACGAGCAGGCGGCCTAGGAAATCCGGCTGAGCTCCAGCTTCCGCTGCTTGAGCCAGCGCAAACGGGTTTGGTGCTCCTGGTAGAGAGTAAGGAATCCAGCCCACCAGTAGCCAAAGACGAAGAGCAGCAGGAACGGGATGGCAAAGAAGTTCGCGGTTTCGACCGCGAAAACGACCATTCCTACGAAATAGCAGCCCACCAGGATCTCCGCATAGGGCAGCCATCCGCTGCGCCGCCGGTACTTCTTCACCTCCAGGTTTACCGGGCGGTCGGAGACGTTATATTTGGCGGTGCGGGCGAAGGCGGTTTGCACCCCGAACAGCGCTTCGAGGACGGCTCGCGTGTTGATGATGGTTAATCCCACGCCCACCGCGATGAGCATCGGCAGCATCAGGATCGAACGCTTCCAATTCTTGGGATAGAGTTCCCGCTGAGCCACCACGTAGAACAGAGAGATCGACCAGAACGACGCGATGATGAGCGGCAGATCGATCGTCACCATCTGCCAGACGCCCATGTAGAACCGCACGATCATCACCGGCAGCATCAGCGCCGAAACCACGATCATGAGCGGGTAGGAAATATTCGGAGTCAGATGCAGAAAGGCTTCAGCCTTCACGCGCTTGGGAATGTCGGCGCGGAGAATCGCGGGCAGCAGCTTCTTGGCCACCTGGGTCAGCCCTTTGGCCCATCGGGACTGTTGCACCTGAAAGCCATGCATCTCGACGGGCAGCTCGGAGGGGCAATCGAGCCCGGGAAGGTAGACGAACCGCCAGCCCTTCAGCTGCGCGCGATAACTCAGGTCGGAATCCTCGGTGAGCGTATCGTGTTGCCAGCCGCCGGCATCCGCGATCATGGATTTCCGGAGGATTCCCGCGGTTCCGTTGAAGTTGAAGAAGTATCCGGCGCGGGAGCGGGCGCCATGCTCGAGGATGAAGTGGCCGTCCAGCAGCATCGCCTCGACTTCGGTCAGGAAGTTATAGTCCCGATTGAGATAGCTCCAGCGAGTCTGGACGACTCCGATCTGGGGATCGGCAAAATAATGGATCGTGCGGTGGAGAAAATCGGCCGGGGGACAGAAATCGGCATCAAACACCGCGACAAATTCACCGGTTGCTGTTTTCAGGCCCTCCTGAAGCGCGCCGGCTTTGAACCCGTGGCGGTTCGTCCGATGATGATACTCGATCGGGTACCCCAGCGCTTCGTAGCGCGCCACCAGAGCTTCGGCAAACGGCGCGGTGTCGTCGGTGGAATCGTCCAGGACCTGAATCTGCAGCAGTTCCCTGGGATATTCGATTTTCACCACCTCGTCAATGAGGCGCTCGACGACGTAGCGTTCGTTATAAATCGGGAGCTGGATGGTTACCGGAGGCAGTTCTTCGAACCGGCGCGGCGGGTCGCCAGCCGCCTTGTGGCGGTGCTTGAAATAAGTGCGGATGACATCGTACCGGTGAATCCCGTAGACCGACAGAATAATCAAAACTGTGAAGTAGGGGACGAGGATTGCCCAGTCGAACCAACTGAATTGGTGGATACCGGAAAAAGTATCATCGAACAGCCCACGCATCAGGCGAGTCGTGGGAGAAACCGCCAGCAATGCTAAAGGCATTGTCAATGTCATAAATGGCGCCCGTATGCCGCGTTAGGGGCAAACCGGGCAGCGACAACCGCGGCTGAGAGTATTATCGTAACAAATTGGTGTGAAGACGTGGGCGGCATATTTCGCGTCACGCTCGGGCTGCGACCGGCTGCGCTCGCCGAACATCCAAACGAAAGAGCGCAAAACACATTTCAAGAGGGGAGCATGGAACCAAGAATCGATTATCGAAGCGCGGCGCCGAAGGAAGCATTGCAGGCGATGTACGGGCTCGAGCAGGCAGTCCGCAAGAGCGGGCTCGAAACCAAACTGCTTGAACTCGTGCGGATGCGGGCTTCCCAGATCAACGGATGCGCCTATTGTCTCGATATGCACAGCAAGGACGCCCGGGCCGAGGGCGAGACCGAGCAGCGCCTGTACGCATTGAATGCCTGGCGCGAGACTCCCTTCTACACCGATCGCGAACGCGCCGCCCTAGAGTGGACCGAGGCCGTGACCCTGGTTTCGCGCGACCAGGTGCCGGACGATGTCTACGAACGCGTGCGGAAGCAGTTCAGCGAGGCCGAGCTCGTTATGCTGACGCTGGCGGTGGTGGCCATCAACGGTTGGAACCGTCTGGCGATTTCGTTCCGGGCGGTTCCGGGGACCTACCAGCGGCCGCAGCGGGCGGCAACGTAGGGTCGGCGCCCTGCCAGGAGACATCCGCGGTCGGACCGTAGATGGCGGGGACCGGTTTGTCGAGCAGCCGCAGGTAAACCGTCAGTTGCGTCCGGTGATGCGCGGTGTGGAGGATGCGCCGCCAGAAGATCCAGACGCGCTGGCGTTCGACGTCGAAGAACTGTGCGGGGGTGAGCCACCAGGATTCGTCCTGCCGCGCCAAAAATTCCAACCGAGGCCGCGCCATTTCCACGAGACGTTCCCCGTACTGCGCCACGGGGAGTACTTCATTGGCGGGAGGCTCGGGCGCCCCCAAAAACTCGCCGAAGAAACGGCGCTGCGACAGTAGTTCGTGCTTGATGACGTCGCGGACCGTGGCTGACTTGGCGTGCGGGCGAAAGTCCAGGTCCGCGTCCGCGAACTGCGCCCAGGTGGCATAGACCTTGTTGATTTCCGAGGCGTACGTATCGATGGCATGCTGCAGCAGCGGAACCGCCGCTCGCGGTACCTCATGATCGCGGATGGCGCTGAATTCGTATCGCATGTTATTCGGTGGCTACCTCCAGGACCGTGTTCCAGGTGAACTCGACCAGTTTTTCCAGAGCCCGGATCGAGATGTTCTCATCGTCGGAGTGAGCGCCGCCCAATGGGCCTTCATTGGCGGGAGTGATGGGGCCGGTTCCATAGGCCTGCACGCCGCGGGCGCGTAGCTGCGCCCCGTCCGTGGCGCCGGTGAGCATGGTGGGAATGGCCGGCGCGGAGAACATCCGGCGGCTCACCTTTTCCAACGCGTGGAACATTTCGTTTTCCGTGCTCGACGGGGGAGCGGCAGGGCGCTCCGAGGTCTGCGCCGGCACGATTTCGATGGCCGGGTCGCTGATGACGCGTCGGAGATTTTCGAGGAACCGCGGCATGTCTTCGTCCGGCAGCGCCCGCACGTCGAGGTAGGCTTCTCCTTCGGAAGGGATCACATTCGTGCGGAAGCCCGCCTTGAGGATGGTCGGAACCACCGATGTGCGGAGGATCGAGTAGTGGCCGGGCTCGTGGTCGCGAAAGTACCGGTCGACCGCGGCTGCGCGCGCGGGATCGAGAATGGCGCGATAGCGCGCGGCGTCGGCGGGCGGGCTGATCGCCGCCAGACGCTCGAAATAAGCTCGCGTCGCCGTGTTCAGACGCATGGGAGTCTGCCAGGCTCCGGCTCTTGCCACGGCCGCTGCGAGGTGCGTAACCGCGTTCTGCGGAAGCGGGCGGGAGGCGTGGCCGGAAGGACCGTGCGCGACCAGGCGGATGCCGCGCGGAACTTTTTCCGTCACGCTGATGAGAACGTCTTGCACCTTGCCGTTTTCTTCGACGGCCGCGCCGCCTTCGGCCAATGCATATTCCGCCTCGATTTCCGGCCAGTGGTGTTTGACCATGTAGTCGATGCCGACGCTGGTGGTGCCTTCTTCGCCCGCTTCGGCGAGCAAGATGACGTCGCGGTCCAGCTTCACGTGAAGGCGGTTGAGCAGCAGCATCACCATCATTCCGGCCACTACGTGCGGTTTATCGTCAACCGATCCGCGGCCGTAAATGATGCCATCCTTGCGCACCGCGGCAAACGGATCCATGCTCCAATGGTCGCGCTGCACGCCGACGACATCGGTGTGGCCCATGAGGAGAAGCGGTTTCTTGGAGCCGTTGCCTTTGATGCGGGCAACCAGATTGGCGCGCGCGGGGTCGAGTGCGAAGAGCCGGACGGGGATGCCTTCGTCCGTCAGAACCTTTTGAATGTATTCGGCGGCCCGGGTTTCATTGCCGGGGGGATTGCTGGTGTCGATCTTGAGCAGGGCGGTGAAGTCCGCGAGGATTTCCGAATGAAGTTTCGCCCAATCGACGGAGTAGCGCTCCTGGGCGGCCGCCGGCAGCGCCAGCAGCACAAGCAGGGCCACTCGCTTCATAAAGGTATATTGCCATGCTTCTTACGCGGCATGGTATCGACCTTATTTTCGAGCATACGGAGGGCGCGAATGACGCGCGGGCGGGTTTCGCGGGGCTCGATGACGTCGTCCACGAAACCGTGTTCGGCGGCGATGAAAGGGTTGGCGAAGCGCTCGCGAAACTCGGTTACTTTGCCCTCGCGTTCCGTGGCGGGCAGATCGCGGTACAGGATATTGACCGCGCCTTCCGGGCCCATGACCGCGATTTCGGCCGTCGGCCAGGCCAGATTGATGTCGGTGCGAATGTGCTTGGAGCCCATCACGCAATACGCGCCGCCATAGGCCTTGCGCGTGATGATGGTCACCTTGGGCACGGTGGCCTCGGCGAAGGCGAAGAGCAGTTTCGCCCCGTGGCGGATAATCCCGCCGAATTCCTGGGCCGTTCCCGGCAGAAAACCGGGGACGTCTTCGAAAGTCAAAAGCGGGATGTTGAAGGCGTCGCAAAAGCGCACGAAACGGGCGCCTTTGTCCGACGAGTTGATATCGAGACAGCCGGCGAGGAACGCCGGGTTGTTCGCCACGATCCCAACCGGGCGGCCATCCATGCGGGCGAAGCCGATTACCAGGTTCCTGGCCCAGTGTTCGTGCACTTCGAAGAATTCGCCTTCATCGACCACGCGGCGGATCACCTCTTTCATGTCGTACGGAAGGTTCGATTCGGAGGGCACCAGCGTGTCCAGCGCGGGGTCCATCCGGTCGGCCGGATCGGAGGTCGGCCGGCGCGGCGGGTCTTCGCGGTTGTTCTGCGGCAGGTAAGAGAGCAGCGCCCGAATCATCCGGAGACACTCGGCATCATTGGGGGCGACGAAGTGGCCGACTCCACTGACCGAATTGTGCGTCATGGAGCCGCCGAGCTTTTCCTTGGTGACGTCTTCGTGCGTGACCGTCTTGATGACGTCGGGGCCGGTGACGAACATGTAGCTGGTGTGGTCGACCATGAAAATGAAATCGGTGATGGCCGGCGAGTAGACGGCTCCGCCCGCGCACGGGCCCATAATGGCCGAGATCTGGGGGATCACGCCGCTGGCGAGCGTATTGCGCAGGAAAATGTCGGCGTATCCAGCCAGCGAGAGGACGCCTTCCTGAATCCGCGCGCCTCCGGAATCGTTGAGCCCGACCACCGGGGCGCCCGTCTTCATCGCAAGATCCATAATCTTGCAGATCTTCTGCGCGTTGGCGCCGGACAAGGAGCCGCCGAATACCGTAAAGTCTTGCGCGAACACGTACACCAGGCGGCCGTCGACCCGGCCGTACCCCGTAATGAACCCATCGCCCGGAATGACCTGCGAATCCATCCCAAAATCGCGGCAGCGGTGCGTCACGAGCTTGTCGAGTTCTTCGAACGAGTTTTCGTCGAGCAGCAGTTCGATGCGCTCGCGCGCGGAAAGCTTGCCTTCCTTGTGCTGGCGGGCCTGGCGTTCGGGGCCGCCACCTTGCTCGGCGGCCGCGTGCCGGCGGCGCACTTCCTCGAGGCGGTTCATCGGGACCATTGTAGCTGGCGATCCGCCCCCGGACGTGCGAAAAGACACATGGTTGGGTTTCGTAACGTCTTGAACCGTTGCGGCGCCGTTAGCTATCCTCTTGGCAATCCGCCGGGTGCGCGGCGGATTACTCACGATGAAACTCCACCGGATATTCTTCTCCATCCTCCTATTCGCGAACGCGAGGGCTTTCGGGCAGACGCCCCTGATAACTGATGTATTGGACGCCGGCAGCTACATGCCCGGCCTGGCACAGGGCAGCGTTTTCGTGGTGAAGGGTTCGAATCTGTGCGCCACGAGTGCTCAGTCCCCCGTGCCGTACGGCACGGGCCCGCTGGGCGGCGCCAGTATTCAATTCATTCCAGGCACTGGCGGAACGCCGTTTCCCGCTTTGATGATCTATGCCTCGTGCGCGCCTGGCGCGAATCAGCTCGCAGGGGTGGTGCCCGCCACCCTCCCTACGGGAAATTACACCATGACGGTGACGAACAACGGAGCCGTAAGCCCGCAATTCGCCACAACCGTGGTCACGACCAAGTTCGAGATCATGACTCTTGCGAGCAACGGGAAAGGGCGCGCGCTCGCGCAGAACGTGGTGTCTCAGACCCAGTATGACTTAAACGGTTTCACAACCGGACCGGTGTCCGGCCAGGCGTTTCAGCGCTCGCCTGCCTACCCCGGCGAGGTCCTGGTCATTTGGGGCACGGGCCTGGGCGGCGTCAAAGGCACCGATAGTGCTCCTCCCGCCGCCGGGTATGATTTCCGCTCTCAGGGCTTGAACGTTTATGTTTTCGTGGGAGGCGTACCCGTCACGCCACTGTATGCCGGCCTCTCCAACCTTTTTCCGGGGCTTGACAACATCGCCTTTCAGCTGCCGCCCAATGTCCCGACGGGATGCGATGTCTCTCTGCAGGTTCAGGCCGGCGGCAACGGCGTTGGCCCGGGCAGCGGAGGCCAGTTCAGCAACATCACCACCATCGCGATTGCCCCTGCAGCAGGCGGCGGGGCCTGTGTGAGCCCGCAATTCAGCACGGCAGCGTTGGCGCGAATGGATCAGGGCGGCACTGCGACAATTGGAGAATTTTGGCTGCAAGGCAGCCCGCAACAGGGGACCGCGGCCGGCGGGTTTTCGCGGATCAACGCAGATCAACTCGGCGTCGCGTCTTTGCTGTACGCGCCGCCAGGAACCTGTCGCGTCGGCCCCACCACCGAGAACCTGCCCGAGTTCGCCCGGGGCACCGGCAGCTTGGACGCGGGTGCCATCACTCTCAAAGGCCTCGGAATCGGAACTGGCGGGAGTCAGATCCTGACAAAAGGGGCCGACAACGTTTACAGCGCCTCAGTAACGCCGTTTCCGACCATTACCCCTCAGCCGTACACGATTTCCGGAGCAGGCGGCGCGGACGTGGGCCCCTTCTCGGCTTCGGCCGTTTTGGATGCTCCAATCACGATCACCAGCGGCGTCCCCGCGCCCTACGGCTCGGTGACCGCGGTGCTCCTGAGGCGCGACCAGGATTTGACCATTACCTGGACCGGCGGGGGCACGGATTGGGTGCAGGTGATCGGATCTTCGAGCGCGCCGGTCGCCACGACGACCCCCACTCTCGACACCGAGATCTTCGCGTGCACGACTACCGCCGATAAAGGAACCATCACGGTGCCGGCCGCTGTCTTATCGAGATTGCCAGTGTCCCCCACCAACCCGAACAGCGCCAATCAGCTGTTTGTCATTTCGCGCAGCCCGGCGAGCGCCACCAATGGGGTCTTCACGGCGCCGCTGACCGCGGGCGGCACCACCGATACCGCGATCTTTTACGCGGCGATGGTGGCGGGCGGAGGCGCTGCGATCTACCAGTAGGCGTCCGCCGCGGCGCCGCCCGAATCGGGCGGCGAAGCAAGAGCCTATATACTAGTGGTCAGATGGGAAAGGAATGGGTGCTGTCCCTGGTTCTCGCCACTGCCGCGGCAGGCCAGGCGGACTTCCGCAACGCCAACTGGGGCATGATACCGGCGCAGGTGAAAGCCCTGGAGCCCGGCCGTGGAGCCGATATCAGCCAGGGCGCTGCGGAAACCGCCATGGAATACGGCGGCATCCGCATGGGCGGGATCGCAAGCCGCGTCGTTTACATCTTCTCCCATGACCGATTGCAGCGCGCTAAGTACGTGTTTGAAGCCGATCACCGCGATCTGAATGAGTTCATCCGCGACTTCCGCAACATTCAAGCCCTGCTGATCGAGAGGCACGGCAAGCCCGTGCTCGATCGGGCGATTTGGGAAGATGACTCCACCCAACTCGAGCCGAAGAGTTACCTGGACCAGGACCGCGCCTCGCCCGCTAACATCCTGCCTTCGGACCCAAACGTTGGTCTGGCGGTATCGCTGGGACACCTGAAGCTCGTCACGCAATGGGAGAGCCCGCGAACCAGGGTTGCGCATGTGTTGACGGGACAGGATCATCAAGTCACGCACGAAATTGAGTACCGCGGAACCGAGGCGGTCAAAGCTGCCCGGGAGCGTTGAACGCGGCTCCGGATGTTCACGCGTTTTCAGCCGAAGTGAAGTCAGTTACCCTCGGCCAAGGCGCCGGACCAGCCGGCGCCTGCCGCTTACAGTGAGGCAGAGTATGCCAGACGCGAAGCTCAATCCTGTGCACGATGTTTCCGGGCGGCCCCCAGAGCCGGGGATTGCTCTTTGCCTGTCAGGTGGCGGATATCGCGCCATGCTGTTTCATGTCGGCTGTCTGTGGCGTTTGAATCAACTCGGGCTGATCGCTCGCCTGAACCGAATTTCCAGCGTTTCCGGCGGGTCGATCACGTCGGGGGTGCTCGGCATGAACTGGCGTGCCCTCGGGTTTACGCCGGGCGGCGAGAGCGCCCGCTTTGAGGAGCTGCTGGTCGCTCCTATTCGGGAACTCGCAGGCACCACGATCGACGAAGGAGCGATCCTGGGCGGCATCTTTCTCCCGGGCACAGTTTCCGAGCATGTGGCGGACAAATACGACAAGCTTCTGTTCCACGGCAAGACGCTGCAGGACCTGCCCGACGAGCCGCGGTTCGTCATCAATGCCACGAACGTGCAGTCCGGGGTGTTGATGCGCTTCTCGAAGCCCTATATCCGTGACTATCTGGTCGGCCAGATCGCCAAACCGAAGCTGCCGCTGGCCCTGGCGGTAGCGGCGTCATCCGCGTTTCCGCCGGTTCTGTCGCCGTGTGAAATCAAAGTTGCCAAATACGGAATGCAGTTCGAGCCGGCCGCCGGAGGCGAGGCGCTGCACTTCCCGCCGTATACGACGGATCTGATCCTGACCGATGGCGGCGTGTACGACAACCTTGGGCTGGAGACGGCCTGGAAGCGTTACGACACCATCCTGGTGAGCGACGGAGGCGGGCACCTGGCGCCCGAGCCGGAGCCTCATCACGATTGGGCCCGCCATGCCTACCGCGTGCTGAACCTGATCGACAACCAGGTCGGCGCGCTACGGACACGGCAGATCATCGCCCTGTTTGAGCAAGGCGAGCGGAAAGGAGCGTACTGGGGAATCCGGCAAAATGTCCAAACGTATTTTCCCGACTATCCCCTGTCCTGCCCGCTGGAACGGACGACCACGCTCGCGTTGACACCGACGCGCCTCGCCCGTATGGACGACGGTTTACAGGAGCGTCTGATCAATTGGGGATACGCAATCTGCGATGCTGCCATCCGGCGCTATTTCGACAGCACGCTGCCTCTGCCGGCGGCCTTTCCGTATCCCGCCGCCGGAGTGTGACTCCGGCGGCCGGAACAGGATCTTCGGTTATTGTTTCTTCGCCGCGCGGCGCGCTCCGCCGCGCCGCGCCGGAGCGGCGCAGGGCGTTGTGGTCAGCCCTTCGATCTTGGCCTTCTCGGTATCCATCGTCAGCATGAACGGATCCTTGCTGAAGGCCGACGGCACTCCCTCCCAGTGAAATTCTTTGTTGAGCTCCGGCTTGCCGTTGAGCGGAGCATCCAGCTTCAGCGTGATCTCCGGGCGCAGCGGCTGCTGCGCATCGGGCAGCGGAACGGCCACCAGAAGTTCCTTCGGGCGGCACTCGGGCTTGGCTTCCACTAGCGTTCCGCGGAGCTGCGGGACGGCCGAATTCTTCAGCTGATCGGCGAAGTATTGTTCGCCATTCGTATCGGCGAGCTGGCCTTTGATCTTCATCCAGAGGGCAAGCTGCGGATTGCTTTGCTCGAACTGCTGCTCCTTCTCCTGCGCGATCTGGGTCGCGGTTTTGATCGTGAAACCGGCCGGCGGCAGGGGCGACGCTTTCACCTGCTGCTTCAGCTGGTCGAGACCTTCGCTGCTTCCGTGAACCGTCACGTAGGCGTTATCCGCGAACTCCTGAATCTTCTTGGGATCGGCGCCTCCGCCCAGGGTAGGATCAATGACGGCCGCGCGCTCGAACTCGTAAATCGCCTGGGGAATCTTGTCCGGATTCTCTTTTTGCTGGCACCGCAGCGCTTGCGCCAGTTGATACGCATGAAGGGCGCTGTCCGGATACGTCTGGAGGCCCTTCCTGTAAGCGTCCTCCGCCGCGACGCAGTCCTGCGGCTTCTTGGCCATTGCCTGGTTGCCGGGAATCAGAGAGATCGCGATCAGCGATTTCTTGGCCGCCGTTTCGAGCTGGCTGCGAGCTTGAGCCCAAGCCTGGTCGGAGGTGTTCGCGGGCTTCTTCTCGGCGGCGAAAAACGTGGGCAGGTAATCGAGCAGCTCATGGGCGGCCTTCTCTCCCAGCGCCATCTGCTCGGGTGTGGGGTTCGGCAGCGACGGCACCGATGCCGTGAGCAGATACAGCACGTTGAGAATGACCGGCGGGCCCTGCTGCGGATCGTTGAAGGTCGCTTTCAGGTCCTTGGCCATCAGCTGCGACCCGTATTCCACCACCTTGGCGGGCTGCGGCGGGTTGGCCTTGCTATACGCCTGCATGTAATAGTACAAGCGGTCGTCCTTGTAATCCGAATCGGGGAATTGTTGCGTCCAGGTGTCCAGGTCGGTGACTGCTTTGGCCGAATTGTTGGCTTGGATGTCTTTGATCACATCGTTGAAGATGTTGAATTCGGCATTGTTTTTCGGCTTCTTCTGCGCCGGGGCAGGCGCCTGAGCATGGGCAATCACGCCGGTTCCTAAAATGACGACCAGGCCGACGATGCCGACGGCCCCCGCTCCGGTAACGGTCGTGAACCACTTATGCATTGCATGCCTCCTGTCTGGATGTCGGTCCGCAGCTCCGAATCGAACAGCGGCTACAGTGCGGAGTATATTCGAACCAGTTCGGTGGCGCAACCAAAGCGGGGCTCTTGGAGTCTCCCCGTTTCCAGGTATCCGAACCTCCGTGCCGCGCACGCCGGTGCCGCGAAGGCCGTTCTAAGCTGCGCGGGAACCGGCGGTCGCCATGCGCCATCTTTTACAATGAGGTTTCCGAATCGGAGCCGAGCGGAGGATGTATGGCAGGGAAGCGGATTGGGATTCTGACCGGCGGCGGCGATGTGCCCGGTCTCAATTCGGTAATCAAAACCGTGGTCTACCGCGGCGCGGAGATCGGGTGTGAGTTCATCGGGATCCGCCGCGGCTGGGAGGGTTTGACCCATGTGGACCTCAAAGACCCGGCCAGCCGGACACGCTATGTTCAGCCGCTGAACCGTCAAAACACTCGCACCATCGACCGCACCGGCGGCACCTATCTGCATACCTCCCGGACGAACCCGTCCAAAATGAAAACGCTGCCGGCCGTGCTGGCCGGCCAGTCGTTCCCGAAGAAAGAAACCACCAAAAAGGGCGAAACCACGGTGGTCTACGACGTGACCTCCGCGGTGCTGAAGAACATCGAGATCCTCGGCCTCGATTACCTCATCACCATCGGGGGCGACGATACGCTCAGCTACGCAGCAGCCTTGGGCCGGCAAGGCATGAACGTGATTGCGGTCCCCAAGACCATGGACAATGATGTGCGGAATACGGAATACTGCATCGGCTTCTCCACCGCTATCACGCGCGCCATGGAAGCCGTGGAGCGGCAGCGTACGACAGTCGGCTCTCACGAACGAATCGGAATTTTCCGCGTCTTCGGCCGCGATGCCGGATATACCGCGCTCTACACCGCGTACGTGACCTCGACGCGCTGCTGCATTCCCGAGTACAAGGTCCAGCTCGGCAAGCTCATCGATCTGGTGATGAATGACAAAAGCCACAATCCCAGCAACTATGCCCTGGTGATCCTTTCCGAGGGAGCCGAGTGGGAAGGCTATGAAGTGAAGGAATATGGCGAGCCGGACGCCTTCGGGCACCGCAAGAAAATGAGCGTGGCCGAGGATTTGAGCAATGAAATCAAGGCCGCCACGGGCGAGGAGACCATCGTCAGCGATTTGACCTACGACTTGCGGTCGGGGAGCCCGGATTTCGTGGACCGCATGGTGGCGGCGACCTTTGCCGGCATGGCCATGGACGCCATCGAGGAAGGCAAGCAAGGAGTGATGACCGCGATCTGCAATGGATGCTTCGTCCTGGCGCCGATTCCAGACCCCGCCTTGGGCCCGCGTCACGTCGACGTCGCGACCATGTACAACACCGAACGCTACCGCCCGTTTTACGACCACAAGCTCGGGCTTCCGATCTTCCTTACCAGGGCCTAGCGCGGTGACGGAGTGAACTGGAAACGGCTGTTTGCCCGGCCGGCGGCGCGGCTGACGCCCGAACTACGCGCCCGGATCCAGTCCTCGTTTGACCAGGCGGCCGGCGACGACGAGCATTTTCCCGCGACCATCGATCCGCGCATCTATCATGTGAAGCTGATTCGCGAGCACCTGGGCGACTTGCGCGGCAAGCGTGTCCTCGATGTCGGCTGCGGAAAAGGGCGCTTCGCGCGCGTGTTCCTCGAGCAGGAGCCAGCAGCGGAGTTGTGGGGCCTCGATATCTCTCCCGAGATGTTGCGGTCGGCTCCCGAGACCATGCAGACGCGGGCCGGCTCCATGACGGAGATGCCGTTCGAGGACGATTTCTTCGACGGCGCCTACGCCACCGAGTCGCTGGAACACGCGGTCGAGATCGAACGGGCCGTCGCCGAGATCTGCCGGGTGGTGAAGCCGGGCGGCCGCATCGTCGTGATCGACAAGAATGCCGAACAGTGGGGCCGGTTGAACACTCCCGAATGGGAGCGCTGGTTCACGCGCAAGGAACTGGAGCGGCTGCTGGCGCGCCACTGCCGCCAGGTTTCCAGCCGCCTGATTTCCTACTGGGAAGACGTGAAGCCGGACGGCCTCTTCATCGCCTGGCTGGCGGTGAAGTAGATTACGGAACGATGCAACCCGGGCCGGGGTACGTCGCCGTGAACCCTGAGGCCGTGCGCAGGCCGCCGTTGGAGTATTCCGGCTGCACCCAGAATCCGCCGTTGCTCATCTGGTACAGATTGTGCCAGGCACACTTGTCGTCGGCCTCGTAGCCGGCTGAGTCGTACCACGCGTTATTTCCGAAATCGCCCGGATCCGTAACGGCTTCACGGATTTCATGGCTGCTCACGATCGTAAGCATATCGGCGGCGCTCTTACCGCTCAGCGAGCACCCCGTGCAGTTCGGAAACGGGAACACCGCGTACTTGATCTGGGTGCCGCCATAGCTGAAAACGCTGTGATACCCGCAGAAGCTGGTGCACGAGCAGCCGCCTTGCAGGCAAATCTGCATTCCCGCCGGGAAGTACACGCCGTAGATGACGCTGCTGCTGGCCGTCAGTTTCCCGGCATTGAACAGATTCGCGAGATAGGCCTGGATCTGGGAATCCTTGTAGCGGCTGTAGCGGCTCTGGCTATCCACAAAATCGTTCCCGTGATTGGCCGGATTGCGAATCAGAGAAGCCGCGATCGGCGTGTGCGAGCCGTACTGCTGCACGATCGTGAAATCGTCGGTCGCGGAGTTGTCCCAGTTGGAACGGTCGGAAAAGGCCGTTACAAAGGCGCCGATCTGCGCCTGCACGCTGGAATAGCCCAGTGACGTTGAACTCGAATTCGCCGCGCTGGAATTCCAATAGATGGCCTGAAAACCGGCGTTGGGAATCTCCAGGCCGCCATGATCGATCAGATTTCCCGAGCCATAGCTTGCGGGATAGACGGCCGTGCCCTGGTGGGCCGGCGCGTTCACGGATGCGTCGTGATGCGAGCCGATGCGGTCGGGGTTCGGCAGCACGTGCACCTTCTCCCCCTTTTCTCCATGATCTTCAAATGCGTCGGCGCCACCGCCATCCTCGGCGTACAGGGCCGTTCCGATCACCACGGTAAGAATCAGCACTTTCCCCGTCATGAATCACCCTCCCGCAGGTGCTCCGATATAGTGACATTCCACATAGTCGGTAATCAATACTTTAATTCGATAGGTAAAACTGTTGTCCCTGCGAATGCGGGCCATGGCGCCGTGATATTCGGTGTGACCCTTGCGCTTGCCCACCCAAAGCAGCTACTCCCAGTACACGAACGCCATCGCGTTCCCGGTGCCGGCTTCGGAGCGGTAGCAGGGCACGTAGTCGACCTGGTGAAAGCGCCGGCCTTCGGCATTCATGGCGGCGATCACCGGATACCAGTTCTTGATCTCTGCGGTGCCGACCTTGAACACATTCTCGGGCAGCTTCGCCAGCGTATCCTCGTCGCCTTTCTCCATGGCGGCGAGCACGGTCCGGTCGAGTTCCTCGTCGATCACGAAGTGCGTCAATCCGCCGGAGGCGACGAGCGCCACGCGGCCGCACCCCTGGTAATTCCTGATGGCGCGCCGTAAGGCGTGTCCCAGCTTCAGGCAGCGGGCGAGCTTGGGCTGATTGTGAGGGAAGTGGACGTTCAGGATGATCGGCACGCTGGGGGGCGGATTGTCGCCGAGGATCGAGTGATAGATGAACCCGTACGCGTGCGGAATGCCGGGACGTTTCGCGCCAACAGGCTTGGTGGAAGACTGCGCGAGATCGAAATCCTCATCGGCCAGGCAGCGCAAAATATGATCGGCCAGATCGGGATCTCCCGGATACGTCGCCCCTTCCTGCGGCGCATTGCCTCCTTCCGCGATCGCCAGGCCGGGAGCCGGCTCGTGCGGGTCCTGCTGATTGACGATCTCCTTGCCGCGATAGACGGTAATGGAGGGCGTCAAGTCCTCGCCAAAAAATTCGCGCTGGTCGTTGCCGACGATGACGACCGCGTCCGGCTTGACTTCCTGAAATTTGCGCCCGAGCACTTCCATCGCGCGGCGGCACTGCGCGAACCGTTCCCGCCGCACCTCGACGGTGACCTCTTTGGCGAAACCGGGAGCGCGTTCCTTCAGCAGCGATTCGTAATCGTAGGTCCGCCCCCGGTACCAATGCTGTTTGTTGGCGCGGTCGGCGCCGGCGCGCAAGTCCCATTGCTCGGGCGGGGTGGACAGCAGGGGCCCATGCGACGATCCCATCCCCAAGACGATTTCGGCCATGATCGGTTCTCCTGAACTACTTTCGTAATGCGAGCTTTTCCTTGCGAGCTTCCTCGTTCTTGATGGCCGGTCCGAACAGCTTCTCGAAAAATCCGTCGCGCACCAGGTGGTCGACGTAGGTGTTGTCCACGACGGTCCGGAAATCGAAGGCCTTCATCTGCGCCGCGATCCGTTCGTCGGACTGTTGGGCGATTACCGATTTCACCGCGTTGGCAAGCACATACGGCACGCGTTCGAACAAGTTGCTTTGCTTGTAGCGATCGTAGATCCGCTTGACGTCATCCTCCGGCTGCTTGTCGAAGGCTTCGTATGCCTTCACGGCGAAAGCCTCGTCGTCGTAGAAGCGTTTGATGGCTTCGGCATGCGCCTTGATCAATTGTTCGGGCAGGTTCGCGTCGGACGCGACCTTGCTCTTGCGCAGCATGTAGACGGTCGCCGCGTAGATTTCACTGTGATCGGCGAGATTGGCGAGGTTCTTGTAACCCTGCTCTTCGAGGCGGAAGTAGTTGGGCGCGGTCAGCAGGGTCGCGTCGGCGCGGCCGCTGACCAGAGCGGCGGCCCGGCCGCTGACGTCGGTGCCGACCGGTATCCATTGCACGTCGCGCGGGCCAATGCCGTACGTCTTGAGCAGCGCAATGGTGTAGTTGTAGGGAGCATCGCCCAGCTGGCCGACGGCAATCCGCTTCCCTTTGAGCTGTTTGACCGCCGAGATATTTTTGTTGGCCATCAAGGCGAACAGCGCCTTGTTCAGCGAACTGCCGACCATCACAAACGAGCCGTCTTTTGTGCTGGCTTCCATCGCCTGCTCGAGCGAATAGTTGGCCATGGCCGCCTCGCCGCTCACCAGCATGGCGATTCCAGCGGGATGGACGCCGAATTTGAGGTCTACGTCCAGCCCGTATTTCTGGTAGTAACCGCCTTCTTTGGCGATGTACATGGGCCAGGACGCGCCGCTGCGCGTCGGGTAATTGATGGTGATTTTTTGCAGAGGCTGGCACGGCGCGAGCGAGGCAAGCGTAAACGCGCCGATCCAGACCATCAGTTTTGCATGCATTGCATTTCCTTGGTGTGCGGGCAAATCACTGGCAATTATATCTTGACCGGACTTCGGTGATAGGATGAACGCCGGGATGCTGGAAGAAGCCAAAAACAGAGTGCTGACGCAGGTGGGCGCGGGCACTCCAATGGGCGATCTGCTGCGGCGTTACTGGATGCCGATCGCCGCCGTCAGCGAGTTTGAAAGGGAGAGTATCAAGCCCGTGCGCCTGCTGGGCGAGGACCTCACGCTCTACAAAGACCGGAGCGGCACCTTCGGCCTGGTGGACCGGCGCTGTCCGCACCGCCGCGCGGATCTATCCTACGGGTTTGTGGAGCAGTGCGGCGTGCGCTGCAATTATCACGGTTGGCTTTTCGACGAGACAGGCCGCTGCACCGAGCAGCCGTATGAGGATGTAGCCGCGCCGCAGGCGCGGTTTAAGGACAAGATTCGCGTCAAGTCGTATCCGGTCGAAACGCGGGCGGGTTTGATTTGGGCTTACCTCGGGCCGCGGCCCGCGCCGCTCGTTCCCAATTGGGAGCCGTTCACGTGGCCTAACGGGTTCGTGCAGATTGTGTTTGCCGAGGTGCCGTGCAACTGGTTTCAGTGCCAGGAGAACTCGGTCGACCCGCTGCACTTCGAGTGGATGCACATGAATTGGAGCGTGCGGCTGGACGGGCGCGTCGGTCCCTATTCCCCGCGTCACCTGAAGCTGGCATTCGAGGAATTCGACTACGGTATCGTGTACCGCCGCCTCCGCGAAGGCATGAGCGAAACCGATCCGCTGTGGACCGTGGGCCGCGTCTGCCTGTGGCCGAATGCGCTCTTCACCGGAGACCATTTCGAGTGGCGGGTGCCCATCGATGACGAAAACACCTTGAGCGTGACCTGGGCGTTCACACGGGTGCCGCGGGACCGGGAGCCGTACGTGCAGGAACGAATTCCGGCATGGCATGGGCCGGTGCGCGACGAGCAATCCGGACGCTGGATTTCCAGCCACGTCATGAATCAGGATTTCATTGCCTGGATCGGGCAGGGAACCATTGCCGACCGGACCGAGGAACACCTCGGAACCAGCGACCGCGGCATCATCCTCTTACGGGAGCGCTTCCTGAGCGATCTGGCGCGGATCGCCAAAGGCGAAGATCCGAAGGCGGTGATCCGCGATCCCGAGTTGAACCGCTGCGTCCCCTTGCCGGTGGCGGAACGCAGATTTCTCGCTGAAGGCGCCAGCCGTGAAGAGATTCTGGCGCACCCCCTATTGGGGAAGCAACTCACGAGCGGCTTCCCGTTTCAAGCCGGCCAGCCCGACGACGTGCGCCGGGAGTATGAGGAGGCGATGGGGATCGCCTCCCAGTCGGCGCCCTAAGTTGAGCCGCGGCCCTGCGGCGGAGGGCGTCAGCGCTGGTCTTCCGCGTAAACCCGCTGCACGAAGCCGGAGATCGAGTTGAGGTTCGGCCAATCGGGATTGCGCGCCCACTCGGGATAGGCCGTTTTGAAATCGTCCGCGAGGCGCTTGCCGGCGTCGGCCGCGGAGAGGCCTTGTTTCTTGTAAGCCAGCGCGCGCGAACGCATATCCAGCATAAATGCGCGTTCGGCCGCGATCAGCGATCCGTCGCCGGGTCGGCTGTGATCGGGAACAATGTAGCGCGGCTTCAGGGCTTCGAGCTTGTCCAGCACGGTGAGCCAGCTCGTGAAGCTGCCCCCTTCTCCCGCGACTCCGGGCACCACCTTGTTCTGAACCAGGTCGCCCGTGACCAGGGCCGCGTCGGGCTCCACAAATACGACTTGGTCGCCTTTGGTGTGGCCGGCGCCGTACCAGAGCAATCGCGCCGTCACGCCGCCGAGATCCACCCTCACCTGGTTTTCAAACACAACGTCGGGCGTCCGCAGTTTATCGACGCCCTGGAGCAGCTTCGCGTATTCCGGGTTCAGCCGGTTGAAGAGCGCCAGGAGTTCGGCGTTGTGCTCGATCAATTCCTGCTGTTGTACGGCATTGCGAAGCAGAATAGTCTCGGGCGGAAACCCGCCCTCTCCCGCCGCATGCTCGGGATGAAAATGCGTGGTCGTGAGGTACAGCTTGCGGCCTTGGGAAAGCCGTTTGGCGGCTCGCGCGGCAATGGCCCCGTTGGAGGGGCCCAGGCCGGTGTCGACCACGAGCGTGCCTTCATTCCCCGTGATGATCGCGATATTGGGAAATCCCAGGATGACCTGCACGTGATCGGAAACGCGGGTGGTCGTCTCCGGCAGAGTGGGCGGCGGAAATTGCGCGAACCCCGCGGCCGCCGCGAGAAGCCCGATGATCAACGTGGAAAAGCGCATGAGTTCGCTGGCGATTATACCGTGGTAGTCTTTAGGGTGTCTGCGCCACGGGCGGAACGGGTTCTCGCCGCTGATGTACTGGCCGCCGGCTTCGGCCCGCGGCATCCCGAGACGAACCAGATCCTTCACTCGATTCGCGAGCGCCACATTCCAGACCCGCTCGAAACGTATTACTCGCTGGTGCTGGAGTGCGTCGTGGCGCGCGCGACGGGTACGGGAGCGCAGTTCGATCCGCCGCTCGACCCAATCGCGAACCGTTTGCGGTCGCGATTGCGTGGATACGAGCTTCCCGAACAGCCCGCCGACCTGTTCAAGGATTTGTATGTGGAGCTGTTTCCGAAAGCCTCCCGCCACGGCCTTGGCGAATACTACACGCCCGATTGGCTGGCCGGGCGTTTGCTGGCCGAAACCCTCGCCGAAGAGGCCCTCGGCGATCCGTCCAAGCGCGTGCTCGATCCGGCGTGCGGGTCGGGAACGTTTCTGGTTCTCCTGATTCGCCAGATCCGGCGCCGCATCGCGGCCGGACGGATGGACCGGCGCGCGGCGCTCGAACTCATTCAGCGGAACCTGGTCGGGTTCGATGTCCAGCCGCTCGCCGCGCGCACCGCGCGCGCGAACTATCTTTGCGCGCTGGGCGATCTGGTGGCCGGCCGCGCGTTCGACGTTCCGGTGTTCGAAGCCGATTTGGTGCTGGACGGCCCCGATCTGCCGGCCTTCGATTACATCGTAGGCAACCCGCCGTGGGTCAATTGGGAGAGCCTGCCGGACGCCTACCGGCGCCGCACGATGCCTCTTTGGGAGCATTACGGTTTATTTCCCAAACGGCGGGCGGCGATCCACACCATCCTGGGAGCCGCCAAGTACGATGTTTCCGCGCTCGTCACTTATGTATCCGCCGATCGCTATCTCCGCCCCAACGGAAAGCTTGGCTTTGTGGTTTCCCAGTCGCTTTTCAAGACGGCGGCAGCCGGCCAGGGTTTTCGGCGGTTTCGCTTGCCTGACGGGACACCCTTGGGCGTCTGCCTGGTCGAGGATTTCGTGCGGCTGAAGCCGTTCGCTTCGGCGGCCAACCGGACCGCCACCATCGTCCTGCAGAAAGGGCGCGAAACGGAATATCCCGTCGCCTACCGCTTTCACGCGCCGGGCCGGCAATTGCCTTGGATGGCAAAACCCATTGGCTGCGATCCCACCAGCCCCTGGATGGCCGCGCCCCCGGACGCCCTGGGCGCCCTCGCCCGCATCCTGGGCGCTTCGGAATACCGGGCGCGCGAGGGCGCGAATACCGGCGGCGCCAACGGAGTATTTTGGGTCGAGGAGGAAAAATCCCGCGGACGCCGCGTCACCGTTCGCAACGTCACCGAAGGAGCTCGAAAACGCGTCCCCGCCGTGCGCGCGGCCATCGAGCAGGAGCTGGTTTTTCCCCTCTTGCGGGGAAGAGATGTTCTCCGGTGGAAGGCCATTCCCAGCCACTCGATTCTGGTCACCCACCGGCCTGGAATGAAACTGGTGGCCATCCCGGAATCCGAAATGAAGCAGCGCTTCTCCGGCGCGTACTCATATTTGATGAGGTTCCGGCCGCTCCTCCGGCGGCGCGCCGCATACCAGCGCTACTTCAGCCGGAAGGCGCCCTTCTATTCGTTGTTCAATCTCGGCGAGTATACGTTCGCCCCGTGGAAAGTCGTGTGGCGGGAGCAGGCCATGCCCTTCACCGCCGCTGTGGTGGGTCCGCTCGGCGAGCGGACCGTCGTGCCCGACCACAAGCTCATGATGGTGGCGGTCGATTCCGAACAGGAAGCCCACTACCTCTGCGGCGCGCTCAATTCGGCTCCGGTTCGAGCCGCCGTCGCCGCGTACACCATCGAAACCCAGATCACCGCTCACGTGCTTGACCACATTTGCCTCCCTCCGTTCCGGCCCGACGATTCGATTCACCGGCAGCTCGCGAGCGCGTCGCGTGTCGCGCATGCCGCGGCACGCGACAATGACGAGCGTCCACTGCAAAGCGCGGAAGCCGCGGTGGACCAGGGCGCGGCCGAACTGTGGCGGCTCGCCCGCTCCGATCGTGCCGCCATCGCCGCCTTCCTCGCCGAGATCGGTCTGCGGAGCCCCGCTGCTCCCGCATGATAAGATGAATCGCAGTTTCGACCCCAAAACGAGACGGAGACAGGCGTGAACGGCATCTTTCCCCGAATTTTCATGGTTGCGGCGCTCGCGATCCCCGCTCTTTTCGCGCAGGCATCCGGCGGCGACGCGGCCAAAGGCAAGGACCTGTACATGAAGTACAGTTGCTACGCGTGTCACGGCTTTTCCGGTCAGAACGGGCCGGGAGCCCGGCTGGTGCCTATGCGGATGACCACCTCCGCCTTCACCAGCTACGTGCGCGCGCCGCGCACGCGCCAGATGCCTTCGTTTTCCGCCAAGGTGCTCTCCGATCAGCAACTCGCCGACATCCACGCGTACATCAAAACGCTGCCGGCGTCTAAGCCCGCCACCGAGATCCCGGCGCTGTCCCAGTTCAAGGAAAACTAACTGCGCGGCACACCGGCCGGCGCGGGCTTGATCGTCGCTGTCTCCTTCCGCCGCTAACCCACCGGGAGCCGTTCGTTTTATACTCGTTCCGATCAGCCTTGAGGAGGGGAACATGGCGAAACACAAGGGCACCGGACGCCGCGGATTTTTGAAAGGCGCCGCGGCGGGCGCCGCCGCCTTGGTCGGGAGCACCGGCAGCGCCCCCGCGCAGGAGCCAGCCGGCTCCGCGCGTCCGGCGGCCGCCCCGCCGAGCGTCCCCCAACGCGCCCTGGAAACCGGCCCCGTCGCCTCCGTCTCGGCCGAGATCATCGAAGCCCCCGGCAGCGATTACATGGTCGACGTCTTCAAGTCCCTCGGCATCGAGTATTACGCCGCCAATCCGTCCTCCACGCTCAAGAGCCTTCACGAGTCCATCCTCAACTACGGCGGCAATCAGGCGCCCGAGTTCATCACCTGCACGCACGAAGAGGCCTCCGTCGCCTTCGGCAACGGCTATTACAAAATCGCCGGCAAGCCGATCGTCGCCGGCCTGCACGGCACCGTCGGCTCGCAGCACGCGGCCATGGCGGTCTACAACGCCTACTGCGACCAGGCGCCCGTCATCGTCATCATGGGCAACATCCTCGATGCCGGGCAGCGTCGCAGTTACGTCGATTGGCTGCACAGCTCCCAGGACGTCGCCGCCATCCTCCGCGAATACACCAAATGGGATGATTCGCCCGTCTCGCTGTCTCACTTCGGCGAATCCGCCGTGCGCGCCTACAAGCTCGCCATGACCCCCCCCTTGATGCCGGTCGCCCTCGTGTGCGACGAGCCGTTGCAGGAGCGCCCCATCCCGCGCGAGTTCGATCGGCACATCCCCAAGCTCGGTACCTTGGCCGCTCCGACCGCCGATCCCGCCACCGTCACGCAACTGGCGAAAATGCTGGTGGCTGCCGAAAGCCCCGTCTTCATTGCCTCCCGTTGCGCGCGCACCGCCGCCGGCATGAAGTCGCTGGTCGAACTCGCCGAGCTGCTGCAGGCCCCGGTTGTCGATCAGCACTTCCGTCTGAACTTTCCGACGCGGCATCCGCTGAATTACTCCTACCGCACGCGCGACGTCATCCCCACGGCCGACGTGGTGGTCGGGTTCGAGGTGATGGATTTCTGGGCTTCCCTGCACGCCTTCGGCCGAGGACGCGAAGCGAACCCGCGCCGCATCACCAAGCCGGGCGCCAAAATCGTCAGCATCACCGCCACCGACCTGTTCACCAAGAGCGTCTATGAAAATTTCCAGCGCTTCGAGGATTCCGATCTGGCGATTGCCGCCGATGCCGAGGCCACTCTGCCGTTCCTGCTGGAAGCCGTCAAGCGCGAGATGACGCCCGGCCGCCAGCGCGCCATCGAAGCCCGCGGCGCCAAACATGCGGCCGCCTGGCCGAAAGCCTACGAGCAGGACAAACTGGCCGCTTCCTACGGGTGGGATTCCAGCCCCATCAGCACTTCGCGGCTTTCCATGGAATTGTGGGCCCAACTCAAGAACGAAGACTTCTCGCTTGTCAACGACACCGTCTTCCTCCAGAACTGGCCGCTGCGCCTCTGGGACCTCAAGCAGCACCACCAGTACATCGGCGGCCGCGGCGGCGAAGGACTGGGCTATGGACCGCCGGCCGCCGCGGGTGCGGCGCTCGCCAACAAAAAGTTCGGCCGGATTTCGCTCAACATCCAGGGCGATGGCGATTTCATGTATTGCCCCGGCGCCCTGTGGACCGCCGCCCATCACAAAATTCCGCTCTTGACCGTCATGCACAACAATCGCGCCTACAACCAGGAAGTGATGCTGGTGCAGCGCATGGCCGGCGAACACAAGCGCGCCATCGACCGCTGCGGCATCGGCACCACCCTCACCGAGCCCAATATTGATTACGCAAAAATGGCCCAAAGCATGGGAGTCGAGGCCGAAGGCCCAGTTACGGAAGCGAAGAACCTCGCGCCCGCCATCGCGCGCGGCGTCGCTGCCGCCAGGCGCGGCGAGCCGTACCTGATCGACGTAGTAACCCAAGGGCGCTAGCCGGCGGTCCCGGCGCCACCCGGTCCACCAGATCGTTCGCCGGCTTAGTTTCTGGAAGCGCCTCAGGAGGCACACATGATACGCGTTGCATGCATTCTGCTGATCACCGCCGCACTGGCACTCGCCCAAGGCAATCCCGAAAACGGCAAGCGAGTCTTCATGAAGCAGATGTGCTACCGCTGCCACGGAACCGACGGGCAGGGCGGGGCAGGCCCGCGCCTGGCGCCGAAGCCCATCTCCACCGAAGCCTTGATCAAGTATGTCCGCAACCCCACCGGCCAGATGCCGCCCTACACCAACCAGGTGACCGATGCCGCCCTCGCCGACATCCGCGCCTATCTCGCCACCATCCCCGCCCCTCCTCCCGTCAAAGACATTCCTCTCCTCAACCAGTGACGGAGGTCTGGCGGCCCACCGTGGAACCGGCGCCCGGTTCCGCCGTCAATCGCCGCCGCGCCAATGGGGCCGCGATCAATTGATCGCGGAAATTCGAGGAGTGTCCTCGAAGTTCGGGTCATTGATATCGCTTCAATGGGGCCGCGATCAATTGATCGCGGAAATGGTAACCTTGGGACACGCATTCCAATCTTACAGAAGCTTCAATGGGGCCGCGATCAATTGATCGCGGAAATCCGCCCGTCCCGTGTCTTGTACTTTCCGTCTAACTGCTTCAATGGGGCCGCGATCAATTGATCGCGGAAATCACTTCCTTCCTTGGTGGGTTGCTCCTTGTGCAACGCTTCAATGGGGCCGCGATCAATTGATCGCGGAAATATCATACGTGCAGCGCTCCCAACGCATCGGCACAGCTCTTCAATGGGGCCGCGATCAATTGATCGCGGAAATATGTCTGAAGTGCGGCTTTCATCAGTGATTTCAGGGTAGCTTCAATGGGGCCGCGATCAATTGATCGCGGAAATATGCGGCGGATGGCGGAACCCCCAACGTGATCGTGGGTTCAATGGGGCCGCGATCAATTGATCGCGGAAATATGCAGGAACAGGCGCTTGCTGTCCAAAACCAGGTCTAGTTCAATGGGGCCGCGATCAATTGATCGCGGAAATATGCGGGAACAGGGTCGCAACCGGAGGGGGATTCAGAGTTCAATGGGGCCGCGATCAATTGATCGCGGAAATATGCGGTTCCGGACCGGCGGGCTGTCGGTGCTGATCTCTTCAATGGGGCCGCGATCAATTGATCGCGGAAATATGCCCGGTTTTGCCGCGAGCTGCTCGATCTGCTGCTCTTCAATGGGGCCGCGATCAATTGATCGCGGAAATATCAGCCATGGATGGATCGGCGGTATCAAGTCTACGATCTTCAATGGGGCCGCGATCAATTGATCGCGGAAATATCTGTGCGTGCGCGGCGAATCAAGGGACTCGAAGCCGATCAATGGGGCCGCGATCAATTGATCGCGGAAATTGATCTGCGCTTCGGTCTGTTTTTCGGTGGCGCCGCGGCTTCAATGGGGCCGCGATCAATTGATCGCGGAAATTGCAAACTCGAAAATCAAAGCGCTCCAGGATCAGTAGCTTCAATGGGGCCGCGATCAATTGATCGCGGAAATAGGGAGGATAACGTAGGCCCGCTGTTGACCAGCTCGCTTCAATGGGGCCGCGATCAATTGATCGCGGAAATATCGACGTCTACAAAGGCGACGGCCCCACCAAATCGCTTCAATGGGGCCGCGATCAATTGATCGCGGAAATTGCTCCGCCACCGGAGGATTCGCACTCCGGACGTGGCTGCTTCAATGGGGCCGCGATCAATTGATCGCGGAAATGAACAGAGCCGGGTCCACGAACGAGGACGGCAGTAGCTTCAATGGGGCCGCGATCAATTGATCGCGGAAATGCTCCAGGAGCTAGGGTGACAACGCCATGACCACCATGCTTCAATGGGGCCGCGATCAATTGATCGCGGAAATGATCTGTATTTGAGAATACATCCGAAGTAACTACAAGCTTCAATGGGGCCGCGATCAATTGATCGCGGAAATTCCCATCCCTGCCGGCGCGCGATGTCCCGCAGCTCGGCTTCAATGGGGCCGCGATCAATTGATCGCGGAAATGCCGCGACTCATCTCCTCTGCTCCTTCCCGATCACTGCTTCAATGGGGCCGCGATCAATTGATCGCGGAAATGACGTGGAACGCGAACAACTTGAGCCGCGCAGAGCTTGCTTCAATGGGGCCGCGATCAATTGATCGCGGAAATTCAATGGATTCTGCGCGTTCTATAGAAACCAGAAATGCTTCAATGGGGCCGCGATCAATTGATCGCGGAAATAGCCCCTAAGCGATCCATCCGCATCCTCGACACCCTGCTTCAATGGGGCCGCGATCAATTGATCGCGGAAATGGGCTCGGTTGACGAAATATGCGCCGGTCATAAGAGCTTCAATGGGGCCGCGATCAATTGATCGCGGAAATCCGCCATCGGCGCGGCCAGCGCCCCGACAATCGGCGCTTCAATGGGGCCGCGATCAATTGATCGCGGAAATGAGCAGTTGCAGGAAATCAGCGGGACTGTTTTGCTTGCTTCAATGGGGCCGCGATCAATTGATCGCGGAAATGTGCCAGGGATTACCCAATCGATGGTTTGCTGCCCGCTTCAATGGGGCCGCGATCAATTGATCGCGGAAATGCTAACACCCCCGCTAGCCGGGCCGCACTCTACCAGGCTTCAATGGGGCCGCGATCAATTGATCGCGGAAATCAAAACGGAGGCGCTGTTTCGCGGTGACAGATCAGGCTTCAATGGGGCCGCGATCAATTGATCGCGGAAATACCACGAACACCGCCACGCAACTGAATGTCTCCCCGCTTCAATGGGGCCGCGATCAATTGATCGCGGAAATCCGCGATCGCCGGCAGGATCCAGCGCCAGTCGTGAGGCTTCAATGGGGCCGCGATCAATTGATCGCGGAAATGCTCCGCTGCCGGCGTACGACCCCGAACACCCCGAGCTTCAATGGGGCCGCGATCAATTGATCGCGGAAATGTGTGTGTGCTACGTGAGGATTGCCGGAAACGGCTGGCTTCAATGGGGCCGCGATCAATTGATCGCGGAAATAGGCGCGCTGGCGGGTGTTGACACCCGAAACCGAAGGGCTTCAATGGGGCCGCGATCAATTGATCGCGGAAATAAGTCACTTCGCCAGCCGGGCCTTCCGACAGGACGTGCTTCAATGGGGCCGCGATCAATTGATCGCGGAAATGCACGGGCACGTGCGGTTGTACTCGGATGAGGATATGCTTCAATGGGGCCGCGATCAATTGATCGCGGAAATGCGGCAACTGCGCCAGCGTCACCGCGGCCACGTGCACGCTTCAATGGGGCCGCGATCAATTGATCGCGGAAATTTTTCGGTCACGACCAACCTGGGCGCCGGAATCGCTCAGCTTCAATGGGGCCGCGATCAATTGATCGCGGAAATTCTGCGGGCTGTCAGGCCGCGCGCGCCGCCCTCGCCGCTTCAATGGGGCCGCGATCAATTGATCGCGGAAATTGTTGCAAATTCCGCCTGTGTTTTCGGAAATATCCAGCTTCAATGGGGCCGCGATCAATTGATCGCGGAAATATGGGGATGTCTAACCTCACACCAAGGTGAATACAACCGCTTCAATGGGGCCGCGATCAATTGATCGCGGAAATGCGCAATAGGACTGCGGGTCCCAGCTGGTTCCGTTGCTTCAATGGGGCCGCGATCAATTGATCGCGGAAATAGCCTTTCCCCTATCCTATTCTGTTTTCAAAGATCTCGGCGCCCGTCTGCGAGCGGGCCCGGCCAACCCCGGCCGCCACTCCCCGCTCCCATCGTGCACCCATCCCAACCCACTGATCTCCCAAAACTTTTCCCCTCGCGAGCGCTCCCCGCAGTTCCGCCGCCGCGCCGCCGCTCGCGCCCTCCTCACCGCGTCGTGAACACCGGGTATTCCCCAATCTCCCCCTCCAGCACCCGCGCCAGCAGCCGCGCCTGGATCTCCAGCATCCGCCGGTAGCTCACCCGGTAGTCGAACAGCGGATGCGTCACCAGCGTGTCCATCCTCAGTTCATACGCCCGGAAAAATCCCTTCCGCCCCGCCGCCGTCAGCGCCACCGACCCGCCCACCCGCACGAAATCCCGCGCCGTCACCATCCCCGTATTCACCGCCGTCAGCACCGCCGAATCCGCGATCAGCGGCCGGAATGGCTCCATCAAATCCAGCGCCAGCGCCGGCCGCCCAAACCGCGGCTGGTGATAATATCCCACGTACGGATCGAACCCCACCGCGTAGCACGCCACCGTCAAATCCTTCGCCAGCAGGCTGTACGCCAGCGACAGCAGCGCGTTCACCGGGTCGCGCGGCGGCCTCCGGTTTCGACCTTCGAAATCGAATGTCAGCCCCTCCACGCTCCGTTCTTCGTCCGGCTTGATCATTCCGCCGAACTCCGCGAAGTACAGCCGTGCCGCGTTCCCTTCAATCCCCAGCAGTTCTTCCAGGGACCCCGCGCTCTCCGCCCGCTCCGCCATCTCTTTCAATCCCGCCAGCGCCGCCCGCGGCGGCTCGATATGGTTGCGTTGCAGCAGCGTTCGCTGGTTCCGCACCTTCCCCGCCACCAGCCGCCGCGCCAGCCCCCGCGCGAAATATTCCTGCTCGGCCAGCCGGAACTGGCTCCGCCGCAGGAAGACATTTTTTTCATTCAGCCCCGTCGTGATCCCGTAAAACCACCCGCCCATCGAAAAGTAACACACCGGCACCCCGGCCTCGCACAGCGCCTGCACTGCCTGCGTCGAAAGCTGCACGTTGCCCATCAGGCTCACCTGGCAGATCTCCCCGATGCGCACCTCCTGCACCAGCGTGTCTTTGTCCCGCACCTGCAGCACCGCGCCCGATTTGCCCACCCGCACGCCCTGGCTGTTCAGATACAGCGGGCGCAATTCGCTCCGCGGCGTCACCAGTGCCCGCACCTCGCGTTTCACCGGCTTCTTCGGCGGCCCGCCGAACAGCCCGAGTTGTTCCGGCTCCGCTGCCTCTTCCCCTTCCGCCGCGCTCCAAGTTTCATCCGGCAGGCAAATCCCCACCAGCGAGCAACCCGGACACTTCGGCGAATCCACCAGCGGCGGTGGAATCTCCCCGGCCGCCGCCGTCGCCCACGCCCGCGCGATCAATTCCTCCGTTTCTCGCAGCAGCGCCTCCTCGAATTCCACCCGCACCCGCTGCCCCGTCTTCCGGTAATACACCACCCCTTCGCGGCATTCGTACCCGTTGTCGCGGAGTACCAGCCCCTGCACCGCCAGTTGCGCCCGGTCTGAAGGCCATAGCTCCAGCCCGTCCTTCCCTTGGCGCGGCTTCCCGTGCTTGTAATCCACCGGTGTCACCACCTGCCCCTCGGCTTCCACCAGATCCATCTTGGCGATCACGCGCAACCGCTCGCTCGCCAGCGTCACCGATCGCGCATGAATCTTCTCCGGCAGTTCCCCCGGCTCCGGCAGTGGCGTTGCCTTCTCGTCGACGCGCTGATGCTGGATCGCTCCCTCGATCGTGTCCGCGCTCTCCGCGAACAGCCCCTCCACCCATTCATAGAAGAACAGCCGCGGGCAATATGCGAACTCATTGACCATCCGCGCCGGCAGATAATCCGGTTGTGGCAGCGCGCTCATCGCTTCTCAATTCGGGGACAGTCTACGAAACCCCGAAACTCCGGTCTCGGACAAACAGGTAAGCCTTGGGCCGGATCTTCGTTGCCTGTACCCGAATCGCCAGCGCGCGAATCCCCGAAGACAGTCCGGCCGCATGACCATCGTGGCCCTCACACAATAATGCAAGGCGCATCCAGCGCCGTATACGGTTTCCCCAACGCCGTGATGACCCGGTCCCCGCGCCCCTCCGCCGGCCCGAGATTGACGAACAGCACCTGGTCCTCGGTATGGTGAATGATCTTGGCCAGTTCCGCCCGGCACCGCGCCAGGTCCGACGCCGTCAGTTGGCATTCAAACACGGAATACTGCAGATGATCCCCAAACCCCCGCATGACGTTGAACACCTTCCGCAGCCGCTTGTCCTCGCAAATGTCGTAACAGACGAGGTAGGACGTGCGCATCTATTCAAAGAAGTGCCTTCGCCGGCGTAAAGTTCCTGTACTTCCCGTCTGTAAAGCGTCGCGCCCGGAAGATCTGGGCGATTCCTCGGCGCGCGAGCGCACTGGCGGTTTCGCCGTCATCAGCCGCTTGTAACTCGCCTGATGCGATCAGTGTCCTCGCCGTCTCCACGTCGATCGCATCCGTCCAGATCGGCCACGTAATCTCGGTCTCGCGATCAACTTCCTGGAACGCTACTGTACGCACCCGTCGATTGCTGGCGACGGTCGGAAACAGCGGCAGCGCTTCAACGGCTAAACGGTTCGCTCCGCGCATCGTTTTGATAGGATCTCCCGACGGATCGTCGGCGCGAAGCGCATGAGGTCGATAGTCGGCTGGGTCCCACCGTAATGAAGGCCGGCCGTCGCCGTAATCCCAGTCCTCCATCAAGGCGCGCCAGATGTGGCTCCGATCGGTAGCCCGCGCCAGTTCCTTCATGAATCCCAGGAAATGCTGATGTCCCGCGCCGCTCATTGTACGAAACTCGGTGTCGGACATCTGTTCCTTTTTCGGGCCACTGCCGAAAGTGTCACATCCGAACGCCGCCAGAAAATCGGCCGCCGATCGGTCCTCCGGCGTTGCCCTTTCTGCTTCAGCTTCAAGATGCTTTCGAAAATCGGCCCGGCTGAGTGTGAGGTCTTGCCCGATATCCCACGCCCGATCCATCGAACCCTCCCCGCAGACATGCTGCGCGACTGCATCGACCAGCTCATCGGCCGTGCCTATCTCAGGATGCTGAACCAAAGCTCTCCAGGCTCCATGATCGACCCACCGCATTCGGACCGACGGGTAGGTTCTCGCCAAAACACGCATCGTACCAATTCCCGCCAGAAATGATAATAGATTTCCACCGTCCAGCCCCGCCAATTCGATCTCAGGCATGCGCCTTCTCCGCAGTATTGGTTTCCTGCTCCAACTCGCTCCGCCGTTGATCCGCCAACCGTACCAGACTCTCGAGCAGACTCAGCCCGTACCAACCGTAGCGCCGTGTCAAACGCCAGAACCGTTCCGAGATCCCGGACCCTGCCCGCTCCAACCGATGGTCGCTCGAACCGCTCCATTTTCCGTACGTGACTTCAACCGGGTCCCCATCCTCCACGACTGGTGCCAGCGGCCGGCAACGCCCATGATGGCTCACAATCAGATGCAGGAGTAAATCGAAATCCAGCTCGCTAAAGTCTTCCTCGTGCCCGAGCACCAGGGCCGCCGACATAAGCTCATGTCGCCCTCCCTTGGGATAACCGGCCAACTCACGTGCCCGCTCGATGGCGCGGCGATTCTGTCCGGATCTCCCGGATTTCGCCAACAGTTCGCGACGCCGAACCGGATTACCGCCACGCAGCCAAGCCTGAAAGCGCGGATCCGCCTTCCCGATGTCATGAAGCTCCACCGCGCGCACCACCGTCTGCCGCACTCTCTCGGGTAAGTCGCGCGCAAACCGTTCCGCGAAACCCTTGCATCCCGCCAGATGCTCATCGAGCGAAACCTCAACAGTGTATGAGGCCCGAACCCCCGATTGGTCGAACACAGCCTTGCCTATTAGCGCAGCCCACCCTTCGCCAAAAGGATTGGCCACGCCCTTTGCTCGCCGTGCTCGCAACTGGGTCACCGCCCGTTCCACCCAGCCATCGGCGTTCGGGTCGAGTGCCTCGCCGAGAGCGCGCCGTGCGTCCGCCTCAGTCTCACTTTCCCTCACGCGTTGCGCAAGCTCCGAATATTTCCAGCGCGCCGCCAATTTCGGATACAACCTCAGCATCGGCCGACCCGCGTCTAGCTTGACGGCATCGCCGATGTCGCTGACTTCATCCATCGAATCCGGATTCCATCCCCATTGGTCGCACCCCCCGTACGTCGCTGGCACAACTATGGTCGTGCCTGGGCGAATTTCCTCCGGCTTGATGACCCTGCTGTCGTCTGTGCCGCGCCAGGCCAGCACTGGCCCTTTCGCAACTCCGCCCCGATTCTCACCGCCGGCTGTCCCCTCGAGATCGGCGAGCTCCCGGTCGGATTGGCCAAGTAACCAGTTGCGCGCGGCCCACACCGGAACGGCAATCGCTTCCGCTGCGCTCGGTGGGCAAATCGCCACGATGTCTTTCCACAACTCCGGATCCTGCCCGGCCTCCAGATCTTGCCGCCAAACCACTTCCACATCCGCAGGCCCAGTGTCCGGCCCGTGAAGATAGATCGCCGGCTCCGGGCTAATGGCAGGCTCCGGGGATGTCTGGCAGAGAAGATCCATGTGGGCCGGAAGCAAAACCGGCGCGTTCCGACGTGGCATGGCGAGCGATTCGCGTTCTCCGGTCTCCGCCAGGGCTTGCCGAAGCTCCCACACTCCCATGGGCACGAACTCTTCCTTGATCTTCTTGGTCTTGGCTTTCTTCTTGCCTTCGGCCGGAAGGATCTCCGTCCGCACGTACTGCCGAACGTGCTCCTTCAGCCACCGCCAGGTCGTTCCGAGTGTTGCGCCATATACACGATCCGTGTAGTTCCTCGCGATCTGCTCTTTGGCCGCCACAATTGCCGCATACCGCGGAGTCTTGCTGCCCTCGCGGCCCAGCCGTCCGAAGCGCTGCTCCAGCGCGTCGATGCTGGCAATTTCGGTGACCAGCCCGTCGAAATCGAGATTGGCCCCGACCTCTATACACTGAGTCGCCACCACAAAGATGGTCTCGGCCGCACTCTCTTTGCGGCCCGCTCCGATCCGCGGTTTCCACTCCTTCCATCTCTCGTCCCGGTCCCACGGCCGCGCCCGGCCCGTCAACAGAACCGCTGTGGAATCCGCATCGCCCTGTAATTGCTGGTGCACCCTTCGGGCTGTCCACACCCGGTTTGCGATCACTCCAATAACACGCGCATCGCGCTGATCTCGCAATCCCCGCGCCTCGCGGACCAATCCCTTCACCAGCGCCGCAAAGTTTTCCTCCTCGCCAGCAGGGGGTTCTTCCAGTACGAGCTTTGCGCGCTTTTCCGTCTCCCACCGCTTCTTCAACACCGGATCCGCGAGATCCTCAGTTAAATCGTGCGGCCATTGCGCGCCACGCGGTGTCGCCGTCATCTCAACCACCGCGAAAGGAAGGTCGAGCCGCTCGTCGGCCCACCCGCGGTAGCGTGCGATCCACCCGAGCGTCTCCGCAAACGGCTGGCTTGTGTGCGCTTCATCCAGAATGATTAGCGAATCGTGCGCGGCCAAACCGGCGCGGATCGGACGCGCGTACTCGCTCGTGCCATAAGCGCGAAACAGCAGACTGGAACCGATCTGGTCCACGGTCGAACAGATCACGGCCGGTTGCAACGGCGAATCTGGCCAATTGTCCCGGGGCCTGCCGCCGCGTAGGGTCACAGTGATTATCGGCTCCTCGCAAGCGCCAAAATCGCGTAAACCCTGCGCGAGTTTCCCCAACTCTGTCTCGGGAGCCGCCTGACTCAGCGCTTTCGCCAATTTCTCTGCGCGTTCGGCCGCCTCGTCTACGATCACGCGGCGGTCCACCACGAAAAAAATTCGTCGTGCGGCCTTCGGCGCCCGCACGGCGAGCGCAAACACCGCAATGTCGATTAGCGCGGTTTTGCCCGCTGCCGTCGGGAGCCCAATAGCAACCGGCCACTGCCCTTGCAAGGCCGATTCCGCCAGTTCCTCCTGCCAGGGAAATGGCCTTTTATCCAGCCCCCAGATCGCCTGGAAGAATTGGAAAAAGGTCACTGCCGGTCCCTCCGTTCCGACAGCGGGGCGAAAAAGCCATATCCATAATACCTGCCGGCGCCGGCCAGCACCGGGCCGGAGATCGCCTGGTCAAACCTCGCCCGCACGTGACAGTGATACCGCTGCGGCTTCCCTGGCCGGGAGGGCGCCGGCGAAAAGAGCGAAGCCCTCGGCACACCCGTAAGCCAGGCGTTGTAGTGCAGATCGAGTTCGCACGGCTCCGGCAGGCCCACCCGTACGAAAGCCTGACGAACTACCTCTTCCGCCTCCCGCCCGTAAGGATCTTTTGGATACCGGTCAAAGACGAACGGTGTCACGGTCGACCACACGGTGTGGGATCGAGTCCACTTCTCCGCGAGCAGAGTTCTGCGGCTCTCCTCAGCATCTGCTAACGATACTGTCCACTTCCCCCACGCCATCCGCAATTCTCGAATGGAACCGATCGCGTCCCAGCACACTTGCCGCTCGCCGCGATTGAGCACTCGTGGCAGTAATACACCCATGCCCAGAATCTCGCCCGTTGCATACGGCGCGTCTACAAAGGCCAGAGGGACCAACGCCACATGCGGCCGCTCGCTCCGCACCGGATTCTCCGGCGTGCTCTCTGGAGCATGTCCAGTTAAGTACTCCGGAACCGGATCCGCGGCCAGTTTCTGGATCGCTCCGCGCAAAGCGGCTGAGATCCCGAGCGTCGATCGCAACGAAGCCTTGGGCCCCGCGTCGCGCTTCAACACAATCATCTCGCCAAAGATGCTTTGAATCGCGGCAGTCTTCGGCGCTGCGGCGCGGCTGTAGATTGTAGTCCTGCCTGCGGACGGCCTGTAAATCTTCCTTGGGTCCTGTTCAAATCGCCTATATCGTTCAGATAGTTCTTGGAACCGCCCGCGATACGCAATTCGCATGCGGGGCCCTCGCAATCCGTCCGGTTCCCAGATGTTCCACTCACCTTCCGGCGGTGCGGACGCAATTTCTACCGCCACTAGGCTGGCGGGATGCCCCACAGAACAGGTTCTCCGCAGGACCCGGTCCAGCGCGGACGCAATCTCCGTCGGAGGTTCAGTGCGCCATACAAAATACACGTCGGGACGAGAGAGCGAGGCCGAAGGAAACGTCCGTGGTTTACGAGGACGATCATCTGGAAGCGAGCGGACGTCGTTTACCGGTACGAATGCCTGCACCAGCTTTCGGGGTGAGCAATCGCCCGCGTAAATAACTGGAGCTGGTTGCGCCTCGAGCCACTGGAGCGCCCGGTCCAATTCCGCCTCGCCACCGCCCTCTCCCCATGCGGCGACCAACGCCGAAAAGAGGCGGGATGGATGAGGCGGCCACTCTGGCGTGGCTTTGGCATCGCCCTCCTCCAGGACAGCCGAGTACACGCGTCCGGTCAGGTAAGTAACGCGCAGAACGAACATGGCTCAGTTTCCTGCCGTGGCGCTCATGGACCGCCTTCGGCTTTCGACGACCAACTTGCTTAGATCGCCGGAGGGTCTGAGCGTGACAGGCTCCTCCGGCCAAGGCAAACCCCCTTTCTTCGCTTCGGCCACTGTCTGCGCTACTAATTCGAGGGCGACCTTCGCGTTCAGCTCGAACGGCTTGGTCTCACCTCGTCCGACGAACTCGAACGTGCCGGGCTTTCCGTCTAACAAACAACGAGAACGCAAATCGTAACCGTCTTCATCCAGGAGACAGATAGCCGCGAGGCCCAGCGCGGCCAGAACCGTACGTGCGGCATTGTCGGCATCGGCTGCGCTTTTCCCGTTTACGGGAAACCGCAACCGGCGCAATGCCGCTAGCGAAAGCACGGTGTGTTGCATCGCGTACGCAACGGTAACGCCTCCATGGTTTGGACTTCCATCCTTTTGCTTGAACGAAGGTGTAATGTTCCCGTGATTGATCTCTGATGGCCTCAATCGCACCGGCTCGTTCTTTGTGTCCTTCTCGGCCAAAGCCGGGTCAAAGGTCCAGCCGCCGCCCTGCTTTCGATAAATGTCGACGTTATTTTCGATTTGAAGAGGATCGATGCGGCTCGAAGTTCGCTTTCCTTCTGCTTTCTCGTAACCAACGATCTCCGACACGATCGCGCGCTGAACCTTCGCTCCTAAGCCGCCGCGCGGACCGGTTGAATCCCAGAAGCCGAATAAAAGAGCTGTCGGGCAGAGTTCAAACACCGCAGTCGCATTTGCGGATGTGGCCGTGTTCAGCCGGGAGCCCGCTCCGGCGTCCCGAAAAGGCTTGCCATCCTGCCAGACCGCGTCCCGGAAAATGGCATCGCACATCCGATGCGGAGCCTCCAGGGCCGTGATCCGCCGGATTTCCGTGAGAATCGGGTCGGACCCATCGCCGGCGAAATCCACCTGGAGCATGGGCATTCGGATCCTTCCGGCATCATACGCGCGGAGCAGCGCTAACTCCATCCGATTGGCCTGTGACTGCACGGAGTCGAGCAGCACGGTTTCGACACTCCGAACCGAAACGACTTTCCGTTCGCCATCTGATGTCCGCAGGACCTCCTCAACCTGGACTTGACGCGGTTCATCCGCGTATTCTCCCCCCTCATAGGTAGGCGGGAAAATTTTGTCTCCTTGTGGTTCGAGCCGGGTAATCCGCCTAATGGCCGCATACTCGCCCGCCACCGCCGTCTTAAGTGAATCGAGATTCAGCATTCGGAATAACTCCTCAATGGAAGCTTAGAATATCCGAAAATCAGGGCACAGTTATGGCGCAATTCCTAAACATAGAATTGCCTGCGTTTTCATTGCGTGTATAAACTAACAAAAACCTACTCTGAAAGAAAGCCCAGCTGAGGCAGCGGGAGTACCGAAATGCCCTGCAAAAGTACTGTTCCGATTTGGCTGTGCCCTGGGGGCCTTAGCTTTGTTTTGATAGATCATCAGATCGCACCCTGCTATCTCGCCACCATCCCCGCCCCTCCTCCCGTCAAAGACATTCCTCTCCTCAACCAGTGACGGAGGTCTGGCGGCCCCACCGTGGAACCGGCGCCCGGTTCCGCCGTCAATCGCCGCCGCGCCGCCGCTTCAATGGGGCCGCGATCAATGGATCGCGGAAATAGTGTAACGAGAAATATGCGGGCGCTCAGAATTCCGGGCTTCGAAGTACTGCGCGACCGCTCCAAAAAGTACCTCGCGCCAACCAGCTGCGATTCGCAGTAGATTCGTCCTAGGGTTTTCTGCTCCTGGCTCTATTGCACCGCCTCCCCAACCGCGCCATAATAAAATCAATCCGCGGTAGCGGAGGTGGAAGGCTTCGGCCTTCGGCCCCTCCGGGGCTTTTCCATTTCAGGGCAGAGATTTCAGCCCCCATCCCATCCCGCTCCGCCCGGGCTTCGGTCGAACTTTGCGTCGAGAAGCAGCCGCCCAATCCGGGCCGTCAGATTGTCCGGAAGCGCTTCGGGCTTCGCTCGCGCCAGAGCGACCTTCCACGCCGGATATGCCAGAACATCAGCCAACTGCAGTCCGGCAATGTTGTTCGCCTTCGGCTTCACCTTCAGTTCCTTGCTCGTCAGGCTCTCCTGAAATTGCTTCGCGTCCATCAGGTCGGTGCCCCGTTCCCAGATCCCGCTGAACGACCGCTTCAACCGCAAATCTTCCTTTTTCCCGCGGGACTCCGCCATCACATCTCCCCGATACCCGCGCCGCCGCATCCACATCACGTAGCGCTCCAGGATGACATGCAGGCAGTAGTGGTAGGGGTCGTACCGCCACGTGGCGTATTTCTGCTGATGTTCCAGCTTGTCGATCATGGCGGTGATCACAATGTATTCCGACTCCTCCAACAGCTTCATCAACTCCGCCGCGAACCCGCGCTCCACGGCCGCATCGCGCAGCGCTTCAAACGGCGGTTTTCTCTGAATCAGTTCCTTCCGATGCAGCACCACCGGCTCATCGGCATGGGAACCGAAAACCTGTTTCTTCAGCGCTTCGAGTCGCGGATGGAGCACGGCGTCCACGTAGCCCAATTCGATGATCACGCCGGTCAAACTCAGATGCCGGTGATTGGGGTCTTCCGACGACTCCATATCCGAGTTGCCAACTTCGTCCACGTACGGTCGGTATTTCACTTAGTCACACCCGTGCTGTCACAATGATGCGCCCTTTACCTGCGCAGGCCGGCTCGCAAAACGTGGTTCTTCCTGCCCACTTTTGAATTGTGCCGTTTGACTTTCTCCTGAGCCGATGCCGCTTACAGCGGTGGCTGCACCAGATCTAAAACCCAGGCCTTCTCGGGTGGAGAACCCCGCGGCCCGTTATCGGAACACCTCCAGCTCAGGCGCCGTCTTCCCTAACCATTTCGCTAGATCCCGATCCGAAGTGTATCCCCGCCCATATCGGAACGCCGAAGCCAGAAAACACCGGTCCCCCAGCGAAAGGCCCTTACGCACATATTGGGCCGAAATCGCGGCCAGCTCCGCATCGAACGCCACAACCTCCAGGTGCAGCGCGTCGAAAGCCGACTGCGCTTCCGCCGCGGGCATGCCGTGGTGCATCAGCTTCGCCAGCACTTCCGCCTGGTTCACCGCGCTCACCAGCGCCTCGGGCAACAGCTTCCGCAGGGTTTCGCTCCCCGGCTCGTCCTGCAGCACCGCCAGCACCGCTGAGGCGTCCAACACGGCCCGCTTATCGTTTCTCACGATCTCGCGCCGCCTCTGTCCGCCGGTCCGCAATCAGTTCCTTCGATAAACTCAGCCCCTCGGGAACGTACTTCCGCACCAGGGCTTTCGCGCGGCGCAATCCCTGTTCCCGGGTTTCCAGGAGGAGCGAGCCGTCCTCGGTCACCACCGCCCGCAATTCCGCGGACGCGCCGGCTCCCGCCTTTTTCCGCCACCAGGAAGGAAGCATCACTCTCCCCTGACTGTCAAGCTTCAAGGTGAATTCTTCCATATTCACCAGAATAGCAGCAATTCGGATTCTGGCAGTCCAGCCGTCCTGAATCGATGTGCTTCTTCCTGCCCACTTTTTGACCTTTGACCTCTGACCTTTTTCTTCACCCCACCCGCCAGTACCCGTCGTCTCCCGCCACTCGCGGATACGCTCGCTTCGCGCCCCAATGGGCCAGCGCCACCGCGAATACCAAGTCGTCGTGCTCTCCCTCGCGCCACGCGCCGTACTGCTCGTGGCCGGATGGCGTCTCCCGCACCCGCATCGTCGCCATCTCTTCCGCCAGAACCGGCCCCAGCGGAATCTCCGCCGAAATCCGCAACCCGCCCCGGTGCAGCAGCACCTGCAGGCCTACAATCAGGTCGCGCTTCGGCACCCGCCAATAGCCGTCCACCAGCGTCTCGCGCTCTCCGCTCGTCACCACCGCCGGCCAGATCGAACACCCGAGGTCCGCCGTCCGCAGCATGTCCACCACCGCCCGCCCCACTCCCGTCGCATCCACGATCAGATGACAGCATCCATTCAACGCTTCCGACCGCGTCACCGTCCGCACTCGCTCCACCACGTCCGGGTACGGCGTCTGCAACGGAACCCGCTCCAGGTAGCGCAGGTCCAGAGCCGCCATTCGGCGGTATGCCCACCGCGCCGCGTCCCACTCGCCCCGCAACTCCACCCGCTCCGCGATCGCAAGCGCCGTGTAGTCCTGGCTCTGGCCTACATCCAGTCCGATGAAATACGGCCGCTCCCGCACGTCCTCACCTCAGCACCAGCGGCCGCACTTCCTTCGTGATCGCGCGCTCCACCACTTCCCGCGCGAATACTCCGTCTCCCGAATCCGTGAACTCGCACAGGTATTCTTGCCGGAACCATCGCTCCCCCATCGCCGCCCGTTCTTGTTCCAGAAAGTCGCGCGCGATCCGCGGGCACTCCGTCGCCGGAACCCGCACCCGCAGCCACTCGCTCGCCCCGCGCTCCCAGGCGTCATAGAAAAACCCGCGCGCCCCAAACGGCGTGCTCATCAGCCACAACGCCCCGGCGCTCACCGCCAGCATCGGCCGCAGCGCCAGGTACAACTCATCCGGCACGCGCGCCGCTTCGTCCACCAGCAGCAGCGCCACCGCCGAGAACCCCCGAATGGTCGCTTCGCTCGCCGGCAGCCCCACGATCCGCGACCCGTTCGGCAATTCCAGCGACATCTCGTTATCCCCGTCCCCCTTCGGCCGGATCCCCAGCCGCTGCACAAACCCCGTCGCTTTTCTCAGAAACTCTCCGCTCTGCCGCGCGCTCGGGCTCACCACTAGTGTCAGGCTCCCGAATGCCGTGTACGCCTGGTGCACCGCCTTGGCGGCCGTAACGGTCGACTTGCCCCACTGCCGCGTGCAGTTCAGCAGCACTCGCTTCTTCCGGCTCGCCAGCACCCGCGCTTGGGTCGCGTCCGGCTCGAATCCCAATTTCTCCCGGACAAACCCCAGTGGATCTTCCTCCCATGCGGAGTCGGCCCTCTCCCGCGCTTCCCCTCCGGAATCCCTCCGCGCCGCCCGATGTTCTACCCGCCACATTCTCTCTACCTCGAACCTACCACGCGATTTCGTAAATTCAGGTCTGAATGAATCTCAGTGACGCCGCATTTCCCCCCGCAACGCATTGAAATCAAAGCCTGCGGCCACGGCCGCCCAAATTCGCGGGCGTATGCTGAGATTGGGAAATGTAATTCTTCCGAATCACTTTTGCCTTTTGACTTTTGACTTTTGACTTTTGACTTTTGATTTTTGACTTTTCGTCTTCCCTATGTCTTCTCTCCGCAGAATTCTCTCCGCCCGCGCCAACGGCGCCCTTTCCCGCGGTCCGTCCACACCGGAAGGCAAGCGCCGCTCCGCGCAAAACGCCATCCGTCACGGCTTGCTCTCCGAGTGCGTCGTCCTTCCCGGCGAATCGGTCGAAGGCTTCGCTGAACTGCTCAGCCAACACGTGGAGCGCTTCGATCCCGCTGATGGCGTCGAATTCGGAATGATTGAGGAAATGGCCGCCGCCTACTGGCGTCTGCGCCGCTCCTGGGCTATTGAGAACAACCTGCTCGCCGATGCCGTCTCCGCCGAGCCTCCTGGCGACGATGTGGCCCGCATCACCGCCGCTTTCCGCAAGCAGGCCGCCTCCCCGGAGTTAGCGCTCCTGCACCGCTACGAAACCCGCCTCCACCTCATGTATCAGCGCGCGCTCCACAACATCCTCTTGTTGCGCATCGCCGGCATGCCAAACGAACCCAATCCCATTTCCGGACAGTCGGAAGCGATCGAGGCGCCCGTCTGCCTCGAACAGGCCCCCGATCCCTGACCGTCAGGCCGTTACAAAAAACGTGTTTCTTCCTGATTACTTTTGACTTTTGCCGTTTGACTTTTTGTGCCGTTTAGAAGTGTTCCCGTAAATCCGCGAAGCGCTCCACCACCAGCAGCCGCCCGCCGCCGGGCCGGATTTCTTCTTTCTCCAGGACCCACGTGTGCGCGTGCGGCACGAATACCGCGTTCAGCCCCGCTTCGAGCGCCGGGTTCACGTCGGACTTCGGGCTGTTGCCGATCATCCACGTCCGGTCGGGCGCCAGGCAGCGCTCCGCCACCAGATTCCGATACGCCGCCGTGTCTTTTTCGCGCACGATCGCGGTGTGCTGAAAAAATACCCCCAGCCCCGAACGGTCAAGCTTCAGTTTCTGCTCTTCGGCGTGCCCCTTCGTGAACAGGGTCAGGTCGTGCCGCAGGGAGAGATATTCCAGCGTTTCCGGTACGCCTTCGATCACCTCCATCGGGCATTCGAGAATCCGCTCCGCGAACCCCATCACGGTGCGGAGGTCTTCCTCCCGCACTTCGCGTTCGGCCAGGTGCTCGTAGCACTGCCGGAGATTGCGCGCGAAATTCAGCGAGCCATACCCGTGAATCTTCGCGTTCACCGCCTCGATCTCATCCAGCACGTCCCGGATTTCGCGCGCCGTCATCGACGAGTGCCCCAGGAAATCGACGAACTCCTCGAACGCGCGCTCGAAGTAGATGTTGTTCTCCCACAGCGTGTCGTCCGCATCGATGATCAGGTGCAGGCGCATTCGTTTATTCTGAGGTTGCGGCTACAGCCCGGCCGGCTTGCCGCCATGCCCGTTGGTCGGCGCCAGTGCTTTGACTCGCTCGATGGCTTGCTGCCGCGGAATATACTGTGCCAGGTAAGTATTCAGTTCGGTCAAGCGCCCGGTTTCCGAGCGCTGCCGCAGCAGCAGGCTCAGAAAATTGACGTCCGGCACCGCGTGGGCGAGTTGAAAGCTGAGTTGCGGGTCTTCGAGATTCAGTTCCTCGGTCGCTTGCAGCATCCCGAGCCGCCCGAGCGCGCGGTAGTGCTCCAGGGCTTGGTCCCGCAGCTCCGCCGGAGTCGGCGAGAAATCGTCGTCATCGAAAAACGTCACTTCGGCCTGCAGATAGCTCTTCTCTTCATTGAGCGACTCGATCTCGAAGCGCCGCCGCCCCCGGACCAGAATGTCCATCCGGCCGTCGGGATACATCTGCTTCAGCTTCTCGACCACCACCGTGCAGCCCGCGTTCACGATGCCTTCCTCGCGCGCCAGCACGATGCCGAACTCCGAGTTGTCGCGGATCGCATTCCCGACCAATTCTTTGTACCGCTCTTCGAAAATATGCAGCGGCAGCAGCGTTCGCGGGAAGACGACGAGCGGCAGCGGGAACAATGGGATCAACCCCGACGGCATGCTAACATTATGGCGTTTCCGGCAAAGCCGCATCAATACAAAAACCCAGGGACTTGGCGTGCGCGCATGCGACTCGATGGCAAAGTGACGCTCATCACCGGCGCTTCCGAAGGAATCGGCGCCGCGTGTGCCGCGGAGTTTGCGCGCGCCGGCGCGCGTCTGTCGCTCACGGCGCGCTCCGAAGCCGGCCTCCGTGCGGCCGCTCCAGGTACCGATGCCTTGATTACGCCCGGCGACATCACCCGCGAGGAGACCCGCCGCGCCGTGGTCGAGCGAACCCTCGAACGCTTCGGAGCCATCGACATTCTGATCAACAACGCCGGCGCAGGCCTCTATCTGCCTTCCTGGAGCGCGGCCATGCACGAGGTGCGGGCCATGATGGAGTTGAACTTCTTCGCGCTGGTGGGCCTCACGCAGCTCGTCGTTCCCCATATGCGCGCGCGCCGCAGCGGCACGGTCGTGAACGTGAGTTCGATTGCCGGCAAAGTGCCGCTCCCCTGGCTGACACTTTACAGCGCCTCCAAATTCGCGGTCGGCGCCTTCACCGAAGGCCTGCGTATGGAGCTGAAGCGCGATGGCGTGCGCACGTTGCTCGTGTGCCCGGGTTACGTGCGGACGCGCTTTCAGCAGCATGCGCGCGGCGGTCCGGCCCCCGACGCCATTCTCAGCGCCCGCCGCTTCACCATCACCGCGGAAACCTGCGCGGCCGCCATCCGCCGCGGTGTCGAGCGCGAGGCGCGCACGGTCGTCACGCCGCGCACAGGCTGGCTGTTCATCCTGGCGATGCGCCTGTTTCCGGCGTTCGTTGAGTCGCGGATGGCCGCCATCAACCAAACCGCATGAACCTCAAGCTCAAAGGCACGCCCGGCATCTATCTGGTCGGCTTCATGGGTTCCGGCAAATCCACCATTGGACGCCTGCTCGCGCACCGGCTCGGCTGGAGTTTTTTCGATACGGACGACGAGATTGAAGCCGCCGAAAAAAGCTCGATTGCGGAGATCTTCGAAAAGCGCGGCGAGCCGGAGTTCCGCCGCATCGAAACCGAGATCCTCCGCCAGCATGCGGCGTGGGTGGAGCGCGGGCGTCCCGCGGTGCTGGCGCTTGGCGGAGGAGCATTCACCGTCCCGGAAAACCGGCGCATCCTGGCGGATCGCGGCATTACCGTCTGGCTGGACTGCCCCTACGAAGTGGTCGCGCGGCGTTGCTCCCAGGCTTCCCATCGCCCGCTGGCGCGCGACCCGCAACGGCTCGCGGCCCTTTATGAAGCGCGGCGCGAAGCGTACTCTCTGGCCGACATTCATGTGCCGATCGAGAGCGACGATCCGGCCGATGCCGTGGAAGCCATCCTGCGTCATTCTCTGTTGCAATGAGCAGAAGCTCGGCGGCGGTTCTGCGGCGGCACGCTCTCGCCATCTTTCGCGCCGCTCTGAAGGCCGCGGACCCGGGAGCCGCCGTCCGGCGCCACCTGGAACGTCTCGACGTTTCGCGATACCGGAATATCTATGTGGTCGGCGCGGGAAAAGCGGGCGCTTCCATGGCGCTCGCCGCGGAACGGGTACTCGGGCGCCGAATTACCGCCGGGTGGCTCAACGTCAAGGACCGGCCGGAGTCGCCGCTGCGCCGGATCGAGCTGCATCAGAGCGGTCACCCGGTTCCCGATGCGCGCGGCATGGCTGGCGCCCGTCGGATCGCCGGGATCGCGGCCGCCGCCGGCCGTGACGATTTGGTGATTTGCCTGATTTCCGGGGGCGCCTCCGCTCTCCTGACTCTTCCGGCTCCCCCGATCACCCTGGAGGAAAAGCAGGCCGTTACCAAAATCCTGCTCGCGTGCGGAGCAAATATCCACCAGATCAACACCGTCCGGAAACACATTTCGCTCATCAAGGGAGGCCAGCTGGCACGGTTGGCCGCGCCCGCTCGCGTCGAAGCTCTGCTGCTCTCCGATGTCATTGGCGGCGAACCTGGGGTGATCGGGTCCGGCCCCGCCGCGCCCGATGCCAGCACGTTTGCCGATGCCCTGCAGGTTCTGGACGAATACAAGGTCCGGGCGCGCGTCCCCGCCGCCGTGCGGCGGCGGCTCGAGCAAGGCGCTCGCGGCGAGGTTCCGGAAACTCCGAAGCCTTCGGACCCGGCGTTCCGGCGCGTGAGAAACACGATCGTGGGCAGCAACCGGATCGCGCTCGAAGCCGCGGCGCGGCGCGCGCGCGAACTCGGCTTCCGAACGCTGCTCCTGTCGAGCGAGATACAAGGCGAAACGCGGGAGATCGCCCGCATGCACGCCGCCATCGCCCGCGAGATTTCGCGCTTCGGGCGGCCGATTCGCCCGCCGGCCTGCGTCATCAGCGGCGGTGAAACCACGGTTACGCTGAAAGGCGATGGCCTCGGGGGGAGGAACCAGGAATTCGTGCTCGCCGCCGCCGTCGAGATTGCCGGCTCGCCCGATACCGTGGTGTTCAGCGCCGGAACCGACGGCAGCGACGGCCCGACTGACGCCGCCGGCGCCGTAGCGGACGGCGCCACCCTTACGCGCAAGCCCGGGGCTCGCGAGTATCTGGCCCGGAATGACTCGTACCACTACTTCCAGGAAGTCGGCGGCCTCGTGAAGACCGGCCCGACTCATACCAATGTCATGGATCTCCATTTGGTTCTGGTAGGATCGCAGCAGTGAGTTTCTGGCGGAAAGAAGTCATCGATTTCGCGCTCGACCGGGAAACCCGGGCGCACATCGAGGAACAGCGCGCGGCCATCGCGCAGGATCCTTTGAATCCGCGCCCGTTCCACAATCTCGCGCAGCTCTACCGCATCCAAAACCGGCAGGAGGAGGCGCTGGGATTGTTATTGGAAGCCGTGCGTCTCGACCCCTGCTATGCCGATGCGCACCTTGCGCTCGCCGAAATTTACGCCGTGCGCGACGACGCTGCCGCCGCCTGGCGCCATGCGCGCGCGGCCGAACGCGCCGGTAACGCGCGTGCGGTGGAGATGCTTGCGCGCCACCGAATTCCGGAAAAATAGCGGTTTTGGCCCCGGTATTCCGTGGTAAGATGAGACCCAAGCAGGTGACGCCCGTGAAACTGGTCGCTGCACTCGTCATAGTTCGGTAACGGCAGGAACCCGCACTCGCGAGGTTCGCGAGACGCTTCCCGCCGATACCTTTCTTCGAGCCGGATCCAATCCGGTTAACCCATCAGTCACAACCTCCGAAAGGGTTTTATGCAAGAAGTGGCGCAGCCGACTTCACTGAATGTGAGGCAGTTTCTGCGGGAGGCATTGGCAGGCACTCAACAGGATTTCACCGAAGGCAGTCTCACCCGCGGTATCGCGTTGCTCGCGGTGCCGACCGTGCTCGAGATGATCATGGAGTCCACATTCGGCATCGTGGACGCCTTCTGGGTGGCGAAACTCGGCGCGGATGCGATTGCCGCGGTCGGTCTGACCGAATCGCTGGTGGTCCTCATCTTCAGCATCGCGCTCGGGTTGAGCATGGCCGCCACGGCGACCGTCGCGCGGAGGATCGGCGAGAAAGATCGGGAAGGCGCCTCGGTAGCGGCCGTCCAGGCGATCGCGTGCGGCTTGATCGCTTCCCTCGTCACGGGCATCGCGGGCGCCTGCTTCGCGCCGCAATTGCTCGCCTGGATGCACGCCACCCCAGCGGTCATCCACGTAGGTTCGCGCTACACGGCGCTGGTCCTCGGCGCGAACGCGAGTATCATGCTGTTGTTCCTCATCAACGGCGTGTTTCGCGGGGCGGGGGACGCCGCCATCGCGATGCGCACGCTGTGGCTGGCGAACCTCATCAACCTGGCGCTCGACCCCTGCTTCATTTACGGGCGCTTCGGGTTTCCGCGCCTGGGCGTGACCGGCGCGGCCGTGGCCACCACCACGGGCCGCAGCATCGGCGTGCTGTATCAGTTGTGGGTGCTGTTCGGCGGTGGCAGCCGCGTCCGCGTGCTGCGCCGCCATCTGCGCGCGAGTTGGCCGGTGTTGCGCCGGTTGTTGCGCGTGGGAGGAGTCGCGATGGTGCAGTACTTCATCGCGACCGCCAGCTGGGTCAGTCTGGTGCGCATCAACGCCCTGTTTGGCAGCCCGGCTGCGGCCGGCTACACACTTGCGATCCGCGTGGTTTTGTTTGCGATTCTGCCGTCCTGGGGAATCAGCAGCGCGGCCGCGACCCTGGTCGGTCAGAACCTCGGAGCGGCCCGTCCGGAACGTTCCGAGCGCGCGGTTTGGCTGGCCGGCGCGTATAACATGGCTTTCCTCACGGTGCTGGGCGCCGGTCTGTTCTCTGGCGCCCCCTGGATCGCCGGCTGGTTCACCACCGATGCCGATGTGGCGTCCATCGCTGCGACATGCCTGAGATTCGTCAGCCTGGGTTACCCGTTCTACGCCTGGGGCATGATCATGGAGCAGGCGTTTAACGGAGCCGGCGATACCGCCACACCCACCTGGATCAACCTGTTTTGCTACTGGATGTTTCAGATCCCGCTCGCGTGGTGGCTGGCGGAACCGAAGGGGTTCGGCTCGCGCGGCGTATACATGGCCATCTGTATTGCCGAATCGGTCTTGGCGGTGGCGGCTGTGACGGCATTTCGGCGCGGGCGATGGAAGCGCGTCAAGGTCTGACAGTCGAGCGGCTATGATGAAAGAGATATGAAGGTGCTCTGGTGCGCCGCGCTCGCGGCCGCCACTCTGTCTGCCCAAACCTTCGCCGGCGCCGAGGCTCTCGATAACGCGATCAACGCCGCCATCGAGCAAGGCCGGCTGCCGGGCGCGGTGCTGATCGTCGGGCACAACGGGAAGGTCGTCTATCGCAAGCCGTATGGCAAGCGCGCTCTGGTTCCAGCGCCGGAGCCGATGACCGCGGACACGATCTTCGATATCGCCTCGCTGACCAAAGTGGTCGCCACTACGCCATCGCTGATGAAGCTGTTCGAACAGGGCAAATTCCGCCTCAATGACAAGGTCACGCAGTACATCCCGGAGTTTCAGGGCGGCCATAGCGATATCACGATTCGCAACTTGTTTACTCATTTTTCGGGCCTCGCGCCGGACGTTCCGCTTGACAAGCCCTGGACCGGGTATGAGACGGGAATCCGCCTGGCCGCGACGACCAAGCCGCAGGGCCCTCCCCTGGCGCGTTTCGTTTATAGCGACATCAACTTCATCCTGCTCGGCGAACTCGTGCACCGGCTGAGCGGCCAACTGGTTTCCGATTATGCGCGCCAGAATATTTTTCTGCCGCTCGGGATGAAAGAGACGCAATTCCAGCCCCCGGTCTCATGGGTGCCGCGCATCGCGCCCACCGAGCGGCTGAACGGCGGCGCCCCCCTGCGCGGCATCGTCCACGACCCGACCGCGCGCAATATGGGTGGAATTGCCGGGCACGCAGGCGTGTTCTCCACGGCCGACGACCTGGCGCGGTTCGCGCAGATGATGCTGAACGGCGGCGAACTCGACGGCGTCCGCCTGTTCAGTCCCTTGACCGTCAAGAAGTTCACGGAGCCGCAGACTCCGCCCGATCAGCCGATTCTGCGGGGCCTCGGCTGGGACATCGATTCGCCCCTTTCCGGAAATCGCGGCGAGTTGTTCCCCATCGGCTCCTACGGCCATACGGGGTTCACCGGCACCTCGATGTGGATCGATCCAGTGAGCCAGACGTACGTCATCCTGCTCGCCAACAGCGTGCACCCGAATGCGCGTCCCGCGTTGACGCCCCTGCGTTCGAAAGTGGCGACGATCGTTGCCGCGGCAGCCGGCATCACGGCGCAGAACGTCAGCGTCACCGGATACAACGAAATCGGCGGGCGCCGCGAACTGAACCGGACCGGCGCGACGCGCACCGGTCTCGATGTCCTCGAGGAAGAAAACTTCCAGCCTCTGCACGGCAAACGCATCGGCCTCATCACCAACCAAACCGGCGTCGACCGCCTGGGACGCCGAAACGTCGATGTGATGCGGCAGGCCGGGGTCAAGGTGGCTGCGCTTTTTTCCCCGGAGCACGGGCTGGCCGGCGTCGAAGATCGCCCGGCGATCGGCGATAGCGTGGACCGCGCCACCGGCATCAAAGTGTTCAGCCTGTTCGGCGCGACTAACCGGCCCACGCCGGAAATGCTGCGGGGGCTGGATGCGGTGGTGTTCGATATCCAGGATGTCGGCGCCCGCTTTTACACGTATGAAACCACGCTGGCCTATGCCATGGAGGAGTGCGCCAAGGCGCGTATTACTTTTTACGTGCTCGACCGGCCGAATCCGGTCACCGGGACTCGCGTCGAGGGCCCGCTGCTGGATGCCTCGAACCGGTCCTTCACGGGATATCTGGCCGGACTGCCGCTGCGGCATGGAATGACAATCGGCGAACTGGCGCGGCTGTTCAACGCGCAAAACAAAATCGGCGCGGATCTGCGGGTGATTGCGATGCGCGACTGGCAGCGGGGCGATTGGTTCGACTCCACCGGTCTCCCCTGGATCAATCCATCTCCGAACATGCGCAGCCTCAATGCCGCTACGCTCTATCCGGGGCTGGCCATGCTGGAATACGCGAAGAACTACTCGGTGGGCCGCGGGACCGACGCGCCATTCGAGCAGATTGCTGCTCCTTTCATCGCGGGGCGGGAACTGGCGGCGTTGCTGAACCGCCGCGAAATCCCCGGCGTTCGCGCTTACGCCATAACCGTTGGCACCGAGCCCGGCATACGTTTTGTCATTACGGACCGGGACGTGTTCGACTCGACGCGGTTGGGCCTGGAAGTCGCGGCGGCTCTGCGCGCTTTATACCCCGGCAAGCTCGATATAGGGATGAATCGAAAGCTGATCGGCAGCGACGATGTGATCCGGCGAATCGAGGCCGGCGAAGACCCGCGCGCCATCCAGGAATCCTACCAGGATCAACTCGGCGGATTCCTGAAGGAGCGGGAAGCCTACCTGTTGTACCGGTAGCCTGCCGCCGTGTAACATCCGGCGCAGGGCCGCACATGCCGACGCCGGTAGTCCCCCCGCCGTTTGACCGGACTCGCATCCTGATAGCTGCTACTATCGCACGCAGGAGGATAATATGCCTGCGACACGCACCGCGATCAAGGACTTCTCACAGGAGAACCGCGAAGACCATCCCGTCGTGCAGCATCTGCAGCGCCAGGTGGCCAACGCCTTCGTCCTCTACGCCAACTACAAACACTACCACTGGCAGACCTTCGGTCCCCACTTCCGTGACTTGCACCTCATGTTCGACGAGTTTGCCAAAGAAGTCATGAGCACGATCGACGACATAGCGGAACGCATCCGCATGATCGGGCAGGACGTCCAGAACGTGCAACTGAAGCAGATGCAAGAGGCCGCCGGGGTCCATAGCGCGGCATCGGGACAGAACATGCGGGAGATGCTCGAGGAAGCGGACGCCAATCTGCTGGTGGTGATCAAGGATATGCGGGAGGGGGCCAAGGCTGCCGAAGAATCGAACGATCCCGGCAGCGTCGACCTGTTCTCCCGTTTCGTCCAAGTTCATGAAAGGCACGAATGGTTTCTGCGCGAGGTGCTCAAACGTAAAGATGGCTTGGTGAACTGAGCCGGCGCGCGGCCTGCCCACGATCCTGTGGCGCGCTTTCCGCAAGGCGGGAAGGTCCCGCAAGGGCTTCTTAGCCGTTACGCCCGATAGCTGCCTTCCGATATTAGAAGTTCTTACCGCGTAAAGGCGGCTCGTTTACCTTCCGGAGCACGTTCTAACCCCTTGATTCCGCTCGGTTCGCAATTGGCAGAGAAGGTGCGTTGCCAGCGGCCATGGTGCGTTCGAACTTCCTGTTTGCCCGCCGATGGCGAGCGGTGATTCTGTGGACGGCTTCGGTGGCTCTCGCGTACGGCGAGTCCGACGATTCGCGAGGGTTTTCCCTCTCTGAGCGATTTCAGAGCAGCATCAATACACTCGGCGCCGTGAACGAACTCGACAGCCGGCTCGGCTATCAGTTCAATTCTCATCTGGGCGTGGACGGCGGTCTTCCGGTCTATTTCGTCCGGCCGGCGAACTCGGTTTCCGGGGCAGGGCCGGCCGCCGCTTCGAACGGAATCGGGAACGTGTACGGACAGGCGCGGCTGACGGCGGCGAATCCGCTGCTGAATTTCGAATCGACCCTGACCGGCACCGCACCCACCGGGGACCAGAGCGCCGGCTTCAGCACGGGCCACGTCACCGTCGATTGGAGCAATTCTTTCGATCACAGTTTTTCGCGTCTGACTCCTTTCGTGACTCTCGGGATCGCCAATTCGATCTCGGATACGATGTTCTTCGTCCGGCCGTATACGACCTACGGATTGGTGACGCACGTGGAAGGAGGCGCCCGCTACCGGCTCGCGCGCATCCTGGCGGCCGGCGGTTCGGCCTACGGGATTGAACCTTCGGGTCAGCAAACGGTCGTCAGCCGCGTCGTGAAGGGGCAGAACCCGACCAGCCGCCAGAATCACGGTGTCTTCGAAACGGGAAATACGACCACCGGACCCTCGAGCATCGCGGCCGATCATGGGTTCTCCGCCTGGGCGCAGCTGCAGACGGGCAAGGCTTTGAGCTTCTACGCGGCATATTCCCATAGCACGCAGTACTCTCTGGATACCGTCTCGCTCGGCGTGACGTTGAACGTCGGGCGCGCCATTCGGTCTTTGACCATGTAACGAGGAACGCGAATCCAAACAGGAGGACGTATGAAACTAACGAATTGCTTGTTCCACGTAGCCATCGCCGGCGCTTTAAGCTCAGGCGCGTGGGCGCAGCATGGAGGCGGCGTTCACGGCGGAGCCGTTCATGGCGGGCCGGAGTTCGCCACCGCGGGCTCTCACGCTTCGTCATCTTCTTCCAGCCGGAGCTCCGGCGCCGCCAATGTCGAGAGCCGCGTCACCGATAATCCCCGGCTCTCTTCGAAGCTGCAGCCTCTTCTGCCGCCAGGCACGAGCCTGGAGGCCGCGGCCAGCGGGTTCAAGAATGAGGGGCAGTTCATCGCGGCGGTCCACGTGTCCCATAACCTCAATATCCCCTTCGACCAGCTCAAAGCAGATATGACGGGAGCCGGGCACGACTCTCTCGGCCAGGCCGTTCACGCGCTGCGTCCCGACCTGGATGCCAAAGCGGTCAGCAAGAACATTAAGCTCGCGGAACATCAGGCGAAAGCCGATATGCAAGAGTCGACCGAGACGGCGGAACTCGCCGGCAAATAGAGCGGGCTCGACTGGCGGATGCTGCCCGGCCGGAGGCCGGATTTGACTGCGACGGCGCCGGGCAGCGCCCGCCGCGGGCAGCGCCAGCGGTGGACGAACGCTGCTCCGCGGCAAACGCCCTAGAAGTTCCGCAAATATTGCCGGTAAGCCCCGCTGGTGTAGGTAGTCCAGGGTTCGAAGCCGCGCTCGGTGTATAACTGATACGCGAAATCGATGTTGGCCTTGCAGTCCAACAAGTCACGCAGGTTCAGCCCGGGCCGCTTCAAATGCACGGTGTTGATCTGGAAGTACCCCCAATCCAGTGTGCCGTCGGAATTGTAGTGATAGATCTCGCACGCGCCGCGGGGATTTTCGGCGCGCTGCACCGCCAGCGCGATGCGGCACGCGGATCCAAACTTATTGCACGCGTATTGCTGATATGCCGTCAGCCGCCGACCCGACTGGTCGGCCTGCGCCTCGGCGGTCTCCTCATTGGATTTGCGCGGCGTGATCACGATCGGCCATTGAAACCGCACTCGAACCGGGGACTGCCAGCTGACGCTGTAGCCGGCCTCGAGCGCGACACCTCCCACTCCCGCCGAAAACGCCGCCAGCACCAGCAGCCCGAATAGCCGGCCCGGGATCGGAGTCGGCGCCCGCTTCCTCGGGACGCGTTTCGCTACCTTGGGTCTTGCCGCCGCCAATCGAAACATTATCTCGCAAAAATGTTGCGTCTCGATCCGTCTGCGAACGGCCGGTGCCCGGAGAACGCGATTGACAGGCCGAATTGAGGGACCAGAAGCGTTCCGGAATCTGCGAACATACCACCATGGACCTCGACGCGATCCGGCGCCGGTTATCCGGATCGCCGGATTTCTATGACCTGGTTGCCCCCATCTACGATCGGCATTGGGGGCAGGCTTTCTTCACGTCCGCCGTTCGCCTCTTTCGACGCCACGCGGCGCCCCGCATTCCCGCCGGCGGACGCGTGCTCGATCTGTGTTGCGGCTCCGGCCGGTTCGCCGCGTTCCTCTCTCGTGCGGGCTACCAGGTCACCGGCGTCGATGTCTCCCGTTCCCTCCTTGCGGCGGCATCGGCCCGCGCCCCGTCGGCGCGGTTCGTGCAGGCGGATATGGCCGGATTCGCGCTGCGCGAGACCTTCGATGCCGCCTTCTGCTGGTTCAACAGCCTGAATCACGCACGTGATGAACGGCACCTCGCCCGCGTCTTCAGCCGGGTGGCGCGCCACCTCGCTCCGGGAGCGCTATTCGCTTTCGACGTGATCCCGGAAGAAGACTACCTCGGCTCCTGGAAAAACGAAGAGTGTGTTCTTTCCGCCGAGGGTTTGTTCGAACTCACCTATTGCTACCGGCCCGAACAGCGGCTGGCTACCTGCCGGGTGCGGGTCCGCTCGCGGCAGGATCCCACCAGGGTTCAAGCCGAAGCGGTATCCGCACAGCGGCCGCTGGATTTAAGAGTGATGGCTCGCGCGTGGGACCGCGCCGGTTTCCGTTTGCTGCTCGAAAAACCACTCGACGACGGCCACCCGCCCCACGGGCGGCGGCTGGTACTGGCGGAAAAAGTCCCGTAAGCTGCGCGGCCGGCGAACCCTTGCCCCGACGCGCGGCTCCGCTCGCGCGGGTTAGCGCGCCACCGCGGTTTGATAGCTCAACGCCTCCATCCAGTTGCCGCCGCGCTTTATCCATACGCGCGTGACGTGGAGCGGATCTCCGCGGTCCGGCTTGTGCTCGGAGACCATCAGCACGGCCGGTCCAAAACTGAACATCCGGGCTGATACCAGGGGCGTCGGCGCGAGGCCGCCATCCTTGGACCGGTCGAACTCCTGCATGCGACTACGCCTGGTCTGTAGTTTGTCGCTATTCGAGCTGAGCGCAACAAATTCATCGGCTACCATGGGACCGAACGCCGCCGAATTCCGCGCGTGCGCGGCGGCTTCGAGCTTCGAATACGCGAGCGCCACGTCGCGCTCGGTTTCAGTTTTGGGCGAGAATGGGATGCTCTTGCAAGGGTTCTGACATTCCTTGCCGGCGCCCGGAGTGAACGCGGGAGGGGTGTCGCGCGACATCACTTCCTGATAGACGATGAGCTTCCAGCCATCCGGGCGTTTCACCCACACACGCAGCACGTGCGCTCTTCCCAAGGTGACCTGAGAATCGCCCAGATCTCCATAGTCGTACGCGGTAGTTTCCGCGTCCTTGGCGTTTGGGATGAGTGGGTGCGGAACGGCCTGCAATACCTGGCTCTTCGAGCGGGATCTGCCTCGGGCGTCGGTCCAGGTCAAATCGGCATCCAGGAGTTTCTCAAGAGCAACCCGATCGGCGTGTGCGACTGCCTGCGCGAAGGCTTGATCCGCCGAAATCATACCGGCGTTTTGGCCGAATCCCAGAGGTACGATCGCGGCGATCAGGGATCGCGTGAGCAAGGCAGCGAAACTGCCCAGGTTCATGTGGCTATACCGGCACATGGGAGGAATTATAGATGATGGATGTTGGCAAGGCGGCCCCGGCGCGCCCGATCTTCAGCCATCGCCGCTGGATTTGCGGCCGGCCCGCGCTCAATGGCGGCCCTCCACCCATCGCCGGCGCCTGGTACCGGCGGACCGACTCCGGTAAGGTCTTGATGTTCATTCTGTTACTCGCGTTGGGGGGGACCGCCGGGAACTTTGCCCCACCCCGCGGCGTCAAATAGTTTTGCAAGCGGGCCGGAATCCTGATAGGGTGAAAATCAGGCCGAACTGAGGCTGAGATGGCCACCGCGATTGTAGAACTGCACCCCGAATGCTCCGCTGTGGCGGATGCCGAAGATCAACGGCTGATCGAAGCCCTGAAATCGGGCGCCGAACCCGCCTATGAGGAGCTGCTCGCCCGCTTTCAGCAGCCCGTCTATACGCTCTGCCTGCGCCTGCTGAACGACGAAGGCGAGGCCAGCGATGTGGTCCAGGAGGTTTTCCTGAAAGTCTTTCGCAATATCGGGAATTTCCGCGGCCAGAGCAGCCTGAAGACCTGGATCTATCGCATCACTGTCAACGAGGCTCACAACGCCCGGCGCTGGTTTTTCCGTCATCGGCGCTGCGAAGTGGAACTCGATAATGAGCCGAACGAGGCCCGCAGCTGGTCGGAAACCATTCCCGATGGCAGCCGGTCGCCGTTCGATATGGCCTTCGATCACGAGCAGGCTGTCATGATTCAAACCGCGCTGGAACGCATCAACCCGGTGTTTCGCGCGGCGGTGGTGCTCCGGGATATCACTGATCTGAGTTACGAGGAGATTGCGGAAATTCTCGGAGTTTCGTTGGGAACTGTCAAGTCAAGGATCCTGCGGGGACGGGAAGCCTTGCGAGAAGAATTGAAAGGAGACCCTCAGCAACGGCGCCCCTGGCGTTTGGTCCCCAAGACTGCCGAGTAACGTCTATGAGTTGTCAAAGTGTGCAAGATCGGCTCTCCTGGTTCATCGACCGCATGCTGACGGACGGCGAGCAGGAGAATGTGTCGGCCCACCTGGCATCCTGCCCGGCCTGCAGCGCGCGGCTCCAGACTTTGGAGCGAATGCGCGCCGCTCTCCGGCGCATGGACAACCCGCCGGTTTCCGCTGCTTTGGCCGCGAAGCTGCGCGTGTTGGCGTCTCATGAGCAGCAGCGTCAACTGGCCAGGGCCAGCTTCACCGCCTGGCTGCGTCATTCCGGCCGGAGAGCCGAGCTTTGGTTCGACAACCTGATGCGCCCGATGGCGCTGCCGTTCGCGGGCGGCCTGCTTTCGGCTCTGTTGCTGTTCGGCATGCTGGTGCCCAGCCTCAGCTTCCGCCACAATAATTTCGCCGACGATCTGCAGCTGTCGGTCTCCACCTTCAACGCCCCCGGCGGCCGTCTGGTGGAAAGCCTGCCGGCGGATGGCGCGCCCACGTGGATCTGGACCGATGCGTCGGTCCGCCTCGATCCCGCCGATATCTCCGGCGATAGCAACGCCACCGTTCTCGAACTGACGGTAGACGAAAATGGCCGGATTGCCGATTATTCGGTGGAAAACGGCAAGCTGACGCCGGAAATGCAGAGCCTGATCATGTGGTCGCGGCTCGATCCGGCAACCCTCAACGGCCGCGCCACCTGGGGAAAGGTGCGCGTCGTGTTCACCACCCACCGGCGCCGCAACGTGAGAGGCTGACCGCGCGTCCGAAACTCGGCCAGCACTTCCTGGTCAAAGGTTCCGTTCTCGAACGCATCGCCGCGGCGGCGTGTCCCTCGCCGGAAGGCCTGGTGATTGAAATCGGACCCGGCCGGGGCGCGCTCACCGAAAAGCTGCTCAAGCGGGCGGCGCGCGTCGTCGCCATCGAGCTCGATTCCTACCTGGCGGAACATCTCCGCCGGCGCTTCGCTTGCGAGCCCCGTTTAGAAATCGTGCAGGCCAACGTGTTGGAATGCGATCTGACGCAATGGGGGCGCGGCGTCATTGCCGGCAATCTGCCGTACTACATCGCTTCACCTATTCTGGAAAAAGTCGCTCCGCTCGATGTTCCGCGCTCCGTTTTTCTGATTCAGAAGGAAGTCGCCGAGCGCCTGGTGGCGCAGCCCGGGCACTCGGAGTACGGATTCCTCACGCTGCGCGTCGCGCTGTTCGCCGAAGTTCGGCTGCGCTTCGAGGTGAAGCCCGGCGCCTTTCATCCGCCGCCGAAAGTCGATTCGGCGGTGGTTTCGCTGGAGCCACGCCGCCGCGACTTCGGCATCGGCGATACCGATGAGTTCCTGCGGTTCGTCGGCCGCTGCTTCCACCACAAGCGCAAAACCATCCGCAACAACCTCGCGGAGTTTTATGGAGAACGCATCGACTCCTGGCCGGAAGCCGGTCTCCGTGCCGAGCAGCTTTCCCTGTCGCAGTTCGCGGAAATGTTCCGCCGCTTATTGTAGACGTTCGAAAATTCCGGCCGCGCCCTGGCCGCCGCCCACGCACATGGTGACCATCCCGTAGCGGTGATTGCGGCGCTCCATCTCCCGCAAAATCGTGGCGGTCAGCTTGGCGCCCGTGCATCCCAGCGGATGCCCCAGCGCAATGGCGCCGCCGTTCGGGTTGACGCGGTCGATGTCCAGCCCGGCTTCGCGGATCACCGCCAGCGCTTGCACCGCAAACGCTTCGTTCAGCTCCACCACGCCGATCTGGTCCAGCTTCAGCCCGGCCTTGCCGAGCGCCTTGGGAATGGCCGCGACCGGACCAATCCCCATGATCTCCGGCGGCACGCCCGCCGTGGCGTAGCTGACGAACCGGGCCTTCGGTTTCAAACCGAGTTCGCGCGCCTTCGCATCGGACAGCACCAGCGCCGCCGCGGCGCCGTCGCTGGTCTGCGAGGAGTTTCCCGCGGTCACGGTCCCATTCGCGTGAAAAACCGGTTTCAGCTTGGCGAGCGCTTCGAGGCTGGTATCGGCGCGCGGCCCTTCGTCCCGGACAAACACGTCTTTCTTTGTTTTTCCGGGCGTGACCGATTCCACTTCGACCGGCACGATCTCTGCATCGAACCGGCCTTCCTGCTGCGCCCGCAGGGCATTCTGATGGCTGCGCAGCGCGAATGCATCCGCCTCCTCGCGGGAGATGCCATATTTCCCCTGCACCCGTTCCGCGGTCAACCCCATGCTCATGTACACCTCGGGACGGTGATCGACGAACCACGGATTGGGGGCCGGCTTGTAGCCGCCAAACGGGATCATGCTCATCGATTCGCTTCCGCCCGCGATCAGGATGTCGGCGTCGCCCGACCGGATCCGATCCGCCGCTAGCGCGATGGCCTGCAAGCCGGAGCTGCAGAACCGGTTGATGGTCATGCCCGGCACCGAATCCGGCAAACCGGCGCGGAGCAACACCTGCCGGGCCATGTTGGCGCCCGCCTCGGCTTCCGGCATGGCACACCCGAGGATCACGTCTTCCACCGCCGAAACTTGCGGATAGCGGTCGAGGAGGGCGCGAATCACGACGGCGGCCAGATCGTCCGGCCGGGCATTCCGCAGTGCTCCGCGCGGTGCTTTGCCGACCGCGGTTCGCAGGCAATCGATGATGACAGCTTCAGGCATGCTTTCCCCTTGTAGGGCCGGAGTCCGGCCCCATGAAATTCGCGGTCAGTTCCGCAATGGCTTCCCGGTCTTCAACATATATTGGATGCGCTCCTGCGTCTTGGGTTGCCCGCAGAGACTCAGAAAGGCCTCGCGCTCCAGATCCAGCAGGTATTGCTCGGAAACCGTCTGCCGCCCCGAGAGCCGCCCGCCGGAAAGCACGTGCGCGAGCTTCTCGCCGATCAGCGCGTCGTGATCGGAAATGAACCCTCCTTCGCGCGCCAGGTAGACGCCCATTTTCAGAAGAGCGTAACCGGCTTCGCCTTCCACGGCGATGTCTTGCCGCGGCGCGCCCGGCGCATAAACCGGCACTAGCGCCAGCGCGGCCTGCTTGGCATCGGCGAGGAGCCGCTCGGGGTTCATGGAAATGCCGTCCCGAGGGCGGAGCAAGCCGAGCTCCACGGCATTTGCCGCGCTGGTCGACACTCTGGCGTAGCCGATCAGCTCGAAGGCGGTTTTGGCGTCCTCCAGCCGGATGAGCAGTTCCTTGCAGCCGCCCGCCGCCGGAATCAGCCCGACCCCCACCTCCACCTGGCCGATGTAGGTCTCCGCCGAAGCCTGGGCGCGGGCCGAGTGCAGCACGATTTCGCAGCCGCCGCCCAGCGTCATGCCGAACGGCGCGGCCACGACCGGTTTGGGCGCGTACTTGATCGCCATGTTGGCTTGCTGGAAGCGCCGGATGGCGGCGTCGAGTTCGTCCCATTCGCCTTCCTGGGCCGCCAGCAGCACCATCATCAGGTTGGCCCCGGCGCTGAAATGCTCGCCCTGGTTGGCAATCACCAGCGCCTCGAAGCTGCGGTTGGTCTCCTCGAGCCCGGCGCGGATCATCTGCAGGATATCGTCGCCGATGGCGTTCATTTTCGTGTGGAACTCGAGACAGAGCACGCCATCCCCGAGATCCACCAGAGAGGCCCCCGGGTTTTTCTTAACCACGCCGCGCGCGCGCTTCAGGTCCGTGAGGACCAACACCCCCGGCCGCGGTTCCAGTTCCTGATACGAGCAGCCCGCCAGATCGAAGTAGCGGGTGTGGGGAACGCCGTCGCGGTCGGCCGCCTGGTAGAACGAAGTGGCGCCGGAGGCCAGCATGCGCTCCACGCTGGCCGGCACTTCGCAGCGGTCGGACTGCATCCGGCTGACGGTTTCGTGCACTCCGAGCGCATCCCACATCTCAAAGGGGCCGAGTTTGTTAGCATAGCCCCACCGCATGGCGCGATCGATCTCAACCACGCGATCCGAGATCTCGGGAATCATCGAGGCCGAGTAGATGAACAGATCGCGGAACAGACGCCAGAGGAACTGGCCGGGGCGGTCCTGCGCGGTGACCAGCGCCCGGACCCGCTGCGGCAGATCTTCGATGCTGCGCGCCGCTTCGACCGAGGGAAATTTCGGTTTCTGGGCGGGGTGGTATTCGAGCGTATTCAGATCGAGCGCGTGGATTTCTTTTTGCGGCCCGACCCGCTTGTAGAAGCCCTGCCCGCTCTTTTGTCCGAGCCAGCCGCGTTCGATCATCCGGGCCATGAAGCCGGGGATCACGTAGCGGTCGATGCCCGGATCGTTCGGCGCGAGAGCGCGCAGATTACCGAGCACGTGGCCCCAGATATCGAGGCCGATCAGATCGGCCAGCCGGTACGTGGCGGTGTTCGGCAGCCCGATGAGAGGGCCGGTAAGCGCGTCGACCTCTTCGACCGTGTACGCGCCTTCGACCGTCAGCTGAAACAGCGTGGCCGCGAAAAACGTGCCGATGCGGTTGGCGATGAAGTTGGGCGTGTCTTTGCAGGGAACGACGCCTTTGCCGAGGTGAAGATCGCAGAACGCGGACACCGAATCGAGCACATAGGCGGCCGTATCGTGGCCGGGAATGATTTCGACCAGATGCAGGTAGCGGGGCGGGTTGAAGAAATGGGTTCCGAGAAAGTGGCGCCGCAGTTCGTTGTCCCAGCCTTCCGAGATGCGGGCCAGGGGAATGCCGCTGGTGTTGGTGGAAAGGATCGTGCCCGGCGTCCGAACGGCGGCGACGCGGGCCAGCAGATCGCGCTTGACCTCGAGCTGTTCGGTGACGGCCTCCAGGATCCAGTCGCAGGCACTCAGGCGGCCGAGATCGTCTTCGAAATTGCCCGGCGTGATGAGCGCGCGCCCGCGATCGGTGTAGAACGCGGGCGGCTTCTGTTTGGCGGCGGCATCCAGACCGCGCAGCGCGGCGGCGTTGCGGTCCGGCTGGCCGGGAACGACGATGTCGAGCAGGTCGACGGCAAACCCGGCGTTCGCAAAGTGGGCGGCGATCCGGGAGCCCATTGTCCCGGCGCCGAGCACGGCGACACGGCGGATTGACTTCATCGGGTGTTTTCCATGACAGAGGGTATGGCGCGGTCGTCCCGCGCTACTGACGTTATCATATGGCTGTTGAGCCTTTCACGCGCCAGTCTGCGGTCCGGGTGGTTCTAGACGCTTATGGGGAGATTCCTCGAAGCGTTTCGCCGCTGGATGCCCTCGTGGTTTCCCCAGGTTCTCGGTTACGCAATTTCCGCGGTGAGCCTGCTCTGGGTTTTGCACAACTACAACTTTCGCGATTTGGGCGCCGCCATCCGGACGCTGGACTGGAAGTGGGTCGCGCTGGCGGTGGGGGCCGATCTTTCGGTTTACGTGGTGCACGCCTGGCGATGGAACACGCTGCTCGGGCCGGTGGTCCGGCTGCGCTTCTGGCGCACCGTGCAGGCGATCTACATCGGATTGTTCGCCAATGAAGTGCTGCCGCTGCGGGTCGGCGAGCTGATTCGCTGCTACCTGCTGGCGCACTGGAACGACCTGCGGATTTCGCTCAGTTTCGCGTCCGCCGGCGTGGAGCGGCTGATCGACGGATTCTGGATGTTCGCCGCCTTCCTGGTCACCGCTGAATTCGTGCGCCACATTCCGCGAGACCTCATCATCCTGGTCCAGTTCATCGGGGTCCTGCTGCTCATCGGGACGGCCGTGCTCATCTGGGTCATCTATCACCGGCAACATGTCCACTTTGTGATTCGCGAGAGCCGGTGGGCGGCCACGCTGCGCCATATTGTCGAGGGCCTCCACCTGATGGGCAACCGCCGCACCATCGGGTTTACAGTCCTGATCAGCGGGCTGTACCTCGGCGTGCAGGTGCTCTCGGTGTGGGCATTGATGAATGCCTATGGATTCGACCTTTCGTTCTGGGTGGCCGGCGGCGTGCTCGCGATCATTCGCCTCGGAACGGTGATTCCGAACGCGCCGGGGAATCTCGGGCTGATCCAGGTGGCCACGGTGGTGGCGCTCCGGCTCTTTGATGTCGAAAGCGACACGGCAAAGACTTTCTCGTTCGTGCTGTTCTTCGCCCTGACGCTGCCGCTTCTCATCGGCGGCGCGATCGCCACGGCGCTGACGGGGCTGAATCTCGGCGAACTGCACGATCGCGCCAAGCGCGGCGCCGTGACGGTGCACCACGATGGCTGATTTCGACGTGGTGGGGGTGGGGCTGAACGCCACCGACACGTTGCTCACGGTGGCGCAATTTCCGGCCTATGCCGGCAAGGCCCGGATCCTCGAGGAAACCCTCAGCCCGGGCGGCCAGGTCGCGAGCGCGCTGGTGGCATGCGCGCGGCTGGGGCTGCGGGCGAAATACATCGGGACGGTGGGGGACGACGAGCGCGGGCGTGTTCAGATGGAAAGCTTGCGCGCTTCCGGAATCGACCTCGAGCACGTTCAGGTTCGCCATGGCTGCCCGAATCAATCGGCCTACATCGTGATCGACCAATCGACCGGAGAGCGAACGATCTTCTGGCGGCGCGAAGATTGCCTCCGGATCGATCCGGAAGAAATCGCTCCCGACCAGATTGCTCGCGGCCGCCTGGTGCTGATCGACGGCCACGATACGGCGGCGGTGGCCCGCGCGGCTTCGATTGCCCGCGCCCGCGGCATTCCCGTGGTAGTGGATGTCGACACGATTTATGCCGGGTTTGACCGCGTGCTGCCCAATACCGATTACCTGGTGGCGAGCTCGGAATTTCCTTCTGGCTTTACAGGGGAGCGGGACCCGTTTGTAGCCCTGGAGCGCATTCAGGAACATTATGGGATGCGCGTAGCCGCGATGACGCTAGGAACGCACGGAGCGCTGGCGCGCTGGAACGGAAAATACATCTATTCGCCGGCGTTCGTGGTGAATTGCCTGGATACCACGGGCGCCGGAGACGTCTTCCACGGGGCCTTTTGTTATGCTGTCTTGCAGGGATTGCCCTTGGACGAGGCTCTGGAGTTTTCGAATGCGATGGCGGCGCTCAATTGCACCGCGGCCGGAGCCCGAGGCGGCATTGCCGGGCTGGAACAGATCCGGGCCCTGATGGCACACGGCGAGCGGCGTGCGCATCCTGATTTCGCCGCGCGCTGCCAGCGTGCCGGCTCTCAAGACTGAATGTTTCCCATACGAGACACACAGCCGAGCTACTCGAAGCCCGTCGTCACGGTCTTCCTGATTGTCATCAACATTCTGGTGTTTCTGTTCGAGTTCTCGCTCGATCCGTATTCGCAGAACGCACTGATCTTCAGTTTCGGCTTGGTCCCGGACCGCTTCCACTGGGCGAACGTCTTCACCTCGATGTTTCTGCATGGCGGGTGGATGCACGTGCTGGGGAACATGTGGTTCCTGTGGATCTTCGGCGACAACATCGAGGACATCCTCGGCCACGGCAAGTTCCTGCTTTTCTATCTGGCGTGCGGGGTGGCGGCGGCTCTCACCCAGACTTATCTCAGCCTGGATTCGCGGGTGCCGATGGTTGGGGCGAGCGGCGCGATCGCGGGAGTGATGGGCGCTTACCTGGTGAAGTTTCCACGCTCGCGGATCTATACGCTGGTGTTCTACATCTTCATTACGACGCTGGACGTGCCGGCCTGGGTGATGCTGATCTACTGGTTCGCCATCCAGTTCATCAGCGGGGTGGGCAGCCTGGCCGCGCCGACCGCGACCGGCGGCACCGCCTTCTTCGCGCACGTGGGCGGATTCATCGCCGGCATCGGGCTGATCTATCTGCTCGGCACGCACGAACCGTACCGGCGCCGGAAGGACCTCTACTGGTAATGGCTCTCGACATCCTCGCCATCGCGGCGCATCCCGACGACGTGGAGCAGACCTGCGGCGGCACCTTAATTCGCATGGCGGAAGCCGGCTACCGCACCGGCGTGCTCGACCTGACCGCGGGCGATATGGGCACGCGGGGCACGCCGGAGCAGCGCATCGCCGAATCCGAAGCCGCCGGCAAGCACATGAAGCTCGAATGGCGCGGCAATCTGCGGATGCCGGACGCGCGCCTGGAAAACAACATCGCCGCGCGCATGACGCTGGCGGTGAAAATTCGCGAACTGAAGCCGCGGGTGGTGATTCTGCCGTATTGGGAAGGCCGGCACCCCGACCACTACCGCGCCTGCGAGATGGGCTACGAAGCGTGCTTCCTCTCCGGGTTGAAGAAGCTGGACGAGTATTCGGAGCCGCACCGGCCTTTCAAAATTCTCTACTCGGGCCTGTACACGAACATCAAGCCGAGTTTCGTGGTGGACATCACGCAGCAGTTCGAACGCCGCATGGCGGCGCTGCTCAGCTACACTTCGCAATACGGCGGCGGGGACGAAGGCGGCGGCTTGTTCCCGAACGAGCAGGAGATTCGGGAACGCCTCGGCGCGATCGCGCGTTTCTACGGCAACCTGATCGGCGTCCGCTACGGCGAGCCCTTCATCGTGAAAGAGGCGATGGAGATCGGGGATATCGTAGCGATGCCCGTAAGGTCCATCTGAGGACATTCGGAAGATCGCTTTTCTGGGATTGTCGGCTAAACGCTGAGCAGGGGCGGGGCGCAGCGGCGCACGTCGGCGGCGTATCTGAACAGTGGATGTAAGGTTTCATACACCTCGCATCCAGGCGTTTACGCGCGGTTTGCGATACTGGCCTCATTGGTGCCAGAGTCCGCGTACCCCCGATGTCGTCCATGACGCCTCGAAAGACTGCCTCCGGCAATCCCCCCGGCAACGTCCCGTCGTTTCTTTCGGGCGGCGGCGAGATGGGAATGCTGATGCGTTCCCTCGATTGGTCCAAAACCCCGCTTGGCCCGGTTCATTCCTGGCCGCAGCCCATGCAAACGGCCGTCAGCATTTGTTTGAATTCGCGATTTCCCATGGTGTTGTGGTTGGGGCCGGAACTGACCATGGTCTACAACGACGGCTGGCGGCCGGTTCTAGGCGCGACCAAGCACCCGCAGGGGTTGGGGCGGCCGGGGCGCGAAGTCTGGCCGGAAATCTGGCACATCATCGGCGCCCAAATGCAGAGCGTCATCGAGACCGGGATTGCGACGTGGTCCGACGATCTCTTGCTGGTCGTAGACCGGTACAACTACCGGGAAGAAGCCTATTTCACTTACTCCTATAGCCCGATTCACGGCGAGGCAGGCGATATTTGCGGAGTCTTCTCCGCCGTGAGTGAGACCACCCTCCGGGTGATTGGAGAACGACGGCTCAAAACTCTCAGCGAACTGGGAGCTTTGATCAAGGCACAGAGCAGCGAAGAAGCCACCAGCCTGAGCGCCGAGGTGCTGCGCGGCAACGACGCGGATATTCCCTTTGCGCTGATCTATCTGCTGGACGAGGACGCAACCAAGGCCGAGCTCTCGCAGGCGGTGCGGCTCGAACCGGGAACCAACGCCAGTCCGGCCGAGATCCGGTTGGATGCGGACGATCCGTGGCAGATCTCGCGGGTAGCGCGCGGCCAGCGAACCGAGGTCATCAACGATGTAGCGGCTCGGTTCGGCCCGCTGCCGGGTGGCCGATGGCCGGCCGCGCCAGCGCGCGCGCTGGTGCTTCCGCTCCAGGCTCCGGGGCGGGTGGAATTGGCCGGAGTGCTGGTGGGCGGCATCAGCCCCTACCGGCAATTGGACGAAGATTACCGCCGGTTCTATGAACTGGTGGCCGGCCACATCGCCACCTCGATCGCGAATGCCCGGGCCTATCAGGAAGCGCGCCGGCGGGCCGAGATGCTGGCGGAAATCGACCGGGCCAAGACCGTCTTCTTTTCCAATGTGAGCCATGAGTTCCGCACGCCGCTGACGCTCATGCTCGGCCCCGTCGAGGATCTGCTGGCCAAACCCGAGGGCACGACCCTGGGGAGCGTTCGCGATCTGTTGCAGACGGTGCATCGCAGCGGCCTGCGGCTTCAGAAGCTGGTGAACACGCTGCTGGATTTCTCGCGGATCGAGGCGGGGCGCGTGCAAGCCAGCTATGTCCCGACGGATCTGGCGGCCTTCACGGGCGAGCTCGCTTCCAGTTTCCGGTCCGCGATGGAACGGGCCGGCCTCGACTACACGGTGGAGTGCCGGCCGCTCTCGGAGTTGGTTTATGTAGACCGGGAAATGTGGGAGAAGGTCGTCCTGAACCTGATTTCGAATGCGTTCAAATATACGCTGGAGGGCTCGGTAACGGTCCGGGTCGGGGAGCGCGGCGGGCATGCGGAGTTCTCCGTGTCCGACACCGGAGTAGGAATTCCGCAGGAAGAATTGCCGCGCCTGTTCGAGCGGTTTCATCGGGTGGAAAGCACGCGTGGACGCACGCACGAGGGCACCGGAATCGGTCTGGCGTTGGTTCAGGAACTGGTGAAGCTGCACGGCGGCGCGGTGGCGGTGGAGAGCGCGCCCGGCAAGGGTTCGACGTTTACGGTCTCGATTCCGCTCGGGAGCGCGCACCTGCCGAAGGAGCGCGTGGGAGGCAGGCAGTCGCTCGCCTCCACCGCGCTGCACGCCGACACCTATGTCGAAGAAGCGCTGCGGTGGCTGCCGGGCGGGGCCGACGACTTTCCCGAGGCCGAGTTCGAGCCGCAGCACGCCGTGGCGCGCAGCCGCGTGCTGGTGGCCGATGACAACGCCGATATGCGCGAATATGTGCGGCGCCTGCTGGCCTCGCGGTATGAAGTGACCGCGGTGGCGAATGGGAGTGAAGCCCTGGACGCGGCGCTGGCGAATCCACCCGACCTGATTTTGACCGACGTCATGATGCCGGTGCTGGACGGATTCGGGTTGCTGCAACGGCTTCGCGCCGAAGAGCGCACCAAGACGCTGCCGATCATTCTGCTGTCGGCGCGCGCCGGGGAGGAATCGCGCGTCGAGGGGCTGGACGCTGGCGCCGACGATTATCTCGTGAAGCCGTTCACCGCGCGGGAATTGCTGGCCCGAGTGGATGCCCACCTTTCTCTCGCGCGCATGAGGAGGCAGGCGGACGCGGCGCGGCGCCTCAGCGAAACTCGTCTCGGGCTGGCGTTGCAGTCGTCGAATATGGTGGCGTGGGAATGGGACCCGATTACCGACGAAGTGGCCGGCACGGGCGACCTCGAGACCATCTTCGGAAAACCCGTAAGGAACTCACGGGAAGGGCTCGGGCTGCTGCTGCCGGACGACGAGCCGAAACACCGGGCTCTGCTGGAGCGGCTGGTGCGGGAAGGAGGCTCGTATTTTTCGGAATTCCGAATCCGCCGCGCGGACACCGGCGAACTGGCCTGGATCGAGGAACGCGCGACGGGAATCAGCGACGACACGGGCATGGTCACGCGGGTGATCGGAGTGCTGGCCGACATCACGGCGCGGAAGGCCGCCGAGGAAGAGGTGCGGCGGCGGAACGCGGAACTCGAACGGGCCAACAGCGAACTGGAAGAGTTCGCCTACGTGGCCAGTCACGATCTGCAGGAGCCGCTGCGGACTGTCAACATCTACACCCAGCTCCTGCTGCGCGAATCGGGCCTGCAGGAGCGGCCGGATACGAAGGAGTTCGCCGAATTCATCCATGGGGGCGTCCGCCGCATGGAGATGCTGATCAAGGATCTGCTGGAGTATGCGCGGGTGGTGCATCGCGAGCAGGATCCAGCCGGACCGGCGAGTCTGCACGCCGCTTTCGAACAGGCGCTCCACACGCTGCAGCCGCTGGTGCAGGAGACGCAGGCCACGATCGCCCACAACATCAACGGCGTGGTGGTCTTCGGAGAAGAACGGCAGCTGGCGCAGGTCTTTCAGAATGTGCTTTCGAACTCGCTCAAGTACCGGCGGCCGGATGCGCGGCCCGAACTCCGGGTGACGGCCGAACGGAGCAACGGCGAGTGGCTGGTGACCGTGACCGATAACGGGATCGGCTTCAAGCCGGAGTATGCCGAGCGTATTTTCGGCCTTTTCAAACGGCTTCACAAAGACGAGTATCCGGGCAGCGGCCTGGGCCTGGCGATTTGCAGGCGCGTGGTGGAGCGGTATGGCGGAAAAATCTGGGCCTCGAGCCCCGGAGAAGGCCAGGGCGCCACGTTTTCTTTCACCTTGAAAGCCGCGGGTGAGTAAGGGGGGAATCTCCCCGGGTCCCGCGGATTGGATTGTGTCCCGCCTCCGCTTTACAGAGCCCCGCCGACTCTCGTACCCTCGAAGAAATGTCTTCTGTGTCCATTGCGTCTTCGGTACGGGAGCGCTTTCGCAGCCGCCGCATCGAAAACTTCACTGAATCGGTCATCCGCGATATGACGCGGCGCGCCATCCAGGCCAACGCCGTCAACCTGGCGCAGGGGTTTCCCGACTTCCCCGCGCCCGAAGCGCTGAAGCGCGCGGCGGCCGAAGCCATCGCGGCCGACCATAACCAGTACTCCATCACGTGGGGCGTGAAACCGTTTCGCGACGCCATTGCCGGCAAGTACCAGAGGGAATACGGGCTCGAACTCGACCCCGAGCGCGAAATCACGGTCTGCTGCGGCGCCACCGAAGGCATGATCGCCTCTCTGCTGGCCGTGCTCAACCCGGGAGACGAAGTCGTCCTCTTCGAGCCTTTCTACGAGAATTACAATCCCGACACGCAGCTTTGCGGCGCCACGACCCGCTACGTCACGCTGCACGCGCCCGATTGGCGCTTCGATTCCGAGGAACTCCGCCGCGCCTTCACGCCGCGCACCAAGGCCATCATCCTGAACACGCCAAACAATCCCACCGGGAAAGTTTTCTCGCGCGAGGAGCTGAGCTTCATCGCCGCGCTCTGCCAGGAGTTCGACGCGCTCGCCATCACCGATGAAATCTACGAGCACATCGTCTACGACGGCGCGCGGCATGTGCCGATGTTATCGCTGCCGGGCATGCGCGACCGCGCGATCCTGGTCAACAGCCTCAGCAAAACCTATTCGGTTACGGGATGGCGCGTGGGCTGGGTGGTGGCGCCGCCCGACCTGACCGATTCGATTCGCAAGGTGCATGATTTCCTCACGGTCGGGGCCGCGACCCCGCTGCAGCATGCCGGTATTCACGCCTTGTCGATGGGCGCCGACTATTACCGGCAGTTGGGCGCCGGTTACGCGGAACGCCGCAACCACCTCACGGCGAGCCTCGAAGCTTCCGGGTTTCGGTGCTTCGCGCCGCGCGGCGCTTACTACGTCATGGCGGACATCTCCGGGTTTGGTTTCCCGGATGACCAGTCGTTTGTAACCCATTTGTTAGATCGCGCCAAGATTGCCGCGGTGCCTGGTTCTAGTTTTTACGCTCACCCGAGCCGCGGAAAGCGACATGTCCGCTTTTGTTTTTGCAAGAAATATGAGACATTAGAACTGGTACGCCGCCAGTTGAAAGACCTCGCCTAGCGAGCGGACCGGCGGCGCTGGAGAGAGTCCGATGCTCCCGGAATTCCTTGTACCCCAAACGACTGTCCGTGAAGCCGGCGCCGGGCCGGTGCTGGCCTTGGGCGCTAACGAGGGGGGCGTGTTGGCGCTCACCCTGGGCATTACTCGCATCGTCGAACAAGAAAGCCTTGATCTCTCGATCTGGGGCTCCACCGACGGCGTCGAGTGGGGCACCCAGCCCTTGATCGCGTTTTCCCAGAAGTTTTATTGCGGCACCTATGAACTGGTGCTCGATCTCTCCGAGCGCCCGGACGTGAAATATCTGCGCGCGCAATGGCAGGTCAACCGCTGGGGACGCGGCGAGGCGACTCCGCTGTTCGATTTCTACGTTTTTGCGAAGCAGCTGCAGCCGGTAGCGGTCGCGATCGGCGCCTGATCGGCGGCCCCTGGGCCGTAAGTTCCTGATATCTTGATAAAGATGATCACACGGGAACAAGCTCTCGATCTGCTGCGCTCCGACGACCTGATCGGCATCGGCATGGAGGCCGACGCGGTCCGCCGCAAGTGGCATCCCGAAGGTATCGTCACCTACATCATCGATCGCAATATCAACTACACGAATTTCTGCACCGAGTATTGCAGCTTCTGCGCGTTCTACCGGCCGCTCGGCCACGCGGAAGGCTACATTCTCCCGAAAGAAGTGATCTTCCAGAAGATTCAGGAGACCATCGATCTCGGCGGCACCGGCGTGCTCATGCAGGGCGGGCTGCACCCCGATCTGAAAATCGAGTGGTACGAGGACCTGTTCCGCAGCATCAAGCAGCGGTTTGCGATTCACCTGCATTGCCTCTCGGCGCCGGAGGTGACCAACATCGCCGAGGTGAGCGGGATGAGCCTGCGCGATACCATCGCCCGCCTGCGCGACGCAGGGCTCGATTCCATTCCCGGCGGCGGCGCTGAAATCCTCGATGACGATGTGCGCCACCGGATTGCCCGGCTGAAATGCAAGACCCAGGAGTGGGTCGATGTGCATCGCACGGCGCACCAGTTGGGCATGCGCACCACCGCCACCATGATGTTCGGCTGCGGCGAAACCTTCGAGCAACGCCTGAATCACCTCGAGATCGTCCGCAATCTGCAGGAAGAGACCGGCGGGTTCACGGCCTTCATCCCGTGGCCGTTCCAGCGTGAGCACACCTCGCTCGGCCGCTTCGTCAAGGAAGAAGCGACGGCGGTGGAGTATCTGAAAATGCTGGCTGTCTCCCGCATTTATCTGGACAACATCGAGCACATCCAATCGTCGTGGGTGACGCCGGGCCTCAAGACCTGCCAGCTGGGACTGCGGTTCGGCGGCAACGACGTCGGCAGCATCATGATCGAGGAAAACGTAGTCTCCGCCGCCGGCACGCATCACCGCGCCAGCGAAGAGGAGCTGCGCCGCCTCATTCGCGACGCCGGGTTTGTGCCCAAGCAGCGGGACACGCTGTACCGCACCTACTTTCTGAATTAGAACTGAGTACGCGATTGTGTTCGGTTTCGCGTCAGCGCGGCGCGAGCCGGAAGTCTGACGCGCGCACGATGTGCTCGGCATCACGCCCGATTCCGATCAACGTCGCCGAGCTCATCGAATAAAGAAAGTGCAGACCCACAAAGTAGAGCCCCGGCACCTCGGTAACGCCGCGGTCGTGCACGGGCTCCCCACGGTCGTTGAAAACCGGCAGGTCGATCCATGAAAACCCGGGATGATAGCCGGTGCACCAGATCACATTGGATACATCAAGAACCCGGTTGCCGGCCAGCAGAGGGCGCCCGTTGCGCACGCCCACGACGCGCGGCACGCGCGCGATGCCGGCGGCGGCGAGATCCCTGGGCTGGACCCGCACTAACGGCGCCGCTTGCTTCGACAGCTTCGGATACGCCTTGCGCCCGATGGGGGTGCCGAGTGTGAGCACGTGATGCCCCACGAACCGGACGATCCGGACCAGCAGGTGCCGGGCAAGCGGGCTCTCGATCGAAAACGGAATGTGGCCGGACTCCTTGCCCGAAATCCACGTGGGGTGGGCGCGGGCCACCTCCAGCGCGATATCCGCTCCGGAGTTTCCGACCCCCACCACCAGCACGTCTCCTTGCTGCAGTTGGCTCGGGTTCCGGTACTGGTGCGAATGGAGCTGCCGGATGCTCGGGTCCAGTTCGCGCGCGAATTCCGGCACGCGCGGGGTCTGGTAGTTAGCCATCGCCACAATGACCGCTTGCGCTTGGAAGCGGCGGCCTCCGGCAAACGCCACGAATGTGTCTCCGTCTCGGGTCAGCCGCTCCACGCGCACATTCGTGCGCACCGGCAGGCGAAAGTGTCGCGCGTACGCCTCCAGATAATCCGCCATCTCCTGCTTCGTGGGGAATGCGTCGCCGCTCCCTGGAAACGGCAGGCCGGGAAGCCCGGCATAGCGCGCCGGAGTAAACAGCCGTAGCGAGTCCCAGCGGTTGCGCCAGGCATCGCCGATGCTCGGATTGCCGTCCAGAATCAGGAATGGCCGGCCGCGGAGCGCGAGATGATAGCCCACCGCCAGACCGGCCTGGCCGCCGCCGATCACCAGCGTCTCGATGTGCTCCGCTTCGGAGGGAGGAGCGCTGATTTGCCTCTCAGAGATCGCTTCCATACTCCAGAGGATAGGCCCGCGGTGCCCGCCGCTGCATCGGCCGAAGTAACCATTTGCGAAACGGGAAGAATGGGTAATTCTATGTAGCCGGGGGATGGATCAGGCCGTTCTGGTACGCGTATGCGGTGGCCGCCGCCCGCGACGGCAGATCCAGCTTCGTGAAGATGTTGCTCACGTGACGCGCCACGGTTTTTTCGCTGATGCCCATCTTGCCGGCAATCGCCCGATTCGTAAGGCCCGATGCGATGAACACCAGGGCCTCGATTTCCCGGGCCGTTAAGGGACCTTCGGATTTCTCGGTGGAGGCAGCCCGCAGCCGCTCGACGCGGGCGAGTTCGGGCGCCGCGCCCAACCGCTCGAAGACGGCGCGCGCGGCCTCCAGTTCGAGATCGGCCATATCGCGGTTTCCTTGGGCCCGGCAGGCCAGCGCCAGCAACACGCGAACCCGCGCCGCCTCGTAGGGCGCCTCCAACTCCTGCCAAAGCGAGTAGGCCTGCCGCAAGCACGCCACCGCGGCGCGAGCGTCTTGTTCGGCGATCCGCACCGCGCCCAGCGCGCGCGCCGCGATGGCATCGAGCAGCGGTGCGCGCACTCTGCCGGCGATCTGGGCGAGTTCTTCGGCCGCCGCGCGCGCTGCCGGCACGTCCTCCGCCGCGAGCAGGATTTCGACAAAGGCGTCCAGCACGTGCGGCCGGCCCGCGGAATCCTGCGTTTCCTCCTCCACCTGACGAATGGCCGTCTCGGCCGCTTCGATCTGACCTTGCGCCAGCCGTAACAGCGCAAAGCCGGGCTGCGGGGCTCGCTGCCAGAAGCTGGCTTGGCGGTAGGCGGCCTCGGCTTCGGCAAACTCTCCACGGAGCCGATGCAGTTCGGCGACCCGATAGAACGCCCCACCCGCGGCGGCCTTTGCCTGCGGGCGAGAAAGCCGCTCGCCCGCGCGCTGCGCCTGCTCCAATGCATCCGCCCACGCGCCATGCAGCTGCAGAATCTCGGCGCGTCTCACCAGGCAATGCCCGCGGTAGGGCGCCAGGTCGCCTTGCGCGCTGCACCAGCGGTCCAACGCAGCTGTCCATTCCTGCGCCCGGCGCAGATCGAAGATCTCGGTGCAGGCCTCGATCACGCTGCAATAGATGCCGCCAATCACCATGGGCGAAGCTTCCCCGGTCGTGACCGCCACCATCGTTTCATCCAGCAAGGAAATGCCGCGAGTGATCTCCCCCAGCCGGATCAATGCGCGGCCTTGGCCCAGACGCGCGAGCGCGATCAAATTGGCGTCCCTGAAGGTCTCGCCGATGGCGGCCGCCTGCACGAAGGTTGCATGCGCGGCAGCCGCGTCCCCGCCGCGCAGAGCTTCAATCCCAACCGGAATTAGAACGTAGCCGCGCTCCACGCATTCATTCGGAGCCTCGTCCACCAAGCGGCGCGCCCGGGCCAGCCACCCGCCCGCTTGCGCCATCTCGCCGTTGTGGAACAACGCCATTCCCAGCCAGAAGGCGCACCGGGCGGCCCGCTGCACATTGCCTGCCGCTAGAAATCCCTGATGCGCGCGAGCCAGGATCTCCGAATGCTCTTCCTTGCCGAGCAGGTACGCCGCCATGGCCAGGCCTTCCAGGTCCGCGGGTTCGAGCGGCGCCTGCTGATGGGCCGCGCAAAGAGAGAAGAACGCCTCGCCCCATTGCTGCTGGCGCAGCGCGGCGCGGCCTTGTTCCAGCAGGGGAATTGGGCGATTTGGCTCCGTGGCCGCGGCGGGGTTATCCATGCCGTTCGATCGAGATCTTCTCTCAATCTAGCACTGCCGCCGCGCCCGGACGGGTCGGCTGGGCGGCGGCCGTGAGGACCGCCGGCGGACCCCGGCGTTTCTCAGCGGCCGGCTAAAGAAGATCCGCTGTCGAAAAGAAGAACTGCAGCTCCGTCTGCGCGGTTTCCGGCGCGTCGGAGCCGTGGATGCAATTGCGCTCGATGTTGGTCGCGAACCGCTTGCGGATGGTTCCCTCGGCGGCTTTGGCCGGGTCGGTGGCGCCCATCACTTCGCGAAGACCGGCGATCGCGTTCTCGCGCTCCAGCGCCATCACGATGATCGGGCCTTCGGTCATGAACTTCACGAGGCCTTCGAAGAAGGGACGCGCCTTGTGCACGGTATAGAATCCGCGGGCTTGCGAATCCGTCAGGCGCGTCATGCGCAACGCCAGAATTTTGAATCCGGCCTTTTGAATCATGGCGAGAATCTCGCCGGCTTGCCCGGCTGCGACGGCATCGGGCTTAATTGCAGAAAACGTGCGTTCCACGCTCATAAACGGCTTTTTACTTTCTCTCCTAGCTCGGCCGGGGACGCGCAGACCGTGATGCCCGCGTCTTTCATGGCCTGAATCTTGTCGGATGCCTTGCCGGAACCGCCCGAAATGATCGCGCCGGCATGGCCCATGCGGCGGCCCGGCGGCGCGGTCTGGCCGGCAATGAAACCGACCACCGGCTTCTTCACATGCGCTTTCACGTATGCGGCCGCGGTCTCTTCGGCATTGCCGCCAATCTCACCGATCATGATGATGGCTTTGGTTTCCGGATCTTCGTTGAACAGTCTGAGCGCGTCGACGAAATTGGTGCCGATAATCGGATCGCCGCCAATGCCAATGCAGGTCGATTGGCCGATTCCCAGCTTGCTCAGCTGCCCCACCGCTTCATAGGTTAAGGTGCCGGAGCGCGAGACCACCCCGACATTGCCTTCCTTGTGAATATGGCCGGGCATGATCCCGATCTTGCATTTTCCGGGCGAGATAATGCCGGGACAGTTGGGGCCGATCAGGCGCGTCTTCTTGCCTTGCAGAAATTCCCAGGCCCGCACCATGTCGAGCGCCGGAATTCCTTCGGTGATGCAGACCACCAGCGGGAGGCCGGCATCGGCCGCCTCCATGATGGCGTCGGCCGCGAATGGCGGCGGCACGAAAATCACCGACGCGTTCGCGCCCGTCTCTTTCACCGCCTGCGCCACTGTGTCGAACACCGGCAGGTCGAGGTGTTTGGTGCCGCCCTTGCCCGGCGTCACGCCGCCTACCACCTTGGTGCCGTACGCGATGGCCTGCTGGGCGTGAAAGGTTCCTTCTTTGCCTGTGAAGCCCTGCACGATCAGCCGGGTGCTTTTGTCTACCAGTACGCTCATCCGATTCCTCTAGTGCGCGGCGGCGAGTTTGACCACCTTTTCGGCCGCGTCCCGCATGTCTTCTCCGACCGTGAAGTTGAAGCCCGACTCCAGCAGAATTTTGCGGCCTTGCTCGACGTTGGTGCCTTCCATCCGCACAACGATCGGCACTTTGATATTCAGATCGCGGGCCGCCGCCACCACCCCGGTGGCCAGCGTGTCGCAGCGCAGAATACCGCCGAAGATGTTAATCAGCACGGCCTTGACGTTCTTATCCGAGAGTAGAATGCGGAACGCGTTTTTCACCTGTTCGGCGTTCGCGCCGCCGCCGACGTCGAGGAAGTTCGCCGGGCTGCCGCCGGCGTACTTGATAATGTCCATGGTGGCCATCGCCAGGCCGGCGCCGTTCACCATGCAGCCGACGGTTCCGTCGAGCTTGATGTAATTCAGGCTGTGCTTGGAAGCTTCCACTTCCAGCGGATCTTCTTCGTTGATGTCGCGCAGCTCGAGCAGTTCCTTGTGGCGGTAGAGCGCGTTGTCGTCGAAGTTGATCTTGGCGTCCAGGGCGTAGACCTTGCCGTCCTTGGTCAGGATGAACGGGTTGATTTCGGCAAGCGAAGCGTCGGTCGCGACATACGCGCGAACCAGCGCGGCCATCGCCGCCGCCGCGGCGTTGACGCTCGCAGCCGGGATCCCCATTCCGAACGCCAGTTTTCGGCATTGATACGCGGCCAGGCCGGTACCCGGCTCGAAGGCCTCTTTCAAAATCAACTCCGGCGTCTTCGCCGCGACTTCTTCGATTTCCATGCCGCCCGCCGCCGAGGCCATGAACACCGGCTTGCCTTGCACGCGGTCGAGCACGATCCCGAGATACAGCTCGCGTTCTATAGGCAGAGTCTCTTCGACGAGCAGCCGCTGGACGACGCGGCCTTCCGGCCCGGTCTGATGCGTAACCAGAGTCATGCCGAGCATCTGATCGGCGATCGCCGCGGCCTCCGCCGCATTTTTCGCGACCTTCACGCCGCCGCCTTTGCCGCGCCCGCCGGCATGAATCTGCGCTTTCACCACCACGCTGCCGCCGATTTTCTTGGCCGCCGCCTCGGCTTCCTCCACCGTAAATGCCACTTCGCCCCGCGGAACCGGGACGTGATACTGAGCGAGGATAGCTTTCGCCTGATACTCGTGAATTTTCATGGAAATTCTGCTTGTGCTAGGATGACGAACAAGCCGAACGTCCACTATAGCATGCGGGCAGACGCGGGCTGACGCGGATCAAGTTGTGAACGGAAAAAGTCAAAGGTCAAAACTGAGCAGCCGGCTGCGCGCGATTGATGGCGGATTCGGTGTGTTGACGGGTCCTCGCAACAGAAGCCGCGCCGCAGGCGCGCTCCGGCTTACTTTTGACTTTTGCCCTTTGACTTTTGACTTTTGATTTTTTCTTTCCCATGTCTCTTCTCCCGTACCTGGAGCGTTTGACCGAGCACGGGAATCTCTCGTGCGCGGAGGCTCTGGCGGCCATGGAAATCATCTTGTCGGGAAAGGCCAGCCAGCCGCAGATCGCGGCGTTTCTGGTGGCCTTGCGGATGAAGGGCGAGACGGTCGACGAGCTGGTCGGCTTCGCGCGCGCCATGCGCAAAATGGCGGCTCCGGTGAATCTGCGGCTCGAAGGAGGGCGCCTGCTGGATACCTGCGGAACCGGCGGGGATGCCTCGGGCACGTTCAACATTTCCACCATCGCTGCGTTCGTCGTGGCGGGGGCGGGCGTGCGCGTGGCCAAGCACGGGAACCGCTCGATTTCGAGTAAGTGCGGCAGCGCGGACCTTCTGGAGGCGATGGGAATCGCGGTGGGAGTTTCGGCAGAGCAAGCGGCCCGCGCCATTCGTGAAATCGGCATCGGATTCTTTTTCGCGCCGGCGGCGCATACCGCGATGAAGCATGCGCAGCCGGTCCGCGTCGATCTGAAAATACGGACCGTTTTCAATCTGCTCGGCCCGCTGACCAACCCGGCGGGCGCCAATGCCCAGGTGGCGGGGGCGCCGTCAGAGCGCGCGGCCGAATTGATTGCCGGCGCGGCGGCGGCGCTGGGACTCGAGCACGGGTTCGTGGTGCATGGCTCCGATGGCCTTGATGAGATCACCACAACGGGACCGTCGCTGGTTTTCGAAATTCGCGAAGGGCGGGTCGAACGGCGGACGGTGAGTCCGGAGGACTTTGGTGTTCCGGTCGCGTCCCGCGCCGCGCTGCGCGGCGGAGACCCCGGCACGAATCTGACGATTGCCCAGGCGGTCCTCTCCGGCTGCCGCGGTCCCGCGCGTGACATCGTTCTGGTGAACGCGAGCGCGGGAATCGTGGCGGCGGGCCGGGCTGCGTCCTTCAGAGAAGGGATGGCGCTTGCCGCGGCTTCCATCGACAGCGGCGCTGCGCAAGCCAAAGCCGACGCCTTGGCGCGTTTTACAAACGAAGCAGCCTGAGTGATTGCGCCACGAGGAAGGACACTGTCATCGAGCAACCGGACGGCGCGATTGCGCGGTGGTCCTAGCCGATGCCGGAGTACCGTTTGAAGATCTGCGGCAGGTTTTGCGAGAACGCCGATCGCGCCATCACCATATCGCAGCCGGCGGATTGGGCGCTTTGCTTGAGCTCTCCCTGCACGTGCGACAAATAGCCGATGAGATTGATGCCCTTGGTTTCCGGCGCGCTTTTCAGCTTGGCAATCAGGTTCACCGGCTCGACGCTATCGAAGTTCAAGTCGAAGATGATCAGCGCCGGCTTTTCGTGGTGAGCTTTGTCCAGCACCTGCTTGCCGTCCTTGACGAATTCCAGCGACAGGCTGGCGCGTTTGGCCGCTTCCGACAGCTTCACGGAAAAAAACAGGTCGCTGACGACCGCCAGGATTCTTTTCGATCCCTGATTCTGCATAACAAATGTAGCGTTGCGAAAATCCTTGACTCTGAGAACTAGGAGGAGGGAAGGACCAATTCTACCATGGTCCCCTGACAGAATGGCAAGCAAATCGATCCGAATCGTTGCTTCTAAATTTCATTAGACTTTCCGCAGATCTCAGAGTTTCAGGTCGGGTACGGCGCTCCCGGCTCCGTGAGCGGAGGGGAGCCAGAAGAAGTCAAAAGTGAAAAGTCAAAGGTCAAAAGGCAAAAGTGGTCAGGTACGCTTCGCCCGCGGCTCAGCGCCACTTCAAGCCGCCAAAGGCGGCCATCAAAACCGGCGGCGCAGCCGCCCACCGAATCACTTTTGACTTTTGCCTTTTGACTTTTGCCTTTTGACCTTTGACTTTTGACTTTTTTCCGTTCGACGCGTCCTTGCGGCTACCATGAACCTATGGACGTCCACTCCTTTTCCCGGCCGGACCAGGTGCGTGTGAGGCACCTCGAGTTGGAATTCGATCTGCGCTTTGACCGAAAGATCGTGGACGGTTCGGTAACCTTGCACTTTGAAGCCACCGATCAGCGGGACCTGGTGTTGGATACGCGCGATCTGCAGATCCATGCGGTCGAGAACGCCACCGGGTTCGAGTTGGGAGCCCGGGACCCGATTCTGGGATCGCCGCTCAAAATCGGGCTGGAGAAGGGGTGCTCGTGGGTGCGGGTCCGGTACTCGACGACTCCGGGGGCCTCTGGTTTGCAATGGCTCGATCCGCCGCAGACCGCGGGCAAGCGACATCCGTTCCTGTACAGCCAGTCGCAGGCGATTCACGCCCGGAGCTGGATCCCGCTGCAGGACAGCCCGGCGGTGCGGGTGACGTTTCAAGGCCGGGTGCGCACGCCGGCGGGATTGTACGCGGTGATGGCGGCCGAGCGCGCCGGCGAGCATTTCAAGATGACCCGGCCGGTTCCTCCGTATCTGATCGCGCTGGCCGCGGGGGATCTCGAGTTCCGGCCGCTGGGCGAACGGTCGGGTGTGTTTGCCGAGCCCTCCGTCATCGACGCCGCGGCGCGCGAATTCGCCGACACCGAAAAGATGATCCGCGCGGTGGAAGAGATGTATGGGCCGTATCGCTGGGGGCGCTACGACCTGCTGGTGCTGCCGCCGAGCTTCCCGTTTGGCGGCATGGAAAACCCGTGCCTGACGTTCGCCACGCCCACGATCCTGGCGGGCGACAAGAGCCTGGTCTCGCTGGTTGCGCACGAGCTGGCGCACTCGTGGTCGGGGAACCTGGTGACCAACGCCACCTGGAGCGATTTCTGGCTGAACGAAGGGTTCACGGTCTATCTGGAGCGGCGCATCCTGGAGAAGGTTTACGGCCGGGAGCGGGAGGAAATGGAAGCGGTGCTCGGGCGGCGCGAACTCGACCAGGAAATGGCGTCGCTGCCCGAATCCGATCGCGTGCTGCACATCGCGCTTGCCGGGCGCGACCCCGACGACGGCTGCACGCTGGTTCCTTATGAGAAGGGCGCGCTGCTGCTGCGGACCATCGAGCACGAGGTCGGGCGCGAGCGGTTCGATCAGTTCCTGCGGTCCTACTTCGACCACTTCGCGTTTCAGAGCATCACCACGGAGCAGTTTCTCGACTATTTGCGGCGCGAACTGCCGGTCACGGTTCCGCTCGACGAATGGATTTTCCGGCCCGGTGTTCCGGCCGGGGCGGCCGAGCCGCATTCGGACGCGTTCCGCCGCGTGGAAGAAGCAGCCGCACGGTGGCAGCGGGGCGGCGCGATTGATACCGGTTCGTGGAGCACGCAACTGTGGCTGCACTTTCTGCGCTCGCTCGAAGCTCCGGACCTGGGGCGGCTCGACCGCGAGTTTCATCTGAGCGAAGCGGGGAACTCGGAAATCCTGCACCAATGGCTGCTGATGGCGGTGCGCGGCGGCTACGAACCGGCGTATCCCAGGATGGAGCAGTTCCTGGCAGCCGTGGGACGGCGGAAGTTTTTGAAGCCGCTCTACACCGAGCTCATGAAAACGCCGGAAGGCCAGCAGCGGGCGCGCCGGATTTATTCCGCGGCGCGGGCCGGTTATCATCCGATCGCGCAGGCCACTATCGACGGGATCGTCGGCAAGCCACAATAGAAGGGTGCCCCTGTTAGAATTGCGCGCGGACGGCTTGTATTGCGCGGCGGGGGACTTTTACATCGACCCCTGGGGCGCGGTCGCGCGGGCGGTAGTGACGCACGCGCATTCTGATCACGCAACACCCGGGTCGCGGGCGTATCTGACCGCGCGGCCCGGAGAAGCGGTCCTCCGCGCGCGCCTCGGTCCGGACGCGGCGATCCAGACCGCCGATTACGGCGAATCCATCACGATGGGCGGGGTGCGGGTTTCACTCCATCCGGCGGGCCACATCCTCGGTTCGGCGCAGGTGCGCATCGAACGGAACGGGGAGATTCTGGTGGTTTCGGGCGATTACAAATTAGCGCCGGACGCCACGTGCGCTCGCTTCGAGCCGCTGCGCTGCCACACGTTTTTGACGGAATCGACGTTCGGGCTGCCGATCTTCCGGTGGCCGGCGGAAGCGGACGTGGTCGCGGCGATCGAAGCGTGGTGGCGCGCCAATCAGCAAGCCGGGCGGGCGAGCTTGTTGTTCGCTCATCCTCTCGGGAAGGCGCAGCGCGTGCTGGCGCTGCTGGACGCCTCGATTGGTCCCATCTATACGCACGGCGCGGTCGAGCGGATGAACGCGGTGTATCGGGGGCAGGGAATCGCGCTTGCCCCGACTACCTACGCGGGCAATGCCGGAGAGTGGCGGCGCGGCCTGGTAGTGGCTCCGCCATCGAGCCATGGCGCGCCGTGGGAGCGCCGCTTCGGCGCGGCTTCGACCGCATTGGTCTCAGGGTGGATGCGGATTCGAGGGACACGCCGCCGCCGTTCTCTGGACCGCGGCTTTGTGCTTTCCGACCACGCGGATTGGCCGGCTTTGCTGCGGGTGATCCAGGAAACCGGAGCCGAGTCGGTCTGGGTAACCCATGGATACCGGGCGCCGCTCGTCCGGTGGCTGCAGGAGCATGGACACAACGCGATGGCCCTGGAGACTCGCTTCGAAGGGGAGCGCGAGGAGCCTGCCGGGGAGAACGAGGCGTGAAGGCGTTTGCGGAGCTCTACGCGGCGCTCGACGGGACCACCAAGACGAACGAGAAGGTGGCGGCGCTCCGGCGGTATCTGGCGGCCGCGCCGCCCGGCGATGCGGCCTGGGCGGTGAATTTTCTGGTCGGCCGCCGCCCGAAGCGGCTGCTGGAATCACGCAAGCTGGCGCAGTGGGCGATTGAAGAGGCCGGAATTCCCGACTGGCTGTTTGGGGAGTGCTATGAGGCAGTGGGGGACTTCGCGGAAACCATGGCGCTGCTGCTGCCGCCTTCCGAACAGTCGAGCGACCGGCCGCTGAGCTACTGGGTGGAAGAGCGGCTGCTGCCCTTGCGGGATGCCGGCGACGCCACGCGCCGCGCTTCTTTAACCGCCGCCTGGCGCGAGATGGATGAGCGCCAGCGCTTCGTCTGGAACAAGCTGATTACCGGCGAATTTCGTGTGGGCGTTTCGCAGAACCTGGTGATTCGCGCGGTGGCGGAGGTCAGCGGTTCGACTCCGGAAGCCATTGCTCACCGGCTGATGGGCGACTGGCAGCCGGGCGCGGAATTCTGGCGCCAGCTCATCGCTCCCGGCACGCGCGATGCGGACATCAGCCGGCCGTATCCGTTCTTTCTTGCCTATCCGCTCGAAGGCGGTGTGCACGAACTGGGCGACATCCGGGAATGGCAGGTGGAATGGAAGTACGACGGCATTCGCGCCCAGATCATTCGCCGGCAGTTTCGCACGTTTGTTTGGTCGCGCGGAGAGGAGCTGATCACCGATCGCTTCCCGGAACTTGAGGCGCTGGGCGCGCTGCTGCCGGAAGGAACGGCGATCGACGGCGAGGTGTTGCCGTGGAAAGACGGCCGGCCGCTGCCGTTCGCGCAGATGCAGAGGCGCATCGGGCGCAAGGTGCTGGGGCCGAAGATCCTGGCCGAAGCGCCGGTGGTGCTGGTGGGGTTCGATCTGCTGGAGCGCGAAGGGGAGGATGTGCGGGAGCGGCCGCTGGCGTGGCGGCGGGCGGAGCTGGAAAAGATCGCGCCTCCGGGGAGCGCCCTGGTGGTATCCCCGCTGGTGCAGGCGGCCTCGTGGGAAGAACTCACCGCGCTGCGCCAGCAGTCGCGCGAGCGCCTCGTGGAAGGGGTCATGCTCAAGAGGCTGAGCTCGCCGTACCGCGTGGGCCGCCGGCGCGGCGACTGGTGGAAGTGGAAAATCGAACCTCATTCGGTGGACGCGGTGCTGATCTACGCGCAGCACGGCAACGGCCGCCGGGCAAGCCTCTTCACCGATTACACGTTCGGCATTTGGGACAACGGCAAGCTGGTGCCGTTTGCGAAAGCTTACTCCGGGTTGAGCGACGAAGAGATCCGTCAGGTGGACGCCTTCGTGCGCCGCAACACGATCGAGAAGTTCGGGCCCGTCCATGCGGTGAAGCCGGAGCTGGTCTTCGAGCTGGCGTTTGAAGGGATTCAGCGGTCGTCGCGGCATCGCTCGGGAATCGCCGTCCGGTTTCCGCGGATGGCGCGGTGGCGTCACGATAAGAAGCCCGAAGAAGCGGATACCATCGAGACTATCCGGGCGCTGCTTCCGTGATCGCGCCGCGGGGCATGGCATACTGTCGGGTTGATGCCAAGAGTGCTGATCGCCGGGGGAGGCCTGGCGGGAATGTCGGCGGCCGCCGCGTTGGCAAGCGCCGGTTTCGAGGTCGAGCTGTTCGAAGCGCGCCCGTTTCTCGGCGGGCGCGCCACTTCGTATCCCGCGCCGGCGTCACCGGATGAACCGGCCGAGACCATCGACAATTGCCAGCACATCTTGTTGCGCTGCTGCGTGAACCTGCTGGATTTTTACGAGCGGCTGGGTATTCGCGACCGCATCCGTTTTTTTCAGGAGTTTTATTTCATCGAACCGGGGGGGCGCGTCTCGATTCTGCGCCGAGGCCGGCTGCCGGCGCCGCTGCACTTCACCGGCTCGTTCCTGCGGATGGCCTGCCTCGGCCGGGAGGACAAACTGGCGATCGCGCGTGCGTTGGCGGCTCTGCGCCGCGAACGCACCCGGCGGAAGGATCTCGACCGCATCAGCATGCTGGACTGGCTGCTGCAAAAGCGGCAGACGCCGCGGGCCATCGACCGGTTTTGGCGCCAGGTGCTGGTCAGCGCGGTCAATGAAGACCTGGATCACATGGCGGCACAGCACGGCTTCCAGGTGTTCTGGCTGGGATTTCTATCGCGGGCCAACTCTTACGAGATGGGCGTGCCTTCTGTCCCGCTGGGCGAGCTCTACGCCGCCGAGGCATGGAAGCGGTTTCCAGCCGTCCGCATCCAAACCCGGTGCCCGGTGGAACGGATCGCGCCGGAGGGATTCACCGTCGCGGGCCAGTTGCGCACCGCCGATCATTACATCTGCGCGCTGCCGTTCGAGCGGCTGGAAGCGCTTGGGCTGCCCGCGCCGCCGTTCACGCATTCGCCGATTACCGGGATCCACCTGTGGTTCGACCGCGAGATTACGACGCTGCCGCACGCGACGCTGCTCGATCGGACGGTCCAGTGGATGTTCAACAAGCAAGCCGGACGTTATCTGCAGCTGGTGGTGAGCGCATCGCGCGACCTGACGAATCTGTCGCGGAACGAGATCATCGAAATCGCGGTGGGCGACCTGCGCCTGTTCTTTCCGCGCGTGCGGGAAGCGAAGCTGGTGAAGGCGCACGTGGTGAAGGAGCAGCGCGCCACGTTTTCCGCGGCCCCGGAGACGGAAGTGCTGCGGCCGGCGGCTGCGTGCGCCATCCGGAATCTCTTCCTGGCGGGAGACTGGACGCGCACCGGATGGCCGGCCACCATGGAAGGCGCGGTCCGAAGCGGATACGCGGCCGCCGAAGCGGTGGCCGCAGCGGCCCGCCGGCCGTGCCGGTTTCTCGTGCCTGACCTGGCTTGAGGCGGCTACTGTGCCGGCCTTTTGACCAGGCGGATTTCGAACAGCTTCGGCCACAGCTTACCGGTGACAAACAAGCGGTCGCCTTTGGCGTCGTAGGCGATGCCGTTGAGAACGTCCACCTGGCGGGCCTGGTCCTCCGGGCTCAACAGACCCGTCAAGTCGATCCATCCGACGACCTTGCCGGAGGACGGGTCGATGCGGGCAATGCGGTTGGTCTGGTAGACGTTGGCGTAAACTTCGCCTTTCACCCATTCGAGCTCGTTCAGTTCGGCGACGGGCCGGCCTTCGTCCAGAACCACGACCCGGCCGGTTTCGCGAAGCGTTTCCGGGTCCCAGAACCGGAGTTCGGGCGTGCCGTCGCTCATGATGATGCGCTTGCCGTCCTGCGTCAGCCCCCAGCCCTCGCCGGGATAACTGAACTGCTTTTGAAGATTGAACGTAGTCAGGTCGTAGACGAAGCCGGTTTGCGACTGCCAGGTGATTTCCAGTAAGCGGTCGTTCCAGTTCACGATGCCTTCGCCGAAATACTGTTCCGGGATGTCACGCTTCTGAAGGACCTCGCCGGTCTCGAGTTTGACCTTGCGAATCGAGGAGCGCCCGTTCAGGCCCGTGCCTTCATAGAGGAAGCCGTTGAGATAGAAGAGCCCCTGCGTGTAGGCCTGCGGATCGTGCGGGTACACGTGAACGACCTCGTATCCGTATTCGGGGACGCCGGCCTGGGATGCCGGACCGCAGGAGCATGCCGCCAGAGCGGCGGCCGTTACCAGAATTCGCATCACTGTTCAGAGTACCGCGAAGCGCGTGTTTCACGTGGCACACTCGCGCGCGGCGTCGAAATCGTCCTCTTGAGGAACCGTTCGAATAACTTCGGATAACATCGGGCGCCTCACCTTAGAGCACGAACTGATTCATGACTACTAACAACTATTCAAGGCCTCTTCGAACGTGCTACAAGTTCTAGTACGTGAAATGGGTGGTGACCGGCGGGTCACGAATCCAAGCAGTTTGAGAGCAGAAGCGAATCTACAGCAAGGAGCAGACGATGACGTTTTTGAGAAACTTTTGGCATGAAGAACAGGGGCAGGACCTCATCGAGTACACGTTGCTGATGGCGTTTGTCGCCCTGGCCTCGGCGGCGCTGTTCATCGGCGCGGGCACCAGCATTAAGGGTATCTGGTCGGTAACGAACAGCCAGCTCGCTGCCGCCAGCACGTCCGCAAGCTAGAACAGCCTCGTAGCTTAATCACTCCGGGGCGGCATCAGCATCGTCCACGAGCCGCCCTTCTATTTCCCTCCTTTGCGCTTTTTCGTGTTAGCAGAAGCTTCCCCACCCAGATACCATTCTCATGCCACTCATGGAATTTCCCGAATAACATGCGATAACAGAGCGAGCTCTCACATCTAGGGACTTTTTCGCATCGGGAGCGCATGATAGAAATACTTGAACGCAAAATAAGCCGTGGCCACCCGGCCACGAAAAGCGAATCGAGAGAACCAGACACTATTTCAAGGAGCGATCCCAATGGTGTACTTACGGCATTTTTGGAAGGAAGAGCAAGGGCAGGACCTGATCGAATATACGCTTCTAATGGCGTTTGTGGCTTTGGCCTCGGCGGCATTGTTCATGGGGGCGGGCAGCAGCATCAAGGGCATCTGGTCCGTGACGAACAGTCAGTTGGCCGCGGCGAGCACTTCGGCGAGCTAGCGGACGCGGAAGTCCGCCGGGCGGCTGCTCGTCTGGGCGAGCAGCCGCTGCCATCCGCGGCGAACGGGCCGGATTAGCCTGCGGCTCAGAAGGGGAAGTCTTTGGTGGCAGCCTGCTGGTAGACCGTGGCCTTCGCCAGATAGCGGTACGGATTGACAGGCGCGCCGCCAATGCGCACTTCGTAGTGCAAATGAGGAGCGGTCACACGGCCGGTGCTGCCGACGGCGCCCACGATTTCACCGCGCCGGACCCCCTCGCCCGAATATACAAAGAAGCGCGAGAGGTGGGCGTAGTAGGTTTCAATCCCCCCGCCATGATCGATGATGATCAGCCGCCCGTAGCCGTTGCTCCATTCCGAATAGATCACGACGCCGTCGGCGGTGGCGCGAACCGGAGTGCCCGTGGGGGCGCTGATATCGACCCCTTTGTGAAATTCGCCTTCGCCGGAAAACGGGTCGTCGCGCTCGCCGAATGCTCCCATCAAACGCCCATTAACCGGCCAAAGGCTGGGCTGTGAGACAGCCGGCAGCCGCCGGCGGCTCCCGAGCGCCACGGCGTTCACGCCGCGCAGGAAGTTGTAATCCTGGACGCTTTCGGCGAAACTCGGCACCAGCTTGCCTTCCGCGGAAATATCGGCCGGACCATCCAGCCTTTGTTTGATTCCATACGCGACCGAAATTTCCTTGGCATACAGCTGCAAGCTCGCCAGCTGCTCATTCGTCTGGGTGACCGTGTTCTGCAGCTTCTGATACCGCTGCCGCAGGGCGTCAGCCTCACTCTTCAAGGCATTATAGTTCGCCACCTTCCAGGCCATCCGCGCGTAGCTGGCGACGAAGCCGAACACCGTGAAGCTGCCGATCAGCGCCAGCGCGAAGACGATATAGAGCGCCTGGTGGGGAATATGAATGCGCCGCAGTCTGCCATGCAGAGAGTGAGCTAGCACTACGACGAAATATTCCTGCTTCATAAGTGCTCGGAACCGACCCTCCAGCGCAGCAGCTGCAATTGAGCCGCCGAACCGACGGTACGGAACTGCATGGCACGAACGTACCCAGCGAACTGTTGACTGTAACAATTTTGCGAATTTCTGTCAATCATTGCAAGTGATTGAAAAAACAGCTAATATCTTGTGTTAACGGTGTCTACCCGAGTCCCTGGCAAGTTCTTCCTGCGCAATTTGGTTGAGAAACGCGGGCTCCTGTGGCAGCTCGTACGACGCGATTTCGAGCAGCGCTTCGTCGGGTCGGTGATCGGCTGGATCTGGGGTGTAATTCATCCGCTGGTGCTGCTGGTGAGCTGGTGGTTCGTGTTCGATGTGTGCCTCAAGCAGACCCTGCCGCCGACGGAGGTGACCCAAAATTACCCGCTCTTTCTGTTTGCCGGGATGCTTCCCTGGCTTCTGTTCAGCGACACGGTCCAGCGGTCCGCTTCGAGCGTTCTGGAGCAGGCCAATCTCATTACCAAAACGATTTTTCCGGCTGAGATGATTCCGATCTCGGTATTCCTATCCACGCTGGTGAGTCATCTGTTGGCGGTCGCACTCATTGTGGGGGCGACTGCGGTGGTTTTGAATCAGGTCAGTGTATTCCTGCTGCTGCTTCCGGTCTACATCCTGGTGATCGGCCTGCTGGCGGTGGGGATCGGGTGGATTGTGGCCAGCCTCCACGTGTTCCTGCGGGATACGGCCCAGGTAATGACGGTGGTGCTTACGTTCTGGTTTTGGCTCACGCCGATTTTGATCACCGAGCAGCAGTTTCCCTCGTGGGCGCGGTTTCTGCTGGTAGCGAACCCTCTGTTTTACCTTGTGCGTGCGTACCGGAGCCTGCTGCTGAGCACGCGCGTGCCCGATCTGGGGGATCTTGCCGTCGCGGCGGCTTACGGATGCGGCGCCTTCGTGATTGGCGGGTTGTTTTTCCGGCATATGAAACGCGGCTTCGCCGACGTCCTATGATTCCGGGCTCGCGGCTCGGCACGCGCCGCATTAGGAGATCTTTAATATGAAATTCCGTAAATCCACGACAACTTCCTCCTGCCTCCTGCCTTTATAGTTGCGTCAGTGAGTTGTAACGCATCTCGAAAGGAGAAAGGACATGAAGAAGTTACTCGCGATGGCGGCGATTTCGGCCGCGATCTTGCTCCCCGTGCACGGACAGACGGCCGCCGCCGCGCCGGAGAAGGAAGGGCGGATTCAGAAGCGCAAGGAGAACCAGCAGGCGCGAATCGCGCAAGGCGTAGCTTCTGGTCAGCTCACGGCCCCAGAGACCGCCCGCCTGGAACGCAAGGAAGGGAACCTCAACCGTGAGATCCGCAGCGATCGCCGGTCGAACGGCGGCACACTGACCCCGCAGGAGAAGCGGCAGGTCAACCGGCAGCAGAACCGGCTGAGCAGGGATATTTATCGCGATAAGCACAACGGACGTGTGCAGCAGAAGTGATCGAGGCACAAGTTCGGACGGGCAGCGGCCGCTGGCGAACGTAATCGCGCGGCCGCGTTTTTTCTTAACTCCCGGAGGCGGCTTGCAAACCCTGAGTCAGGTCCGAGTTGCTGGATTGCCAGATACCATTTACAGCCGGCCGGGTGCTGTTGACGAACCACATGACCGCGATCGCGATGAATGTGATGAGCAGGCTGTACTCGATCATGTCTTGCCCGTCGTCCTCAAGCCACAGGTTGCGCAGCCACTGTGCCATTAGTGCCTCCACACTCATTAGAACCGATTCCGGGTGCGATGGCAACGAAATTATCCAGCTCCGTTAACTAAAAAGCCGATTATTTTCATATAGATATATGCGGGATGTTATCGCTTGTGAGTAGGTATCTTACGATCCCTGCTAGCCGAAGTTAGCACCGTCGTAAGTCAGGAGGGATATCCGGGAGCAGGCCGCTGGTTGGAGGAGTGAAGAAGGAGGTTTGGAGCGCACCGCCCGGCTGTGCCGACCCCCGTTATTGACCCTCGTTTGTAAACGGGGTGGGCGTCCTCCGAGCGCTTTCAGGCTTCTCCCTTGCGAGATCCACAGGCAACCCCGCCGGGAGCTTGCACACCAGCGCGTTGTAATCGAGTCGGACTCCCTATTTTGATAGTGTTAGGATCAAAATAGGTGGACCGGCACCGCATTGCAGACGCGCTCCAATGCGCTATTCTACTGCAACCCCGCCCGTTATTCAATAAACTTCGGCTGTGTGAAGAGAAAGTGGTCGAAGTAGTAGTGCATCAGCAACACACTGAGAACGACCACGAAATAGCTCTGATCCGCGGCTAACGGGGTCAGAGCCCGGACGATGAGGGTCAGAACCACCAGAATGCCGGTAGCCGCTAAAAAGCACAGATAGTACAGAACCATGCTGTCGCGGCGCACCAGCTGTTGCACGAGGCCGCTTCCGATCTCGCCCCGCTGCTGTCTCAAACGGTTGATGAGCCAGAGCAGGAAGAGGTATTGGAAGGAATGCCACGTATTATAGCCTTGAAACAAAACGTCGAGGTTCGATCCCATGGGCAGGCAGAACGAAACGACTGTTGTGACCGCGATCAAGAGCGTCTTCGGCACGCTGCCGCGGCCTGCGCGGAATTCAACGATGGTCTTGCAGGTCCATCCCAACAGAAAGGCCGTGAAGACAAGCCCGGCGAGAATCGGGAGGTGGAGGTGTTGTACCCAGTCGGGGTAGGGAAGCAGCACGCCCCCGACTCGAAACTGGCGCAGCGATAGCTTGTACAAGCCGATCGGGTAGAGCCCGGTGAGGATCAGACCGTAGTCGAGCGCGCGCGACCATCGCGAATCCGCGATACGGCTTCGCACCCTGTAACAGTCCGTCAGATACAGAATCTGATGCAGAACGTGGAGCGACGCCCAGGTGAAGAAAAACGTGATGAGCAGGGTGTATTGCTTGATTCCGAAGTAGACCACAGCGACAGGCAGAACGAACGCGAACTTGGCATACCAGCGGTGGCGTGCGCGAAAGCCGCTGTCCAGGAACGTATACGTAATCGTCGAAAACAGATGAGGGCCGCCGATGAGGGCGGCGACCGTGATATTGATTACGTCGATGGTCTGCTGCGGACGCATCCAGCCGGATGCCTGGGCGAGCCACGCGACCAGGAACGGCAGCGGCACCAGCACGGCGCTGCCGATCAACAGGGTGAGATCCCACGAAGGTTTGTAAATCCATCCAGGCTTGCGGCCGGTCACCAGCACCGGGGCGGCGGCGAATGCGGACATAGCGAGCATCATACGCCAGAATGCCGCCAAATTCATCGGGAGGGCTACACGTGGGCGATGTTATGAGCGTTTGTACGGAACCGTCAGGTATTTCCTGGATTCCTGCGCCGCGGCGGCTTCCGGAGCGTACGTAATGCAGCGGCGGTAGGCGGCCAGCGCTTCCGAGCGCCGGTGCGTCATGTCGTAGATTTGGCCGATGCGCAGCAACGCGTACGCGCCGGTATTGAGGTCCAGTTCCGCCGAAGCATCCGCGACCTTTTGGAGATTCTCCAGGGCGTGGGCGAGGTCTCGATACCAGAATTGAATGGTGCCTTCCTGGTAATAAAGTTTTTCCCAGGGCACGCGGTCGAAGCCCGGAGCATGGGCGGCTTTCAGCCGCTTGACTTCTTCCAGCGCCGCCAGCGCCCGGGCGCCGTCGCCGGCCACGCTGTACATCTGAGAAAGCTCCAGCCGGAGCAGGAAGTTTCTGGGGAAGCGGCGGATCAAATCTTCCACCAGCGGAACCGCTTTCATGGGCTGGTTTTCGCGGCGATAGAGGGCGCACAGGAAAATTTCCGCGTCGACGCGATTGATGCGGCCGTTGCGGGCGACGTCCTCGATGGTTCGAATGCCCTTTTCGCGATCGCCGCGAATTCCCACCAGAAAACCCAGCATGCGGTAGGCGGCCGGCAGGCTGCCGACGATGTAGTCGTGCAGGCCCTGGACGAGGCGGGCGTCGACATTGGCGGGCTCGAGTTCGGCGACGCGATTGTGCTGGCGCCGCGCCGCCGTGGCGTCGCTCAGGGAATTGCGCCAGGCCTTTTTAACCACCCAATAATAGTCCGCCCGCAGCCCGTAGGCGATGCCGAGTGCATACAGAGCCCCGGTATCATCCGGCTTGTTCTTCAGCCGGGCTTCACAAAGAGACATCGTCTTTGAGATCTCGGCGAGGAACTCCCGCTCGGTTTCGGCAGAGGGGTTCAGCTTGGGCCGCCGCAGGAACGAGTTGTCTCCCGAGACCAGTTCGCTTTCCAGTGCGCCATCGCGAAACATCTCGCGGAAGACCAGCGTCTGGGCGACGTGGTTGTGCAGGTCGGGAATATCGGGGTGCTGCGCCGCCGCCAGCCGGAAGTCGGCCAGGGCTTCATCGTATTCGAGGTTGTAGAAATGGTCGAAACCGCGATCGACCACGGGATCCTGGGCCGCCGAAGCGGCGGCGGCCGCCACCAGGAGTGCTGCTGCTGAAAACGCGTTCAAACTTTATCCTAATTGCTGGAGCGCCCAACGTGCCGGTTCCGCCACCCGCGGCTCGGGCGAGGCGGCCAGGCGCTCGAGAGGAGCGCGGAACTCTTCTCGTTTCTGGTTCCCCATGGCGATTGCGACATTGCGCAGAAACCCGGAATACCGCGCCCAGGTGACCGGCGTGCCGGCGAACAGCGCGCGAAATTCGTCTTCCGACAAGGCGGCGAGCCTCTCCAGCGGCGGGGCAAAATTGCGTGCTTGAAAAGCCGGCTCGTCAGTGAGAGGCGCGCGCCGGTTCCACGGGCAGACGTCCTGGCAGATATCGCAGCCAAAGACGTGCCTGCCGTTGCCGGCCCGGCGTTCTTCCGGAACGGTTCCACGCAGTTCGATGCTGAGGTAGGAGATGCAGAGGCGGGCATCCAGCCGCGAACCGCACGGGCCTGGAATGAGAGCCTGAGTCGGACAAGCGTCGATGCAGCGGGTACACGAGCCGCAGCGGTCCGGCGGCGGGGTGTCCGGTTCTATATCCAGGGAGACCAGCAGTTCGCCGAGGAAGAACCACGACCCGTGCGGCTGGTGAATCAGGCAGGTGTTTTTTCCGATCCAGCCGAGGCCGGCCTGCCGCGCATACGAGCGCTCCAGCAAAGGGGCGGTATCGACGCAGATGCGCGCTTCGAAGCTGCCGCAGCGCTCGTGCAGCAGGGCTTCCAGCCGCGTGAGGCCGCGGCGCAGAATCAAATGGTAATCCTCGCCCCAGGCATAACGGGAAATCCACGCCCGCTCGGAATCGTTGAAACGCGTTGAATACGGCCAGCAGGTGTTGTACAGCTTGCCGACGCAAATGATAGAGCGGGCGGAAGGCAGCAGCAGGCGCGGGTCCTCGCGAAGGTCCGCGCGGTGGTCGGTCAGGTAGCGCATGTCGCCGGCGAATCCGCCGGCGACCCACTCGCGGTAGCGATGCCGGTCTTCAAGCGGCTCGGCGGGAGCGGCTCCCGCCAATTCAAAGCCGCACTGCGCCGCCAGTTCGCGAATCGCCGCGCTCGTCAAATTTCCAGCCCCACGGAGCGCATCAGCTCAATCGCGTTGCTTTTACGGACCACGCCCGGCCGCATGACGTAATCAAAGCGCATCCGGCCGCCATCGAGCTGATCTTCGAAATGCACATTGGCCGCCTGCGGGCCCAGGGTTTCCACGATATCGGCAAGGGCCAGGTCATGCGTGGTGATGAGTCCGATGGCGCCGCGCGCGAGCAGACCGCGGACCAAAGCCTCGGCGCCGATACGGCGGTCGTGCGAATTGGTGCCGTGCAGAAATTCGTCGATGAGGAAGAGCACCGCAGAGCCGGCGGCGAGATCCAGAATTTGGCGGATCCGCAGAATTTCGGCGTAGAACCGCGAGACGCCGTTCTGCAGCGAATCGAGCACGTGAATGGAAGCGCCGACCGTGAGCGGCGAGAGCACGAGCCGCGAGGCGCGGACGGGGGCGCCCGCCTGGGCCAGAACCGTATTCACCCCGATCGTGCGGAGCAGCGTGCTTTTGCCCGACATGTTGGAGCCGCTGACCACGAGCAGGCGCAAAGCGCCTCCGAGACGCACGTCGTTCCGCACCACGCGGTCGTCGGGAATCAGCGGGTGCGCGATGGCGATGGCTTCAAACCATGGGGACTCGGCGGTGAACTCGGGAAACGGATCCTGGGGGTGTTCGAACGCATGGCTGGCGAGCGAACAGAGTGCCTCCATCTCGCCGAGAGCCGTCAGCCAGCTACGGACGGACGGCCCCGAGTGGCGTTTCCACGCCGCGACCTTAGTGGCGACGTGCGGTGTCCACAAAATGAAGAATTCGGCGAAGCGGACAAAGAGGTTGTCGCGCGAATCCAGGTACTCCATCAAGCGCTGCAGGCGCGCGAGGCGGCGGGACGGGGGCTCGCCGTCGGTCTGGAGCGAAGCGCGCAGCCGGGCCAGCAGGGGGGACTGAAACTGTTCGCGTTCGAGACGCTCCAGGACGCCGGAGACAAGCTTTAATTCGTGCGCCGCTTCTTCCACGGCGGCGACCACCGGCGCTACTCGTTGATCGATCCGGTGGAGAAACAGAAGGTTCGCCAGCAAGGCGAGCAAGAAAAAGTCGCGCAGCAGCAAGGCGGCCCCTTCCGGCAGCGGCGCCACCGCGGAAAGCAGAATCGCGGCGACGGCGGCAATGCCGAGAATCGTGAACCCCCAGATCCGGATGCGGACCCCGGGTTCCAGCAGGACCGGCGTTTCACCCCAGGCGGCCAGCGAGACGGGGTCGATACCGGTTCGCGCCTCCTCCGCGAGAACGGCCAGGTCCTCGCGCAGGTCCACCCGTGGACGGAGTTCCTCGACGGCCTGCTGGCGCGCGCGCACGGTTTCGGGGCCGGCCGGGTGTAAAAGCCAACGCGCCAGAGTCTCCTCGCCGATGTGCGTCCGGGCGGTGCAGAGCAGCTCAAACAGCGAGCCTTTGCCGAACAGATCCAAGTCTTGCGCGTAGGGGTGAGCGGCGTCCAGATAGGACTCACCGGTCGACCCATTACCCGCCCAATGGCCGTCCAACCGCGCCAGCGCGCCTTCAAAAAAGCGCACGGCCCGCCGGTGCAATTCGAGGCCGCTCAGGAGCCTTTCGTGCCAAATCATCAGACCGACGAAGGCGCCGGCCGGGACCGCCGCCCAGGCGATCGACAGGCCATGGGTCGCCAGGGCGGCCCAGACAATCGCCAGCCCGGCGAGCACGACACCGAGCCGCGCGTAACCGAGCGCGGCGTGCCGCTGTTCGCGAAAGGCAACGTCGCGGCGCCGGTCTTCGAGCAATTCGGTGTAAACCTGGCGGGGAGTCTGCATCCGTCTCACTCATTGTCGCCAGTTTCTGCCCGGTTCTGCACAGGTGATATAGTGGGGCTATGCCGGGCGGGTACCTTCCGATATTCGCTTTCCTGGCTCTGGCGATTGCATTTCCCGTGGCCACGATCCTGCTGGCCAAGCTGGTTCGGCCGTCGTCGCCGTTCCTTCAAAAGCTGGAGGCCTATGAGTGCGGCATCAAGGCCGCCTCTGATTCCCGGGGGCGCTACACGGTGCGCTTCTACATCATTGCCATTTTGTTCGTGATCTTCGACGTGGAGACGATCTTTCTGTTTCCGTGGGCCGTTCGCTATCGCGCGCTCGGCTGGTTCGGAGTGGCCGAAGTGGCGGTGTTTCTGGCGATTTTGATCGTGGGCTACATCTGGGCATACAAAAAGGGCGCGCTCGAGTGGGTTTGATGCTCTTGCGCTAATCCGGCCCGCGCCCGTAATACGATAGAAGTTACAACTTGTGAAACCCTCCTCAACTCATTGGCCCCAGGTCTACCTGTGCATCTCCCTGACCACAATGGCCTCGCTGCTTCTGGAACTGTCCCTCACCCGCATTTTCTCGGTGGTGTTCTATTACCACTTCGCCTTCCTGGCGATCTCGATTGCCTTGTTCGGGTTGGGGGCGGGCGGCGTATTTTCGTACATCGTGGCCGGATGGAAGACGCCGTTGTTCGTCCGCCTGGGCCGGCTCAGCGCCGTGACCAGTCTGCTGGTAATTGTCGCGCTGGCCGTGGTTCTGGCGGAGACCAAGGACCCGAATGGATGGGACCTGGCGCTGGTTTATTTCGCCGCGGCATTGCCGTTCTTCCTGGCGGGGACAATTGTTTCGCTGGCCATCTCGAACACGATCGAGCGCGTCCACCGCGTTTATTTCTTCGATCTGCTGGGAGCCGCCGGCGGGTGTCTGATCCTGCTTCCGCTGCTCAATTTGCCGCAAGGCGGGCTGAGCACCGTAATCGCGGCCGGGATCCTGTTCGCGGTCGCCGCGGCGATCTGGCACAGCATGGCCGGCTCGATCACCGGTCGAGCGGCCTGCGTGGCGCTGGCTTTGGCCCTGGTGGCCTTCCTGACCTTCAATACGCGGTTCCACATACTGGCGATTCGCTATGCCAAGAACCAGAAGATCGAGCACGAGTCATTTGAGCAGTGGAACAGCTTTTCCCGGATTGCGATTGCGCCGGAGAGAGGCTCGGGGACGCCGACCATCTTCATCGATGCCGATGCCTCGACGGCGATTGCCAACTTCGATTTCAACCATCTGACGCCGCGTGACCGCCATGACCTGCTGGAGCAAGGGCCGGCGTTGCCCTACGCCGTCCGGCCCGGCGCCCGGGCCTTGGTCATCGGACCAGGCGGCGGCTGGGATGTGGCGCGCGCGCTGGCCTCCGGAAGCCGCGACATTACGGGAGTGGAAATCAACCCCATCATCGCCGGCACGATCATGCGCGACCGCTATGCGGACCTGAGCCGCGGGCTCTACCTTCGTCCCGATGTCCACATCGTGGTGGAAGATGGCCGCAGCTTCGTGCGGCGTAGTTCCGACAAGTTTCAGGTGATTCAGGCGACCCTGGTGGACACCTGGGCCTCGACCGCCGCGGGAGCCTTCGCGCTTTCGGAGAACAACCTGTACACAACCGATGCGTTCCGCGATTACCTCCTGCACCTGACGGATGACGGAGTCGTGGCGTTCACGAGGTGGGGATTCGATCCGCCGCGAGAATCGCTTCGCCTGATCTCGCTGGCCATCGAAGCGCTTTCCCAGATCGGCGAGACCGATGCCTCGAAGCATATCATTGTCGGCCGCGAAGGTTCGGTGGAAGGCTGGGGCGCGCGCGATACCGTATTAATCGCACGCAAGCCCTTCCGCTCCGCCGATCTGGATCGCGCCCGCGCCATGATGACCGCGGCCGGGATGCAAGCCGTTTACCTGCCGGGCGCCGAGGTGCGAAATCCGTTTTACGACTTGCTGCACAGTTCCGATCCCGCCCGCTACGAAAGTAGCTACACGTTTGACATCAGCCCGGTGAACGACAACCGGCCGTTCTTTTTCTATACCGTCCAGCCGCGCGACGTTTGGAATTTCGTGAAATCGGCGTCGGATCGGACGGCCGACTACAAGGTGAACAAGGCCGTGCCGCTGCTGTTCGCGCTTTTCGGCGTGAGCGTCGCCGCTACCCTGGTGATTCTGTTGCTGCCGCCGCTGGTGCTGGGCACGCGGCTGCCGCGGCGTCCCGGTGTGCTTGGATTCCTGCTCTACTTCCTGTTCATCGGCTGCGGCTACATTCTGATCGAAGTGGGGCTGATTCAAAAGTTCGTGCTCTTTTTGGGCCATCCGACTTACGCCCTGACGGTGGTGATCTTTTCGATGCTGGTTTCAAGCGGATACGGGAGCTATTGGAGCCGCGGCGCGCTCCGCCGCGAACGCCGCCTGATCAAGGTATTGGGCTGCGTGGCTCTGCTCGCCGCCATCCTGGCGCCGGTGCTGTCCGGGCTGCTCACCACTCTGGTATGGCTCCCGCTGCCTCTGAAGGTAGCGCTTACGGTGGCGCTGATCGCGCCGCTGGGCTTCCTCATGGGGATGCCGTTTCCTTCGGGGCTGGAGCGGCTGGAGCAATGGCACCCGCCTTCAGTGCGATGGGCATGGGCGCTGAACGCCGCGGCCAGCGTGCTGGGGTCCGTCGGCGCCCTGGTGTGCGGCATCTACCTGGGACTGATCCAGACCATCATCATTGGCGGCCTTTTCTACGTGGCCGCGCTGGCGGTCGTGGAGCGCGTGCGGATCCCCGCCGAGGCCGCGCCGGAATTCGGCGTCAACCGCGTCGTGCTCGCCAAGTAAGGCGCTTCAGCGCTGATTCGTCCCCCACTCGAGGTGGAGCCGTACAGAACCGGCCCACACCGGTCCGCGATCGCGATTATAGGCCGGGTTGGTGATGTGTTGCAGGTCGATTGATACGTACACACCTTCGATCACACGAGCGCGGTAGTAGCTTTCAAACGTGTACTCGGGCGCGTAATGGAGTGTGCCGTCGCCGAGCATGAAATCGAAGCCGCCGCGCGCCAGATACAGAGCGTGGACGCCCGACAGTCCCGTGGTGGTGAACGCAGCCGCAATCGTATCGGACGGACGTTTCCAGCGCCCGCCGTCGACCGAGATGCCGCCGCTCGCCAGCCGATCAATCACCGCGAAGGCGAAGCTCTGAGTCTTCCCATCATTCCAACCGATGCGGGAGAACACGCCGATATCCTTGGCGATCTCCTGCTCCAGATTGAGCCCGAAGCCGTACTTCAAGGTTCCCGGCCGGCTGGTGGCGGTCACGTCGGGTCTGGTTCCGTTCAATTCCGCCATGTGGATCGCCTCGGCGTAAGTTCCCGCGCGCGAGTGGTTGACGTAGCTCAGTGCGCGAATTGCGCCCGGACGGCCGTGGGGCGCAAGACGAAGCTCGCCTTCGAACACGTCTCCCCGATCGACCAGAACGCGGCGGTCAAATCGCGGCCCGTTGGCGACTCTCGGTTCGGCGGCGCTGCCATAGCGGAGCGACCACCGCGGCGCGCGAAACTCGTGGACCCAGCCCCAGGTATACCCGCGTGTATCGGCCGGGTAATCCCACGCTCCGTTATACATGGCGGCCCACCCCATGAACTGCATTCTCGGATCGTGCGAGTAGCGGTTGTTGTCGAAGAAGTCGGTCAGGGAGAAGCGCCCGATCACAATCGAATAACGGGTGGCCGGCCGGCTGCCGCCCAATTGATTTTCGCCGCCGGGAACGAACTCGCGCTCGTCTCCGAAGCCGAAATCCTGCGAAACGTAAGCCCGCGCGATGTAGGGTTTCGGCGCAGCGGCCGCGACTCGCGGCATTTCCCCGTTTGGAAAATTGGCGATGCCATTCGTGGCGCTGAATCCGCGTCCTCCGGCGATCTCCGGATCGAAATAGAACTGAGTATCCCGCGCTAGCCGCAGTCCCAAATAGAAGGTCGACGTCAACGATGCCTCGGCTTCGGCGTGGCTGATGAGGCTGTACGGCGAACCGTACGGCGCGGGAAACGACGGATGATACTGCGCGATGGAAGTCGCCTGAGCATAAAAATTCCAGCGATCCGGTGCGTGGGACGCGTCTTGCGCCGGCATTCGGCCGGTTGCGGCCGCGGCCAGCAGCAGCGCGCCCCAACCGCAACCGCCAATGTGCCATCGATGACCAAGTTTGAGTGGAGTGGGAATAATTCTTCCAGCATAGCCCGGCAACTTTACAAACCGGCCACAGGGCGCGCAGCGGCGGATTCGGGCGGTGGCCCAAATCCACCAGCGCGGTGCATCCGGGCCAGTCGGGAGGCAATCCATCCTTGAACTATCAATCACTTGCGGCTGGATACGAAGATGCAAGAGGGCGCGATGGAAAAGGCGAGGTAACCGCTATGAGGTTCAGAATGCCGCTCCGCCGCGCGTCGCATTACATGCTGGCGGGAATGCTATTGAGCGCGATGCTCGCGCCGGCCCAGACCGGCTGGCGGCGTTTGAATGCCGCTGCCGATCAATCGGCCGATCCCTCCACACCCGTCGCGCGGGATGACGCCGATAATCCTCCACCGCCGGCGCCGCCGGCAGCCGCGCCCGCTCCGGCGCCGCCGGTAGGGATCCCCGCGCAGCTGACGATTCAGCCAGGAACGTTTCTGACCGTGCGGATCAATGAGCCCTTATCCTCGGACCATAATCACGAAGGCGATTTCTTCTCCGGCACTCTGGCCGAGCCGGTTGTGGTGGACGGCATTGTGGTGGCGCAGCGAGGCCAATCGGTGGCCGGCCGCGTCTCGTCGGTTGCACGAGGCGGGCACGGCAAAGGGGTTTCGAAACTGGGCATTGAGTTAACCGCGCTCACTGCCGTGGATGGCCGGCAGATTCCGCTGCAGACGCAATTGGTGACTCGCGCGGGCCACTCAAATACGGGCCGTGACGTGGCGACAGTCGGCACCACCACCGCGCTGGGAGCGGTGATCGGCACGGCGGCGGATTGGGGTACGGGAGCCGCGATCGGCGCGGGCGTCGGCGCGATGGCCGGGCTGGCCGGCGTCCTGTTGAGTCCCGGTGCTCCGGCAGTGGTTTATCCGGAATCGCTGCTGACCTTCCGGGTGCAGGCGCCCGCGAGCATCTCGACGGATCGCGCCCCGCAGGCATTCCGCTATGTCGATCCGAGCGACTATCAACAGCCGCAGGTCGTGCAATCGCACGTGCCGCCGCCGCCGCGGCCGGCGCCCTATTATGCTCCGTATCCGTATCCTTACGCGTATCCCTATCCCTACTACGCCTACTCTTATCCGTATCCGTATTTCTGGGGACCCCGGGTGGGGTTTGGCATTGTGATCGGTCCCCGCTACGGCTGGGGTTACCACCGCGGTTTCCGTCATTGAGGCGAAAACCGGCTACCTACACGACTGCGTGACAGGAACGGCTGAATCCAGATTTTGGGAGTCTGTTTGGTTGGTTGCGGGGGGTGGATTTGAACCACCGACCTTTGGGTTATGAGCCCAACGAGCTACCAGACTGCTCCACCCCGCAATGACATCGTAGCGTACCGGTGGCGTCCGGTCAATGTCTGCGCTTTCCCTGAATCCTCAAAACCATCGCGATCGATGCGGCCCGATCGGATGCAAATTGTCTGCCCGACCGGCAATCGATAAGATATCCCCATGCAAAACAGCCCGACGGCGGGTAAAGGAATCAAACCGGGGATGACGCGGCGCGATGCGGGAACGCTGTTGGCCGGCGCTTTGGCTGCATCCCCGATGCTCGCGCAGAATCGCGCCGCGGCGGCGCCGGCCGCTCCGCTCCTCTCGATCGCCGATTGGAGCTACCACTGGGTGGGGGTCGAGCACGCCAAGCTGGCGCGAGGGACGGTCTGCAACGGCATGCAGATGTACGTCGAACGCTGGATTCCCGAGGATGTCCGGCATCCCTATCCGGTGGTTTTGATTCACGGCGGTTGGGGGCAGGGATCGGATTGGCTCAGCACGCCCGATGGACGCCGCGGCTGGGCCACGCACCTGCTCGAAGAAGGCTTCAAGGTGTACGTCGTGGACCGCCCCGGTCAAGGCCGCGGGCCGTATCACCCGTATGTGCACGGGGCGTTCGATCGCGAGGCGCCTACGTTTGAGCGGGCGGCGGCGGCTGTAACCAGCGCGCAATGGCCCGGAAAGCCGGACCCGCAAGATCCCTCCGTGGTTCAATATTGCGCCGCGCTCGGCCAGCCCATGGCGAACAACCCGCTCACGCAAGCCGTGTGGCGGACCCGGGGAGCTTTGCTGCTGGAAGAAATTGGACCGGCGGTGTTGCTGGCACATGGTGACGGCGCGGTGTTCGCGTGGGTGACGGCGCAGGAGCGCCCGGAGTTGGTCAAGGCAATCGTGGCGGTTGAGCAGCCGGCGCAGTCGTTAAGAGGACAGCCGCTCGCCAAACTCGCCGGAATCCCGATTGCCGTCGTCAGCGCGGAGCTTTCGCCATCCACGTCGACGGACCCGGCCATCGTCCGTTCCCTGCAGCAGGCCGGCTGCTCCGTGGAACACATCCGGCTGGCCGATCACAACGTGCGCGGCAACGGTCCCCTCGTCATGATGGAGAAGAACAATCGCGAGGCTCTGGCGCCCATCGTCGGCTGGATGCAAAGCACGGTGGAGAAGGGAGTGCAATCAGCCGGCGCTCCCGATCCACATCCCAACAAAGAATCGACGGCGCTGCGGCTGGCCGATCAGGGCGGCTTCTTCGCCGGCGTCCAACGCAAGAGCATGCCGTACGGCACCATCGCGCTCGGGCAGATGTTTGTGCAGTACATGATCCCGGCGGAAAAACGCTACCCGTACCCGGTCGTGATGGTGCACGGCGGCGGCGGGCAAGGCACGCACATGATGGGGATTGGCGGGCGTCCCGGTTGGGTCCATTATTTTGTGCAAGCCGGCTACAGCGTGTACTGGGTCGACCGGCCGAGCTACGGCCGTTCCCCCTATCATCCCGATGCGCTCGGGCCGAGCCATCTGCCGAACGTGCCGCCGATCGAAGGGCTGATTCAGAGCACGGGCGTGTTCAACACGGCGCAGTGGCCGGGGCCGGGAGGCATGAACGATCCCATCATGGATCAATTCATGGCCTGTGAATCGGGCAACGTCACCGATGAAGCTTTCCATAGCGAGCTGGCATGGCATGGCGGCGTCGAACTGCTCGACCGTATTGGACCCTCGATCCTGCTCACTCACGCCTTCGGCGGGTTTTTCGGCTGGGGCGTGGCGGATCGCCGTCCGGACCTGGTCAAGGGCATCGTGTGCATGGAAATCAACGGCAATCCGTTCGCCGCCCAATTGCGGTGGGGTTTGACCGCGGCTCCGGTGGCCTACGACCCGCCGGTCACGGATCCGGCGCAGTTCCGATTGGTGGATCGCACGGAGCCCCCGGATTCGCCGCGGCCCGTCGTGCCGACCTACAAGTTGCAAGCGGAGCCCGCGCACCAATGGAAAAATCTGCGGCACATTCCGATCGCGTGGCTGACCAGCGAATGGGGCGCGGGCGGCTCGCCGGTGGCGCAGGTCGCCTTTCTCAAACAGGTCGGGTGCTCGGTCGAAATGCTGCGGCTGCGCGATTACGGGATCACGGGGAACGGCAACCTGATGCTGATGGAGAAGAACAACCACGAGATCTTTTCCGTGATCCATGGCTGGCTGGACAAGAACGTGGTCGCGCCGGCCCGCGCCTGACCGATGCCCGAATACGATGCCGTGCTCATTCCGGGCGGCGGGGTGCGCGCCGGCGCCGAACTTCCGCCCTGGGTCGCGGCGCGGTTTGACCGCGCGCTGGCAATTCCCGGCGAGCCTTACCTGATGCCGTTGAGCGCCGGCACGACGCATCGCCCGCCTCCTGTCGACGAGCGGGGCTTCCCGATCAGCGAGGCGCGCGCCGGGGCGCGATACCTTCTCGCACGCGGCGCCGATCCCAAGCGCATTCTTGTCGAATCGTGTTCCTATGACACGATCGGAAACGCCTACTTTGCGCGCGTGGTGCATGTGATCCCGCGCGCGCTGGAGCGAGCTCTGGTCATCAATTCCGCATTCCACATGGCCCGGACGGAGAGGATCTTCCGCTGGGTCTTCGGCCTGCCGGGGCCCGGGGCGCGGTGCAGCGTGGCCTTCGAGAGCGTGTCCGGCTCCGGGGTGGACGGGCCCGCGCTGAAGGCACGCGAGGCGAAGGAAGCGGCGGCGCTCGCGGCGTTGGAGCCGCTCATCCGGACCATCACCACGCTCGAACAGTTGCACCGCTGGCTGTTTGCCGAGCACGAAGCGTATTCGTGCTCCCTCCAGCCGGGTACGCGCACTCCGGTGGACCTGGACACGTACTGATCCGCGTGGCGCTACAATCCGCTCATGAACCGATGGGCAATCTGGGGCTTTCTCATTGCCGCCGCGGTGGCGCGCGCGGAGAGCAACGCCGAACTGGCCGAGCAGGTCCGGCGCACCGAGCGCGCGTTTGCGCAAACGCTGGCCGATCGGGATGCGGCCGCCTTTGCCGCGTTTCTCTCAAAAGAAACCATCTTTCTGTCGAACGGGCGAGCGGCGCGCGGTCCGCGCGCGGTGATGGAGCGGTGGAAGCCGTACTTCGACGGCCCGCGCGCGCCGTTCTCCTGGGAACCGGAACAGGTGCAAGTGGTCGATTCCGGCACGCTGGCGATGACGTCGGGCCCGGTGCGCGACCCCGCCGGCAAGCGGATCGGCACGTTCCACTCGGTCTGGCGTCGCGAAGGCGGCCGCTGGAAAATCGTTCTCGATAACGGCTGCCCGGCCTGCGATTGCGGCGCCGCGGCCAAGTAAGCGGCGGCGCGTTCAGCCTGTTTGGAATCAGCCTGCCAGCAGCCGGTCGGCTCTTCCCGCCACCGCGCATCGCGGGCACTCGATATTCAGCCCGCGCGGCGGGCTGGGGTGGCGTTTATTGTCCAAGCCCACATAATCGTGAAATAGTTCGCACTGCTTTTCGAAGGCCTCGCGGGCCGACAGCGCGTACGTGAACTTGAACTGGCGGTACGGTCCCGCGACGTGGTTCTTCAGGCCGACCTTCAAATCCGCGTCGGACCGGCCGACATAGCGCGCGATAAACAGATTATTCCGCGTCGTACCGAGCGCGTAGACACCCGGCGATTTGGGCTGCAGGTTGGCGTCGATTCCCTTTTCCGTAAGCTGGAACGGACCATACAAACGGGGACTCGTCAAAAAACTGCTCCTTATTTGCGGTGCGCCGGATTATACCCGCTCAGTATACGCCTGCCTCCCGCCGCCGCCGCTCTATCTTTTTCTGTATTTTTCGCGCGGAAATGGTGCCATCCGTTACATACGGGAGCGCCTCGCCATCGTTGTAAAATGGTTGCCGATTCCGTCACTCCGAGGCACGCAAAGAGGAAAGAAGCTATGAGCAGACAGATGGATCGACGCGCATTTTTCCGGGGCGCTACGTTCGGCGGCGCCACGCTCGCGGGCGCGGTGCAAAGCGCGCTCGCCAAGGCCACGTCGGCGACGCCGCCCGTGACCACGACCGCCGGCAAAATTCGCGGCTTGATGATCGACAAGGTGTACGCGTTCAAAGGCATCTCCTATGGCGCTTCCACCGCGGGAGCGCGCCGTTTCCTGCCGCCCGCCAAACCTGAGCCTTGGACCGGGGTCAAGGATACCGTCGAGTGGGGCCCGGAAGCCCCGCAGGGCCCTCACACCGAAATCCCCGAAGTGGCCGCCACGATTCCGAAGCAAGGGATTAGCGAAGACTGTCTGCACCTCAACGTCTGGACCAACAGTTTGAAGGGCAAACGCCCGGTGATGGTCTGGCTGCACGGCGGCGGGTTCGCCAGCGGGTCGGGCAGCTACAGCATTTACGACGGCGCCAACATGGCGCGCAAGCAGGACGTCGTGACGGTCACGGTCAATCACCGGCTCAATTCGTTCGGCTTTCTTTACCTGCCGGAGATCGGCGGTGAGAAGTTCGCGCAAGCCAGCAATGTGGGGATGCTCGATATCGTCGCCGCGCTGGAGTGGGTCCGCGACAACATCGCGAACTTCGGCGGCGATCCCAAGAACGTCACCATCTTCGGCCAGTCCGGAGGGGCAGGGAAGGTCAGCACCCTGATGGCGATGCCGGCCGCCAAGGGTCTGTTCCACCGCGCCATCGTGCAGAGCGGCGCCAATGTGCGCGGCGTCGCGGCGGCCGACGCGACGAAAACCGCTCAGATGCTGATGTCCAAATTGAACGTGAAGAGCGCGGATGAGTTGCAGATGGTTCCGATGGACCAATTGGTTTCCGCTACCCTGTCGGTGCCCGGATTGCGGCTTGCGCCGGTGGTGGACGGCAAAACGCTGCCCGGCGGCCCATTCGATCCGACCGCCCCGGAGATATCGGCGGACATCCCGTTACTGATCGGCAATACCGAATTCGAGGTGACCTTCTTCCCGCAGACCAAGTTCGATCCGCTGGACGACGCCGGATTGCACGCGGCCGTCAAGCAATCCACCCGCGCGAACGATGCCGAAGTCGACCGCTTGATCGCGGTCTATCGCAAAGGCCGTCCGAACGCCAGCAACCTCGAGTTATCGCAGATCATCGCCTCCGACGGCTTTACCGCGGGTGTGCTCACCGAAGCCGAGCGCAAAGCCCAGCAGAAGGCGCCGGTGTACAAGTATTACTTCACCTGGCAATCGCCGGTCCGCGAAGGCAAGCTGAAATCGTTCCATACGCTCGAAATCCCGTTCGTTCTGGAGAATGTGGACGAAGGCAAGTCGATGACCGGCGCCGGGCAGGACCGGTACGCGCTGCAGTCGGAGATGAGCGGGGCGTGGGCGGCGTTCGCGCGCACCGGCAATCCGAACCACAAAGGCCTGCCGAACTGGCCGCGGTTCACGCTGGATCGGCGCGCCACCATGATCTTCGACAAAGAATGTAAGGTGGTCGACGATCCGCACGGCGAGGAGCGGAAGGCGCTGGCGGCTCTGCGGCGGGGATAGCGCCACCGCCGATTTGGGACATGATGTCCCGCCGGCCTTGCAATCTACGGAAAGGAAAGGGCCGGCTGGGGAGATTCGGGACATCGTGTCCCATTTGGAAAATTCAGGCCGTTTTGACAGCCAAAATCCGTTCGGCCATCGCGTACTTCAAGGCATCGATTCCCCGCCCGGTGGCGCTGGAGATTTCATAGAACGGCAGCCCGCGTTCGGCGGCAAGATGGCGCAGAGCATCCACGCGCGCCGGGTCCTGCGCGATGTCCATCTTGGAGGCCGCCACGAGCATCGGCTTCTTCACGAGGTCCTCGCTGAAGCTGGCCAGCTCTTCCATGACGGTTTCGAAATCGCGGACGGGGTCGCGGCCGGAAGCTTCGGAGACGTCCACCAGGTGAACCAGCAGCCTGGTTCGTTCGATGTGGCGCAGAAACTGAATTCCGAGGCCGTGCCCGAGGTGCGCGCCTTCGATCAGGCCGGGAATATCGGCCACCACGAAACTGCGATAGTCGGGCAGTTCGACCACGCCCAGGTTCGGTTCGAGAGTCGTGAACGGGTAATCGGCGATTTTCGGCCGCGCGGCGGAAATGCGGGAGATGAGCGTGGATTTGCCGGCGTTGGGAAAACCGACCAGGCCGACATCCGCCAGCAGCTTCAACTCGAGCCGGAGCCGCTTTTCCTCGCCGGGGCGGCCGGGCTCATGTTCGGTGGGCGCCTGGTGCGTGGAAGTGGCGAAGCGTGCATTGCCGCGTCCTCCCCGGCCGCCTCGCGCCACCGTGAACGTTTCGCCGGGATGCGTGAAATCGTAAAGCCGTTCGCCGGTGGATTCGTCGTATACGATGGTTCCGACCGGCACTTCCACTTCGATCGAGCGCCCGTCGGCGCCGGTCTTGTTGCTGCCTTCGCCGTGCCGGCCGCGCTCGGCTTTGTGCTCGGGGTTATAGCGGAACTGGAGAAGCGTGTTCTGGTGCTCGGTGGCCACCAGGATGACATCGCCGCCGCGGCCGCCATCGCCGCCGCTCGGCCCGCCTTTGGGCACAAATTTCTCGCGGCGAAAAGCCAGGCAGCCGTTGCCGCCGTCGCCAGCTTTCACCAGGATTCGTACTTCGTCGATGAACATGAGAAGCAGGGACAGACGGATCTGTCCACCGCGGCGCAAAAAGCGCGCCTTGGGACAATCCGCCTGTCCCTAGGCGACTTCTTCGGAGGCCTTAATACTGACGAATTTGCCCATACGGCCGCGGTCTTTGAACTCGACTACGCCCGTGACCTTGGCGAACAGCGTATCGTCCTTGCCCCAGCCGACGTTGAGACCGGGCTTGATCTTGGTGCCGCGCTGCCGCACAATCACCGAACCGCCCGGAACCAGTTGGCCGCCGAACACTTTCACGCCCAGCCGCTGCGAATTCGAATCGCGGCCGTTTTTGGAGCTGCCTAATCCCTTTTTATGCGCCATACGTCACCTACGCCGAGATCTCGCCCACCTTCACTTCCGTGAAAGACTGGCGATGCCCGATGGTTTTCTTATATTGCTTTTTGCGCTTGAACTTGAAGACGATCACCTTGTCGCCGCGGCCGTTGCCGACGATGGTGCCTTTCACGGTGGCGCCGGAAACCAGCTCGCCGCCGTCGCCGAAGGCGGCCTTGGCGGCCAGCTCGACTTCGGAACCGACATCGCCGGCGAGTTTTTCCACGCGGATCACGTCACCCGGAGCAACCCGGTACTGTTTTCCGCCCGTTTCGATAATCGCGTGCATATTGAAGCCTCTTCTGGGAGCCGGAACACACGGAGTGCGTCGGAACCACTGGAGTAAACTCTAAGTTTACTACAAGGACAGGCTGAATAAAACGAGGAGGCTGCAAATCGAGTGGCGACCATGAAAGCAGTACGAGTGCATGAGTATGGCGGGCCGGAGGTTCTGAAGTATGAAGACGCCCCGCGGCCGGAGCCGGCGGCGGGCGAGGTGCTTGTCCGCGTGCATGCGGCGGGGGTCAATCCCGTGGATTGGAAAGTGCGGGCTGGGTACTTGAAGGGATTCATCAACTACAAACTGCCGATGATACCGGGCTGGGACCTGTCCGGGGTCGTGGAATCGGTCGGGCCGGGCGTAACCGAGTGGAAGGCGGGCGATGAAGTCTACAGCCGGCCGGATATTTCCCGGGACGGCACGTATGCGGAGTTCATCACGGTGAAGTCGGGCGAATTGGGGAACAAGCCGAAGTCGCTCGATCACATCAAGGCATCGGCGATTCCGCTGGCGGCGCTGACCGCCTGGCAGGCGTTGTTCGATGCCGGCCAGCTCAAGGCGGGCCAGCGGGTTCTGATTCACGCCGCGGCCGGCGGAGTCGGCACGTTCGCGGTGCAATTGGCGAAGTGGAAGGGCGCGCACGTGATCGGCACGGCCTCGGAGCGCAACCATGCGCTCCTCAAAGAGCTGGGGGCCGACGAGTTGATTGATTACGGTAAGGTACGGTTCGAAGACGTGGTTCACGATGTAGACTTGGTGCTGGATGCGATGGCGGGTGAAACGCGGGACCGGTCTTGGAAGGTGATCAAAAAAGGCGGCATCCTGGTGACGATTCTCGGCCAGCCGTCCCAGGAGGACGCCGAGAAGCACGGCGTGCGCGCGGCGGGAGTCTTCGTCCAGCCGAACCGGGCGGAGTTGGAGGAGATCGGAGTCCTGGTGGATGCCGGCAAAGTGAAGCCCGTCATCGAGGCCGTGCTGCCGTTGAAAGACGCGCGGCGGGCCCACGAAATGAATCAGACCCTGCATACCCGCGGAAAACTGGTGCTGCAGGTGGTTTAGGGAGGCAGGATGCAGAAGGTGCGGCTGGCCGAGAAACTGGCCTTATTTCACGACCATTTCAGTCCGAAGATCGTGGGCGAGTTGAACGGCCAGCACATCAAGCTGGTGAAGTTCCAGGGAGAGTTTGTCTGGCATCATCACGACCACGAAGATGAAATGTTCCTGGTGCTGCACGGCGGCTTCCGGATGGACTACCGCGAGCAGGCCGGCGGCGAACAGAGCATAGAACTCAGCGAAGGGGAGTTTTTGATTGTGCCGCGAGGCGTGGAACACCGGCCGCGCGCGGAACGCGAGGTCCACCTCCTGCTATTCGAACCCGCCGGGACCTTGAACACCGGCAATCTGCGGAACGAGAAAACCGTCGATGTCCTCGAAACCCTCTGAGTCCTTCCTCATGCGCGCGGGCACGGCGGCGGATGCGGAAACCGTCGTGCACCATCGCCGCGCCATGTTTACGGACATGGGCTATCGCGATCGGGAATGGCTGGAGGAAATGAGCCGGGCGTTTCTGCCGTGGGTTCGCGAAAAGATGGAGGCAGGCGAGTATCTGGCGTGGTTTGCGGTTGCGCCGGACGGATCGATTGCCGCCGGAGCCGGCCTCTGGCTGCAGGAGTGGATGCCGGCGCGCGTGGGGCGTAACTCGCGCCGCGGTTACGTGCTCAATGTCTACACGGAAGCTCCATACCGGCGCCGCGGGCTGGCCCGGCGGCTGATGCAGGCCATCCTGGATGGTTGCCGCCAACGCGGCATCAGCATGGCCGCGCTGAACGCCAGCGACGAAGGCCGGCCGCTCTATGAATCGCTGGGATTCAAGGCCGCCAACGAGATGCGGCTCGACCTCGCCTAGCGCGCCACCACGTTCTGCAGCGAGGTCCAGGAGGTGTCGAGCAGCGTCCCGATACGGGCCCAATCCTGTTCGCTGACGCCGCCGGACTCCTGGCTGGAGTCGCGCAGCAGCATGGCCTCCGCGCGGGCTCGGGCGTGCTCAGCGAACAATTCCGGCGGCTGATGATAAATCTCCGCCTGAAGCACCGCGAGCGATTGCTCCAGGTCGGACGGCGGGTGCCGCTTCCGCTCGCGGTGAATGATCCACCATTCCAGTTCCAGACGGGCGGTCTTTTCGACCGCAAAAGGTTCTTCGCCCGCATCGTGAATGATGGAGTAATAGCGAACCAGGTCCGGGAGCGCCCGTTCGTATTCCGCGCGGTTGTGGCCGTCCTGAAAGATCGCGGCGGCACGGGCGGCATGATAGGCGCCGGCCACCGACTTCCAGAACGGCAGGTGGTACTCCTCGCGCAGGAGGTCCACCAGTTGCCCGGCGAGTTTCAACCGGCTCCGGCCGTAATACGAGCGCCACATATCCGTTTCGAGGCGAGCAACCTCGTGCGGATCGAAGCGGCGGAGCGAGTGATGTTCGGTGGAAGTGAGATCGTGAATCGTCCAACCCGCCAGCAAAGCCACGAGCGCGCCGAGGCCGATCAGCCAGGGGTGCTTCATGCGTGGGCCGCCTGGCGCAGACGCGAGTGAATCAGCGGCGCTTTTCCGGTGGCGCCGCGCTCCAGAGCATCGACCGGAACCACGCGGATCGGCGGAGGATCGGCCCCGAGTTCCTGCAGCCGGACCCGGAGCGCATGCGGCAGACCGTCGCGCCAGGCGCAATCGCGCAAGCCGGTCACGAATACGGAAAGCCCGTCATGATCCTGAATGACCTGCCACCCGGCGACCGGCGCGGTTTCCAAAAATTCATGAAACACATTCGGATGCACCGAAACCGGGGCCGCGCCGGACCGGGATGCGAAGCGGAGCACCTCTTCGACGCGGCCTTCGATCCGTTCGATGAGTTGGAGTCTGCGGCCACATTCGCACTCGCCTTCGATCGGCCGGATCATGTCGCTGATCTCGTAGCGGATCAGCGGCTGCGTCCAACGGTTGAAGACGGTCAGCAGGACGCGGTCGCCGAGGGCGCCGGGTGGAACGGGATGGCCGCGCTCATCGACGATTTCGATCACCGCTCCATCTTCGAACAGGTGCTTGCGGCCGTGGGCGCATTCCGAGGCGATGGGCGCGTACTCGGTGGCCCCGTACGTGTCAAAAATCCGGACTCCCCACGCCTCCCGCACGCGGCGGCGGGTTTCGTCGGTGAGCACCTCGGCGCTGGTCGCGACGCTCCGCAGGCGAATCCGCAGGCGGCCCGCGATCTGCTCCTCGGCCAGCGGCTTCAGAACCGAGGGATACCCGGCCAGCGCCTCAGGTTGCCATTCGTTGAGGCGGCGCACCATGGTTTCGAGAGGATCGGCGGCGTCCAGCCGCAAGGCGGGTAGCAGCCGGGTGGATAAAGACGCGCTCACACGGGCCGAGTAATGCCAGGGTGTGGTCGAGGCGATGAACGCCGAGCGCGGCGGCCTTCGCAAGCCGGCGCTCAATCCCGACCAGGCGAGCGGCCGCGCGATGAACGCGAGGGCCTCGATCCATTCCGCCTCATCGAATAGAAATACGCCGCGGCGGCCGGTGCTGCCGGACGTGGCCAGCACGACGTACCGCCCGCGAAATAACCCGCGGCCGGAATCCTGCTTCAGGTGTTCTTCCACGTCGGCGAGACGAAGGGAGCGGTCGGTGACGACATCGTCGAAATGCTCCATCAACGCCGCTTTCGTGAGGATGGGCAGTTCGTGCAGCGGACGGTTTTCGAGGCCTTTGTGGTAGCGGCGGTAAAACGGAGACCGCTCGGCAGCGAAGCGGCGCAGCCGGTGGACGGAGCGCTGTTGGTGCTCCAGCAGAGCGGGGCGTTTCCATTGAGGGCCGCGCTCGAGCGCGCGGCGCTTCCACAAGACCCGGAACGGCGTCAGCGGGGCGGATGCCATGACAGTCTATATTACGCGACCCGCGGGAAAACGGATGCGGCTCAAAACCGAAGCGGCGTCCGGAACAGCGTGATCGCATAAAAGTAGAGTTCCGCGTCCAGGGCGCGCTTGATGGTATCGGCCTTGCGGAAGCCGTGCTGCTCGCCGGCGAACAGAAAATAGCCGGTCGGGATGCCTTTGGCGCGGAGCGCTTCGACCATGCGTTCGGTCTGGTCCGGCGGCACAACCCGGTCTTCGTCGCCTTGGAAAAAGATCACGGGCGCCGAGAGACGTCCGGCGTGTTGGAGCGGCGACCGCTCGCGGTATAGATCCGCTCGCTCCGGGTAGGGGCCGATCAACGAGTCGCAATAGCGGGATTCAAACTTGTGGGTGTCCTGCGCGAGCGCGGCCAGATCGCTGACGCCATAATGGCTCCCGCCGGCGCGAAAGTAGTCGTGAAACGTGAGCGCCGCGAGCGTGGTGTAGCCCCCCGCACTGCCGCCGCTGATCACCGAGCGGGCGCCATCGACCAGACCTTGTTCGGCGAGAAAACGGGCGCCATGCACGCAATCCTCGACGTCGACAATGCCCCAGCTGCCTTCCAGACGGCGGCGGTATTCGCGTCCATAGCCGGTGCTGCCGCCGTAGTTGACGTCGAGCACGGCGATGCCGCGGCTGGTCCAATACTGAATCCGCAGGTCGAGCGTGGTGGAGGCCGACGAGGTCGGACCGCCATGACACTTCACCAGCAGGGGCGGCTTGTCGTTTTCGGGCGCTTGGTAGTCGGGGTTGTGGGCGGGATAGTAAAGGCCGAAGGCGGTGCGGTTTCCGGCGGTCGGAAACTCGACCGGGGTCACAGTGGTGAAGTATTTGTTTAGCTCGGGACTGTCGGCTATTGACGTAGAAGCCTTTAAGGTTTCTGTGGCGCCCTTGGCGAGATCCACCGCCACGATCGCCGGCGGCCGGGTGGGCGAGCCGCCGCGAAAGACCACCCGATCGCCTTGCGCCCGGACCGAATAGAAATCGGTATAGGGAGTCTCGATGGAAGCGAGCCGGCGCGAGTTGAGGTCGACAACGGCGAGCCGGCCGAGACCTTCCGAAACGTAGGAGCAGATCAGGCGGTCCGGCCCCGCCACGGCATAGGTCGACATTCCGAGGACCCATTGCGCCTGCCCAAACTCGGCTTGCATCGGCGCGAGAGCTTCCGGTTCACCACCATCGAGCGGACGGCGGTAGAGATTCCACCAGCCGGTGCGGTCGGAAACGAAGAAAATGGCGGAGCCGTGCGGCGCCCACTCGGGTTGAAAGATCGACTCCGCGGGGCCGCCCGCGAAAGCTCGCGGCTCGCCCGACGGGAGCCCGTCTTCGTCCAGGCGGGAAACATAGAGGGTGGTGCCCTCCCAGGGCATGCGGGGGTGGTCCCAGGCCAGGTAAGCCAGCCAGCCTCCATCGGGAGAAAGGCGCGGGGAGGAGAAGAAGTCATGACCGGATGCCATGATGCGCCCGGCATGCGGCGACACGCCGGAGGCATCCAGGCTGACCAGCGCATTCACGGGCTCGCGGCCGGGTTCGGTGTGATCTTCGCGAACACCGATCCAGAGCCGGCGGCGTCGATCGATGAGGCCATCGCCGTAACGGCAAGGGCCTTCAGGCGTGAGCGGAACCGGCTGGGTAGAGCCGGGATCGAGACGATAAAGCCGCCGATCGCCGTCATGCGAAAAATACAGGACGCCGCCGGCGGCGGTCCACGCGCCGCCGCCGTACTCGTGGACGCGGGTGCGCACATTATAGGGCGGGGGAGTGACATCTTCGGCGGCGGCCCCGGGAGTGCGGCGTACCACGACGCTCCGGCCGCTTTCCTGCGGACGCGATTCGAGCCAATAGATGTCCTCGCCGTCCATCCGGACTTCGGAGAGTCCGATGGCTTGCGAGACGATGAGGTCGGACGTGATCGGACTTTGCCAGGAGGCGTACGGGGCAATGGGCATCATTCGCAGTGTGACACGATGCGGCGGAGACGATGCGATCGGAGCCGCGCACCCCGGATTTCGCGGACTTGCGGGTCAGCCGCCGGAGTGGAACCGCCATGGGAAATTCTTAACCTTCGAAGCGATTGCGGCGAGTGGGTAGCGTTTCGTACAATCCGTCGGGCAAATCCATCGAATCTCACGTAGTTTTACGGGTAGATCGCGCTACGATAATTTCCGGATGGCCGCCGCACCTTCACTCTTCGCCTGTATCGAAAACCGGAAGCTGCTGAGTGAGTTGATCGATGCGATGAGCGCCATCACGCGCCTGCAGGACGCACAGATGCAGGATCTGATCAACGGTGGCTCAGGCCTGCCGCGAATCGATTTGGCGTTGAAGGCTGCTCGAAGGGATTGGGACAAGATCCGGAGAGCCTACCTGGCTCACCTGGCGGAGCACGGCTGCTAGCCTCCCCATACTGCGCTTTCGGCGCGCATGGCAACAGGTTGCACCATTCGGTAAGCCGAAACAAGATAAATAACCAGAGATAGGGTTCTATCCGGGGGTGGATTTCGGTCCCGCAGTCCCCCTGAAAGAATCGGGGGGCGACGGTTTCCATGGGCTTGGTACCCTGGTAAGCGGAATGAAGCGCAGAACCTTTTTCCAATCGGCGGCGGCCCTACCGGCAGCGGGGATGCTGGATGCCGCGCCGGCGCCATCGCTCGAAACCAGGATCGTCCGGCTCAACCTGCGGCACACCTGGACCACCACCATGTCGTCGAGCGAGTATCGCGACACGATCCACGTGAGCTACTCGCGCGACGGTCTCACCGGGCACGGCGAAGGCGCGCCGATCGTGCGCTACCACGAGGACGCGCACACGGCGCAGAAGGCGGTGGAATCGGTGCGCGACCTGCTGCTTTCGTCCAATCCCATGCGGTTTGCCAAGACCATGGGCCAGGTCTTCCAAAAAGTGCAGGGGGAATGGGCCGGCAAGGCGGCGATCGATATCGCTCTGATGGACTGGGTCGGCCAGAAGCTGGGGATTCCCTTGTATGCGTACTTCGGGCTGGATCCGAAGGACACCCCGCTGACCACGTTTTCGATCGGGATCGACACGCCCGAGATTACGAAACAGAAGACGCGCGAAGCCGAGGCGTACCCCATTCTCAAGGTGAAGGTGGGGCTGGCCACCGACGAGCCGACCATCGAAGCGGTGCGCAGCGTCACCAACAAGCCCCTGCGGGTGGATGCCAACGAAGGCTGGAAGGACCGGGAGGAAGCCGTTCGCAAGATCAACTGGCTCGAGAAACAGGGCGTGGAATTCATCGAGCAGCCGCTGCCGGCCGATCGCATTGAAGACACGCGCTGGATTCGCAGCCGCGTGCACATCCCGATTATTGCCGATGAGGCGTGCCAGCATGCTTCTGATATTCCGAAGCTCCGCGACGCCTATGATGGAGTGAATGTGAAGCTCGACAAGAGCGGAGGCATGCTGGAAGCCTACCGCATGATCGAGGTTGCCAAGGCGCTCGGCATGAAAACCATGCTCGGGTGCATGGTGTCGAGCTCGGTTTCGGTGACGGCCGCGGCCCACCTTTCCCCGCTGGTGGATTACGCCGATCTGGACGGGAATCTGCTGATCGCGAACGATCCGTTTCACGGCGTGCGCGTCGAAAAAGGAAAGCTCATTCTGCCGGACCGGCCGGGGCTGGGGCTGACGAAAGCATAGCCTCGTTCCAGCCGGCCGCGGTGCGCCGCCGCAGCTGGTAAGCCGCCGCGACGAGTAAAACCAGGATCAAGACCTGCAGGGTTCCGGGCGGGAGAAATCGATAGAACGGCGTCAGGGTGAAGGTGGCGGTCGCGCGCACCCACGACAACGGCGACTGCCGCGACCAAAACAAGAGGGGCAGGAACAACACGCCGTCTGAGACGGTATTGTGAGGAACCAGGAGAGTTCCTCCGGCCAGCGCGGCGGCCAGCGCTAATTCCAGCTTTCCCGTTTGGATCAGGTACCAGCACAAGAACACGACCGGCACGGCGCACGGGATCCACCATTCGGAACGGAACAGGCCGGCGAGGTTCGCCAGGTTCCAGGGATAGGGGTGGGTACGCGGATCCTGCAAGGCGGTCCAGTACAGGCGCGGCCACGCCATCCCGTAACCGGCGAAGCAGAGAGCCAGGAACACAACGCCCACGGCGGCTCCTCCCAAAGCCACGCGCCAGAGCCGGCGGTGCACAATCCACAGCGGCAATAAAACCAGGAGATGAAACTTGATGGCACACAGGCCGAACAGGAGGCCCGAGAGAAACGGGCGTCCGGCCCGCGCCAGCACACACGCAATTGCTGTGAACGCAAGCACGAACGCGACGTCCTGGCCGACGTTATAGCTGGTGGCGGCCGGCAGAAACCAAACGCATCCCGCTGCGTGCGCGAGCCGGTTCCCGGGCCACAGCCAAACAAACACCGCGAAGGCAAGCAGGATCAGGACGCGCCAGATCGCAATCGCGGTTTCGAATGGCAGCTGTGCCAGCGGCCACAAGAGCATTGCATAAAATGGCGGCTTGATGAAAACGAGATAATCCGCATGGCAGCCTATGGCGCGTTCTTGAGCCGCAAAAACAGCTTCGGGCGAGTAGGTCAGGGGAGTGCCGGCGAGCCGGGCGCCGCCGTAGAACGCGGCGAAGTCCGTGGTGCATTGGCTGAGCAGCTTCGGCTGGTTGTGGAACCGCCAACCCCAAAATGCAATTCCTGCCACCGTTACCAGGAGCAGAAGCGTACGGCGAAGCGGCACGAAAGCGAGGCGGGCAACCACGCTTCATACTACCCTCGCGGTACCCTGGGAGAAAATGCTGCCGATGGCTACCCATCACGTGATCATTCTCGGCGGCGGATTCGGCGGTTTGTACGCGGCACGCGCGCTGCGCAAGGCCGCGGTTGAGGTGACACTCATCGACTGCCGGAATTTTCATCTTTTTCAGCCGCTTCTTTATCAGGTAGCCACGGGCTCGCTGTCGCCGGGCGAAATCTGCGCGCCTCTGCGATCCATCTTCAGCCGGCAAAAGAACACGCGGGTGCTATTGGGAGAGGTGTCCGATATCGACCCGCACGCGCGCAAGGTGATGCTGCGCGACGGCGGCGTGTTCGACTACGATTCCCTGATCGTGGCGACCGGATCGCAGAGCCACTATTTCGGCCACGACCAATGGCGGCACTGGGCGCCGAGCCTGAAGAGCGTGGAAGAAGCGACGGCCATTCGGCACAAGATTCTGTATGCGTTCGAGGCAGCCGAGCGGGAACCGGACCCGGAGCGGCGGCGGGCGTGGCTGACGTTCGTGATTGTCGGCGGCGGCGCCACCGGCGTGGAGCTGGCGGGCGCGCTCGGCGAGATTGCGCGGGAGACTCTGAAGCACGATTTTCGGGCGATCGACCCCAAGGACGCGCAGATCCTGATTCTCGACGGCGCGCCGCGTGTGCTCTCCGCCTTTCCGCCGGACCTTTCGGCTCAGGCCGAAAAATCGCTGCGGCGTTTGGGCGTTGCCGTGCGAACCGGCGTCTTCGTTACCGATGTGGATGCGGACGGAGTTACTTTTCGGAAGCCGGATGGAAGCACGGAACGGCTCGCCAGCAAAACGGTGTTATGGGCCGGCGGCGTGCACGTCAATGGATTCGGAGCGCGGCTGGCGGAACGGACTGGCGCCGCGCGCGACCGCGGCGGGCGGCTGATCGTGAATCCCGATCTGACGCTGCCCGGTTTTCCCGATATCTATGTCGTCGGCGATCTGGCCGGCAGCCTCGGGGCCGATGGGAAGCCGCTGCCTGGCCTCGCTCAGGTGGCCATGCAAGGGGGAGCGTATGCCGCCCGGGCGATCGTAGCCCGGATCAACGGCGCCCGCGATCTGCCGCCCTTTCGCTACTTCGACAAGGGCGACCTGGCCGTCATCGGGCGCGGCGCCGCCGTGGCGCGCATTTTCGGCCTGAAACTGCACGGACTGGTGGCCTGGTTGGTATGGCTGTTCGTCCATATCATGTACCTGGTTCAGTTCCAAAACCGCATCCTGGTTTTCATCCAATGGGGGTTTTTGTACCTGACCTTCAGCCGGGGAGCGCGGCTCATCACCGGCAGCGACGCGGCGGCCCCGCCAGAACCCCGCGGGCCAAACACCTAGCAGCCGACCGCAACTTTGCCCGGCGGAACCGCGTTTAATTTCCCAGAAGGTGTTTCATGAGCGGTCGTCATGAAGGAATCGTGGCAGGTTGCGTCTTCCTGAGTTTTTTTTCGGGAGCCGCGGCGCCGGCCAGGAAGCCGCCGGCGGAGCCGAAGGCCTCCTTTCAGCGACAGATTCCGAAGGAGCAACGATTCGAGCAGGCTCTCAACCGGCTCACGTTCGGGCCGCGCCCCGGCGAGGTAGAACAGGTGCGCTCCACCGGGTTGAAGAAGTGGATCGACCTGCAATTGCATCCGAACCGGATTCCGGAAAATCCGGTCTTGCTGGAGAAACTGAAAGAACTCGATTCGCTCTCGATGACCAGCCGCGAACTGGTCCGCAATTATCCCGCGCCGCAGATGGTGCGGGCGATGTTGAATGGCGGGCTGCCGTTCCCATCGGACCCGGACCGCCGGCTGATGATTCAGAAACTGGTCGCCCGTTTCGAACGCCGGCAGACTGGACAAGAACCGCCGGAACCGGACATCACCGGTTGGCTGAGCCGCGATCAGCTGAAGGCGCTGCGGAACGGCACTCCGGAGCAGCGGTGGGCCGTTTTTGAAGCGATTCCGGCCGAGAAATGGAACGAGGTGATTCCCGAGCTGCCCGCGGGCGTGCTGCAGGCCTTGTATGTCGCGGCGCCTCCCGGGTTGCGGCGCAAGTTCGAACTCGCTGCCGGTCCGCAGCAGGTCGTCGCGCGCGATCTGGCCGAGGGCAAACTGCTGCGGGCCATCTACGGCAACCGCCAGCTCGAAGAAGTGCTGGTGGATTTCTGGTTCAACCACTTCAATGTTTTCCTCGATAAAGGCGCGGATCGTTATCTGGTCACGTCCTACGAGCGAGACGTCATCCGGCCTCACGTATTCGGAAAATTTCGCGATCTGCTGGAGGCGACAGCGAAGAGTCCCGCCATGCTCTTTTATCTGGACAACTGGCAGTCGGCCGCCAGCACGGGACGCAATCGCCGCGGGCTGAACGAGAACTACGGGCGTGAGTTGCTGGAGCTGCACACGCTGGGAGTGGACGGCGGCTACACGCAGAAAGACGTGACGGAAGTGGCGCGGTGCTTCACCGGCTGGACCATCAAGCAGCCGCAGTTCGGCGGGGAGTTCGAGTTCAACCCGAAGGCTCATGATAACGGCGAGAAGACCGTGCTGGGCGTCAGGATTCCAGCCGGCGGCGGCATTCGGGATGGCGAAAGAGTGCTGGATATCGTGGCGCGGCATCCGGCCACCGCGCATTTCATTTCGCGCCAACTCGCCATACGGTTTGTAGCCGACGATCCGCCGGCTTCGCTGGTTGACCGGATGGCGCGCACGTTCTTAAAGACCGACGGCGATTTGCGCGCGGTGATGAAGACGATGCTGGAATCCCGGGAATTCTGGTCCGTGGGCGCGTACCGGTCGAAGGTGAAGTCGCCGCTCGAACTGGTCGCCAGCGCGGTGCGGGCCGTCAACGGCAACGTGGATTTCGCGTTCGCGTTGGTGAACCAGGTCGCGCAGTTGGGCGAACCCCTGTACCGGAAATTGGAACCCACCGGCTACTCCAATTCAAGCAAAGAGTGGATGAACAGCGCGGGCCTGCTGGGACGGATGAATTTTGCGTTGACTCTGGCCGACAACCGGGTGCCGGGAGTCAAAGTGGATCGCGCGGCCGGCATCGAGCTGGGCGCGCCCGAGTTTCAGATGCACTGAGGAAGTATGACGACACGGCGTATCTTCCTGCGCAATTCGGCTTTGGCGATGGTGGGAGTCGGGAGCGCTCCGCTGTGGCTGCAGCGAACGTTATATGCGGCTCCGGATGGGCGGCCGAGGAAAAAGATCCTGGTGGCCATCTTCCAAAGGGGAGCCGCCGACGGATTAAATATCGCGGTGCCGCACGGGGACAAAGCCTACTACGATCTGCGGCCGACCATCGGGATTCCGCGTCCGGGCTCCGGCGCCGAGGCGGTGCTCGATCTGGATGGATTCTTCGGGTTGCACCCGTCGCTTGCTCCTCTGCAGCCATTGTTTGAACAGCGGCATTTGGCGATCGTGCAGGCAGTAGGCTCGCCGGATCCGACGCGTTCGCATTTCGACGCGCAGGACTATATGGAGTCGGGAACTCCCGGGCTGAAGGGAACCGCCGACGGCTGGATGAACCGCGCCCTGCCGCGCGCCGAAAAAGGCTCGGCACTGCGCGCCGTTTCGTTCGGCCCCGTGCTGCCGCGGGCCCTGCGGGGGGCCGAGCCGGCGGTCGCTGTACAGAATCTCGGCGATTTTCAAATCCGCAATCCGGAAGCCGCCCGCGCCTTCCAACAGCTCTATGCCGAGGCGCACGATCCGTTGCTGCGGGCCACCGGAGGGGAGACCTTTGAAGCCATCGCCACGTTGCAGGCCATCCAGAAGCAGCCCTACCAGGCTGCCGGCGGGGCGGAGTATCCGCGAGGCCGGTTCGGCGACAGCCTGCGGCAGGTGGCACAATTGATCAAGGCTGACGTCGGACTCGAATTGGCGTTCGCCGACATCGGCGGCTGGGATCACCACGTCAACGAACCCGGGCAGATGAGCACTCTCTTGCGGGAATATGGCCAGGCTTTGGCCGCCTTTTGGCAAGATCTGGGCGATCGCATGGAAGATGTGGTAGTCGTGACGATGTCGGAGTTCGGCCGCACCGCTCGGGAAAACGGAAACCGCGGCACCGACCATGGCCATGCCAACTGCATGTTTGTTCTCGGGGGAGCGGTTCAAGGCGGAAAAGTCTATGGCCGCTGGCCGGGTCTCCAGCGCGAGCAACTGTATGAGAACCGCGACTTGGCGTTGACGAGCGATTTCCGCGATGTGCTGGCGGAAATGGTGGCGCGGCACCTCGGGAACCCAGCGGTGGAGGCGGTGTTTCCGGGGTTCGACGCGAACTTTCTGGGCCTGCTCGCCGGGTGAAGAAGCGAAGCTCCGCGCGCTCGTTGGTGCGAATCTAAGTGGCTCAGAATGAACGGGTTGCGAGGCCTCAAAAAGCCGCGCAGCCGGCGGGCTTCCAGCCGCGCGCGTGTGTGGTTTCTCACAAAGTTTTTAAACATTTTGGCTTCAACGACATAAGCGGGGCCGCGAAGCCGCGGGGGAGGATTTTCCAAAACCCCCTTGCATGCGTGTGACAGCTCTGTTATTCTGGCCAAGTCACCGAATTTGAGGGTTGTTGCGCGCCGCTTGCATTAGGGTTGCGCCGGTGGTATAAAAAAGAAAGCCCTCTAGCAAGGAATGGTAACAAAACTCGATACGGGCCACCGTATCGAGCGGAATACGGCCTTCCTGTTTGGTTCTTTTTTAAGATTTTCAGTTTTGGCCTGCGGGCGCGGTTGTAAAATCCGCTTGCGGCCAGCAAGTTTCGAGGCCTGCAATCGGGCTCGGCCGATCGAAAGATGGCGGAGTTCCGGCTGCGCAGATCTTTGACAATCTGGTTGGATGCAGTAAAGAAGAACTCGTCAGTATTTCTGAGTAAAGCTGGGGCGATTTAACTCTACATTTTTCAATGAGAGTTTGATCCCGGCTCAGAATCAACGCTGGCGGCGCGCCTAACACATGCAAGTCGAACGAGAAAGTGGAGCAATCCATGAGTACAGTGGCGTACGGGTGAGTAACACGTGGGTAATCTACCTCTTAGTGTGGAATAACCCTGGGAAACCGGGGCTAATACCGCATAAGCTCGAGAGAGGAAAGCAGCAATGCGCTGAGAGAGGAGCCCGCGGCCGATTAGCTAGTTGGCAGGGTAAAAGCCTACCAAGGCGAAGATCGGTAGCCGGCCTGAGAGGGCACACGGCCACACTGGCACTGAAACACGGGCCAGACTCCTACGGGAGGCAGCAGTGGGGAATCTTGCACAATGGGGGAAACCCTGATGCAGCGACGCCGCGTGA